>ERZ1645187.617-NODE-617-length-34909-cov-12.933351_pt1 | contig 34909 bp, 26 predicted proteins | sample MGYA00575352_ERZ1645187 | MGnify/ENA primary metagenome ERZ1645187 (study PRJEB40837, sample SAMN11349314) | freshwater sediment metagenome | isolation source: river sediment | host: Sediment | place: India: Wazaribad , New Delhi | collected 2017-02-21 ... | reverse complement strand
AGTGTTGCACCTTTCTTAAGTTGTCGGTTTACCGGTATTGTACGCTCAGGAATGCGCACATATCAGAGTCATCACCGTTCTATAGTTACCAAAGGTTTCCGGGAGAAGTTAAGCTTTACCCGAAGAGTTTTGACAAACCATCTGTCTTTCCTTGGTTTTCAACTTTCTGAAAGAAACATCGAAAAACACAGAATCCCGGGCTGTTGCCGGCTGAAGGCTCACTTCTGTCTAAAGGCCACCCGTGGCGCATTTTTTATCATCATCGGCTTCAAATTTCAGTTGTCCGATTTACCTGTACAACTGCCCGGAACACCGCACGGACTGTGCTGTAAAAATGGGCGATTGCCGTCTTGTTTGTGGGCCTCAGGCTGTTTCTGAATCCAATACCGAAAGGTAAAAATTTTGATCTGATGTGCCTCAACTTGACTCATCTGCTGAATTTCTTTCCGGCAAGGTTGATGGCTTTCTGTCAGGCATACAAAATGCTGATGGGGGAAGGTTACGGAAAATCAATCCCAGCACAACATGCTTGTGTATTCGGCCGGTTCAACGATCCCCCGCAGCTTGTTTGCTGCATCCCAAAGCATTACCTGAATGGCCTTTTCTTTCGTCTCCTTCTTCTGTTTTGCCATATTTCGTTCGATGGGTTTATTTTTTTTCAGCTAATTTTGGGATTATTGGGATATGGGGGGCTTAACGTTTGGCGGTAAGGGTTTCGAAAGCTGGATATGGATAAATCTCAATGGTATTTATGGTTTTAGTTATATCTGGTATTGTTGTACAATAGTCAACAAACAAGCTGCGCGAAGCTTCGGCATAACACATGTTCGCATCTGTAAAAGTGTAAAAGATCGTATGTTCGCCAAATTCCGCAACTGAAGGATAGAAATAACCATTTTCAATTCCGGCGCCGATATAAGTACCACCAACCGGAAGGCCTCCATATAACGGAACCGGTTCCCAAAATATACATAGTGTATCAGGTTGAAAGTCTGGCCAGGTTACAGTCGGAAGTGGGTGAACCCACGTTGTAATCGTATTTGATGTTGCAGGATTCCCACTTGTACAGCCTAAATCGGATGTCAAAACAGAAAACACAACATCGTTGTTTACAGGAACATAGCTAAAGGTCGAACTGTTTCCAGCAACAAAGTTGCCATTGACATTCCATTGATAAACAGGATTCTCTCCCTGATTATCAGGAATGGCTGTAAATGTGACTTCTGTTCCCTGACAAACATCATTTGCATCGCTCATAATACTGACATTCACCGGCACTAATGGCATTTCGGTTATCACCGCAACACCAGACATAGCAATCGTATCAAACCCATTATAAGCGTCTATTGAATAGGTACCTGCACCGATGTTGTTCCAAATAAGCGAACTTCCTTTTCCTGATAATACCTGACCTATTCCAACGCCATTAGATTTAAGTTGGTAATTTACACCTAACTGCGATCCACTCAATCCTATATTTACTCCGGTTGGAATAGTGCCTTCACAATATACTCCACCACCTGAAACACTGTAGGCAATCAGAGGCATGAGGCCTGCCTGCGTTACCCAGACAACTCTAAATGGGTTATTATCAGGTCCCGCGATCTTTATGCTACCAGTGCGCGGTTCAGAACTTGTGTTGGCGTCATAATTTACAACGATCGTTTCATTGCCTGTACCAGAAGATGATTCTACACTTAACCAGTTGAGGCTCTCGCTGATACTCCACTCTATTGTTGAAAACACAGTGATATTTGTTACACCGGCATAAGATGAAACATATTGGTTGTATGAAGTCACTGTTAGGATTGTGCTTTGAGGAATTGTATAGTTTTTTTTAAAAGTCCGCAATATATTTAAATTGTACCGGTGCAGACGGGTCATGGTTGCCATTGAGGTCTTGATAGATCCAGGGTATTGTGCATTCATTTGTGGTATCATTAACGGCCTCTGCAAAAACCCTTTCGGGCATTGTCGCCCAATTAGCGTTCCACATTGCATTGCTCATGACGGTTACATTTTCAGGATTACTATGAATTCCGTTTGCTCCTTCATATGGCACAAAGCTGCTGAAATAAATATCAGGATAATTATTTGTAATTGCATCAGGAAGGTCACTGTCTATCCAAGAAAAGAACACAATTGTACCATCAGGTGTGTTTGAAATTTGATTCTGGTTGTAATGATAAACTGTTGATCCTCCGCCATAAAATTCAGCCATAAACTGTTTGATATCACTTAACTTATAAGATTGCCAGGTGCTTCCCCCATCCGATGACCAAATATGAAAAGGTGCATTGAAACTCGAACCGGTAAAGATTGATCCAGTTGCAAGGTCAGCAATCATGACGTTGCCATGCAAATGAGGATTACCCCAGGCATCAACCACAAAGTTGTGGTAATACCCCATGAAATAAGGGATTTGATCACGATTAGGAACCGGCCCTGGATTGTACAAATTTGCCAAAGCTTCGTTGGTGACAAACTGTTTTACGCCTTCAAGTCCGGCTGCTCCCCCCAGCTGTACCTCGATAGGACCTGTCCAGGTCGCACCACCATCCGTTGTTTTATACAACACAGGATGGTTCGATGTATAGGGAAGACCAGTTGGCCGGTTTGTAAGCATGCTTATCCAACCTATCAATCCGTCAGGTGAGAAAGCAATTTCTATGTCGTTTATTAATTGATTAGAAATAATGATGAAAGACCATTCCTGCACTTCATAATCAAAAATTCCGGTATTTTCATTAAAAGAGCCATGCGCTACATTAAGTTTTCCATCGTAAGTAAAAGAAGTGCCGTTCCATGATGTCCTTTGGTTAATAAACCAGGCAATGCCACCGGGTTGTATTGTATAGGTCGAAGGCAGATACCAATGAAAAGTCCCATTTGAGTTGAAGGAGTTTTGAGCACCTTATGTGGTTGCATCAAATCTTTTTGCCCCAAATCCAATCCCACCCCATGAGCCGCTCAAACCAAGACTTCCATCAATCAATGGAGCAATATAAGTGTGGTAAGCATTCTGTGGATCGTTATTACCCGTCGGGTTATAAATGGCACCCATTGGATAACGTGCCGGAAAAAATCCATTTAGTGTAGGATCGTAGCTAATCTTATTCAATTGCCAATTTTAGCCCTTGTCAAAAGACACATCATATCCGATGTAATTTGATATTTGGTGTTTGTAAGCGATGTGTGAACACGATGGTTTGAAACTCGTTATTTATAGAAATATTGGCTGTTCTTGAGCCTACCGAAAAACCAAGTGCATTACCCGAAGTTCCGATAGGTATCACTGAAACAGCATTGTCCATATTAGTTGCTTTGCCGGAAGGAAAAACTGTAAAAGTCTGATCAAAAGGCGGTACTATTACCCGATTACTAATTGCCTGCTCATTGTCAGGAGCTCTGATTGGCATTGGTCTGGAATCGTTCTTTGTCACTTGTCCATACATTGATGTTCCGAATAACATCAAGATCACTCATAGCTGTTTTGTCTTCATATGAATGTAAATTAACGCTAAAATTCTTTTGTTTTAGGTTTGTTTTGTAAAGGTACAAATTGGAAATCATTTTTGAATAATAAAAACGAAAAAAAACCAGAGAAAATAATGGTAAGGAAAGAGTAGGTTACACCTGGTTTGATTAATCAAAAAATTTTAAAAAAACCGGTTATACTGATGATAGGAACTCTCCATTCGCTGACCGGCGAGCTGGATGATGGCATCAAAAGAAGCAGCCATATTCCTCTGGCCAGGAGCCGGCAGGTTGTTTATATTTGTAGCTGCATTCTCACATGATGAGCCTGTATAAAATAAACCATTAGAAAGTTCAGCGAAATAAAGTTCCTGGGTTGAGTCTGGATATCTTTGAGTTGAGAAATGTTCAAAAGAACTTGTCACAGTGTTTATTGTGTGACAATAAAGTGCTGTGAGAGTAATTAAAAGGGAGTCCTGATCAATTTTTGCACGATGCAAAGGTATGCAGATGTTTTATAATGTGAATTTTTGAATTTGAAATTTTTAAAAATTCGGTTTGAGGATTTTCAGGTGGATGAAGACATAATGGTCGAGGTAAGTTTCAAATCAATACGAGAATGGTTAATAAACCAATGTGAAGACAGGATGGTTAAACCTTGTGATTAGACAACTGTATCAGCCAACCATTAAGCTTTGATTCTATTGTTGTCCTATCTGCCAGATAGTGTCAATTGTGCTGCCGTCAACCCATTTCACAACGGCAACAGCTCTATCTGTGAAACACGGTTTCTCGGGTACTCCACACAAAGCATCGGCTTCTGCTTTGAGGTCCTGGATGCTGCGCAGCGGCAATTTACTGTTTTTCAGACTGTCTATCAGGTCATGCCTCAGTGGGTTGATAGCAATTCCTCTTTCGGTGATCACCACATCAATCAGCTCTCCGGGGCCGCACAAGGTTGTTACTTCATCCTTTATAACCGGAATTCGGTCGCGAAACAGTGGCACAGGCAGAATCACACATTTGGCAAAAAGACAGTTTTGCCAGCCACCAATGCCATGCAGCAAAAGACCGTCAGAGTGAGTTGCCACATTGGCGTTGAAGTTCAGGTCAACTTCAGTTGCACCCAAGATGGCCAGGTCGAGCATACTCGAAAAATTGCCTTTTCCATGATAGTTGTAGCTTGTGAACGGGCTGGTATTGACATGTCGTTCATTTTCGCGCATTGACCTCACCCCTTCCATATCGAAAGTTTGCCCATCGAGGATATAGTCTGTGAGGCCTTCTTCGAGCATCTGCACAAGGTATTTGGTGCTGCCTCCCCTGACAAATCTTGCCTTTACCTGTTTCCTGCGCATGATCCCGGCAAGATAATGGGTCACAGCCAGCGAAGTGCCACCGGAGCCAGACTGGAAGGAAAAACCGTCTTTGACAATCCCAGCCTCATCACAGAAACGCGCAGTGAGTTCGGCAATATACAATCTGTCGGGACTTTTAGTTATTTCGGTTGTACCTGAAACTATTTTCTCCGCAATGCCAATCTGTTGCTGAACCACCACAAAATCAACGTCGTTTCCCTGTATCTGCCATGGAACACAGGGAAATGGCACGAGATTATCAGTAACCACCACAACGGCAGTTGCATAACGGGAGTCGGCCAGTGCAAAACCGAGCAGGCCACAGGCAGCTTGTCCGCGATCGCCGGTAGCATTTCCGAAAGCATCGGCAGCAGGAGCAGCAATCACAGCAATATCAATACGCAGCTCGCCATCCTGTATGGCTTGATAGCGTCCGCCATGTGATCGCAGCACACCCATGCCCTGCATTTTTCCCTGTGAAGTAAAAATGCCGAGCGGACCGTTCATACTGCCTTCGATGTGGTGTATTGTCCCGTCTTCGAGATAGGGAATCAGGCTTTTGTGGCAGTCGAAAGAGGCCGAGGGCGCCCATACGAGGTTTTTTAAACCCATTGCATGTGCAAAATCGAAAATCTGCTGTGCTATAAGGTCGCCATTTCGAAAATGGTGGTGTGTCGAGATCACGACTCCATCGCGCAAACCCGCCTTCAGCAATGCCGTACCCAGATCGGGCAACAATTTGTTTCCATCGGCAGGATAGTTAACGCAGGAGGCTACCGGAGGTCCATATTTTTGACCCGACGGCAGATGCACACCTACGCCTGCAAAAGGGGTTTGGCGGATACCATTCACATATTCAGGCACTTTTCTGCCTGCTGCATTCACCAGAAAAAGATTTTTATTGATTTCCATTGTCATCAGTTTTATCTAACAGGCCTCGGGCCTTTGCTGTTGCCATGATCTTTTGTGCACGTTTCACCACCGGGAGGTCCACCATTTTGCTTCCAAGAGCCACCACCCCATGTCCGTTTGCAACGGCCTCTTCAAAAGCAGTCACGATCTTAGCTGCTTTTTCAATTTCAGCCTCTTCGGGGGCATAGCCTTTGTGAATAATTGCAATCTGTCTGGGGTGGATGCAACCCATGCCCTCGAATCCGAGCATCTTTGAGCGTATTATGTTGGCTTTCAACCCTTCTGCATCCATCACATCAGCAAAAACAGCATCATTGGCCTGAATGCCGACAGCTTTGCACGCGTTCACAATGGCCGAACAAGCATACAAAGATTCCCAACCCTGGGGAGTTCGCTGCACACCCAGATCGGCAGTATAATCTTCGAGGCCGATAGCCATACCAACAACAGCCGGCGATGCCTTTGCAATCTCATACGCATGTTGCACACCAAGGGCACTTTCAATGATAGGCATCAGCCAGACGGGCTGCTCTATCCGGTGTTTCGCACGCAGCATGTCAATATGCTGCATGGTTTGAAGCACCTGTGTCGCCTTTTCGCATTTCGGAAGCAGAATCAATTGCGGCACAGCTGCCATCACCATGTCAAGGTCGTTGAAACCTAATGGCAGCTGGTTGATTCTAACCATCTTCTCAGCCCTCATGAAATCCAGCGAGAGCAAGGCATTGCGCACCAAAACAGCGGCCTCGGCCTTTTTGCCAGGAGCCACCGAATCTTCCAGGTCGAGAATGATTCCGTCCGGTTTGTGAATTGCGGCATTGAGCATGAGCCAGGGACTGTTGCCCGGCAGGTAGAGGCGAGAGACCCTGTCGCGGTCTTTGTCTGTGGCAGTGATGACAGGGTGAGCAGAAACAGGCATGTAGGCTTTGTTCAACGCAAATAGTTGACGCAGCGCTGCTTCTGTTCTTGCTGCGATCACCCATTCGAGCGCACCCTGATCATCAATTTCGATCCGAAGACCATGCAGATCATAAAAAAGCAAGATATTTTCGAGCAGGCGTTGGATGCTTTTACCATAGAGGGTCATCACCTTGCTGCGCAGAAATATTTCATTGTGTTCGTTACCGGTGACAGAGATGGTTACCTCGCAGTCCGAGCGTTTTCCGCTGTTTCCGGCTTTTGCAATTGTTGTCATGTTTGAATATTTTATTGGATAACAGCCCAAAAAGGAAGACTACGGGCATCGCCAAACACCCATCCTATCAGGAGGTAAAGCAATAGCGGAAGCAACAGCATTGAAATGACTTTCAGACCCAATCCGGCACGCGCCATCTCAGGTGCTGTGATTCTGTTGCTTCCAAAGATAACAGTATTCGGACCCGTTCCGGCAGGCATCATAAAAACAAACGAACTGGCAAAGGTTGCAGGCAGCATCAGCAGCAGCGGGTTGATGTTGCCGGCAACAGCAAGGCTGGCTAAAACAGGAAGAAAAATATTGACTGTGGCGGTGTTGGAGTTGATTTCGGTGAACAAAAGCACAACCGCAACAACAATGAAAATGACGACAAAAGTAGGGTATCCGCTGATGAAGGCCAGCTGCCCCCCAATCCAGGCAGAAAGCTCTGTGGCTTTGAAACCTGAAGCCAGCGCATAGCCGCCACCAACGATCACTCCTACTCCCCAGGGTATTTTGGATGCTGTCTTCCAGGTAAGCAGGCGGCTCCCTTTTCCATCGGCGGTCATAAACAAAAGCATCGCCGCCGCCATCCCTACGGTACTATCGTGCACAAAGTGGTTCAATCCTGCGAGAGAAGCCCAACCAGGCATGATAAATGTGTCAATCACAAGGTCTTCGCGAAACACCCAACCCATGGATGCGAAAAGAAAAATCACCATTACACGAAACTCGCCTTTTGTGAGCGATCCCATTTGCTGCAATTCCTGTTGGATCAGTTCGCGGCTGCCGGGGATGCTGTCCTTTACCTTGTAAAACCTGACAAGATAAAGCCAGATGACCGGCAGAAAGAATATTACAAGAGGCAGGCCAATTTTCAACCATGTGAAAAAACTTACCGGTGGAGCTTGTGGAAACATGTGTCCAAGAATGCCGGTGAAAATCATATTCGTTGGCGATCCAATGAGGGTGGCTGTGCCGCCAATGCTGGCTGAGAATGCGATGCCCAGCATCATCACAGTGCCAAAACGGCTGTCATTTCCCGAAAGTGATTCTTCTTTCACAATCAAAGCCATGCCAATGGGCAGCATGAGCAACGCAGCAGTGACGTTGGCAATCCACATTGAGAGAAAAGCCGTAGCAAGCATCATACTTAACAGCAAGACGGGTCTGCTGCTTCCCAAGGCGCGGATGATGAGCAATGCAATACGCTTGTGAAGGTTTTGCGCTTCAATGGCCATTGCCAGAAAAAAGCCGGAAATCATCATAAGCACAAAATCGTGCCCGTAATTAATAGCTGTTTTACCGGCAGGCAACACACCAAGTAGCGGAAAAAGCACCATTGGCAGAAAAGCCGTGGCGTAAACAGGAATAGCTTCTGTCATCCACCATACGGCCATCAGCAGGGTGATCAAAGCAACATTTCTTGCTTGTGGATTCATGCCTTGCGGCACCGGGAGAAGCAAGCCCAATGCCAAAATCGAAAGTCCGGCTACCATTCCGATCGTTTTGGTGTTTTTCATCATTATCGGGTAAAAGGGTTTGATGGCTGGGTCATGGCTTTTCCGGTTATAAACATCTTAGATTTATAGTTTTCGTTTTTCAGAATTGATAATGAGCAGGTTCGAATCAGGGTTTTATTATACATCGGAAAAAAGCGCGGCCATTCCGGACCGGCTTCTTTCCAATGCACATTCACTAACCAACCCTCAGCCAACACAATCATCTTTCGATAAGCGGAGGGTTGACTAACGATTAATCTTCGTAATAGGTATAGGTGAATGCTTCCTGCCAGTCAGCTCCGGCTCTTGTCATGGAAGCAACCCTGTTCTTGGTGTCAAAAGTATAGGTGATGGTGGTGGTTCCTGTGTTGGCTTCATCACCCGGCTCCCAGTATTTCAGGAAATCAACAAGTTTGGTGCTAGGTTTACCGAACAGATTGCCGATGGTTTTCCAGTTTGAGTCAACAGCATTGGCCTGATGCAGTTCCGATTTATTGTCGCCGGTGGTGTAGGTAAAGGTCTTGTATCTGTTCACAACACCTTCATCGTTATAGCGGGTATGCTTCATGATGTTTTTAGACACCACTTCCACTTCGAACTTTTTATGGCTGGCACCATCCCAAAATTCATTGATACCGGTCAGATAGCCATCAGCATCGTAAGTATATGATGCATAGCTTGTTTCGTCCCATACTTCCTTTGTCACCATACCCTGGGCGTTGAGTTCATACACTGTTGGCCAGTCCTCTTTGGTGATCGTCAATTTTCCCGAAACGCTGTAGTCATACTTGATTGTGTCAACCACTTCGCCTTCCCACGAATTGTAGATTTTTGTAACACGGCCATTGGCATCATAGAAAAACTCGTAGCCTTCAACGCCATCGCCGTAGTTCACGCCAATGGTTTTGATTTTTGAAGCGGCAACAACGATCGGATCATCATCGTCATCATCTTTTTTACAGGAACTAATACTTGCTGCAACGAGCACAGCGATAAGCAACATACTGAAAAACTTTTTCATAAAATATAAAATTTAGATTAGAAAAAAATTAAGTGAATGATTCTATTACTCTTGTAAAGTATTTGATTTTAAGTATTATAAGGCAATATTATGCATTGCCGGCCAGGATGATCAGAGCCAGCCCCGCTATAAAGAACAGAAACATAAGCGCGATAAGGTAGTTCACTGTTTTGGAGGCACCCCTGAACTCTTTCCAGATAAACACACCCCAGAAAGCAGCTACCATGGTTGCACCCTGTCCCAATGCGTAAGATATTGCAGGACTTGCTTTGCCTGACGCGATGTAGTTGAGCGAAGTGCCGATACCCCAGATGAGTCCACCAAGTATTCCGACAGCATGGGTTGACAATTTACCTTTGAAATATTCACGGTAGCCAACAGGCGCGCCAACAAAGGGTTTTTTCATGAGTAAGGTATTGAAAAAGAAGTTACTGAAGAGCATCCCCAGTGCAAAGATGAACACGGCTGTATAAGGAGTCGCCATTCCGGGTGTGGGTGCCTCGAAATTTTGAAGATCAACGGCTGCTGCCACAAATCGGTAGAAAAACGACATCAGAATACCGGCAGCAATAGCAATCCACAAGCCTTTGCGGGCACTTGCTTGCTTGTTGCCTTTGTTCATGCGGCTATACGCATTGCCGTTGAGCAGAAGCGCAACAACGATGAGCATGACACCGGCAAAAAGCGTGACCGGATTGCCAGCCGGTGCACCGACATAATTGATGATGACACCAAGCACAAGCGCCAGCCCCACTCCTACCGGAAAAGCTACTGCCATGCCGGCCAGCGAGATAGAAGCCGAAAGCAGGATGTTGGATGCGTTGAAGATGATGCCACCCAAAAAGGCACTCCCGAAATTGCTGGCACTCACCTGCATGAGGTCGGGGATGAAACTTCTGCCGGCGCTTCCATTGCTTCCAAGGGTGAAACCCATGATCAACGAAAGCAATAAAACACCAATAACATAATCCCAGTAAAAAAGCTCATAGCGCCAGGTTCTGGCAGCAAGTTTCTGGGTGTTGCCCCACGAACCCCAGCACAACATGGTGATGAATGTGAGACCGATGGCCAAGGAATAACTGCTAACAATGTACATAGTTTTAAATATTGATAGTTAATTAACGGTGAAATCTGTTAAGTATAAATTGAAGCGCCTCCTCAAGTGTTGAAGCAGCAGCTGTGTCTTTGTCATTTCCTGCATGAACACGGTATTCATGACGATTGCTTTGCTCTCTGAGCAGGATGTGTAGGTTTCCGTTGCCTTCCACATCGCTGCCACGGTCGGCGGCAATCTGAAACACGCGCACATCATTTCCTTTCCATTCGCCAGGTTTTAGGAGTTCTTTTAATTCTTCCAAATTGTTCCAGCAGCCATGAAACAGCAAACAACTGCTGAAACCCATTTCCAAAGATTGACGCATGGCTAAAGGAGCTTCTGCGCCGCTGACTGCTATTGCTCTCATCCGCGCTCCTTCTCTCAAACGCAACGCCGCCCCGGCAGCCGGTAAAATGGAATCTAAGTGTTGCAATTCTCCTGAGGAAAGAAACAGTAGAACTGCCGGAGGAGCCTGGTTCGACTGCACCTGCGCATGAACAGCTTTTGTCGCTACAAGACGGCCTTCGTGCGAAAATGAAGCAAAAAGGATCAAGGGATATTTTCTGTTTCCAAGATGGTAATCGGCCGGAAGAACAACTTCAACACCATAACCTGCCAATTGCAATTGCAGTGTATTTTGGTTCTGATCTTCATCTTTCACCATTGCCAAAGCCTCCTGCTTCACAATCAACTTCTGCATGAAATCATTGATGAAAATGAGCGCTTCCGGCAAGGCTTCGCGCCAAACATGAAAACTATGCCCACCATCCAACACACGATAGTTGTGAGGCACTCCGAGCCTGTGCATCAGGATATGCAATTCTTCGTTGCTTCGGCAAAGTGTTTCTTCCTCATCACCATTGAACATAAGCAAGTTTACGGCTTGTTTGCGTTTTTCTGTCATTCTTTCAAATACATGAAACGGGCTGTGGGCACGGTAATAGGTAGTGATACGGTCTTCACCTGTCATACCCTCCCCACCAAAAAGCCGACCCCATTGTGTGTTCCAACCGTTTGCGTCTTCGCTCATGTACTGCGCATCGGTGCGTACCGACATGCTTAGCGGAACTGCTGCACCAAACAGTTCGGGATGCCGCAGGTGCAGACTGAAAGCCCCAAAGCCTCCCATGCTGTAGCCCACCAGCGCCCGCTGATCGGCTTTCTTTAACGTTCGGTAAACGGAATCAATATGCGGGACAAATTCATTCACAAACATATCCTCATAAGGAAACTCACCTTTGTAATCGTTGACATAATAGGTTCTGTAACCCATTGGCATCACATAGATCATTGGCTCAATCTGTCCTGCCTTCACAAGTTCATCTACCGCCTGTGTGATGCGTCCATACTCTAACCATGATGTTTCATCATCGCCAAGACCGTGCAACAGATACACGACAGGATAATGTTTCTCGCCCTGTGCATAACCATCGGGCAACAAAACAGAATAGCTGACTTTTTGTCCTAAAACCCGGCTGTTCATCTGCTCGCTCTCGAAAATGCGTAAATTTTCGCCGGCCGAAGCTGCGTAGCCTGCAAGGATAAAAATTATCAAAAACAGTTTGTTTCTCATAACATTAACGTTTTAAATTGTTTTTGATAAAAATCATGGCATCATTGAGTCCTGCTTCAAAGTCGGCAAACAACTGTTGCCCTTGCCTCACGCGGTATTCGTAGCTGATTTCCTGTTCTCTAACGGCCTCATACAAGCGCTCATAAGCTTGGCAGGCAGTATGCTGGTCTGTCATATCGAGATAGAATGCCATTGAAGGCAGCGTTGTGTTTAAGGTGTCGGGTAGATCCGCATTGAAAAGCAACAGCGCATTGAATTGGCTGCTGAGGCTTTCGCGCGAAGCAAACGCAGCATTGCCTGCCTCCCCGTTGGCAACGATTACGGCAAATATGCCGTCAGAACGCAAACGGTAGTTTTCTGACAGAAACCCGCGTAGGGCAGACAGGTTTTCATCGGTGTTGAAAGGCTGTTGAAACGACATTTCAACAACAAGACATGCAGGTAGCCGCTGTTTATAAATGGCCTGATTGAGTTGTTGCAGCAGTTGTTCGCCAGCCTGAGCTGCATCCAGCTCCACAGGGTCGTTCAAGAGCAATATGAGTGGATATTCAGTTGTTGACTCATCATAATTGGCTGGTTTCAGCACCTTGAACTCCGGCATGTTTGCAGTAGCAGTATGGGTGATCAGCTGATTGGCTTCGGGCTGTCTTCGCTCCGGCTTTATATCACTATCATCGGGCCAGAGCAAACCATCAAAAGTATTGCGCATATATGCGAATGCTTCGGGAAGCGATGCGTGCCAATAGTCCCAGCTGTGGCCACCGCTTCGCATTCTAAACTCGTGTTTGATTTGCCTGTTTTGCATAAGGCTGTGCAGTGCATTAGCTGTGAACGCAAGACTTTCCTCATCATCTCCGCAATCAATAAAATAGTGTTGTCCGCTTTGTGAGACATCGTCCTCTTTGGCAAAATAGTGAAACGGGCTATATGCCAGAAAATAATCATTGAGCCTTGCCTGACCAGCAACACCCATTCCCCCAAAAACAGGTGCCCACTGATAATCAAAAACACTTTGTGGCTCGCTGAGGTATTGCGCATCGGTGCGAAACGACATACTCAGCGCGATGGATGTTCCGAAAACAGAAGGGTTTTTGGCCACAGTGGTCAGTGCTCCATAACCTCCCATCGAATAGCCCATCACAGCACGCTGCGAAGCCTCTTTTTTGCTGCGAAAAGCACTGTCGATATGTGGAACGAGTTCGCTGACAAGCATTTCCTGAATGGGAAAGTTACCATTGTATTTGTTTACCCAATAGGTGTTGAAACCCTCCGGCATCACAAATATCACATCGCCAAGGGTTGCTGCATACTGATCAGCATACCATTGGATGTTGCCGCCTTTGTACCAGGCCTTTTCGTCATCTCCAAAGCCATGTAGCAGGTAAACTACAGGAAATCGCTGATCTGATTCCTGATAGCCCTCCGGCAGCAATACAGCATAGTTAATGGTCTTGTGCAAGAGATTGCTTTTCAGTTGCAAACCTTCCTGAAGACGTACAAAAGGTGTTTCGGGCACCGGATCGGTCTTATGGCATGAGGCCAATACCGCCAGCAACAGAAGCAATTGAACGCTTGCAAGGATGATATGCAGTCCTGTTTTTTTCATTAAAGTTTGGGTTTTTCTGCAACTACCAGCGGAGCCTGTGGCTTTTCATCATACACTACATAGGATTTGAAATAAATCCTGAAATCGGGGTGTTGGTTTGCCCAGTGAATCGTGAGTCTATGGTTGGCCGATGGCAGCAGGTATTTATGGAAGATGTCGTATTTTCTGGTGATGTAGTCGAATGGCATCTTAATTTGTTCAACGAAAATGCCGTCAATAAACACATCCAGCAGTGCAACAAAATCGCGGCTCTCATCAATGCAGCGACTTTTTACATTACCGAGAACCACAATGCCCGTGCCCTGAAAGTCAATCACGATGTCATTTTCCAGATGGTCGGTGCGGACAAGGAGTTCCTTCACCGGAAACATCCCCGGGAATGATGCCTCAAATGCCACCGCGGCAGGTTGTTGCAATTGAATTTCAACGGAAGTTTCATCTGTTGTGCCACCGTTAAGTACGATGTTTGCCAAAGCATGGCGGTAGCTCAATTCATATACCTGGTTGAGTGTGAGCGATGAATATGGAAAATCAATGTCTTGCACCTTTTCGATGGCAGGTTTCCAAAATGATGGAATGCCCTCATAGCCTTTTACAACACCCAGAATGCCCGCTGCTGTAGCCGGATTGCAATCTGAATCCTGACCGCAACGCGTGGCAATGTCCATGGTACGATGGAAATCTCCGCCGCCATAGAGCAAACCTACAACAACATAAGCTGAGTTTACGCTGGCATCTATATTGAAAGCATTGAACACGCCTTCAGGACAACCTTTCTCGCTTGTGTGGTGCTTTTCGATCTCGAACCAGCACTTCTTCCAGTCATCGGGATATTGACTGTGCCATTTCACAACATCACTAATGGTTTTATGGAAACGGCTTTGTGATGGAATTGCCTTCAAACCCTGCTGGACAATAGCCGAAATATCATCCGTTGTAAAAGCCGCGGCATACATTCCGGCAACAAACACGCCCCCATACCAGCCATCGCCATAGCACATGATGTGTCCTGTGCGGTCGCATATTTCTGCGGCTGCATTGGGAAGTCCGGGCGACATAAGTCCGGCAAAATCTGCTTCTATCTGAAAATCAATATCATCAGCATGAGGATTGTTGAGCCAAAAGCCCGATGCCGGTGGCATGATACCGTTGAGGATGTTGTAGCGTGCTGCCTGATTGGCATGCCATAGTTTGTAGTCTTCGCGTGCGAAAGCCACCGCAAATGAATCGGCAGGTGCATTGATGCCCAAACGTTCGATCACCTCAACGAAGGTGAAATCGAGATACACATCATCATACAATCCGGGATCAAGAAAATAGGTTTCTTTGATATAGTCATCATACCATATCATTTGCTGGTAATCTTGTATCATCGTCCCTTTGAATTTAAACTCGGTGGGTCCTCCATAGGTGCAGCCGATTGTTTGTCCGGCCCACCCCCCCTTGATCTTATCGAAAAGCTGTGCTTTTGTTAACTTCAAGGTAGAAGGCATCGCTTTTTCGGTCTTTTGTGGTTGATGACAGCTAGTTATCACAAGCGTTACCATCAGCAGAATCAGAAGTTTTTTCATCATCAGTGGGTATGAGGCAAGTTACTTTTTGGTTGAATTTCGCTATAAACGATCAGGTCGTTCACGCGTATCTCATAATCAGGATGGTGATTCAACCACACCAACTTCACTGTATAGGATCCTTCGGGCATTTGGTATTTCCACGATGGCTCTGTGCGCCGGGCTGCGTTTTTCATTGGAAGATTAATGCGTTCGTCGGCTTGTCCATTGATATAAAGCTGCAATTCAGCAGTATAAGGATCGTCTAACTCGGCCAGGCCAAATACTTCCGATCCAAGTCGCTTGCTGATGCGGTCAATATAGTCCCGGTCTATTTTCGTCCGTTTCACCATATTACCGTAAAGGATGTAGCCGTTTCCTGTGAAATTGAAAGTGAGTGAATCGGTGAATGACTTGTCAATCTTCGTACGTGCTATTGGATGACTGCGTTCGAAGTTCTGCTCAAACTGCACAGCTTCAGTCTGTTGCCCGGGAATGGTAACGCTTATTTCATCCTCGCTGCCACCCGATGCCGCAATGTTTTGCAAAGCATGTTTGTAGCTCATTTCGTAAGCGTTGGCAAGCGACATGCTTGTGTTTTCAAAGTTTAACGCTTCAATTTCTTTCAGCGGGTCTAACCAAAAAGCCGGGATTTTATCATAACCAAGCATCACACCCAGCACACCTCCAACAGTGGCCGGATTGCAGTCGGCATCTTGCCCGCAACGTGTGGCGATGTCAACCGAATGACCGAAATCGCCTTTGCCGTATAGCAAACCGATGGCTACATAAGCCGAATTGATTTTCGCATCAATATTAAATGAGAGGTAAACGCCTTTCGGGCATCCGACATCATTGTTCCATTTTTTTTCAACTTCGAACCAACAGGCTTTCCAATCCTCAGGATACTTGTTGTAGGCCGACAGCACATCGGAGATACAACTGTGAAACTGTGTTCCTTCAGGAATTGTTTTGAGCGCTTCGGTTACGAGTTCTTTTGTATCATTACACCTAAATGCCAGCGAATACAAGGCTGATGTAAACACACCACCATACCAGCCATCGCCACTGTTCATGATATGACCAAAGCGGTCGGCATATTTTGTAGCGGTATTAACCATTGCTGGTGTCATGAGTCCGATAAAATCTGATTCTATCTGAAAATCAATATCATCGGCATGTGGGTTATTGAGCCAGTGACCCGAAGCGGGGGGCATAATACCGCGCAGGATATTGTAGCGAGAGGCCTGATTGGCATGGGCAAGGTGGTATTCTGTGTTGGCCCAGTGATAGGCTACCGTATCGCGGTCAACATCCAGTCCGTACTTTTCGAGCACTTGTACAAAATTGAGGTCGGTGTAGATATCATCAAACAACCCCGGCTTTTTATCCCACCAGTATTTCACATAATGCTCATTCCATGGGATGATCTGCTGCTCAGGTATCAGCGATCCCTGGTATTTGAATTCAACAGGCGCTCCATAAACCACACCAATGGTCTGTCCGGCCCATCCTCCCTTTATTTTATTTTGTAAGTCGCTCTTCGACATTACGAAAGTACCGGGCGATTCATTATGCTTCTCATTAACAGGACTACAGTATTGCATCAATATGGAAATCAGCACAATGGCTGTCAATAATGTATTTTTCTTCATTTTTTTCATTCAAATGTGTTTTAAGGATAAACGCTCAATTCGGTGATGGATGTGAATCCTGAAACATTTTTTGTGTATTTGTGCCAATGGCTTTGAATGGCAGCATCCCCTATAATGCGGATTCCTTTGGTTTTCACCTTGTCAAAGGTGATCAGGTATTGTGCGTTATGCGGCTGAATAAACACTTCGCCTGATGCAGGCAAACCGGGCTGCAAACGGACATTTTCGGCATTTACCCACCTTCCGGCAGCATCTAAATACTGCACACTGAGCGAACTGAACCAGCCTCCAAACTCTTCCATTCCTCCTGTGTTGAAAATGATCATCGCAGGTTCTACTTCATGGTTCCAGCCATAACCGTAATAATCAACTTTTGGGAGTTTTGCTTTTGCAGCCAGACTGTAAAACACCGAAGCTGCACCTGAAGTGATTCCATCATTGATCACGCTTACATCCTTTGCATACAATGATTTACCAAAAGTGAACCAACATGAATCCAACACTGCCTCGTTGAGCTTCGACACATTGGCATAGATGGTATCGGCTTGCATGGCAATATTCTCTGGTCTGACAAGCAGGTCGAAGTTGTGTTTGATGAATGACTTCCCGTTGTCCATTTGCAAAACAACCGGAAAATAACCTGCAAGTACCGGTGTTCCGCTTAGTTTTCCTTTGCTAAACGTAAGTCCTGGCGGGAGCTTTCCCTCGGCGAGCGACCAGTTATAAATGCTGTTGTCTTCTGTATAAAATTCAAAATCAATGGCTTGGTTGACATTTAGCTCAGGTAACGGTCCTATGTAAAACTCCATCGGTGCTTCAAAAGTGGCCGAGCTGTTGATGGTAATCGTTTCGTTGCCTTCGCTGCCACTTAGTTTTCCTCCCTTGGCGAGAATAAGTTTTACGGCTGCTTCAACAGTTCTGTCAATCATGCTGCTGATGGTTGCGTCGGGCATATCATATCGGGTGATATTGATATACTTGTCATTGAATGGTTTTGTCCAGCCTTCCACGGGCAGATACAGGTTTTCCGGAAGTCCTTTCATGCCGTACATAACGCCCAACAGCCCTGCTACGGTAGCTGCCTGATTGTCGGCATCAAAGCCCATGGCACAACTTAAGTCCAGTGTATGCTGAAAGTCTCCTTCGCCATATAGCATGGCAAGTATGGCACAGGCTCCGTTGAGGTTTGCATTCCAGATGGTTTTGGTCATGTCGGGTTCATCTATATAGTATTTTTGAGCCATGATCTTCCAGGCATCTTTCCAGTCAGGATATTTTGCGTGTAGTGCGATCATCTCGTTCACGGTTACAGCGTAACGACTTCCCTGCGGAAGTGCGGCAAGCCCAATGTCAATCAGTTTTCTGATGTCTTGCTCAAAAAACGCGGCAGAATACATGGCGCCATAGTGAATGGTTGGGTCAGCGCCCCAATCATCACTTGTGATGCGTGCTGCCCATGCCGACTTACGTGCAGCGTATTGTACCATGCCCGGAGCAGTTACTGCCCAAATTTCATTAATAAGTTGCGGATCAATCTGATACCAATGCGGATTTAATGCTTTACTTCCGGTAAATGGAGGGGTATATCCATAGTGCATCAGACCCAGTGCCGCACGGTTGGCCAACCACACCCTGTCGCGAATATGATACATCCACGCATCTTTGAGCTGTGCGTAGGTGGGCTCAGGACCCCATTTTTCCATCTGAAGCAAATACATATATTCCACATCGGTATCATCATCCGAAAAAGCTCCTCCGTATTTTTCGAGTTTGTCGAGGTTCTTCGTATAACCATAAGGCCATGTCTCAGCTCCGGGTGCGTTGATGTATTTGTTTTCATGGGGTAAACCGTAGATATTGCCAATCATCTGGCCAATCCACGAAGCTGCTATTTTGTCGTGCAATTCTGCCTTGCTGATTTTCTTTTTTCCGGCTTGAGCAGGCATTGTGGCCAGCAAAACCACTGTCAGTAATAAGACTATACGGATAGTATGTTTCATCATATTTTGAATCAATTTAAAAACCATCGTTTTGCTTTAGTTTGGGATTGGCGCTGAGTGCCGTTTGCGGAATTGGAAACAGTCTGGCATTGGCATCTGATGCGGGCTTGTTCCACCAGGTGTTGCCCCACACACCGAAACGTATCTGATCCTGACGCCTTCTACCCTCCCAGGCAAACTCGCGACCAAACTCATCGAGCAATTCCTCGGCGTTGAGCTGCGAAACATTGTATGGTTCGAGTCCTGCCCTTGTCCTGATCTTCATCAAATGTGCATCGTTGATCATTTCTCCTGCCCTTCCAAGCCGCCAAAGGGCTTCGAAGCGGGTGTAGATCAGATCAGCATAGCGGAAAAGCACAAAGTCGTTTTCCATATCGTTCACATAATATTCCAGATTTTCCTGGTATTCATATTTGCAGCAGCGCGCACCTTCCCAGCGTCCGCGTGCCTTGTAGTTGTCGATGGTTGGCGTATAGGCAAACCAGGCTGTGTCGCCCTGCTCTATAAAATAGATCGGATTGCCTGCTTTGTCGTATTGCTGACCGAAGAGGAATGATTTTCTCCTGACATCGTTTTCGGCGTATTTGTTGAAGAAAGGTGGCTCCAGCACAAATCCGTCCCACATCTCACCCTTGAAGTTGAAGGTGGCTCGGCTTGCATCGTTGAGGGTGAGTGTGTACCAATACATTCTGTCTTTCGTATAGACAGTGTGGTTGGGTATCACAAAGATGTTTTCAACTGAAGCTTCATTATATACCTTGAAATTAGCAAAGTAGTCATCTTCAATACTATAGGCGTTGAGTGCAATCACCTGATCACAGGCATCAACAGCTTTCTGGTACATATTTTGTCCAATCCAGGTTTCGGCATTCAGGTATAGTTTGGCCAATAAAGTATAGGCCATCCCCTTTGTAACGCGACCATAATAATCTGGCCCGGGCATGGTCTGAAGCTTCTCCACATTGTCAAGTATTTCTTTTTCGACAAACGAAAACATAAAAACCCTGTCTTTTTGCTCAGGCAACTCCCTGTCAGTGAAATCAACCGAGTAGGGTATGTTTCCCCAGTTGTCAATACCCCAGTAGTAGAAGAGAGCACGCAGCACGCGGATTTCGGCCAGAATGCGTTCTTTGCCTTCAAACTGTATGGGTGTTGTTTCGGTTTCATAGAGCACTTCATTGCAGGCACTGACGCCTTCAAAAACAAACTCCCATGACTGCCTGAGAATTTTGTTTGTCGGATTGAAGTGGTGTGTGTGCAGCTCGTCCCATCGGCCTTGCTCCCACCACAAGCCATCATCACGACCCGGTATCACCATTTCGTCCGAAGCATTCTGCATGAGCGACCATAGGCGCTGTTCTTCGGGAAAGCGTTGCAGTTTTGTATAAGCTCTGCCTGCATTCATGAGTACGTCGGCTTCGGTTCTGAAGAAGTCATCGAGCGGGATAGATGAATACACTTCTTCATCAAGGTTGGTGCATGAGAGCGTAAACATTGCTCCACCGACCATCAGTATAAACAGATATTTCGATATTTTTTTCATGGCTTGTACGGTTTAAAATGAAACTTGAACGCCTAAAGTCAACAAGGTTGTTCGCGGATAATACGAAAGGTATTCGATGCCGGGTGTGAGTCCTCCGAGATTGACTTCCGGGTCAAGTCCTTTGTAGCCTGTCAAAGTCCACACATCCTGTGCGGTGGCATACATCCTGAGCCGTGAGATGTATTTGGATTCAAGTGCAAAATTGTAGCCCAGCGAGATGTTGTCAACCTTGAGGAATGATGCATCTTCAACATATTTTGATGAATAACGTGCATTGCCGGTGAATTCGGGATTCTCATATTGCGACAAAACCACGTTGTTGAGCCCGATACCACCCCAGTTTTCATAATAAAGCCTGTAGGTGTTGAGCACCTGACCGCCTATGCTTGCACGCATTGCGATGCTCATGTCCCAGTCGCCCCAACTGAACATATTGCTCCATCCCAACGTGAAGTCGGGAAAAGCATTGCCGATCACTTCCCAGTCTTCGGGGTTCACCTGCCCTACCGGATTGGCATTCTTGAAGAGGTCTTTGCCCAACTCATCGAGGCCGATCCACACCGGCCCATAAAATGTTCCCAGACTTTGTCCTTCGCGCAGCTTTTGACTGTTCACACCAATAGCACCGCCAATCCAGCCAAGGTCGTAGGAATCGTTGGTGAATTCTTCGTTGGTGAATTTATCAAGTCTGTTTTTGTTGTAAGCAAAAGTGAGGATGGAGGTCCAGTTGAAATTCTCGGTTCTGACGGCTACTCCTTTCAAACTTAGCTCAACACCCCGGTTGCTGATGGTGCCTACGTTGGTAAACAGCTCCTTGTAGAGGTATGGTGGCACCGACACTTCATAGGTATAAAGCAGGTCGGTGCTTTTGCGGTAATACATGTCTATTGTTCCGCTCAGGCGGTTTTTTAAGACTGCGAAATCTATTCCGGCATTGATCTCGTGTTTGTTTTCCCATTTCAGGTCGGGATTGGGATTGCTCACCGGTTGATAGGTATTGATCCAGGTGCCGTTGTAATAAAACTTTCCTGCTCGTCCCATCAGAATCTGTGATTTATAATTGCCAATGTCCTGGTTGCCTGTGATACCGTATCCGATGCGAAGCTTCAGGTCGTTGAGCCAGGCAATGTTTTTCATGAAGGCTTCATTGTTCATGCGCCAGCCGATGCTTGCCGATGGAAACCAACCCCATTTGTTATTGGCACCGAAACGTGATGATCCTTCGCGCCGCAGCGAGAGGGCTGCCAGAAAACGATCGCTGTTGTTATAGGTGGCTCTGCCAAAAAACGAAATCAGGCGGCTTTTTTCTTTATACGATCCCATGGATGCCGTACCCTCGCCCAGTCCCGATCCTGCGCCAATGTTGTGAGGCCCGTAGATGTCGGTATCAAAACCGGTGTTGACCATATAGGAGTTGTTTGCCTGCACCTCCTCAAAGGTGTAGCCACCAAGCAATTGCACCTGATGCTGATTCTTCTCGTATCTGTAGTTTACCGTGCTTTCGTATTGAAGGTCAGAGCTTCTGCCATTGCTTATTTCGGCCTCTCCTCCTGTTCCAAGGCGGCTGGGATAGTATTTTGTGCGGTAATACAACTCTTCCCAGTTTGATCTTTCAACCGAAACCATATTCACCCAGCTCACTGTGGGTGTCAGTTGAAGGTTGGCCCGCACATTGATGCCCGCATCATCGGTTTTGCCGGTTCGGGTACGTTCGTTGAGCATTGCAACGGGATTGTAATAATCCATCCCGCTGATGAGCGTATAACCACCTGTGTAGCTGTTGCCCGGGTCATAGACAGGCGATGTGGGATTGCGGATGAAAGCCTGGTAAAACATATCGTAATTGGCCGGCTTATAATCGCGGATGCCATAGCTTATATTGTAATCAAGACTGAGTTTTCCGCCAAAGGTCTTTTGCTGTATATTGGTTTTTAACAGGTAGTTGTTCGATGCGTTGTCGCGCAACAAACCCTCTGATTGATCCACAAAAAACACTGTCCGGTGCGAGAAAGTTTCGTTGCCGCCCGAGATAGCCAGATTGTGCCGGTGACTGACAGGCATTGCACGTGTGATCTCTTTGAACCAGTCGGTATTTGTACCATAAAGACTTCCTGCTTTCTCCGGCGCATATTTCATGATGGCATCAGTAAACTGTTCTGCATTGAGGTTTTCGACCATACGCGGGTTGACCTGAACGCTCAGGTACCCGGAGTATTCCACCTTGCTGATACCAGTCTTAGCGCGCTTTGTGGTGATGATGATGACCCCGTTTGATCCCCTCGTACCATAGATAGCTGCAGCAGCACCATCCTTCAACACATCAACCGACTCCACTTCCTCAAAACTCACATTCTTCAGATCCATGCCTGCCACGCCATCCACAATGATGAGCGGTCCCTGTCCCGAAGTGAGGGTGTTGGTTCCCCTGAGGAGTATCTGATAACCCGCCATAGGGTCGGCACCATCAGGTTTGGTGATTGACAACCCGGCCACCTTGCCTTGCAGCAGCCCCATAGGGTTGTTATAGCTTCCCTTGTTGAAATCTTCGGTCTTCACCGAGGCGATGCTGCCCGTCACTTCTTTTTTTGTGGTGAGCCCATACCCAATCACCACCACCTCGTCCAATGACTCCACAGTGGGCTTGAGGCGTACATCAATGGTATTCAGTCCTTTGGACGCAACTTCCTGACTTGTGTAACCCACGAAGCTAAAGAGCAGCACAGGTTCTCCGCTGAGGCTCAGCTCAAACAAACCATCAATATTTGTCACTGTGCCGCTTTGGGTGCCTTTGACAGAGACATTTACGCCAGGCAGAGACTCCCCTGTGTTGAAATCGCTCACCTTTCCCTTCACCATCCTGCTGCCTTGCTGTGCCATCAGCGCCGGTGCAAGCAATGAGAATAAAGCAGCAATCAGAAAAAATCTGTAAGCTTTGCAGAAAGAATGTATATCAATTGCTTTCATTATATTATGTTTTGAAATATTAGGTCAAAAAGAAAGCACTTCCGAACGCATCGGAATACTCGATTGAGCACCCATCCGGGTAACGGTGATAGCCGATGCCTTGGCAGCCATTTTCACAGCTTCGATCACGGGTTTGCCCTCGGCCAGCCCCACACAGACAGTGCCACAAAACACATCGCCGGCAGCCGTTGTGTCGAGTGCCTCAACCTTTACCGCCTCAACAAAATGATACTGATCGTACTCTTTTATCAGCGCTCCCTCCGAGCCGAGGGTGATGATAACGATGTTCACTCCTTTGGCACTGATGATGTCGGCCGCCTGTCTTGCCTTTTCAAGGTCAGTGACCTTGATGCCCGAAAGTATCTCAGCTTCACTGCGGTTGGGAATAATGATATACAGATTGTTGAGCAACTGGTCGGAGAGTGCCCTGGCCGGTGCAGGATTCAAAATCACCTTGATGTCTTTTCTGTGTGCTATCTCTGCCACATATTCAACAGTCTCTATCGGAATTTCCAGTTGCATGAGCACCAGGTGACTGCGCTCTATCTCTGCAATAGATTTATCTATATCATCAGGTTTCAGGTTGGCATTGGCTCCCGAAGCCACCACAATACAGTTCTCTCCATTGGCATCCACCGTGATCAAAGCCACTCCGGAGGGATTGTTCGGATCAGAAAAGATGTAGTCGGTATGGATATTCTCTGCATCATACAAGCTCACCGACTGCCGGCCAAACACGTCATTTCCCGTTTTTGAAATGAGGGTCACATTACCGCCCATTCTGGCCGCTGCCACTGCCTGGTTGGCGCCCTTGCCTCCCGGATTCATGAAAAATTTTCCTCCCAGCACGGTCTCTCCGGGAATGGGTAAACGATCTGCCTTGATAACCATATCGGTGTTACAACTTCCGACGACTGTAATTTTCTTCTCTTGCATGATAAGCCTTCTTTAATTTTTTCTACAAAGCTATCATGATGCGCTCTGAAAAAAAGTCAAAAAATTAGTGTTTTCAAGATTTTCAAAAACAGAATGAAATGTGCATTTTGATTATATATTACTCTATAGCAATACTTTAAGATTATTCCTACGGATATTAATCTTTAATCAACAAGATTTTTAATTATCTTTGCAAATAATTTTCGCAATCGTTGTAGTTGATTTATTGCACTGAAATTTGTACATAATATCCTCAATAACAATGATATATGAATCGTATGCAAAACTTGCGAATCTTTTGCCTTTTCAGCCCCTTGCAGCTGAAGGCTTCATTTTGTGTTGAAAAGCTACCGTTAAATGACCGCAGATGACAAAATTTGAATCGCTCGTACACCTGATCCACTCCATGTCGCGGGCCGAAAAGAAGAAATTCAGTGTGCAGGCAGCCTGCCGCAAAAGCCGTCCGGATTATATGACGCTCTACGACATCATCGAGGCCGGACAGGGCGACTCCTTCGAGACGCTCCGGCAGGCTTTCAGAGAGGCTTGTCCCGCCACAGCCTTCGACAGCAGCGTCACCTACCTTTTCGAGCTCCTGCTCGATCAGGCCCTCGACCTGCGCATTGAGCAGGATCGCCACTATCTGCTCTTTAACAAAATCCTAAAGGCACGGGTGCTGTTTGAAAAATCGCTCTTCGATGAATGTTTTGACCTGCTCCGCTATGTGATGGACAAAGCCGGCAAGCTCGAAAACTACCACGCCCTGCTGCTTGCCGGACGGCTTGAGCTCGAATACCTGTTGGCGCTTAACTTCCCCCGCCTAAGCGAAGACGAACTGCTCAAAAAACAGTTCAAACTCAACGAGACCCTTAAACACTTGCGAAAAATCAATGAGCAGTCGGGGCTCTACGAAATCCTGAAACACAGGCTGCTGACAAGAGGCTATTCGCGCTCGGAAGATGATAAACGCTATCTCAACGATCTTGTTTACAGCGAGATAAGTATCGTTGCCAACCTGGCACCGGAAAGCTTCGAGATTTCAAAGCTGCACCAGCTTTTTCAGTCGGAATACCTTATCAGTGTGGGCGACTACAAATCGGCCCTGCGTTCGTACTACGAGCTGAGCAATCTTTTCGAGGCGCACAAACACCTCTGGAATACACCTCCCCTGTTTTACCTGCTCACCATCGAAGGCGTACTCGAAAGCCTGCGGAGCATTCATAACTATGCCGGAATGGGCTATTTTATACAGAAGCTGAAAGAAATAGGCAACAGCCCGCTCGACTTCAAAACGCATGTGCTGTGCACCATTTACCTCTACGAGCTTTTTCCGAGCCTCGACTGCGGCGACTTTGCTGCTTCGGCTGCTCTCATGGAAACCTATAAGGACACACTCTACGCGCGCATGTCGTCGCTCAACCCCGCGCGACAGGCCGAACTGTGTCTTTACACCTCCCTCATCTATTTTGGCACTGAACAATACAACAAGGCGCACCGTTTTCTGAGCCAGATCATATTCAGGGGAAAAACATATTACTACCTCCCACTCTACCGCACCATCCGGATCGTGAACCTGATGATCCTCTATCACCTCAGCGACCATGAACTCATCAGCTATGAATGCAGGTCGCTCAGGCGGGAGCTGTCGGGCGTGGAAGAAGGATATAAGATTGAGCGGTTTATGTTTCATTTTCTGCAAAAGCTGTTGCCCGCTCAAGCCGGCAAACGCCTTCAGCTGTGGCACAAATATGAACCCGAAATAGAAGCCATCCGCAAAGACATCTTTGAGCAACAGGTGCTGCGCATTTTCGACTTCACTGCCTGGGTAGAGTCGCTGCTGACGGCCCAACCCATCAGCACATTGATGGCTGCCAAGGCAAAACATTGAGCATCACGGCCCGGGGAATTCTGAAAAATAATTCAGAAATTTGTTCTATTTCAATTAATTACAAAATGTCTGGAAGGAGGAAGGACTGCTCCATTATTCTTTATCGTAGAATTTATCTTCATCCCATTTCTTAGGGTTGTTAATAATGTAATCGGTAATGCGTTGGTATTCGCCATCATTACGGATAATATGGTCGTAAAAAAGTTCCTGCCATTTCAATGCAAATCCCAAACGGTTGGCATGTTTTGTAACGGCCGATTTGTATGAACCAATAATTGACGAAACGGTATTTTTACCAATATTCTGAAAACGTTGTTGGCCAATGGTTTTTTCGGTTTGTTGCGGTGGTAACGTTGATGATATTGAACGTATTGGTGGTATTGAACGTTGATACAGGGCATGCCCTGTATCAACGTCGCAACCACCAACGTCACCACCATCGCCACCACCAACGTTACCGATATCATTGTTGATACCCATATTTTTACCGTATTCACCATTCAGAATCAAAATACCGTGTATATTGTTTGGCATAACCACAAATGCACCCAATTCCACATTTTTTGCATGGTTTTTAATTTCGTGCCAAAACACATCGCCCAAAATGCCTGCACCTGACAAATGCATTTTACCGTTTGTGATTTTTCCGAAATAATGTTCGCGATTTTTGGTGCAAATGGTAATAAAATATGCACCTGCCCAACCGTAATCCCATTTCTGTAACAGGGCCGATTGTATGCGGTATTTGTTTTTAAATTTTTCCATGGGTCAAGCACTGTTTTTTTTCAAATAAACCCCTGATTATTTGACAAAATAAACATTAACAGTCAACACCCATAAATTCGGTATCTGAAATTTCAATCTGCTTTAAGGCATCGTCTGTGATAGTCCATTCCTCCCGGTCTCCAATGATTGATACTATACCAATTGATTTGACTACAATAATTTTTTCATATCTACTTGAAACAATGTTACTTTTATAAATAATCAAATCTGAATAAGCTTTTCCGTTTATGACGAGCGCATCTAAATGTTCAGAATACTCCAACCAAACATCATTGATAACAATGTCAGACTGTTCAATTTGCCTGGAGTCGTTAAATCTGATATCAATATGTAGGCTTTCCGAAGATAAATTTAAAATAAACGAATCCTCACAGGCGCATTTTACACCAAAGGCTATCTTATCAGTATGATAAATCTCACTGTAGTTAACATTCAGCGTATCCATGTCTCCATTTTGAGAAACAACAATTTTATCATTCGTCTTGAATGGCATCCAATCAATAATCTTGTTGTCGAAGTCATCACATTTTTTCGCACAACTTGTCATAACTATCATCAATGAAGTGGAAACCAATAAAAAAATGTAAAGTCTTTTCATTTTGCCTGAGTTAATGTGTTTGCGAATGGTTTGGCAGGTTACCCAAAAGCAGCTATTTCAAATCACCTCATTGATGAACAACGTATGATCTTTGAGAACGCTTTTCTATTTTGAAAAAATCCATTTTAAAATACGTTCAATTGCGAGAAATACTATTACCCACAATGCCAGGTCAATAACTAGTTTAATACCAAAACCTTCATCAAAATTGTAATAGAAACCTGATATTTTATAAACTACCTTTACAATAATGTAGGTTAACAGTAAGCTTAAAAAAGTTATTAATAAACTACCGCGTTTTGAATTGGATTTCATTTTGTAGGATTTTAAGATGAATGATTGCTTGATGTTTTCTGTTAAATATTATTGATGTTTGAACTGAAGTCCTTCTAATGTTTTATTAATTTTTCCATTTTACTCATTTCTGAGAATTACAAAAAAGCAAAACCGACCTTGATGACAATGCAAAGTTCAGAAAAATTCTGCAAGTTTTTTATAAAGTCACCAAAATTAAGTCAGTAATATTCGAAGGAAGGCTAAAACCATCAAAAGCTTAACTTCAAACATATATCTGCGCTATTCATAATTTTGCATATAAAGCTCATAATCAATTTATTATGCACATTTTATTGCAAGGCAACAGAGGTGGCAAAGTATTAGAATTCCTTCATTTTTTCAGGAAGAATCTTTAAAATCCATCTTCTTCAATTCAAAACTTACCTAACCGCCAACAATCCCCATGATAAAACTTCACGACCGGGGGATTGTCTAACCTGGTTTGCATGTATGGTTGTGCCGGCAAATGTGCTGCTGATTATTGTGTGGGTTTAATGACACATGAAATCATTCTTTACTTTTTTTATCCCAATCTTTTTCAATCAATGCATAGATCAAGTCATCAACCCATTTCCCATTTATACATAAGCTCTCCACGAAATGTGCTTCTTTTCGGAATCCGAGCCGTTCGACAAGTCGAATAGAGTGTTGATTACCAGGGTCAATGGAGCCAATTATGCGGTGCTTATTTAGTTCGTTGAACAAATAATCAATTGCTCTTTTTACTGATTCGGTTGCAAATCCCTTGTTTTGAAAATCTTTATTTAAGGTGCATCCAATTTCTGCTTGCTTATTTTCCGAATCAACGAAATGAATTCCTAAATCACCAATTATTCTTTGGGTTTCTTTGTCAACGATAACAAACTGAAACCATGTTTCAGGCACGTTGATCTGCTTTGAAATCTTTCCAATAAACACTTCAACATCTTCAATTGTTTCGGGAATCCATCCCTGGTATTTATTTGACTCCTTATCCCGGCGATAGGCAAAAATTTCGTTTTTATCGTCTATGGTCACTGGTCTGAGAAGTAATCTGTCTGTTTCGAGTATCATAATTTTTTGATTTTGTGTCTGAGTAGTTATAACATAAATATTCAATTGAAATTCTGACAGATTACCCTATATCTATTTGTATTCATGTACTTTACAATGTTCTAAACTGCAGATTACCAACAGGAGAAGCAAATTTAGTTATTTGTTTCTGAATTGGCTTTGCCGTGCAAGGTTTTGATTGTCTCGGCAAGCTCATAGAAAGTCCTGTTCAAAAAAGTGGTGTCAGGGAACATCATTCAAATTTCGACTTCCTTCTTTTCAGCCAGCCTAACAAAACAAATTCCATTTTCCCTGAGCAAAGCGAATTCACTGGGTGTTCTTAAAAGCAGCGGAAGGCTCGTGCCGATCAGATGAACTCCGGATTATTACCACCTTTGCATATTTATCTCTTTGTCAATAAGTTAAACAACTCCTCGTTTATATAATAATTTCCAGTTCCCAATTTGTCTTTTCGCAACATTTTATCGTCTGCCAGTTTGTTTAAATAATTTGCGGCTGTTAATCTTGAAACTCCCAAGTCATTAACAACAAACTCAATCTTTGTGTAGGGATGTTTGAATAAATTATTAAGCAAATCCTGGCTGTAAAATTTATAATTATCTCGCAGTCGGTGCTTATAATCAAGCATTAACGCTTTGATATTTATAATCAGTTCAATTGTCTCTTTTGCCGTTTGTTCAATTCCCTTGATCATAAACAATAGCCAATCCTCCCACAAATTTTCGTCTCGAACATTTTGTAAAAGTCGGTAATAATCTGGTTTGTGCTTAATTATGTAATTGCTCAGATATAGAATTGGTAATGATTGGAGTTTTTCCAAAATCAGGTACAATATGTTTATTATCCTGCCGGTACGGCCATTTCCGTCATAAAACGGATGAATGCTCTCAAATTGAAAATGAATAATAGCCATTTTAATCAATGGGTCGCAATCCTGCATTTCTGAATCATTTATGTATCGCTCAAGATTCGCCATCAGCCCCATTATTTCGTTAAAATCCTGAGGTGGAGTGTAAATAGTCTCACCCGTTGCAGCATTTTTCAAGGCAGTACCCGGCAATTTTCTAAATCCAGCTCTATTATCCTCTAATACCTCCTGGATTTGCAGAATGCTATTGTTTGTAAGCAGTCCGGTTTTTGTGATAAGTTCAAATCCTTTTTTTAGGGCAGAAATATAGTTTTGAACCTCCTTGGCTTTAAGGGATTTAAAAGCGTCAAGATTCAATCCCGATTTGTATAAATCATCATGCGTTGTAATAATATTTTCGATTGCAGAGCTGTCTTTGGCTTCTTGCAATCCAAGTGTGTTAATCAAGATATTTTGATTGGGTATTGTTGATGCTATGCCCTTTAACTCAGCTAAGGCAGCATGTGCTCCGGGTAAAGCTTTTAAAACCCTTTTAGTTTCCAGGTCAATATTTAACGGCAATTCTGCTAATCCCCGGCTTTTCATCTGTAAAGTAGTTTTATATCTCTATACAAAGATACTATCTTTTGTATAGAAATCAACAAAAACTTTACATTATAAAATCAATCTGTGTAGAGAATGTTCAAATCTATGCATGATGATTTTTGTTTGCATTGGTGGGAACGTTCCGCAGCTATGCCTTGTAGCCGATTTATGCGCTTCGTCACTGTCCAAAGGTACAATGTTTATGCGGGTTACGTTGTTTCAAGTTGCTTTTTCATAGGCTATTGGGTTTAGGTGCTGTTATATATCCCATTTTACTTATTGATAGTCTGTATTTGTCTTGTCATTGAATTGATACCAATTTTTGTCGAGTTGTTTTCCATTCTCAAATAGGTATTTCATGAAATCTTTACTATATGAATCTTAAATTACTAATGAGTCTGGTTTGTAAATCAAATAGTCATGTTCTGAAAAGACGATCTTTGTTGTATTTACCAAAGGATGATCTGAAATTTCAAGAATATTGTATTTAATGATCAGTTTTCTGAGGTTTAAAAAATAGTCAACAATGTTTGTGGATTGTGATTGTTTAGTTATTAAGAAAGAACGAGAATCTTCGTGATTGGGACTTGTTAAAATGTAACTCTCAGTTGTTCGTTTCGAAAGAATTACATCTGATTTAAAGAATGTATCAATTCTAATTTCAAATGCTCTACTAAATTCTTCTGTTCCAATAATTTTTAATGAACCGTCACGTAAAATAAGAACACCATACTTTGCATTATTATTTCCTGAACAAATAAACTGCATTCTGGGATTATAACTATATCTTGTCAAGTCACTTTTCAAGTAGTCCGATTTAAAGTCTGAATAGAAGACAGACGATTCCAAATTCTTGTTTGAATCGTAACAACTAACAAAACTTGAAAGAATAAAAACGGATATAAAAAGTCTGAAAATTGTAATTTTATTGCGGATTCTAAATATTCTGACTAACTATATTCTAAACAATTGAATATAAGTATTTTATGCAATTAATAATTTGCAGATCAACGGCAATAATAGTAAATTTAGTGATTTGTTTCTGTTTACGTTTTACATTCTGGTGTTTCTTAATGGACTGAAGACAGCGTCCAATTTCCATAACCAAAACCACTCCAATGGGGTTCGTCCAACCGGGAGTTCATGCTGGGTCGTGCCGACCACATGAACTCCTGATTATTGAAAGAATCTTTTCTTCAAATTCCTTTAAAGTCCCATCAACAAATTTTTCCTTTATTAATTCAATCGCAAAAGGAAAGGCTAGTTTAATAATTTCATTTTCATTAAGTTCTTTTTCCCAGGAACGGTATCCCCATGTAATAAGTAGAAACGTTGTTATTCCTACCTTGACCTCATTATTACTTATTTCATCCTTGTATAAATCGGTTCCTTTTTTAATAATCTTATATGGAAATACTACTTCAACTCCATTTATTCGAGTTGGTAATATATATGGTTCACCAATTGAAAATGTTCTCATTGTGTGCTATTTTTAAATGACCACCAACTCCTTGCAAACCGCACCCCAATGGCACATATCTCCACTTTAGCCAAACTTTCACCTAAATTCATTCGATTGATCTTTAGATGATTAATAGGTTGTATATGAAGTGGACTTTTCATGGTTTGGCGTTTAGCATTCCAAGATTAAAGCTTTTTATCCAGATGAAACATCATGCACTAAACTAAATTTCTTTTAAGATTGGTGCAAGGTGGTTTATGTATTTATTTTTTTTGGAAGGGTTCATGGTTTAGAATTTAGAGTTTAGGGATGGCGTAATCCAATCACTAACAACGCATTACGCATCACCCTTTACGCATCACGCATCACGCAACACCCTATCGCCATAGTAGAGCACAGCTAATGAAATCAGCAAGACTGGCAACAAAAACGTACCTATTGAACGGATAAAGCCGATTTGAACGAGGGCAATAAGGAGATATGCCATGTAGCCGGCTCCATACTTTACCAAACGCTCCAATGCCGCTGTCTGTTGCGTTTTTGACACAAGGAACCACGGAATGAAAAAAGCCAGCAACAGCGCCCCTACCCTGCTGTTGGTATTGGCATCGAGATGAAGACAAAGATAGCCCGGGACAATCATCAACACAATATTAAGCGGAACAAGAAAAAGGTGACCAACCAGCAGCTCAGGCCATGGCTTTTTCTGCCCTTCATCCTGTATTTGCAGCTCAGCGGGCTTTAAACCAAGCGCCTCGCCTATATGGTTGAGGGTACTTCCGCGCGGCATTGTCTCCGAATTTTCGATGCGTTGAACCGTGCGCAGGTTCACCTTGAGCATTTCGGACAAGGCTTCCTGTGTGAGCCCTTTTGCTTTTCTTGCATCACTGATTTTCTTTCCAAGTGTTGTCATAGGATCGTTTTTTTGCAAAAATATATACCCTCAACAAACAATGATAACGGCATTTCTACGGCATTTGCGCGGCATATTCAAACTTTTTATAAATCGAATAACGTCTCTAGCAAAAAATTACCCGACCTCCGGTGGCGACATTGGTACCAAACGTCATTTGATTCGGTCACTACCACTTCCTGTAATAAACTTCCTTCAGAAAAGTTCGTGTCATTTGAATGAGATCGTCATCGCGTCTTGCGTCGTATTTTGATGACTTAGCACGATCTAAAAGCACTGCTTTTCCGGTTTTCAACTCCACAACCAGCAGCCTCATTTCCGAAACTGCCTTTGTGGGATTTCCGGGTGTCACAACAGCAACTCCCATCACCCCTGACTGAAGCTTGAAATGGGGCGGAAAATCGGGATGGTACTGTCCGCTGTATTGCATCAACAGTGCATAACCTGCACGCTGCTTCAGCTGATCCGGAAGAAAAGCACAACATTTTATTGTATCGGCAAGTGTGACTGTTTCGTCGAGCGATTCAAACATCCTCATCGCTTCCGCATTGTTGACGAAAAGCCGGGATGTGTCAATTGCAAACTTCTTTTTAAGCAGATTCCGGGCAATGCTGTCAATCACACCACGGCTATGGTCAGTGAGTAAAACATCGGTTGTCGCTGATCTGTTGTCGTTTGCAACGACGCTTACCATTGGCTGCAGAACAAACAATGTATCCTGTCCTGTTTCGGTTGCCGCCGATGGCGATGCCATAACAAACATTGAAACAACCTGGAGCGCAAAGACAAGCAAGAGTGGTTTAACTATCGAGGTTTTCATTTTCTGAAAGTGATTTTTTAGTGCATTCCAATCTAATAACTACCAATTCCCCAAACAAACGATAGGGAAGCGTAAGGCATATTACCTTTGTATCCATGTTGATGCTTCGTTATGAGGCTGTAGCCTCCGTCGAGTTTCAACCCGATATACGATTTGGTGCTACCGTAATAGTTATATTGCTCAAACTGAAAAAGTTTCACCTCAGTATGGAGGCCGATACCTAATGCAAAAGCATCAAAAATCTGGTACTCATCCTCATTACTATCCTTGTAAAGGTTACTCTCGAATACTGTACCACCTATCGAAATATAGGGCCCGGCGCGGAATTTATCTTTATTGGCCATCATATATCCGGCCTTGATTCCTGCGTTGAGGTAGCTGAACTTGTCATTGACATCAAAAAACACACTGTCATTGTTAATTTCCGCAGCGAAGTCTTTCTTTGATCTTGCCCCGGCGCCACTTACAAAAAGCGATGTGTACAGCCTGTTTCTGTTATAATCCATTGAAAAATCAACGCCAACGTGAAGCTTATAGTCGCTCGCTATTTTACCGCTTGGGAAAAGCATCATCGGACCGAGAGCAAACGACATAGTACCTATAATGGGATTTGGTGGAAAGTTAGCATTCAGAAAAGCATCATAGGGTGTTGTTTTGTATGTGGCCCGAAAAGCTTCGGCCATGTTATGGGTCTCAGTGTTGAATCGCTGGCCCGCTATGAGTCTCAGGAAAATATGCAGCAGCTCGGTTTCCTGTGCTGGTAATGCCGCTTCGTCAATCTTTTGCTTCAGTTCGGCTTCTTTTTTCTCCAGACTTTCTCCCAAAAACATCATGATCGGAAAGGCTTGCTGATAAGCATATTGCTTCGATTCCCGGTCATAGTTTTGTAACAGCAACAAAACACTGTTCCAATCGTTGGTTAAGGTGCTGATACTTAGCTTCTCGCTATAGGAAAAGGCTTTGAAAATATTGGCTTCCGTATGCTCGTTCAGATAGTTGTATATTTCTGCCGTTTTTGTAAAGTCATCTGCTTTTAACTTTTGCAACAAAAGTTGTCGTCCTTTGTTAACGATAACCTCGGTGCTGTCAACATATCCCCGAATTTCGTCACCTATCTGTGAATGTGCTTTGTTCATAAAACCCGAAAGCACAACAAGAAGAAAGAAAAGTTTGGTTTTCATTGGTTTAAGTTGTTAAGTTTCTATGTGGAATGCTGATTTTTCTTAGGACTTA
>ERZ1645187.616-NODE-616-length-34920-cov-16.980468_pt1 | contig 34920 bp, 25 predicted proteins | sample MGYA00575352_ERZ1645187 | MGnify/ENA primary metagenome ERZ1645187 (study PRJEB40837, sample SAMN11349314) | freshwater sediment metagenome | isolation source: river sediment | host: Sediment | place: India: Wazaribad , New Delhi | collected 2017-02-21 ... | reverse complement strand
GGCTGTTCGGAGCCGGGTACATGGACAGCGTGGCGCCGACGTAGGGCTGACCAGCGGTGTACGAAACCTTGAAGGGTTCGTAGTCCATGCAGACGTGGTTGGTCGGAACGTAGAAGAGACCGGTCTTCGGCGAGAATGTCGCCGGCTGCTGGTCCTTCGTGCCGAGAGCCGCAGGGCAGATGCCCTTCGTGTTGAAGTCCGGACCGTTCTTCGCGGTCGAGTACTTGTCGACGACGTACGGACGGCCGTAGTTCGGCTTCGACGGATCCATCTCGACGCCCGTCGTCCAGTTCACGACCGGATCATACTTCTCGGCAACGAGAAGCTCACCGGTGTGGCGGTCGAGGGTGTAGCCGAGACCGTTACGGTCGAAGTGGACGGCGGTCTTCCGCTTCTTTCCACCGACGTCGATGTCAGCGAGGATGACCTCGTTGATGCCGTCGTAGTCCCACTCGTCGAACGGGGTCATCTGGTAGACCCACTTGGCGACGCCGGTGTCGACGTCACGACCCCAAAGGGTCATCGACCACTTGTTGTCGCCCGGACGCTGAGCCGGGTTCCAGGTCGAGGGGTTGCCCGACCCGTAGTACATCAGGTTGACCTCGGGGTCGTACGAATACCAGCCCCAGGTACAGCCGCCACCGATCTTCCACTGGTCACCCTGCCAGGTCTTGATCGAGGAGTCCTTGCCGACCGGCTTGCCGAGCGACATGGTCTTCTCCGGATCGACCAACAGCTGGTCGTCGGTGCCGATCGAGTAGCCGCGCCACACCTTCTTGCCGGTGTTCATGTCGTACGCGGTGACGTGGCACTGCACGCCGAACTCGCCGCCCGAGATACCGACGATGACCTTGTCCTTGACCGGGAGAACGGTCGCGGTGTTGGTCTCGCCCTTCTTCGGGTCGCCGTTGACGGCCTTCCAGACTTCCTTGCCGGTCTTCGCGTCGAGAGCGACGACCGTCGTGTCGGCCTGATGCAGGAAGATCTTGCCGTCAGCGTAGGCGAGGCCACGGTTCACCGTGTCGCAGCACATCACCGGGATGACGGACGGATCCTGCTTGGGCTCGTACTTCCAGATGATCCGGCCCTCGTTGTTGAGGTCCAGAGCATAGACGATGTTCGGGAACGGAGTGTGCACCCACATCGTGTCACCGACGACGATGGGCGAACCCTCGTGACCGCGAAGGACGCCAGTCGAGAAGGTCCATGCCACCTTCAGGTTCTTGACGTTGTCCTTGTTGATCTGATCCAGCTTCGAATAACGCTGGTTGAAGTAATCGCCGGTCTGCAGCACCCAGTTGTTGGGGTCGCTGATCAGTTTCGAGACGCCATCGTTCGCCAGGACCGGCGAAGCGATAAACGTCGTCGCCAGCAATGCACCAGTCAGTGCACTCTTGCGCATCGCGCTTCCTCCTTAAGGTTCTTGCCACGCTTGCAAGCGGCAGCTGTCGTCAGCGTGTCACGGGCCGGAGAGCGGACTTGGAGTACCGTCCTTTTGCTTATGCTCCCGGACCTACGAACGGACCCCCGGACTTTACGTCACTGTGGGACCTGAAGTCGCAGCTACCGTGCGGCATCTAGGCACTTTTTCCATAGGCATGCAAGACAAAGGTCGAAGGCGAACCGTCCAGCACCGCATCGAGATAGGCACGCTTTCCATATAGGTCAGAACGCTTGACCTTTTTCGTGCTTGTTCCTTTTGATGTTGGTGCGTTGCGGCGTTAAATTGTGCGGCGCACGACTTGATTGCAAAAAAGCTCGCGAAACTGTGACTGGCGTCAGCCGGCCGCGCACGACAGCATGTGGCGATAGCAATAATTCTGCTCGAAGGCGGCCTATGCGATGACTGCGCCGAGGAAACCCGTTCCCGACGACGCCGGGAATCGGTTGGTGACGCGCCGCAGTGTCGTCGCGCTCGCTGTCAGCGCATTCAGCGCCCCCATCGTCGCCGGCATGTCGGCGCGCGGCGCAACGGCCGCTTCAAGCGACGGTGCAGCGCAGGTCGCCCCCGGCGTCTTCGTGCACACGGGCGAGCACGCCCATGCCTATACGGCCGCCAATCTCGGCGACATTTCCAATAACGGCTTCATCGTCGGTCGCGACGCCGTCGCGGTGATCGATACGGGCGGCACCGCCGCTTATGGACGACGGTTGCGAGATGCGATCCGCGCCGTGACCGACCGGCCGGTCCGCTTCGTCATCAACACGCACATGCATCCCGACCACGTGCTCGGGAACGCCGCGTTCCGGGCCGATGCGCCGCGCTTCGTCGGCCATCACAAGCTCGCCGCGGCACTCTCCGCGCGCGCCGAACGCTACCTGTCGTTCAACCGCGAGCAAACCGGGCCCGAGGGCTTCGCCGGCACCGAGATCGTGCTGCCGGACCTCGCCGTCGAGACGACACTGGAACTCGACCTTGGCGACCGCATCATCCGCCTCGAAGCACACCGAACCGCGCACACGGACAACGATCTGACGGTCCGCGATATGGCGACCGACACGGTCTTCATGGGCGATCTGATCTTCTCGGGTCATGTGCCGACGCTCGACGGCTCGATCCGCGGCTGGATCGCCCTGCTCGAACACATGAAATCGCGTCCCGCCGCGCGCATCGTGCCTGGCCACGGCCCCGCCAGCATGGCCTGGCCGGATGCCGCCGTGCCGCTCGAACGCTACTTCAAGGCCATTGCGACCGACGTGCGCAAGGCGATCAAGGCGGGCCGCACGCTGAGCGACACGCTGGCGACCGCCGCGAGCGGGGAGCGCGACCAGTGGGAACTGTTCGACGGCTTCCACGCGCGTAACGTTTCCGCCGCCTTCGCCGAACTGGAGTGGGAATAGGCCGCATCCCGCCAAGCCCGGCGCATTGGCCGGCACGGTCATATTCGACTATACTGATCGGGTAACGATCCCGGCGCAGACCGGGAGCGCTCGAGACCGGCGACCGACACCGGCAACGCCTGATGAGCGATTGCGAGGAGACGAACCATGCAGACGACGACCAGACGGACCGTGACGGCGGTGCTCGCGTTCGCCCTGCTCGCTGCGGTGACGGGCCTTCCCGTGGCACCGGCGATCGCGCAGCAGGAGGCCGATGATCCCTGGCCCGGCATCCGCAAGGACCTCTACGCCGCGCGTGACATCAGCGAAGGCGACGGCGCCATCGAGCTGACCGCGCCGGTGCGGGCCGACGACGCCGCCGTCGTGCCGATCACCATGCGCATCCCCGCCAGTGTCGCCGCGACGGCCAAGACGCTCACGCTGGTGATCGACAAGAACCCGATGCCGGTGGCCGCCACGTTCACGTTCGGTCCGGCCGCAGGCAGCGGCGAGCGCATGATCGACACCCGCGTGCGCGTCGACATGTACTCCAACGTGCGCGCCGTGCTGGAGACGACGGACGGCAAGCTGCACATGGCGACGAAGTACGTGAAGGCGGCGGGCGGGTGCTCGGCGCCGGCGCTCAAGGACCAGGAGCAGGCGCTGGCCGAACTCGGCAAGATGAAGCTGCGCCTGCACGAGGCGAACCAGACGCCGATGATGCAGGAAGCGCAGGTCATGATCCGCCACCCGAACTATTCGGGCATGCAGATGAACCAGCTCACCGGCCTCTATATTCCGGCGAAGTTCATCGACAGCATGGAGGTGAAGCGCGGCGGCGACACCGTGTTCACCATGACGGGCGGCATCTCGCTCTCCGAGAACCCGAACATTCGCTTCACCTACGCTGGCGGCACGGACAACGACCTGAGCGTCGTCGCGAAAGATACCACGGGCGCCACGTTCAACATCCGCCAGAGCGCGAAAGGCTCCTGAGCACCGGCTTGCAGTCGCGCGGTCAACCGAAGAAAAAAGGCGCCTCGATCAGGCGCCTTTTGTCTCGGGTGTTGGTCGCTCGCGGGTCAGAAACAGCGAAGCTCGCCCTCGACCTGCGCCCGCTTCAGCGTCCTGATCTTTTCCTGGAAGATCGGCCCGTGCAGCATGGCCACGTTCTCGCCGCCACGCTGGATCACCGACATCACGGTCTCGGCTTCCTCGTAATCGGAGTACGGCAGCAGCTCCGCGATCACGTCGATCGAACACGAGCAGCGTTCGAGCACGTCACGCGTCTGCCCGTTGACCTGCATGCAGGCGAACACGTAATCGGCGCGCGCGATGGTCGGATAATCGTTGACCGGCGCTTCGAGTGCCAGCGTCGGCGCCACGGCCGCCACGATCGCGGCGATCGCACCACCGAAGCGGGCCAGGTTCGTCGCAGAGTCCGGGCGGCGCATCACTTGATCTCCCCGACACCTTCGAGCAGCGTGCGCTCCTCGAGCCGCGGGCTGCCCGGCTGCGGGCTCTCGAAGATGCCGACGGTCTCGACGAAATGGCCGGGTACGGCCTCGCTGACGACGATCTCGAAGCGGCTGCCGTCGTAACCCTGCATCTTGAGGGCATTGGCATCGCCGACGAACGGCGTGAACGAGATGCGATAGCCCGCGACCTCCTTGCCGCCGTAGGTGATCTTCACCGGCGTGACCTTGGAATTCGAGCCGAGCTGCGACTTCATCTTGTTCTTGAGGAACGGCCGGCTGCCCCCCGCCAGCATGGCGATGTTGTGCACCGAGCGGTCGAGGAACACAACGATCAGCGGGTTGCCGGTCATACCGGTGATCTGCTGCTCGGGGCGCGCGCGGTCACCTGTGAACACCTTGACCGAAGCCGTACGCGTGCCGTCCGCTGCTTCGTCGAGAACGCCGATGCTGATCTTGTCGGTGAAGGCCTCGCCGAGCAGCTTCGGGTCGGACACCTTGCGCTCGAAGCGGTAGAGGGCCTCGCCGCCCTTGGGGATGGTCGTCAGATGCTTGGCATCGAACAGCATGGCCGTCGCCGCCGGAGTGGGTGAGGCATCAGCGGCCGGAACGCCCGAGGCCAGTGCCGTCGCCAGCGCCGCGGCCAGAAACCCGCGCACAACCGTTCTCATCATCTCAACGTCCTCCTTCGTCAGCGCGGGTTTTGTCCCCGCATTCTGGTTGGTGATCTGCCCTGCCGGCCCGCCGGGCCGTTCGTTCATAGCCGCGCTTGACGGGCGGAGCCAACTGTTTCGGCCCAAATCGCTTTACGAGAAGCCCTTTACGCTCAGATGCGGTCGCTGGAACGGCGCCGGGAGCGGGCAGGACCGAAACCAGCGAACACAACTGCGTGAACCTCAGCCTGGCGGTCGCGGCTTCAACGCCCGCCGGCGAGAAAATCGCCGAAGGCGCGCGGCCCGTCGCCGACCGTGACCTTGGCATCGACCTCCAGCGTCGCCGTGTCGATGCGCTCGAGCGTGTTCTCGAACCAGCAGGCGACGTAGACCTTGGCTCCGCTGGCATCGGCGGCGATGCCTTCGGGGTGGTCGCCGACGTGGATGGCCTTGATCGTCTGGCCGCCGGCGAGATCGACGACGCTGACGGTGCCGCCATACTGGTCGCTGACGAAGGCGCGCCCACCGGTCAGCGCCACGGCATAGGGGCGCCGACCGACCTTGAAGCGTCCTGCAGGCTGCATGTCGGCGATATCGACGACGCTGACGTCGTCGCTGCCGACGTTGGCGGTGTAGGCGCGGCGGCCCTCGGCATCGATGGTGACGCCGAACGGGCGCTCGCCGACCGGCACCCGGCCGAGCACTTTCAGGCTCTCCGCGTCGATGATGGAGACCTGGTTGCTGTCGCGATCCGCCGTCAGGATGCGGCGCCCGTCGGGCGTGACGGCGACACCCGAGGGCGACTTGCCGACCTCGACGCTCGCCCGGATGTGCGCACCATCCGGCCCGAGCACGTAGAGCCTGTGCTGGTACCAGTCGGCGACCAGCACGTCGCCGCTGACAGGATTGACGGCGAGGCCGAGAGGCCCCTGCCCGACCGGCTGACGATGGCGGACGGAGCGTGTGGCCGTGTCGATGACGACCAGCTCGCGGGCGTCGGGTGCGCTGACGTAGAGAGTCCCCCGGTCGGGCGACAAAGCGACGCCCGCGGGCTTGCCCGTCACCTTGATTTCGCCCGTCACCTTCATCGCCGCGAGATCGACGACGGATACGGTCTCGCTGCCCTGGTTGGTGACGTAGGCGAAGCCGGCGGATCGGGCCGGGGACACCGCAACCGGCAACAGAACCGCAATCAGCACCGCGAGCAGCGGCCAACCGCGCTGCCGCCCGGTCAAAACGGAGCGCGCAACCGGCTGGCGTGCGCCCCGCTCACAGGTTTGGTAAACGCGCCGGAGCATGCGCGGGTCAGCCGCCGGCCTCGGCCTTCGCCTTGATGGCCGCGAGGCCGGCATCGTAGACGCCGGTGATCGCCTTCACTGCAGCCTCGTCGTTGAGTTCCGGCGGGGGATCGTTGTTCATGAAGCCGCGATAGAACGCGCCCTTCCACGTCACCGTCGACTTGGAGCCCTCACCAGCGACCGACAGCGTCGAAGAGTAGTTGGCGACCGGCAGGACCTTCACGTCGACGTTGGTGATCTCGTAGCCGAGCGTCTTCGACGCCGCGTCGTATCTGGTCAGCGCTTCCTCGATCTTGCCGCCGCCCTTCAGCGTCAGCGTGCGCTTTGCGCCAGTCTCGTTGCCGCCCGAACCTTCGGTCTTCTCGATGGCCGGATGCCAGCTCATGTCCTGGAAATTGCCGATCACCTTCCAGACGGCGTCGGCGGGCGCGTTGATCTCGATGCTCTTGTTGACCTTCTGGCGGGAAGGCCCGTGCGCGGTCGCCGCCAACGGAACGACGGCTACGAGGGCGAGCGACAGGGCCAGGGTGCGGATCATGGGTTCGGGTCCTCCAACGACGCGGGCAAGCAAGTTTCTGAGTTGGCTCGTCTTCGAGCGACGCGACCATAATGGCGGCGAGCGTGGCGCGCAAATGGCAACGCCGGACCGTGGCGCTAGACGGCCACCGGGTGGCGCCATGCGACGACTGTTGTGCTTGACGGCTTCACGTGCTTCTTTCTCCCCCGCGAGGACGAGGAGAACGACAAGGAACAACAAGAATGCCCGCTCCGCTCCAAGGCATCTCTCCCAATGAATCCGGCCAGAACCAGACTTTCCGCTCCGTCACGTGCCCGTTCTGTGGCCTGCACTGCGACGATCTCATGATTCGAAACGACGCTGGCCGGCTGACCATCGCTGCCAACGGCTGCCCGCGCGCCGCGGCCGGGTTCGAGCGCGTGGTCGCCGCCGACGCGAGCCCGCAGATCGCCGGTCGCGACGCGACGCTCGCCGACGCGATCGCGCGCGCCGCAGAACTGATCGGCAAGGCGAAGCTGCCGCTCTACGGTGGCCTCGGCACCGATGTCGAAGGCATGCGCGCCATGATGGCGCTCGCCGACCGCTCCGGCGGCGTCGTCGACCACGTGCTGTCCAACGCGCAGTATCGCAACGTCGGCGTGCTGCAGACGCGCGGCTGGATCATGTCGACGCTGACCGAGACGCGCAATCGTGCCGACCTCATCGTCGTCGTCGGCAGCGATCTCTCGATCCATCACCCGCGCTTCTACGAGCGCATCGCCTCCCCCGCCGAGGCCATGTTCGGCGAGGCCGAGGCCAAACGCACGATCGTGCTGCTCGGAAAGGGCACGCCGGCCGGCGACGTCAAGGGCGACCGCATCGGCGAGGTGCTCGATCTCGGCTGCGCTCCGTCCGACATCCCGGGCGTGCTGGCGGCCGTGCGCGCGGCGCTGCACGGTGCCCCGTCGACCGGGCCCGTCGGCGGTATCGCGGCCGACACCATCGCCCACCTCGCCGAGCGCTGCCGCAACGCGCACTACAGCGTGTTCGTGTGGGCGCCGCAGGCGTTGACCTTCGACGGCGCCGACCTCGCCGTGCACATGATCGCCGACATCGTGCGCGACTTGAACAAGACGACGCGCTCGGCGGGCCTCTCGCTCGGCGGCAACGACGGCATTGCTTCGGCAGCGTCGGTCTGCTCGTGGCAGAGCGGCTATCCGCTGCGCGTGAGCTTCGCCAGTGGTGCTCCCGAGTTCGATCCCTATCGCTTCGAGGTGCGCCGTATGCTCGCCGAGGGCGAAGGCGACCTGCTGGTGTGGGTCGCCTTGTTCGGCCCCGATCCATCACCGCCACCAGAAACGAAGCTGCCGACGATCGTGCTCGGCGCGCCGGGCATCAGGCTTGCGCAGGCGCCCGAGGTTTTCATTCCGCTCGGCACACCGGGACTCGATCACGGCGGGCGGCTCGTACGCTGCGACAACGTCGTGTCGCTGCCGTTGCGCAAGTTGCGCTCGACCGGCCTCGCCACCCTGCCCGATGTCGCCGGCGCCATCACCGCTGCCCTCTAAACCGGAACAGACCCGATGCTGACCAAGCTCAAAGGCGGCCGCGTCTATGACCCGGCCAACGGTGTCGACGGTGTCATCCGCGACATCTACGTGCGCGACGGCCGCATCGTCACTGCCGACGCGACCGCCAAGGTCGATGCCGAGATCGACGTGACCGGCCGCATCGTCATGGCCGGTGCCATCGACCCGCACACGCACATCGGCGGCGGCAAGATGACCATCGCGCGCACCATGCTGCCCGAGGACCATCGCGGTCACGAGCGCCACCGCAGCGACATCCTGCGCTCGGGCACCGGGTTCGCGGTACCGTCCACGCTCGCCGCCGGCTACCGTTACGCCGAGATGGGCTACACCGCCTGCTTCGAGCCCGCCATGCTGCCCGCCAATGCGCGCCAGGCGCACATGGAAATGGGCGACACGCCGATGGTCGACAAAGGCGCTTTCGCCATGCTCGGCTCGGACGATTTCCTGCTGCGCCAGATGGCGGCGCGCGACGACTTCGAGGCGATCAAGGACTACATCGCCTGGACCATGCATGCCGCACAGGCGATCGCCGTCAAGGTTGTCAATCCGGGCGGCATCTCGGCGTTCAAGTTCAACCAGCGCATGCTCGACCTCGACGAGAGCCACGTTCACTACGGGGTCACGCCGCGCCAGATCCTGCGCACGCTGTCGAAGGGCCTCAAGGAGCTCGGCGTCACGCATCCGCTGCATGTGCACGGCTGCAACCTCGGCGTCCCCGGCAATCTCGGCACCACGCTCAAGACCATCGAGGCGATGGATGGCCTGCCGGTTCACCTGACGCACATCCAGTTCCACAGCTATGGCACCGAGGGCGACAACAAGTTCTCGTCCGGCGCGGCGCAGGTGGCGGAGCTGTTCAACAAGCACAAGAACGTGTCGATGGACGTCGGCCAGATCCTGTTCGGGCAGACCTGCACGGCCTCCGGCGACAGCATGCGCCAGTACGGCAACACGAAGTCGGCGAACCCGAAGAAGTGGGTGTGCATGGACATCGAGTGCGATGCCGGCTGCGGCGTCGTGCCGATGAAGTATCGCGACAAGAGCTTCGTCAACGCGCTGCAATGGGCCATCGGCCTCGAGATCTTCCTGCTCGCCGACGATCCCTGGCGCGTGTTCCTGACCACCGATCACCCGAACGGTGCGCCCTTCACCACCTATCCGCACCTGATCCGGCTGCTCATGGACAAGGGCTTCCGCCGCGACATGCTGCAGAAGATCCACCCCGACGCGCAGAAGGCCTCGATCGTCGGCACGCTCGACCGCGAGTACACGCTGTACGAGATCGCCATTATGACGCGCGCCGGCCCGGCACGGAGCCTCGGCCTCGCCGATCGCGGGCACCTCGGCGCCGGCGCCAACGCCGACATCACCGTCTACAAGGACGATGCCGACCGCGAAGCGATGTTCACGACACCCGAGTATGTGTTCAAGAACGGCGAGATCATCGTCCGCGACGGCCGCATCACCAAGGTCGTGCAGGGTGCGACGCACGTTGCGCGGCCCGACTACGACCCGTCAATCGAGAAGCGCCTGCGCGACTACTTCGCGCGCTACCACACCGTCAGCTTCGACAACTTCAAGGTCGGCGACGACGAGATCATCCAGCACGACAAGGGCAGCATCATCGTGCAGCCGACGGGAGCGCGCGTGTGATGGCGGCAGAGAGCAACAACAAGACGCCGATGATCGTCAACGGCATCACCATCGACGACACCTTCGCCGAAGCCTTCGGCATGACCGGCACAGGTATCGTCATCACCGCCGACAGCGCCAAGTGGGCGATGCAGGCCGCCGTCACCATGACCGGCTTCGGCACTTCGGTGATCGGCTGCGGCGCCGAATGCGGCATCGATCGCGAAATGAGCCCCGACGAGACGCCCGACGGGCGGCCCGGCGTGCGCTGCCTGATCTTCTCGTTCTCGCCCGACATGGTGGCGGGGCAGCTCAAGAACCGCGTCGGCCAGTGCGTTCTGACCAGCCCGGGCTCGGCCTGTTACAACGGCCTCGACGCGAAGCAGAAGATCAAGCTGTCCACCGGCTTTCGCTATTTCGGCGACGGCTGGCAGACGGCGAAGAAGCTCGGCAGCCGCCGCTACTGGCGTGTGCCGGTGATGGACGGCGAGTTCATCGCCGAGGACACCGTCGGCGTAACGACGGAGGCTGTCGGCGGCGGCAACCTGCTGATCCTCGGCAAGGACCGCGCCGGCCTGCTGGAAACCTGCGAGGCGGCGGTTGCCGCGATCGCGAAGGTCGACGACGTCATCACGCCTTTCCCCGGCGGCATCGTGCGCTCGGGCTCCAAGGTCGGCTCCAAGTACAAGGGCGTCATCGCCTCGACCAACGACGCCTTCTGTCCGACGTTGCGCGGCGCGGTGAAGTCGGAACTCTCTCCCGATACTCTCGCAGTGCTCGAGATCGTCATCGACGGGCTCACCTCGAAGTCGGTCGCGGATGCGATGCGCGCGGGGCTCAAGGCCGTCACCGAGGTCGGGCCGAAGAAAGGCGTCACCCGCGTCAGCGCCGGCAACTACGGCGGCAACCTCGGCCAGCATCACTACCACCTGAAGGAGCTTCTGCCATGAGCCGCCTCACGCTCAAGCTCAAGGCGGCGCCGACCGAACGCGTGGACCTCGGCGGGCTTTTGCCGGGGCTCGTCGCCGGCAAATCCAACGGCGACATCGAGCGCATTGCGGTCGGCACCTCCGGCAGCGGCCTCACGATCGGCGACCTGTTCACCGTGTCCGGCAGCGCCGGCGACAAGATCGTCATCGCCGGTGGCTCGGATCGCCTCGACAACGTCGGTGCCGGATTGACCGCGGGCTCGATCGAAGTCGAAGGCGACATCGGCGCCTTTGGCGGCGCCGGCATGACCGGCGGGCACCTGCTCGTCTGGGGCAACGCCGGTCCCCTGCTCGGCGCGGCGATGAAGAACGGCCTCGTGCACGTCAAGGGCTCGGCGGGCGAACTCGCGGGCGGCGCGCGGCCGACCGACCGCTACGGCATGCTCGGCGGCATCATCGTCGTCGACGGCGACGTTGGCGAGCGCTCCGGATATCGCATGCGGCGCGGCACCGTTCTCGCCGGCGGCACGTTCGGCCGCTGGGCGGGATGGCAGATGATGGGCGGCACGCTGTGGACCCGCACCGGCTTCGGTGACGAGCCCGGCATGCAGATGCGGCGGGGCACACTCATCGGCCCCAGGACCGGCAAACTGCTGGCAACATTCCGCGACGGCGGAGTTCACGATCTCGTGATCCTGCGCATCCTGTCGCGCGATCTCACCGAGCGGCTCGGCTCACTGGCACCGCCACCGCTACCGAGGATGGTGCGCAAGTATTCGGGCGATCTCGCGATTTTCGGCAAGGGCGAACTCCTGCTGACGGAGTGAGGCGTGCGGTAATCGCAGGCGCGACGATCATGCTGTCCGCGATCTTCACGTTGATCCAGGATCGTGGCCCGCGCGTTGAGACTGGGTTGCCGCGCGTGCGCGCGGGGTGACCCGCTCAATGCCTGCCGGAGCAAGCCGCCATGCTCGCGATTATCATCTCCGCCTGCCTCATCAACGACCCGAGCGTCTGCAAGGACTACAAGGTTCCGCTGCTCGCCGACGTGTCGCAGAACCTGTGCATGCTGCATGCTCCGCCGCACTTCGCGAAATGGGCCGAGGATCACCCTGGCTGGCAGATCAAGAGCTGGCGCTGCGGCGCGGCGAGCGATCAGGACATCTGAAAGGGGTCAGCGCCGCCAAGCCTGGCCCGCATGCCGCTGAACAAACGGCGCTGCCGAAATCTCGACGACGAATTTCTGACGGATCGCACGGCCGAAATCCTCGTAGCCTTGGGCAGCGAGGATGAATGCACCCGGCCCGCCCATGACGTTGTCGCGATACCATCCCTCGAGTGTCGCTGCCTCACGACCCTCGAGGATCGGCAGACCGTTGACGGTGATCGCGCGCGATACGAGATCGTCGCGCACCACCGTCACTGCTTCTTCCGGGTTGCAGTTGTCGCTGCCGTCGCCCGACACGTCGACGACCACCTTCAGCGCACGCGCCGGTATCTGCGGCACGATCTTGTCCGAGACGAAGCGCAGCATCTTCGAGACGCACGTGAACTCGCCGCCCTCGCGCGGGATGGCGCGAACTTTCAAGGCCGCGGCGGCGGCTTCCGCCTTGCTGGCGATGCGCATCCACGGGACCGAGAGTTTCGGCCGATCCGCCCACGTCACCACGGAGAACAGGATCCCGGCTTTGGGCCCTGCCAGGATAGCCGACAGCACGGCCGGATCCTCTAGCGCCGAAGCGATGCCCTCGAGTTGCAGCTGATAGCGCCGCTCGTCGACCGAACTCGACACGTCCACGGAAACGACCAGCGCGGTGTCGACCCCGCCGGTGGCCGGACCATTCTGCGGCGTCGGCGGCGGTGCATAGCTCGGCAGGTTGCCGCCCCCCGCCGCAAGGCCGCCGGCGAGGATCACGCAAGTGGCGAAAACCACTGTCACGAGCGAGGCGGCGGACCGTAAAGGCGGCAGCTCAATCATCGGGGCTCGATCCTCCGGGGCCCACTGCACGTGACGGAGCCCATTGCGCCGGTGCCTCGTTGGCTTGGGCACCGTGGACGCGACGATAGCACGTGTCAGGGCTACGCAAGAGGCGGCCCGCCGGATCGACGCGACCCGCCGGCCAAGGACCAAGCGTCGACCATCAGGACGGCGACGCCAGCGCGGCGGCGGGCACGTCCGTCACCGAGCCGGAGGTCGGCTTCGCGACAGGATCGGCGCGCGTTTCGGGCGGCGTGATGCGGAACCAGGCGACGTAGAGCGCCGGCAGGAACACCAGCGTCAGCAGCGTCGCCACCAGCAGGCCACCGATCACGGCATACGCCATCGGTCCCCAGAACACCGTCGGCGCGATCGGCAACATGCCGAGGATCGCGGCCGCCGCCGTCAGCAGGATCGGTCGCAGGCGGTGCTCGGTGGCGCTGATGACCGCCGACCACGGGTGCTCACCCTCGGCGATGTGCTGGTCGATCTGCACGATCAGGATCACCGAGTTGCGGATCACCATGCCGGTGAGCGAGATGACGCCGAGGATGGCGACGAACCCCATCGGCGTATTGAACAGCAGCAAGGCTGCGGCAACGCCGATCAAGGCAAGGGGCGCCGTCAGCAGCACCAGCAGCAGGCGCTGGAAGCTCTGCAACTGGACCATGAGGATGGTGATCATGAGGAAGATCATCAGCGGAAAAACCGCGAAGATGCTGGCCTGCGCCTTGGCGGAATCCTCGATCGTTCCGCCGGCCGCGACATCGTAGCCGGGCGCCAGCCTGGCGCGGAACTCGGTGATCTGCGGCTGCAGCCGCTTGACCACCGTGATCGCCTCTGTGCCGGGCAGAACATCGGCCTGGATGGTGATGGTCGGTTGGCGCTTGCGCCGCCAGACCAGCGGCGGCTCGAGCGAGTACGACAGTGTCGCGATCTGCGCCAGCGGGACCGAGCCGCCGGAAGGCGTCGCGAGCCGCAAGTTGCGCAGTGTCTCCAGATTGGCGCGCTCGCTCTCGACAGCGCGGGCGACGACATCGACCAGATAGGTCTGATCGCGCACCTGTGTGATGACCGAGCCGGACAGCACCGAGTTGATGTTGCTCGCGACCTGCCGCGACGTGAGGCCGACAGCGCGGGCACGATCCTGGTCGACGTCGACCTTGACCTGCTTGGACAGCTCGCTCCAGTCGAAATTGATATTGCTGACGGCGCGGTCCGTACCCATCAGGTTGGCGAATTCGAGCGCCACCTGGCGCACCCTTCCGGGATCATCGCCGCTGATGCGGAACTTCAGCGGCCAGCCGACGGGCGGTCCGAGTTCGAGCGGTGAGACGCGGACCAGCGCATTTTCGAAGCCGGTCGAAAGAGCATCCTCGATGCGCTTCTGTACGCCGGGCCGCTGCTTGAAGCCCTTGGTGAGGACGACGGCCTGCGCGAAGAACGTATTGGCGAGCTGTGCGTCGAGCGGCAGATAGAAGCGCACCGCGCCCTGCCCGACGTAGAAGGTCCAGTAGTCGACGTCCGGGTCGCTCTTCAGGATCGCTTCGATGCGATCGACCGTCGCCTGCGTCGCGTTCAAAGAGGCGGTCTGCGGCAGCGTCACGTTGATGAGCAGCTCGGCGCGGTCCGAGGCCGGGAAGAACTGCTGCTGCACGAAGCGCATGCCGACCAGCGAGAGGGCGAACAGCCCGGCCGTGGCACCGATCACCAGCCACTTCATGCGCATCGCCTGTTCCAGCACGCGCGAGAACCAGCCGCCGCCGTGCCCGTGATGTGCCTTCATCTTGTCGGGTAGAATGAAGACGCCGGTCAACGGCGTGAACAGCACCGCGACGAGCCACGACACGATCAATGCGATGCCGACCACCGCGAACAGCGTGAACGTGTATTCGCCTGCACTGCTGTGGGCAAAGCCGACCGGTACGAAGCCGGCGATGGTGACGAGCGTTCCGGTCAGCATCGGGAACGCCGTCGAGGTGTAGGTGTAGGTCGCCGCCGAAATCTTGTCGTCGCCGGCCTCGAGGCGCGAGATCATCATCTCGACCGCGATCATGGCGTCGTCGACCAGCAGGCCGAGTGCAATGATGAGCGCGCCGAGCGAAATGCGCTGCAACGAGATCTCGAAGTACATCATGGTCGCGAACGTCACCGCCAGCACCAGCGGGATGGCGATGGCGACGACGATGCCCGGCCGCCAGCCGAGCGCGATGAAGCTCACCGCCAGCACGATGGCGATCGCCTCCCACAATGTCTTGGTGAACTCGCCGACTGCTTCCTCGACGACGTGCGGCTGATTGGAAACGAGGTGCATGTCGACGCCGATCGGCAGGTTGCCGGTGATCTCGTGCGCCTTCTCCTTCAGCGCTTCACCGAGCGCCAGCACGTCGGCGCCCGCGGTCATCGACACGGCGAGGCCGAGGGCCGGCTGTCCGTTGAAGCGGTACATGGGTTGCGGCGGATCGACATAGCCGCGCCGCACGGTGGCAATGTCGCTCAGCTTGTAGAAACGATCGCCTGACTTGAAGTTGACCTGCTTCAGGCTGTCCTCGGAGTTGAAGCTGCCGGAGACGCGCACCGAAATCCGCTCGCTGCCGCTGTCGAGCATGCCGCTCGGCACGATGGCGTTCTGTGCCGCCAGAGCCTCCATCAGCGATGCCGTATCGATGCCGAGCGCGGCCATCTGCTTGGTCGAGAACTCGAGATAGATCTTCTCATCCTGCGCGCCGATGAAATCGACCTTGGCGACGTTCGTGACTTCGAGCAGCTCCGTACGCACCGTCTCGAGCTGATCGCGCAGGTCGCGCATCGAGAAGCCGTCGGACGTGAAGGCGTACACCATGGAATAGGTGTCGCCGAACTCGTCGTTGAAGAACGGCCCGGAGATGCCCTCTGGCAATTGCTGACGGATGTCGCCGATCTTCTTCCTGACCTGATACCAGAGATCGGGAACCTTCTTCGCCGGCGTCGTATCCTTGAGGTTGACGTAGACGAGCGAGTCCCCGGGCTTGGTGTAGCTGCGCACGTAGTCGAGGAAGGGGAGTTCCTCGAGCTTCTTCTCGATGCGATCCGTCACCTGCTGCAGCGTCTCGGTGGTCGTCGCCCCTTGCCACAGCGTGCGCACGATCATGGTCTTGATGGTGAACGGTGGGTCTTCCTCGCGGCCGAGCCGGTCGTAGGCGTACATGCCCGCGAGCGCCGAAACGATCATGAGATAGACGACGAAGCTCTTGTGGCGCAGCGCCCAATCGGAAAGGTTGAAGCCGCCGCTGCTCATTGTGCAGCTCCCGCAAGCAACCGCACCTTCTGCCCTTCGCGTAGCCGGTTGACGCCTGCGGTGACGACGATATCGCCCTTGGCGAGTCCCTCCGAAAGCACCACGCGGTCCGTCTCGTAGCGAGCCACCACGACCGGCTTGAGCTTCACGCTCTCGCTCGCGGTCTCGTAGACCCACACCGCCGGCTTGCCGCCCTGGTCGTAGAGCGCGCTGCCGGGAAGCACGACGACTGGTGCCGTGCTCTCCTTGAGCCGGCCGAGGACTGAAGCGCCGAAACGCATCGCCTGGGGCGGATTCTCGAGGCTCACCTTGACGCGGAACGTGCGTGTGGTCGGGTCTGCCACCGGCGCCACCTCGCGGACACGGCCTTCGGTGACGACGGAGGGACTGCTCAACAGGCTGACGATGATCTGCGGGGTCTCGTCACCCTTCTTGCGTTCGCGGAAGGCCGACTCGGCGATGTTGAAGACCGCATCGACCTCCCCGGGCCGCGCCAGCCGCACCACCATCTGGCCGACATTGACGACCTGCCCCGGTTCGGCGCCGACAGCGGTGACGACGCCGTCGAAATCGGCCTTCAGTTCGGCATAGGCGAGCTGATCCTTGGCCAGATCGAGCGAAGCCTTTGCGGATTCGAGCTTGGCTTCGGCCGAGCGCCGGTTCTTGACCGCGGCATCGACATTGGCGCGGGTCGTGACGCCCTTGGCGATCAACTGGTTCTGCCGCTCCTCGGTCGCCTGCGCCTCGATCAGGACTGCATTGGCCGAGGACACGTCGGCTTCGGCGGAGCGCAGCTTGTTCTGGAAATCCTGCTCGTCGAGGCGCGCCAGCAAGTCGCCCTTCTTGATGGCGGCGCCGATGTCCACCGCGCGCGACACGACCTTGCCGGCGACGCGGAAGCCGATGTCGCTCTCGTAGCGCGGTTTGATCTCACCGATCGATTCACGGTCGTCCTCGATCGGTTTGGGATCGGCAACGACGGTGCGCACCGGGCGAATTTCCGTCCTCGCCGCCTCCGTCTTCTTGCCGCATCCCGCAAGCGGGACGAGCGCCAAAGCCGCAAGCACAGGGATGAGCAACGCCGCACGAGGGACGAGGATCTGCATGGGGCACCGGACGCTGAGCAATGAGGGACGTGCCACACGAAACGTGCGACAACCTCATTTCTACTCTCGCATGCGGTCCTCGACAACGCCCCTTGTCGGCTCGCTCGCCGCCCCTGCCGTCATGGTTACGGCAAACTTACATCGCCACCAGACTGGCCTTGTGCACGTAGTACGCCATGGCCAGAACCAGCAGCGGAATGAGCGCCACATGGGCCCAGCCGAGTACCCGCCGGAGCATCTTGTGCTCGGCGACCACCCCGTTCATGCGCAGGATTGAAATGCCGATCATCAGACTGACCGCGAGGTAGTTGAACAGGAACAGCCGGTCGGACAGCGTCGTCGTATCGGCGTCGAGCTTGGGCAGCGACAGGTAGAGCGCCACCGCCGACAGCAGCGCGGTCACCTGGATCGTGACGATCGCCTCGAAGTGAGAAAGCGGGATGAAAATCGACAGATAGGCGACGATGAGAATGAACCCGAGCGGCACCACGACGCGCAGGTAATAGTCCGTCGTCTCGCGGTTCATCAGCCAGCTGAAGCTGGCCTTGTAGAACGGTATGACGCTGCTCTCGTGCGTGCGCGCGTCGAGCGTCTGCACGAAATCCTCGTCATAGCCGACGAATTGCGCGCGGGCGTCCCAGCCGTCAGTCAAAACGGCGCGGTCACGCATCTCCATCGGCGGCGGCTGCACGATGAAGGGGGCATCACCCTGCTTCGGGCGGATGTCGATGGTGAAGCGCTGCGTATCGAACGGGTAGTCGCCGAGGGCCGGCTCGAACATGAACTGACCGGCGACGTGATAGATGCTGATGCCGTCGGGGTAGGCGGCGTTGCTCTCACCGGTACTCAGGGTGCGCACGGTGACGCGCCGGTCGTTGGTGCGCGGATCCAGAAACGCGTTGGCGAACTCGATCTGGTCGATGGCCACTCCCTTGCCGCCGTCGTTCATCGACAGATGGAATTCGGCGAAGAACGACTTCTCGTTGTCGTCGACGCGAAAGATGCGGATCATGTCGATGTCGAGGTAGAGCGTGCGCACGACGCGCAGGTTGTCGTTCTTCAGGCGCACGAATTGCAGCGAGGCGAGCTGCGTACGCCCGAGACCGCGCGGCTGGCGGACGATGAACGGGTTGCGTGAGGCCGCCCGGCTCGATGGCCGGAACGACCAGTTCTCGAAAGCACCCTGATAGATGCCGCGGCCGGCGGCATAGGTGGTGCGCAGTTGATCGACGACATGCGCCCGGCGTTCCTTCACCGAGCTGTTCGGCGGCGCGCTCGACGCCGCCGCTGCGATCAGGCCGAGCATGTCGGCGTACTGGGTGCCGAGCGCGATGGCGCGCATGTTGGCCGACGACAGCGGCTCGGGATCGGCATCTCCATCGCGCTCCTTGCATTCACCCTTGGCCCAGCCGGGGGCCGCCGCGATCTTGGCGCCTTCGAACACCCAGTCGGCCGGCGGCGACGCGGTGACCCGGCGCAGCATGCGATCGTTGTAGATGTCGGGCAGCCGGTCCCAGGCCAGTTGATAGATGTGGTTCGGCCAGGCTTTCGCGACTTCCGGCGGCAGACTGTCGATGCGGCCGGTCAGGAACAGCGGCGGCGCCGCGCTCGCTTCCGTCAGCAGCTTCATCACCTCGGCCGTTCGCGAGCTGCCGACGCTGACCACGAGCATGTCCGGGTTGAGCTGCTTCACCTCTTCGGAGGCAAGCTTGACATGATCGGGATTGAGCTTGTCCTCGGCCAGCGCGAAGCGGCGGTCGGCAACAAGCTTCTCGCCCAACGCCGCCTTCAGGCCGTCACCCAGGCTGGTGCTGAAAACCTGATCGGCGAGGCCGAAGAACGCGATGCGCTCGGCCTTCGACTGCTTGAGAAACTCGAGCATCACCGGCAGCCGCTCGTCGTCCTGCGAGGCGCGCGTGGTGAAAACCGTCGGATACTCGGCAAACAGCGAGTTGATCGAGAGATCCGACATGAAGGGGATGGCGGCCGCCTTGATGTCGTTGCCGATGGTCTCGAAGACATGCTTGGCGTTGTTCGAATTGGAGAGGCCGATGAGAGCCAACGCGCTCTCGTTCTTGAGAACGCTTTTGATGTTCGAGGCGGTCAGCGCCTTGTCGCGCTTGTCGTCGAGGAACTCGACCTCGACCGGATGTCCGGCGATGCCACCCCTGAGATTGATCTGCTCGCGCGCCTCGCCGACCAGCTTGCGGATCGCACCGACGTCGCCCGGATCGTGGCAGACGTCCTGTCGCGACGAGACGAGAACGGAGACGGTGAGGGGCTGCTTGCTCGCGGCCTGCGCCTCGCTGCCGGCATTGGCCACGCCGGGCAGCAGGGAGCAGGCGAGTGCGAAAGCGGCCGCGAGTACCGCCAACGCCCTCCCCCCGCGCACACGTGCCGTCAAGAACGCTGCATGCTGCGGCATGCCGCCCCCCTCTTGCTGTCTCGTCCGATCGAATGGCCCGCCCCGGGCGCCACCACCCCTAGCAGAGTTGCTGGCGCAAGCAAGCCGGGCGCGGCCGGGCCCTCGGACAGTTCGGATCAGCCTGATTTCGACCTGCGTCAGATGCCGCACCTTGCCGACGATTGCGGCGTCAGTGTGCTCCGCCGGTGGCACGCGCGGCCTCTGCGGCGCTGGCGGTGTCCTCCGCGACGGCCGTGTGGCGGGCACCGATGTAGCTGTAGATCGCCGGCACCACGAACAAGGTGAGCAGCGTGCCGACACTCATGCCGCCAACGATGACCCAACCGATCTGCTGGCGTGCCTCTGCGCCCGCTCCCGTCGCAATCGCCAGCGGCAGCGCGCCGAGCACCATGGCTCCCGTCGTCATCAAAATTGGCCTGAGGCGCAGCGCCGACGCCTCGATCACAGCCTCGGTGCGGCCGAGCCCGCCGAGCTGGCGCTGGTTGGCGAACTCGACGATCAGGATGCCGTGCTTGGTGATGAGCCCGATCAGCGTGACGAGGCCGATCTGCGAATAGACGTTGAGCGTGCCGCCCGTCAGCCAGAGCGCGGCGAGCGCGCCCGTCATCGACAGCGGCACCGACAGCATGATGATGAAGGGATCGCGGAAGCTCTCGAACTGCGCCGCCAGCACGAGGTAGATGAACAGCAGCGCCAGCACGAAGACGACGGCGAGGCTGCCGGCCGCCGCACGGTAATCGCGGCTCTCGCCGGATACGTCCGTCTGAACAGTCGCCGGGAGGACCTCGCGTGCCGCCTGCTCGAGGAACGCCAGAGCCTCGCCGACGGTATAACCCGATGCGAGGTTCGCCTGCAGCGTCACCGAGCGCAGCTGGTTGAAGCGCTTCAGCTCCTTCGGCGCCACGGCCTCCTTCACGGACGCGACATTGGACAGCTGCACCATCTCGCCTTGCGGATTGCGCAGGAAGATGGTGGACAGCGCCTGCGGGTTGGCGCGGTCTCCCGCCGCCAGTTGCACGATCACGTCGTACTGCTCGCCGTTCTGTTCGAAGCGGGTCACCTGCCGGCCGCCGAGCAGCGTCTCCAGCGTGCGCCCGACGGCCGCCACCTCGAGGCCGAGATCGGCGACCTTCGCGCGATCGATCTCGATGCGGAACTCGGGCGAATTGAGCTTCAGGTCACTGTCGAGCGAGTCGAGCCCGGGGTTCTGGCGCGCGCGCTCCATCAGTTTGTCGATGTACTCCTGCAGTTGCTCGTAGGTGCCCGACGACTGGATGACGAATTCGACCGGACGCCCGGCGCCGCGCTGACCGAACGATCCCGGCGACTGCGCCACCGCGAGCATGCCCGGTATGCGCCTCAGCTCCGGATTGATCGACCGCGTGATCTGCTGCTGCGTGCGCTGACGCTCGCTCCAGTCGTGGAGCGGCGCGACGACCAGCGATTGCGACACCTCGGGCGTGCCGGCGATGGTGAGGCGTGCTCTCACTTCCGGCACGCCCGAGAGAATGGCATCGACCTGGTCCGCATAGCGCTTGGTGTAACTGACGGTCGCGCCTTCGGGACCGTTGCCGCGCACGCGCATGACGCCGCGATCCTCGACCGGCGCCAGCTCCGATTTCAGCACCATGAAGAGGACGCCGCTCGCCGCCGCTACGCCGACCGCAAGCAGTATGACGAGCGGGCGCACCGCCAGCGCGGTCCGCAGCATGGCGCGATATCCGCGCTCCATGCCGACGAACAGCCGCTCGAGTGCTGTGAAAATGACGCCGGGCTTCTCGACATGGCGCAGCAGGCGCGACGACATCATCGGCGTCAGCGTCAGGGCGACGAAGCCGGAAATGATGACGGCACCGGCGAGCGAAAGCGCGAACTCGGTGAACAGCCGGCCGGTCTTGCCGGGCGCGAACGCGATCGGCGCGTAGACGGCAGCGAGCGTCAGCGTCATGGCGACGACCGCGAAGCCGATCTCGCGCCCGCCCTTGATCGCCGCCTCGACCGGCTTCATGCCGTCCTCGATATGCCGGTAGATGTTCTCGAGCACGACGATGGCGTCATCGACGACCAATCCTATCGCCAGCACCATGGCGAGCAGGGTCAGGATGTTGACCGAGAAGCCGAACGCGAACATCAGCGTGAACGTGGCGATGAGCGAGATCGGAATGGTGACGATCGGGATGATCGCCGCGCGCAGCGAGCGCAGGAAGAACAGGATCACGATGACGACCAGCGCCACCGCCTCGGCCATGGTGGTGTAGACCGCGGAAATCGAGCGCTCGATGAACACGGTGTCGTCGTTGCCGATCTCGACCGACATGCCTGCGGGAACGGATTCGTTGATCGACGGCAGCACGGCACGAACCGCCTTCGAAACGTCGAGCGGATTCGCCGTCGCCTGCTTGATGATGCCGACGGCGATGGCGGGCTCGCCATTGTAGGTGCTCAAGCGACGTTCGTCCGACGCGCCGAGTTCGACGCGCGCCACCTCTCCGAGCTTCACCTGGTGGCCATCGGCGAGTTTGATGACGATGTTGCGGAATTGCTCGGGGGTGGTCAGGCCGGTGCGCGACAGGACCGAGAACTCGCGGTCCCGGCTCTCGATGCGGCCCGACGGAATTTCGGCATTCTGCGAGCGAAGCGCCGCCTCGACGTCCTGGACGGTCAGGTTGAATGCGGCGAGACGTTCCCGATCGACCCAGATGCGCATGGCATAGCGGCGCTCGCCGAAGATGGTGACATCGGCGACACCGTTGAGGTTCTTGAGACGATCGACGACGAAGCGATCGACGTAATCGGTGATCTCGAGCGCCGACAGCCTGGGACTGCGGAAGACGAGGAACATGATCGACTGGGCGTCGGCCTCGACCTTGGCGATCACAGGCTCGGTGATCTCGTCGGGCAGGCGCCCGCGCACGCGGCTGACGCGGTCGCGCACGTCGCTCGCCGCGACGTCTGGATCGATCTCCTGGCGGAAGCGCACCGTGATACGGCTCGTCTCGGAGCGGCTCGTCGATTCGAGCACGTCGATGCCGGCGATGCCGGCGATGGAGCCCTCCAGCACCTGCGTCACCTGCGTCTCCATGATGGAGGACGAGGCACCCGGATAGGTCGTCGAAACGGAGACGACGGGCTCGTCGACATTGGGATACTGGCGGACCGTGAGGCGGTCGAACGAGACGACCCCGAGCAGCGTCAGCATCAGGCTCAGCACCGTCGCGAACACCGGACGGCGCACGCAGAAGTCGATGATGCCCATCAGCTCCTCCGCTCGCGCTTCGGCGCCGGCAAGGGGGTCTCGCCGCGCCGCGCCTCGGGTGTCGGCTGCGGATCGACGGCGGCTGGCGCGCGAGCGACGACCTCGACGGTTGCGCCATCACGGAGCCGCTGCTGGCCGGCGACCACGACCATCGCGCGCGGCTCCAATCCTTCGAGGATCTCGACATCGGCTTCACGGCGGTTGCCGAGCTTGACGCGCTTCTCGACCGCCTTGTCGCCATCGACGCGGAACACGAACGTGTCGCCCCCGCGCGGCAGGATGGCGCTCTCCGGCACGACGATCACATCTCCTTGCGAGCGGCCCTTGACGAGCAGGCGGGCGAACAGACCCGGCCGCAACACCGCATCGGCGTTATCGATGCGGCCGCGAACGGCAAGCGCGCGGCCGTTTACGTCGACCATCGGATTGATGGCGTAGATCTCGCCTTTGAACACGCGCCCCGGCAAAGCGTCGACGGTGACGTCGATGGCCTGCCCGACCTCGATGTCGGCAAGGTGGATTTCGGGAACCTTGAAGTCGACCTTGAGCTTGTCGATCTTCTCGATGTTGACGATTTCGGTGCCGGCCGGCACGTAGGCGCCGACCGACACGGTGCGCACGCCGGCGATACCGGCGAACGGCGCCTTCAGCGTATGTTTCGAAAGGCGCGTTTCAGCGAGCGCCAGCTCGGCTTTCGCCGTCTCGAACGTGCTCACCGCCTCGTCGCGCGAGCGCTCGGTGACGTTACCGGTCCGCGACAGGGCACGCGCGCGGTCGAAGTTGGCCTCTGCAAGCGTCAGCCGCGCCTTCGCCTGCGTCACCTCGGCCGCCACCAGCGCATCGTCGAGCTTGACGATGACGTCGCCCTGTTTGACGGGGCGGCCCTCCGCAAACACGATCTCGGAAATGCGGCCGGCGATCTCCGGCGCGAGCTTCACGGTTTCGTCCGAGAGCAGCGAACCGACCGCACGGATCTCGATATTCGCCCTGGTCTGGCGGGCCTCCGCCACCTCGACGGCGACGGCGGGACTGAGTGGCGCTTGCGGGCTGCCGCTTTTTTTTGCCGTCACTCCCTGCGATGGCACGACGCCAACGGCCGATGCTGCAAGATCACGGACCACCTCCGGCTTCATCCACCAGAGGCCACCGAACGCCATGGCCAACGCGGCGGCGATTGCAAGGAGCAGTTTCATCGATCGCGATCCCTCCAGCGCAGCGCGCGGTTCTCATCCTCACCCTCGCCCGAATAGCGCCGTCCCTTCGGCCGACATGACGACGCGTTATCGGGCAACGGATGCGGGGCGCCCGGTCCGTCGCTCCGTGGCGCATGGCCGTTCCGGCCAACAAGCCCCTTCCCGATCCCATTCCGGGCCGCCACCGGAAGCGGCCCTGCGCGGGCGCGCGGCATCAGGGTAATGCGCCGGCGGACGTTGTGGTTCAGTCGGCCCTCGCGAACTTCCTGCCTGAGTGCAGAATCGCAGTCACTTGCCCGCTGCCGATCCACGGCCCTGTTTGCGGGCCTTTGGTTGCGCTTGCGCAGCTGCGCCACGCTGCAGGGCGGCGTCAATCCGTTCCAGCCGCGCCGCCGCCAGACGCTCCGCATCGTCGCGGAGCCCCACCAGTTGCTCGAGCAAAGCCAAGCCGAACGGCGTGAGTGAGGCGCCACCGCCCTTACGGCCGCCGGTCTGCCGGGCAACCACCGGCTCCTGGAATGTGGCGTTCAGTTGCTCGACCAGCTCCCAGGCATGGCGATACGGAAGGCCCATGGCGCGGCCCGCTGCTGAAATCGAACCGTGCTCGCTAATCATCTGCAGCAGCAGGATCTTGCCGGGGCCGATACGTTCGCCGTCGCCGAGGTCGACGCGGACAATGAGGCTCGTCATTTCGCCGTTCCACCTTCCATTCGCCCGCCGCACGCGCCGCGCGCGAATTTGTGATCGATCGATTTCGCAGTGCAGCAACCGCCTGATCTTCGTTGCCTTGTAAGCGCCCTGCGATCGTTGTGCACCAAAGCACAATACACAATTTGCCGCCGCCACGGCTTACTCGCGTCGTTATGCGATTGATTGCATAACGGAGGGCGCCGCTACCGTCGGAGCGCCTCAGACGCTCATCCGCTGGGACAGTGCCGACACCGATCGCCGGGTTCCGGCTCACCGATCCAAACATAAACGGCAGACAAGAGGAACCGCTCATGCTCCATCTCGCCATGGACAAGCTCAACGGCAAGCTGGCCATCCGCCAGCGCTATGACAACTTCATCGGCGGCAAGTGGGTCGCCCCGACCCGCGGCCAGTACTTCTCCAACATTTCGCCGGTGACGGGCCAGCCGATCTGCGAGATCGCCCGCTCGACCGCCGAGGACATCGAACTCGCGCTCGACGCGGCCCACGCCGCGCGTGAGAAGTGGGGCAACAGCTCGCCCGCCGAGCGTGCCCGCATCCTCAACAAGATCGCCGACCGCATCGAGGAGAACCTCGATCTCCTGGCCACCATCGAGACCATCGACAACGGCAAGCCGATCCGCGAGACGACCCACGCGGACCTGCCGCTGGCCGTCGACCATTTCCGCTATTTCGCCGGCTGCATCCGGGCCCAGGAAGGCGGCATCAGCGAGATCGATCACGACACCATCGCCTATCACTTCCACGAGCCGCTCGGCGTCGTCGGCCAGATCATCCCGTGGAACTTCCCGCTGCTCATGGCCGTGTGGAAGCTCGCACCCGCGCTCGGCGCCGGCAACTGCGTCGTGCTGAAGCCCGCCGAGCAGACCCCGATGAGCATCATGGCGCTCATGGAGGTCATTGGCGACCTGCTGCCGCCGGGTGTGCTCAACGTGGTCAATGGCTTCGGCGTCGAGTGCGGCAAGCCGCTGGCGCAGTCGCCGCGCATTTCGAAGGTCGCGTTCACGGGTGAGACGACCACCGGCCGCCTCATCATGCAGTACGCGAGCGAAAACATCATTCCCGTCACGCTCGAGCTCGGCGGCAAGTCGCCGAACATCTTCTTCGAAGACGTGATGGCTGCCGACGACGAGTTCTTCGACAAGGCGCTCGAAGGATTTGCGATGTTCGCGCTCAACCAGGGCGAGGTCTGCACCTGCCCGTCGCGCGCGCTCGTTCAGCGTTCGATCTACGAGAAGTTCATGGATCGCGCGCTCACCCGCGTCGCCAAGATCAAGCAGGGCCATCCGCTCGACTCCTCGACCATGATCGGCGCCCAGGCGTCCAATGACCAGTTGCAGAAGATCCTGTCGTACATCGACATCGGCCGAGCCGAAGGCGCCCAGGTTCTGGCGGGCGGCGCTCGTGCCGAACTCGGCGGCGAGCTCGCGAGCGGCTACTACGTGCAGCCGACCGTTCTCGAGGGCAACAACAAGATGCGCATCTTCCAGGAGGAGATCTTCGGCCCCGTGCTGTCGGTGACGACCTTCGACACGCCGGAGGAGGCGCTCGCCATCGCCAACGACACGCTCTACGGCCTCGGCGCCGGCGTGTGGTCGCGTGACGGAACGCGCGCCTACCGCTTCGGCCGCGCCATCCAGGCGGGCCGCGTGTGGACCAACTGCTACCACCTCTATCCGGCGCACGCCGCGTTCGGTGGCTACAAGAAGTCCGGCATCGGCCGCGAGAACCACAAGATGATGCTCGACCACTACCAGCAGACCAAGAACATGCTGGTGAGCTACAGCCCGAAGGCGCTCGGCTTCTTCTGATGCCGAACCCGTAGGCTTACGTTGAGCGGGGCGGTCTCGGCGGACGAGGCCGCCCCGTGCTCTGTCACCCCTGTACGAGCCGAAGGAGCGTGCCGCATGGTCGAGCGCGTGATCTGCACCGATGCCGCCCGCCAGCTGATCGACAAGCTGGCCGCTTTCCACGGCCCACTGCTTTTCCACCAGTCCGGCGGCTGCTGCGACGGCAGCGCGCCGATGTGCTATCCGCGTGGCGAACTGAAGATCGGTCCGGTCGACGTGCACATGGGCGAAATCGCCGGCCAGCCGTTCTACATGTCGCGCGACCAGTTCACCTACTGGCAGCACACGCAGCTCATCATCGACGTCGTACCCGGGCGCGGCTCCGGCTTCTCGCTGGAAGCGCCCGAGGGCTTGCGATTCCTGACCCGCTCGCGGGTCTTCACCGAGGCTGAGCTGGACGAACTCGACCGGCTCGCGGCGCAGCAGCAGCAGCAGCAATAGCGACGGCCGCGCCCTGTAATTGGAGACGTCGCGCGCTATTCGAGACCGTAGCGCTGCAGCAGGCGGTAGAGATTTCGCTCACTGATCCCGAGCGCACCGGCCAGCTTGGCGCGATGCCCGGAGTATTTCTCGTTCAGCATCTCGACGTAGTGTCGACGCATCTCCTCGAGCGTCGGCTCGTGGTCGAAGGTCAGCTTGATCTCGCTCTGCGACGCGCCGGATTCCGCCGGCAGGCCGAGATGGCGCGGATGGATGGTCGCCTCCGCGCCCGACAGGATGATCGCTCGCTCCATGACGTTGCGCAGTTCGCGCACATTGCCCGGCCAATCGTAGGCGATCAGCGTCCGCTCGGCGCTGCGAGACAGTTCCTTGCGGATGCGGCGGGAGAAGTCGTGCCGCTCGAGGAAGTGGCGGGCCAGGATCGGCACGTCGTTGCGGCGGTCGCGCAGAGGCGGCAGGCGGATGATGAACGCGCTCAGGCGATAGTAGAGGTCCTGGCGGAACTTGCCGTCGCGGGCCATGGACGCGAGATCGCGGTTGGTCGCGGCGACGATGCGTGCGTCCGACGTCAGGTCCTTGACGCCGCCGACGCGGCGGAACTGCCGCGTCTCGATCAGGCGCAGCAGCTTTGCCTGCGCCGCCGGACTGATCTCGCCGATTTCGTCGAGGAACAGCGTGCCGCCATCGGCCGCCTCGATCAGACCGCGCTTTTGCGACACCGCGCCGGTGAATGAACCCTTCTCGTGTCCGAACAGCTCGCTCTCGAACAGGTTCTCCTGCAGCGTGCAACAATCGAGCACGACGTAGTTGCGATCGGCGCGCGGACTGCGCTCGTGGATCTCGCGCGCGGCGATTTCCTTGCCGACGCCGCTCTCACCCTCGAGCAGCACCGTCGTCGGCGATTCAGCGACCGCACCGAGCATGTGTTCCAGCTCGCGCAGCGCCGGGCTGTCGCCCACCAGCAGGCTCTGGCGCGTGGCGCGCTGGCGGTCGCGCACGAACTCGTAGTCGCGCTTCATCTCGGCCGTCTCGATCGCCCGTTTCACCTCGAGTTCGAGTTCCTCGAGGTTGACCGGCTTCGACAGATAGCCGACGGCGCCATTACGCACCGCCTGCACCGCGTTCTGGATCGAGGCGTACGCCGTCAGCACGATCACCGGATGGTCTTCGGCGATCTCGGTCATGACATCGAGCCCGTTGGCATCCGGCAGCCGCATGTCGAGAATGATGAGGTCCGGCTCGCTGCGTTCGAGCACCGCGGCGGCGTCGCGCCAGCACTTCGCCGCCGTCACGCGATAGCCGAGCTCCTCGAGCTGACGCGCAATCAGTGCGCGCAGGACACCGTCGTCCTCGACGACGAGCAGCGATTTCCTGTTCGTCTCGAACTTCATGCCAAGGCTCCGCTTTCGTCGGCGCGCGGAAACGTGAGCGTGAACGTGGTGCCGCGCCCGCGCATACTCTCGACGCTGATGTCGCCGTGATAGCGCGTGGCGATCGAGCGGCAGATGGTGAGCCCGAGCCCGGTACCGTGAATGCCGTCGGCACGACGCGAGTAGAACGGATCGAAGATGTGCGGCAGGTCCACCTGGTCGATGCCGACACCGGTATCCTGGAAGCGCATCACCACGAGCCCGTTCTCGTGCCGCCCCTTGATGGTCAGAACGCCACCGTCGGGCATGGCATGGAACGCATTCTGTGCAAGGTTGAGGACCAGCATGCGCAACTCCGCATCGGTCGCCAGCACGCGCAGATCCTGCTCGGCAATATCCACCTCCAGACGCACGTGCCGATGCTCGGCCTCGAACCGCAGCAGCGAGATGACGTCCGGCACGACGGTCGAGAAGCTGACGAGCTGCAAATTCTGGCTCGGGAGCTGGCTGAGGTCGAGCAGCCGCTTGGTGACACTGATGCAGTTGTCGACCTCGCCATCGACCATGCCGAGATATTCCTGCGTTTCAGCATCGACCCGTTCGTTGGCCTTGATGCGCCTGAGCACGGCCTGCAACCCGAGACGGATCGAAGCGAGCGGATTGTAGATCTCGTGCGCGACACCCGCAGCGAGCTGGCCGATCTCCGACAGGCGCTGCTCGTGGCTGAAGCGGACCTGTTGCTCGATGTCGCGGATCGCTTCGATGATATAGGACCGCGCGTCACCGTTACTGGCAATGGTCAGCCGGGCCGCCGTCGTCTCGACATAGACCTCACTGCCGTCGCTCCTGACGTGGCGATGGATATAGCGAAGCGGCATGCCGTCCTGCTTGATGGCGTGGAACGGACACGTCACCAGTGTCGGCGCGCAAGGCGTCTCGTTGCCGTGCAGAAGATGGCACTTGAGCCCGATCAGTTGATCGAGCGTCGCTTGCGCCTGCCGCGCATAGGAATCGTTGGCCATGACGACAGTGTAGTTCTCGTCGATGACGCGCACCCCGTCCGGCACCGTATTGATCAGCGTCTTGAGAAACGCCTCCTTCTCGCGAATCTCTCCGACACCGCGTTCGATCCGCTCGGCCATGCGGTTGAAGCTGCGACAGAGATCACCGAGCTCGTTGTCGAGATCGTCGACGGCGTCGACGCGGGCCGACAGATTCCCCTCCGTCAGCGCGCTGCTTGCGCTGGACAGCGCCGCGACCGGCTTCAACACCTGCCGGCGCAGCACCAGCCAGACCGTCGAAAGACCGAGCAGAACCACGAGCAGGCCGGCGCCACTCATGATCGCCGCCATCCTTTTGGCGTCGGAGCGCAGTCCCGTCGCGTCGTGGTCGACGACCAGAATGCCGTTGACCGGATGCTCGCTCGCCGGGCCGTGACAGGAAATGCATTCGGCGCGATTGCGGATCGGGTTGACGCTGCGCAACACCTCGTCGCCGCCGGCGAGCCGGACCAGCTGACTTGAAGCCGGCACGTTCTCGGCGCGCTCGTTGACGCAGCCGGTGCAGCCGATCTCCGCAGCCGTGAGACGGGTTCCGACGGCCGCCGGATCACTCGCGAAGCGCACCTCGCGCTCGGGGTTGACGATGCGGACGCTGCTGATTCCGGGTTGCTCGCCAAGCCGGCGCACGATGTCCGTCAGGCCGGGCAGGTCGCGCTTGAGCATCGCGTTCTCGAGACTGACCTGCAACAGCCGGTTGACCTGTTCGGACGTGTTGGCGCGTTCGACCTCGAGCCGCGTGCGGTACATCTCGATGAACAGGACCAGGAACGCGACGCTCGCCAGCAGCAGGCCGGCGGCGAGGCCGGCCAGCAGCTTGCGGCTGAGCTTCGAATTGCTGGCGGTGGTGACCACGATCGTCTCCGGTTGCGCCTCTGCGCCATCGCTCCCGCCGAGCCGAGCCCACGCTGCAAACGTCGGCGTCGTCATTTACGAACCTGAAACAGTGTTCGGGTCCGCCCGGTGGCGCGGCAAATACCACATACTCCGTCGCCCGTCGGTGACGTTTGCGCCTTGTCATGCGCAGACGGCAACACCGGCATGTGAAACGGGACGCCGCAATGCCGGCACTGGTGCTCTTCGAGCGGCAGCAACGGCTGCTCGACCCGGGACATCTCCACGATTCCGACCGCGCGCGTCTCGCAAACATCCACGCAGAGGCCACAGCCCGTGCAGCGCTCCCCGCTCAGACTGTAAGCGAGACGGCCATCCCCGCCGCGGCCGAGTTCGATCGCCCGATGCGGGCAAAGACGCGCACACGCATCGCATCCCGTACAGGCGGTGGCGTCGATGACCGGCACGAATCGAAAGAGGCGCTGCACCGCGGGAGGATTCGCGGAAACGGTCGTGCTGCGGTCCGGCAAAAGGCTGCGACCTCGCAAGCCGAACAGCGCGCGCCGCCCCTCGTCGACGCTGCTGCGCGGCGCCGCGGCGCCCGCGCGCCGGCGGTCCCACTCGCTGGCCCCGAGCACGACGAACGCGACGGGCGGCTGAGCGAGCGATGCGCGCAAGCGATTGGCGCGATCGACCGCTGCCTGCAGCGTTGCGGTGGTATGGCGGGCGCACGCCGCACACTCCCCGCTCGCCGCAACGATCGAGCCGCAGCCTCGATCCGCGAGAGCGATCACGTCGCGATCACCGATTGCGTGCAGGCAGGCAACGACGCCGCGCCCGGAAGGCAACCCCGCAAGCTCGCACGCAACCAGCGCCACGCGATCGCCTTCGGCAAGGAGAGGCTGCAGTGTTCCCGTCGCAAACGTGATCGCGCCTTCGGGGCATGCCGGAGCGCAGAGCCCGCATCCGTCGCAAGCCTCGGCGTCGATGCCGAGCGCTTCGTCGTCGATCACGAGGGCGCTGGCCGGGCAGGCGTCGGCGCATTTGCGGCACGATGCCGTCGCGCAGAGCCCATGCACGCAACGATCGGCATCGATGTCCGGAAGGCGGACACGACTTTGAGCACGGTCGCCGATTACATTCGCGGCGTCGCCGCTCATGTCTTTCTCCTCGATCCAGCTGCCGTGACCGCGGGCGGTGCGGCAGCCTCGCGGCGGGAGACTACCACGAGGGCGCCGCGCCCGGCAGATACGGCCCGTCGGCGTCATCGACGCTCTTGGCCTTTGCAGCGAGATCGCTTGCGGCCGGACGCGCATGGCCGGTGATACCCGTGAGATGATCGCGCAGCTCATCGGCATAGCAGGCGGTCAACAACGCCAGCGCCGCGTAATAGTCCGGAGCGCGCGCAGCTATGAGCCGCTCGGCGAACTGCCCGACCCAGCGCAACAGATGCTCGTCGAGGAACCGCGCGGCAACGGCGAGATCGCCGGGCTCCCTGGCGACGCGAGCGAGGTGCGAAACGAACTGCAGCTGCAGCACGAGATGGTCGTCCGGCCGGCTCGCCGCGTCGTCGACCTTGAGACCGGCCCGCTTGTAGCACTCACGTACCGCGAACATCGGTGCCTGCCGCTCGAGCCCGTCCTCCGTCATCCACACCGACTCGGTCGGCGCCGCGCGATACGAGTGCCGCAGGTAGACTTCGGTGAAGCCGGCCGCCAGATCGTCGAGTGCTGCTGCATCGACCGGATCGGGAAGCGTGGCGAGCATGCGCGCGAACGCCGCCAGTGCATCGCGGCCACGCTCCGTTTGCAACGACAGCCCGAGTTGCTCGGCGAGCGGCGCCTGGCGCGCCGCAGCGATGATCGCCGCCGTCGGCTCGCGATCGTGCAGGCTCGCGAGCAGCGACAGATCGTCGGCAACCGCGACAGCGAACTCGGCGAGCGCAGCTCGATCCGCGCCCGCCTCCCCGTCAGTTGCCCGGTCGTTCGAATGTGCGGCAGCAGTAGCCACCATTCTTCACCCCTTGCTCACAGCGCCTTTCGAATGCGGCACGAACACGATCGACGGATTGGTCAGTTCCGGATCGGCCATCGAGTGGACCTGACGTACGACATAGTCGTTGGGGCCGCGCGCTTTCGTATCGTGGGTTCCGGCGAGCAGCTTGTCGATCGGTCCCACGTCCAGAACGCGCATCATGCAGGCCATCACGCAATACGGCTTTCGGCCAGCGTCGATCTCGTCGACGCACAGGTTGCACTTGGACACGATGTTCTGGTCCGGAATGAACTGCGGCGCGCCGAACGGACAGGCCGCCTCGCACTTGCGGCAACCGATGCAGAGCGTCGAGTCGATGTCGACGATGCCGTCCTTGGCGCGCTTGTAGATGGCGCCTGTCGGGCACGTCGGAAGGCATGCCGGCTCCGCGCAATGGTTGCACGACATGTTGACCTTGTAGGCGTAGACGTCCGGAAACGAGCCGCCCTCGACGTACATGACGCGGCGGAAGCGCGGTCCCGGCGCAAGACCATTCTTGTCCTTGCAGGCGATCTCGCAGGCGCGGCAGCCGATGCAATCGACGTTGTTGTGAATGAAGCCGAGTTGCAGGTCCGGCTTCACCGGCTCGTACACCTCGCGCTTCTTGCGCTTCACGGCTTCCTTGATCTTGCCCTTGTCTTTCGGTTCGGCCATGGCCTCGTTTCCTCCCAGGGCTCAAAGATCGCGACGGAAGACGTGCGAGCGCGAGGTCGCCAGCTTGTCCCAGCCGGGCCGGTGCTCGAGGTTCGTCTTGCGGATGTTGCAGAGAACCGTGTTGTAGGCGAAGGCGCCGGCAGGGCTCGGCTCGTCGAGAGTGAGGAAGTCCGGGTTGCCGGCACGATCGACACCGTTGGCGTCGATGTCCATCCAGGCGCCTTCGTGCAGCACGGCGACGCCGGGCATGCAGCGCTCGGTGACGTAGGCCGGCACGATGCACTTGCCGCGATCGTTCCAGACTTCCACCGTATCTCCGGTCTTGATGCCGAGCTTCGCGGCGTCGGAAGCGTTCAATGTCACCTCCTGCTCGTAGGTCTCACGCAGCCACGCGATGTTGTTGAAGATCGAGTGCGTGCGGTGCCGCGGATGCGGGCTGATGAGATGGAACGGGAAGTCCTTCGTCTTCGGACTGTTGAGGCTCTCCCACGGCTCGATCCACTTCGGGATCGCGGGGATCTGGTAGCCGTACTGGGTGCGCGTCCAGTCGGTGATCTGGGCCAGCTGACCGGAGAAGATTTCGATGCGGCCGGAGGCGGTCGGGAACGGCTTGCCCTGCTCGATCTGGTCCTGGAACGCCACATGCGGCCGCGCCAGCTTGAACTTGTAGACGCCGCGCTTCTTGAACTCCTCCCACGGCATGGTCACGCCCTGGTGATGCATGACCTTGTCGTGCCACCAGGCGGCGAGATAGGCCTCGTCGACGGCGGTGTCGTCGTTGAAGTAGTCGCGGGTCGCGCGCGGATTGTACTTCGGGCCGAAGCCGAGCCGGTAGGCGAGCTCGGTGAAGACCTGGAAGTCGGTCTTCGATTCACCCATCGGCTCGATCACCTTCGGGCGATGGATGTAGTAGTGGCCCTTGTACCAGGGCAGCGCCACGTCATGACGCTCGAAGTGCGTGGCGATCGGGAGCAGATAGTCGGCCCAGATGCCGGTCGGCGTGATGGTCGAATCCATGCACACGAACAGGCTTTCCTTGTCGCCCTCCGCCTCCAGCTTGCGGATCGCCTGAATTTCCTTGTTGATGTTGGTGAGCTGGTTCAGCCAGTCGGAGCCCTGCCAGAAGATGCCGCGGATATTGGGGATCTTGCCGTCGAGCTCGTCGGAGCGCGGCCAGCAGCCGATCTCCTCACGTTTGAGGTTCGGATAGTTGAGCACGCAATGGGCCCAGCGATCCGACTTGATCGAGGCGAACCAGACGTTGGCGAACTCGTCGTAAGGGTAGGCGACGGCTTCGGAGTGCCACGCCTTGCCGACACCTTCGGCGCTGCCGCCGAGCATGCCGATGTTGCCGGTCATCGCCTGAACAGCGGCGGCCATGCGGTTGTACTGCTCGCCGTAGGCATTGCGGCCCGGCGACCACGAGGCTTTCAGCGCCGCCGGCTTGGTCTCCGCGTACATGCGCGCGAGCTTCTTGATGTCTTCGGCCTTGACGCCGCAGATGTTCGCCGCCCACTCCGGCGTCTTGGGCGTGCCGTCGGAGACGCCGAGGATGTAATCCTTGAAGCTCTCGCGACCCCTGGCCCAGTCGGGCATGGTGCCCTGGTCCATGCCCTGCACGAAGCGGTCGATGAAGGCCTGGTTGTGCAGGTTGTTGGTGAAGATGTAGTGCGCCATGCCGGCCAGCATCGCGGCATCGGTATTCGGCTTGATGGGGATCCACCAGGCGTCGTAGACGGCGGCGCTGTCGGTGTATTGCGGATCGACCAGCACGAACTTGCAGCCGCGCTGCTTGGCGAGGCGCATGTAGTAGAACGTGTTGCCGCCGTGGAACGTGT
>ERZ1645187.615-NODE-615-length-34950-cov-178.202665_pt1 | contig 34950 bp, 30 predicted proteins | sample MGYA00575352_ERZ1645187 | MGnify/ENA primary metagenome ERZ1645187 (study PRJEB40837, sample SAMN11349314) | freshwater sediment metagenome | isolation source: river sediment | host: Sediment | place: India: Wazaribad , New Delhi | collected 2017-02-21 ... | reverse complement strand
CGACGCGTTCGCCGTGTGCGTCCAGCGCGCCCTGCAACTCGACGATCTGGTTCATGATCCCCTCCCTGCGACCGGGCCGGTCGGCGCGATGCGCCCGAGCGGCTACCGGTCACGACGTTCTTTCGGTCCATCGAAGCGACCGGCGGTGTGTCGCCGGTCGCTTGGTCTCACGAGGATCAGCGAACCGTGACCTTCGACATCTCCTGGCCGTCCGGCGCCATGACGTGGGTCGAGCAGGCGAGGCAGGGGTCGAAGGAATGGAGGGTGCGGATGATCTCCAGCGGCTTCTCCGGATCGGCCATCGGGGTGTCCATCAACGAGGCCTCGAAGGCGCCGATGTTGCCCTTGGTGTCGCGGGGGCTACCGTTCCAGGTGGTCGGCACGACCGCCTGGTAGTTGTCGATCTTGCCGTCCTTGATCTTGACCCAGTGGCCGAGAGCGCCGCGCGGCGCCTCGGTGAAGCCGACGCCCTTGACCTCCTTCGGCCAGCTCTCCGGCTTCCACTTGTCGACGTTGGCGGTGGCGGTGTCGCCGGCCTTGATCGCCGCCATCAGCTTATCCTGGAAGTAGCGCATCTGATGCGCCGCCCACTGGCACTCGAGCGCCCGGGCCGCGGTGCGGCCGAGGGTGGAGAACAGCGCCGGCAGCGGCGCGCCGAGATCCTTCAGGAGCTTGTCGACCGGGTCCTTGAATTCGGCCTTACCCTGGGCGTAACCGATGATGTAGCGGGCGAGCGGCCCGACCTCGACGGCGTGGCCCTTCCAGCGCGGCGACTTGATCCAGGAGTACTTGCCCTCCTCGTCGAGCGCCTGGATGTTGGTCTTGGTGCCCTTGGACTTCGGACCGAGCACGTAGTTCGGCTCGGTGACGCCGTCCCAGGGGTGCAGGCCCCGGGTCTCGTCGGGATACTTGTACCAGGAGTGGGCGACGAACTCCTGGATCTGGGTCGGATCCTTGAGGTCGACCGGCATGACCTCCTTGTAGTTGCCGTCGATGATGACGCCGTGCGGCATCTTCAGCGACTTCGGCGAGTAGTCGTTGGCGTGCTCGGGGATGTCGCCGTAGCTCATCACCGACTTCGACGACAGGCCGCCGCCGTAGAGCCAGTCCTTGTAGAACGAGCCGATCGCCATCAGGTCGGGGATGTAGACCTGCTCGGTGAACTCGATGCAGCGATCGATGATCGACGAGACGAGGTTGAGGCGCTCCATGTTGATGGCGCCGACCGCGCCGACGCCGTCGACGTTGATGGCGCAGGGCACGCCGCCGACCAGCCAGTTCGGATGCGGGTTCTTGCCGCCGTAGATGGTGTGGATCTTGACGATGTCCTTCTGGAAGTCGAGCGCTTCCAGATAGTGGGCGACCGCCATGAGGTTGGCTTCCGGCGGCAGCTTGTAGGCCGGGTGACCCCAGTAGCCGTTCTTGAAGGGGCCGAGCTGACCGCTCTCGACGAACTTCTTCAGTCGGGTCTGCAGGTCCTTGAAGTAGCCGGGCGAAGAGAGCGGCCAGGGCGAGATCGATTGGGCCAGCGCCGAAGTGGCCTTGGGGTCGGCGGAGAGCGCCGAGACGACGTCGACCCAGTCGAGCGCATGCAGGTGGTAGAAGTGCACGAGGTGGTCGTGCACCTGCAGGCAGAGCTGCATGATGTTGCGGATGGAGTTGGCGTTCTCCGGGATCTTGATGTCGAGGGCGTTCTCGACGGCGCGCACCGAGGTGAGCGCGTGGGTGCCGGTGCAGACGCCGCAGATGCGCTCGGTGAAGGCCCAGGCGTCGCGCGGATCGCGGCCCTTGAGGATCACCTCGATGCCGCGCCACATGGTGCCGGTCGACACGGCGTTGCGGATGACGTTGTTGGAGTCGACGTTCACCTCGACGCGCAGATGGCCTTCGATGCGGGTGACCGGATCGACGACGACGCGCTTGCCGGAGTTGTCGAGATTGAATCCGTTCGGTGTCTGGATACCCATGACGGCATGTCCTCGGAACTGAGAAATCTGGGTGCGGGTGGCGGCGGGATCAGCCGACGTTCTCGGGCTTCTTGAGCACACGCTTGACCGCGGTCACCGCGGCGTGGGCCGCGACACCGGCCGCGACGATGCCGGCGGCGGTGGCCCCGACCTTGTCGGCGTTGGCCTCGATACCGAACTGGTCGATGCCGGTGAGGCGGTCGTAGAAGCCGCCCTTGTCCCAGAAGGCTTCTTCCGAGCAGCCGATGCAGCCGTGGCCGGACTGGATCGGGAAGGAGACGCCGCCGTTCCAGCGCACGGTGGAGCAGGCGTTGTAGGTGGTCGGGCCCTTGCAGCCCATCTTGTAGAGGCAGTAGCCCTTCTTGGCGCCCTCGTCGTCCCACTCCTCGACGAACTGGCCGGCGTCGAAATGCGGCCGGCGGTAGCACTTGTCGTGGATGCGCTGCGAATAGAACATCTTCGGCCGACCCTGACGGTCGAGCTCGGGCAGCTTGCCGAAGGTGGTGACGAAGGTGACGACGCCGGTCATCACCTCGGCGATCGGCGGGCAGCCGGGAACCTTGATGATCGGCTTGCCCTTGATCACCTTGTCGATCGGCACGGCTTGCGTCGGGTTGGGCTTGGCCGCCTGGACGCAGCCCCACGAGGCGCAGGCACCCCAGGCGATGACGGCCATGGCGTCCGCCGCCATCTCCTTCAGCTTCTCGACGAAGGGCCGACCGCCGTCGATGCAGAACATGCCGCCCTCGTTCAAGGGCGGGTTGCCTTCGACGGCGAGAATGTACTGGCCCTTGTACTTGGTCCGCGTCTCCTCGAGGATCGCTTCGGCCTGATGGCCGGCAGCGGCCATGATGGTGTCGTCGTAGTCGAGTGAGATCATCGACAGAACGACGTCCTTGACCAGCGGATGGGCCGAGCGGATGAAGCTCTCGGAACAGCAGGTGCATTCGAGGCCGTGCATCCAGATGACCGGGATGCGCGGTTTGGTCTCCAGCGCATGGGCCATCTGCGAGGCCGCCGTCGGGCCGAGGCCCAGGCTCGCCGCGGTCAGCGAGCAGAATTTGGTGAAGCTGCGGCGGGTGATCCCCTGACGACGGATCACTTCGTAAAACGTTTCCTGCCCGGCACTCATCTCGAGCCTCCCCCATGGCACTTCGTCTTCGTACGTCACGGCCGGTCCACCGCGTCGGGTGGTCGTGCGGACGTCGTGACGAGGAGGTTGCAAAGAGCGGGCCAAATGGACGTGCGGTTCTTCGTCGTCCGGAAATCCCCGGATTCCGCCGTTTTGCGGCGGTGCCACCGACGGCGACGGTCAGCGGGGCCGCGAATCGGTTCGATGGGCTGAAAAGCCGGCGACCGGCGACGAAAAGCGGCTTTTCAGTCGGTTCGATCGCGCCGGCAGGTGGGTGCGCCGTCGTCGAGCCGTCCGGTCGCCGCGGTCAGTGCGCCGTGCACACCATGCAGGGGTCGAAGGAGCGCACAACGTGCTGGATCGCTGCCGCCCGGGCGCCGCGGCCGGCGAGGGTGGTGCCCTCGAGGGCGCGCTCCAGCGGGCCGGGGTTTCCGCCGCCGTCGCGGGGCGAGAAGTTCCAGGTGGTGGGGGCGACGATCTGATAGCGGGTGATGCGACCTCCGCGCACCGTCATCCAATGGCCGAGACCGCCGCGCGCCGCCTCGATCAGGCCGACGCCGGAACCGTCGCTCGGTTCGGTGGCGACGGTGCAGAAGGGGTCGCCAGGGGTGATGCGGCCGATCCAGGTCTCCATCGCCGGCAACACGCGGGCGATCTCGACGAGGCGGGCGACGACGCGCGAGGCGACCGAGGTGGCGCCGTCGCGGGCGACGAGGGCGCGGATCGCCGGGTGGCCGTCGACGAGCTGACGCGCCACCGCACCGACTTCGACGGCGTGTCCGTCGTAGCGCGGAGCGCGGGCCCAGGAATAGGCGTCGGCGCGATCGATGTCGGGCTGGGTCTCGGCGCGGGCCGGTGGTCCCGCCTCGCCGGCGAGCCAGCTGTGGGCGGGATCTTCGACGATGTGGCCGGGGACGAGCGGCGCGCGCGTGCCGGTGGTGGTGTCGAAGAGGCCGGCGGCGAAGAGCGGGCCGCTTCCGGCGGTCCCCGGATAGGCGCCGTAGCTCATCACCATGCCGGGTCCGGGGCCGAGGCGGTGGAGATCGAGGTCGTCGGCCAGGCGCAGGAATTCGGCGAAATCGCCGTCGCCACGCGCGGCGATCCGGTCGAGATCCTCGGCGGAGGCGATCTCGGCGATCGCTTCGAGCGGTGCGGCGAAGAGGGTCCGTTCGAGGGCGGCGCGGACGTCGGCGAGGATGGCGCGGGCGCGCGCCTTGCCGCCGAGGTCGAGGGCGCGGGTGGTGCCACCGGCGCGGAAGGCGAGGCTGTGCGGCCATTTGCCGGCGACGAGGCCCATGATCTCCAGAAGCCGCGTCCGTACCGGCAGGAACTCGGCGGCGGCGGTGCCCTTCATCGCGGTGAAGCGGGCGCCGATCTCGCCGGCCCAGGGCCGTCCGGCATAGTCGGCGCGGGCGAAGTCGGGCATGAAGAACAGGTAGAAGTGGGAGAGGTGGTCGGCGAGGTTCTCGGCCGCGTGGGCGAGGGCGGTGGTCAGGGCGCCGTTCGGGGCCGGGGTGGTGCCGGAGAAGGCGGCGCTCGCGCTCGCCGCGGCGAGCGACTGCGACACCGAGCAGATGCCGCAGATGCGCGGCGCGATCACCAGCGCGTCGGCGATCGGTCGGCCGATCAGGATCTGTTCGAAGCCGCGATAGAGCGGTGTGGTCACCCGTGCCGCGACGACCCGGTCGTCCTCGGCGTCGAGTTTCAACTCCAGGTCGCCCTCGACCCGATTGAACGGTCCGACGACGATCCGGCTCACCCCTCACCCCCTTCCGCGCCCCAGCGCTTGGCCCGCCCCGGCGGCACCACCACGTGGTCCTTCAGGGCGTTGAGCCGGACCCGCTTCGGCGTCGCCGATTTGGACAGCGCGGCGAGTGCCATGAACCACGCCTTGGGCATGTCGAGCGGCAGGCCGACCGGGATGCCGGCGATCTTGGGGGTGGCGAGGAAGCCACGGGCGCGCTCGAACTCCGGCGAGGTGCAGGCGATGCAGGCGTAGCCGCCGTCGGTGCAGGAGCCGGAGCCGTTCCAGCGGCGCTGGTTGCAGTCGCCGACCGCCTGCGTCGCCTTGCAACCGAGATGTTCCATCAGACAGCCGCGATCCGACGCGGTCTCGGCGCTCGCCTTGAACTCGTAGAATTCGTTGCGCGAGCAGCCGTGATGGGCGAGGTGGTCGGCGAAGAACTTCGGTCGGCCGAGGGGGTCGAGATCGCCGGCGCCGAGTTCGCCGGAGGCGAGCGCGATCAGGGTCTCGACGATCCACCCGGGATGGGGGGCGCAGCCGGCGACGGCGACGACCGGCAGGCCACCCGCGCCGCGATGGCCGGCGCCGAGGGCGCCACCGCGTTCGATGCCTTCGAACTGCAGACCGACCCCTTCGCCCGGATCGGGAGAGGCGACCGGAATACCTCCGAAAGCGGCGCAACTGCCGACCGCCACGGTATGACGCGCCCTCGCCGCCAAGCGGCGGATCCAGTCGAGCAGAGAGGCGCCGGTGCCGGCGAGCATCTGGAAACGGCCGGTACCGTTCGGGGCGGTGAGCACCGTGCCTTCGACCACCAACGCGTCGAGCGGAATCCGGCCCTCGGCGATGCCGTCGAGGATCGCGACCACCTCGTCGCCGGTCGCCTCCGACAGCGAGGGGTGCCACAGGAGGTCGATACCGAAGGCGTCGAGTTCGGCGAAGACACCGCGCCGGCCGTGGTCGAGGAAGGCCATGGTGCAGCCGCCGCAGGCACCGGCCTGCAGCCACAACACGTTGAAACGCTTCACCGTCTCCCCCGACACCGCCGTCCTCCGTCGGACCCGCCCGATCGGCGTGCGCCGATTCCTCCGCCGAAGGGACCACGGTCGATCCCCCCTCGCAAGAGGGGGTGGCTTCACGATCGCTCGGGGTCGGTGCCGCGGCCGCGGCGACCGGTCCGCCGCGGCCGCGTTCGTCACTCCGAAGTCGTGGCGGCGGGGCCGGCGTCGCGCTTGCGGCGGATGTAGAGGGTGCGGTCGATGCGGGCGACGACATCGCCGGCGGTGTCGAGGACGTCGCAATGGAACACCGGCAGAGCTTTCGATCCGTCGGCCGTCCGGGCGACGATTTCGGCGACGGCGGCGTCCTCGAGGCGGAACACCGCGGTCACGGTGCCGCGCCCCGGCTTGATGTAGTCGATGCTCGCGGCCTTGTCCCAGACGGTGTAGTCGCGGCCGAGCACGTGGACCAGCATCAGCATGTAGAATGGATCGGTCATGGCGAAGAGCGACCCGCCGAAATGAGTGCCGACGTAGTTGCGGTTGAGACGGCCGAGTCGCATCTCGACGTCGACCTCGCGCCAATCCTCGGCGATGCGCGTCACCCGGATGCCGGCGAAGAAGAACGGCGGCCACAGGTTCATCAATCGGCGGAAGCTGTTGGTCCTCATCGTCGATCCTCGTCGTCGGGTCGCGGGCGTCGCGGAAAGCTCTCCTTGGAGATAACGAATTGACGTATTCGTCAACCCCTCGGACGTGCCGGCTCGGGTGATCCCGAGTGCGCGAAGTTTCGATCCGTGCGAAACCGGCGAGCCGCACCCGAAACGGCGAAGGCCGCGGGCGAGCCGCGGCCTTCGATCCTGCGAAATCCGACGCCGCTCACTTGGCGGCAGGCGGGGGAACGTCGTCGCGCAGCGCCCGGCGCAGCACCTTGCCGACGTTGGTCTTCGGCAGTTCGGCGCGGAATTCGACGTAGCGCGGCATCTTGTAGCCGGTCAGGTTCTTGCGGCAGTGCTCGAGCAGGTCCTCGGCCGAGAGGTTCGGGTCCTTCTTGACCACCACCACCTTGACCGCCTCGCCCGACTTGGCATCCGGCACGCCGACCACCCCGGCCTCGAGCACGCCCGGATGAGCGGCCAGCACTTCTTCGATCTCGTTCGGATAGACGTTGAAGCCGGAGACGAGGATCATGTCCTTCTTGCGATCGACGATGTGGACGAAGCCGCCCTCGTCGACCACGGCGATGTCGCCGGTCTTGAAGAACCCGTCCGGGGTCATCACCGCGGCGGTGTCGTCCGGCCGGTTCCAGTAACCCTTCATCACCTGCGGACCGCGGACGCAGAGTTCACCGCGCTCGCCGGAGGTCACGTCGTTGCCCTCGTCGTCGCGCAGCGCCACCTCGGTGTTGGGAATCGGCAGGCCGATCGAGCCGTTGTAGGCGGGAAGATCGAGCGGGTTGATGGTCACCGCCGGCGAGGTCTCGGTCAGACCGTAGGCCTCGAGCAGGGTGGTGCCGGTCACTTCCTTCCAGCGCTCCGCCACCGGGCGCTGCACCGCCATGCCACCGCCGAGCACCAGCTTCAGCGCCGAGAAGTCGAGCTTGCGGAAATCGGGGTTGTTGAGCAGCGCGTTGAACAGGGTGTTGACGCCGGTCAGGACCGTGAACCTGCTCTTCGACAGTTCCTTGACGAAGCCGGGAATGTCGCGGGGGTTGGTGATCAGCAGGTTCGCTGCGCCGATCTTCATGAAGGTCAGGCAGTTCGCCGTCAGGGCGAAGATGTGGTAGAGCGGCAGCGCCGTGACGATGGTCTCGCCCTTCTCGTCGACCGCCGGTCTGATCCAGGCATGGGCCTGCGTCAGATTGGCGACGATGTTGCCGTGGGTCAGCATCGCGCCCTTCGGCACGCCGGTGGTGCCACCGGTGTACTGCAGGAAGGCGATGTCGGAGAGGTCGGTCGCGACCGGTTTCCACGGCAATCCGCGGCCCTCGGCCAGCGCCGAGGAGAAGGATACCGCGCCGGGGATGTGCCACGCCGGGACCATCTTCTTCACGTGCTTGACCACCAGATTGACGATGGCGCTCTTGGGAAAACCGAGCATGTCGCCGAGGCCGGTGGTGAGCACCGCCTTGAGCGGGGTCTTGTCGACGACTTCGGCGAGGACATGGGCGAAGTTCTCGACGACGACGATGGCTTCGGCGCCGGAATCGTTCAACTGGTGATGGAGTTCGCGGGCGCTGTAGAGTGGATTGCAGTTGACCACGGTGCAGCCGGCGCGCAGGGCGCCGAAGAGGGCGACCGGATACTGCAGCAGATTGGGCATCATCAGCGCCACGCGGGCGCCTTTCTTCAGTCCGACACGGTTCTGCAGGTAGGCGCCGAAGCGGCGCGACAGGTCGTCGAGTTCGCGATAGGTGATCGCCTTGCCCATGTTGATGTAGGCGACGCGGTCGCCGTAGGAGGCGACGCTGCGGTCGAACACTTCGGCGATGGAGCGGAATTCTTCGACGTCGACCGTATGCGGGACTCCGGCGGGATAGTTCTGGAAATGCAGGTGACCCGACGTCGTCATGGCATTCTCTCCCCTTCGAGGCCGGATCGATCCGGTCCACTTGTTTTGGCGGGAGAATAGACCAGCGCCGATCCGCAAGGAAGCGGACTCTGAGGAGTCTCGTCGGCAGCGTAGAATGACGGATGGTGTGGATCCGCGATCCGTTCGGAAACCGGGAGAATGCGAAGAGATGTTGGTCTGGTTGCTACGGGGACTACTGGCGATCGAGATTTCGGCGGTGGTGATGTTCCAACCGGCGCCGGCGAGCGAATGGGGGCCGGCGGTCGCGATCGCCGCCGCCGCGGGCCTTTTCCTGGTGCTTCAGGCCGTGATGCTCCTGCCCGTCTACGCCGTCGCCGTCATCGCCGGCTCGCCGCGCCCGGCCGGGATCGCCGGGCCGACGATCGGTGGCTTTCTCGCCGAGTGGCTCGGCTTCGTCCTCGCCTTCGTGGTGATCATGCCGTTCGAGCGGGTGTGGATGGGCTCCGACGCGATCGGGCCACTGCCGGCGGGCCGCCGGCCGGTGCTGCTCGTCCACGGCTACATGTGCAACCGCGGATTCTGGTGGTGGATGCGCCGGGCGTTGCGGGGGCGCGGTCACGCCGTGGCGACCGTCACCCTGGAGACGCCGTTCTCCGACATCGAGATCCTCGCCGACCGGCTGAACGAGCGTATCGACGCGCTTCTCGCCGAGACCGGTGCCGCGACGGTGTCGCTGGTCACCCATTCGATGGGCGGTCTGGTGGCGCGGGCGCTGATGCGCCGCCACGGCACCGACCGCATCGCCCGCTTCGTCACCCTCGGCGGCCCGCACCACGGTACCGTCATCGCCCGCCTCGCCCACGGCCGCAACGGTCTCCAGATGGAGCCGGGCAACCCCTGGCTGTCACAGTTGAATGAGGTCGAGGTCACGGATGTCGCGACGACGACCATCTGGAGCGCCGGTGACGAGATCGTCGTGCCGCAGGCGACGAGTCGGCTCGCCGGGGCGCGCGAGACGGTGGTCGCGGCGATGGGCCATGTCGCCATGGCGTTCTCGCCGCAGATCCGCGATCTCGTCGCCGCGGAACTCGCCGCCGATCTCGCGCCCGGCGTCCGACCCGAGATGCACGACGAAACCCCGGCCGTGGGCTGAGTCTCTTCGTCGGTGCAACCGCTCCTCCGCTCGGATGGGCATCCGACCGGGCCGGTCCATCGGCGCCGGCGTTCACAGATGCAGACCGCGCATGATCTGCGTGACGGTGATCTGATCGGCGGTCGGCATCTCCTCGCCCGGCTTGGCGTTGCGCGCCGCCTCGGAGTCCGGGAACATGCGGAAGGTGGTGTTCATGATCACCTGCGCCAGTTTCGGCGCCACCGCGTGCAACACCTGACCGAAGATGCCGAGCTGGGTCGCCACCCGCGCCTGCTTCATGACGATCGCCTGGACCACCAGATCGGCCGCCTCGTCCGGCGAGAGCGTGGGGACGTGCTGGTAGAACTTGGTCGGCGCGATCATCTCGGTGCGCACCAACGGCATGTTGATGGTGGTGAACTCGACGCCGCGATCGAGGAATTCGGAGGCGGCGCAGCGGGTCCACGAGTCGAGCGCCGCCTTGGAGGCGACGTAGGCGGAGAAGCGCGGCGCGTTGGTCAGCACGCCGATCGAGGAGATGTTGATCACGTGACCGCGGCGCTTCTCGACCATCTTCGGCAGCAGACCGAGGGTGAGGCGGAGCGCGCCGAAGTAGTTGACCTGCATGGTCCGTTCGAAGTCGTGGAAGCGATCGTAGGACGCTTCGATGCCACGGCGGATCGAGCGGCCGGCGTTGTTGACCAGGATGTCGACGCCACCGTGTTCGGCGTCGAGGCTGGCGACGAGGCCGGCACACTGCTCGGGATCGGTGACATCGGCGGAATAGGTGTGGAGCACGATACCCCGCTCCGCGGCCTCCTGGCGTGCCGCTTCGAGCTTGTCGACGTCACGCGCCACGATGACGGTGGTCGCCCCCGCTCCGGCGAGGCGGAAGGCGGTCGCCTTGCCGATGCCGGCCGAGCCGCCGGTCACCAGGACGACGCGCCCCTTCACCCGGCCCTTGAGCGACCGGTCGATGAACAGTTCGGGGTCGAGATGGCGTTCCCAGTAGTCCCACAGCCGCCAGGCGTAGTCCTCGATGTGGGGGACACGGATGCCGGCCGGTTCCAAGAGGCGCTGGGCATCGCGGGCGTCGAAACGAGTCGGGTAGTTGACGAAGCGGAAGATGTCCGGCGGCAGGCCGAGTTCCTTCATCAACGTCTTCTGCATGCGCCGCACCGGGGTCAGCGCCATCAGCGGCTTGAGCAGCGCCTGCGGCACGAAGGCGAAAAGCGCGGCATTGATGCGGGCCGCCATGCGTGGGGCGTGGGCGGCCTGGGCGAAGACGGCGAGGACGTCGCCGACGCGGCGCGGTTCGGGATCGGTCAGATGGAAGCAGCGACCGTCCTGGCCGTCGAGATGGGCGATGTGGTCGAGGGCGGCGACGACGAAGTCGACGGGGACGATGTTGATGCGCCCGCCCTCGATGCCGATGGTCGGCATCCACGGCGGCAACAGGCGGCGCAGTTTCTGGATCAGCTTGAAGAAGTAGTAGGGGCCGTCGATCTTGTCGATCTCGCCGGTGACGGAATCGCCGACGACGATGCCGGGCCGATAGATCCGCCAAGGCACCCTGCATTCGGCGCGCACCACCTTCTCGGCCTGATGCTTTGAGGCGAAATAGGGGTGATCGAGGCCGGAGGCCTCTTCGAACATGTCCTCGCGGAAGACGCCGTCGTACATACCGGCGGCGGCGATCGAGGAGATGTGGTGGAAGTGTTTCGCCCCGACCGCCTCGGCGAAGCGTACGGCGTTTCGGGTGCCCTCGATGTTGGCGACCATCTCGGCTTCCGGATCGGCCTCGAGATCGTAGATCGCGGCGAGATGGAAGACGTGGTCGACCTTGCCGGCGAGCTCGGCGGTGTCCGCCGCCGAGATGCCGAGTGCCGGTCTGGTCAGATCACCCTCCACCGGTACGGCGCGGCCGGGCTCGACGCCCCAGAAGGCGAGCAGGCGGGCGACACGCTCCTTGGTCGGGCGGCGCATCAGGAAGTGGACGGTGGTCTTCGGGCGCGCGAGCAATGTGCGCACGAGGCGCTTGCCGATGAACCCGCTCGCGCCGGTGACGAAGTAGATCATGGTCGTTTCCCCCGGGGCACTCGCTGTCTGCCGATGGTCGGCAGGTCTCGGCGCCGTTGACCCAGTGTAACCACTGTCCCGCGCGTGAAAAGCCCCCCGGGTGACCGGAAAGCGCGAGCATCGCCGGGGCCGAAGCGGTCACCGCTCACGGCATCGACGTGAATTCGAGGGGGCGCGTGACGATTAGGCGACCGTTTCTAAAAGCATTCGCTATGTTCACGCCATCGAACGAGACGCTCACCCGCGGGGTGACGAGACACGGAACGGAAGGAAAGACATCATGGCCAAGAAGCTCAAAGCTCTCGCCGGTGGTTCGAACGAGACGCAGCTCGCTCAGACCATCAAGGATTCCGCTCATCAGATCTGGCTCGCCGGCCTGGGCGCTTTCGCCAAGGCGCAGGAGGAGGGCACCAAGGTGTTCGAGGCGCTGGTCAAGGAAGGCGAATCCATCCAGAAGCGCACCCGCGAAGCCGCCGAAGACAAGGTCGCCGAGGCCCGCAAGGTCGCCACCGGCACCTGGGACAAGCTCGAGAGCGTGTTCGAGGAGCGCGTCGCCCGTGCCCTCCACAGCCTCAACGTCCCGACCAAGAAGGACATCGATGCGCTGTCGGCTCGCATCGCCGAACTGACCGCCGCCACCAAGAAGCTCTCCGGCACGGCGCAGACCGAGGCCGGCAAGGCCGGTGCGGCGGTGAAGGAAGCGGTAGGTGAGACCGCCGAGGTGGTGAAGATGACCACCAAGAAGGTCGCGGCCTCCGCCAAGACCGTCAAGGACGCCGCGATGAAGGCGGCCGACGAGGTCAAGACGGGTCTCGCCGGTTGACGGCCGCTCGCCCGTGAGTTCGTCTTTCCCGGTGCGGGGGCGGATTCGCCCCCGCCCGGGCGGACGCGTCCCCGCCTGGTCCAGCAACGGAGGGTCGGTGCATGTCACGGCGGCGTCAGCACAAGATCGGTGTCGCTCTGGCGGGGGGCGGTCCTCTCGGTGCCATCTACGAGATCGGTGCGTTGGTCGCTCTGCAGGATGCGTTGCAGGGCATGTCGTTCACCGAATGCGACGTCTACGTCGGCGTTTCCTCCGGCGGTGTGCTCGCCGCCGGTCTGGCGAACGGCCTCACGCCGCGCGACATCCATGCGATGTTCATCGAGAACGACACCTCGGGCGAGGCCTTCGATCCGGAGATCCTGCTCAAGCCGGCCTTCGCCGAATACATACGACGCTTCGCCTCGATCCCAGGCCTCGCCGTCCAGGCGATGGAACACTGGTTCGCAGATCCCTTCTCCAAGGGGTTCTTCGCCTCGTTCCAACGGCTCGGACGCGCCATACCGACCGGAGTCTTCGACAACGTCGGCTTCTCCTCCTTCCTGAAGCAGTTGCTCTCGGTGCCCGGTCGGACCGACGACTTCCGCGAACTCTCCCACAAGCTCTTCCTGGTCGCCACCGATCTCGACAGCGGCAAGGCGATCCCCTTCGGTGCGCCCGGGTGGGATCACGTGCCGATCTCACGGGCGGTGCAGGCGTCGGCGGCGCTGCCCGGCCTCTTCCCGCCGGTGGAGATCGACGGGCGTCACTATGTCGACGGCGCGCTGATGAAGACGCTCCACGCTTCGGTGGCACTGAAGGAAGGGGCGAAACTCCTCCTGTGCGTCAATCCACTGGTGCCGTTCAACGCCGACCTCACCCACGACGACGACGACGGCTGGGGCGAGCGCATCTCGCTGATCGACCGCGGCCTGCCGGCGGTGATGTCGCAGACCTTCCGCGCCATCATCCATTCGCGCATGAAGGTCGGCATGGATCGCTACCGCAGCGAATATCCGGACGCCGACGTGCTGTTGTTCGAGCCGGCTCAGGGCGACGCGGAGATGTTCTTCGCCAACGTCTTCTCCTATGCGTCGCGCAAGCGATTGGCCCAGCACGCCTACGAGCGGACGCTCGCCGATCTGAGGCGGCGGCGCGAGCAGCTGCGGCCGATTCTCGCCGCCCACGGTGTGGCGCTCGACGAGGACCTGCTCGATCACGGCCGGCGCCGACCGATCACCGCCGGCTCGCCGCCGATGCGCAAGCTGCCGCCACGCCATCGCGCGGCGATCGACCTCACCCACACGCTCGACCGCCTCGACGCGGCGTTGAAGACCCGCGCCCCTGCCACGTGAGGCAGGGGCGCGAAAATTTCGTCGTTTTCGTCGCCGATCGACGCCGCGCCTGTTGAGTGGCGCGCCGATTCGCGTTTCAGTCGGCGACGTCGCGGAACGAGGGGCCGAAGAGCCGCCGGCGCGACCGGGTGAGGAACGGCCGGCATGGCGCGCAAACCGCAGCGACGGACGAAGGAGCGCATCCTCGAGACCGCGCTGGCGCTGTTCAATCGCCACGGTGAGGGAAGCGTGACGCCGTCGGCGATCGCCGAGGAGATGGGCATCTCCCCCGGTAACCTCCATTACCACTTCCCGTCCAAGCAGAAGATCGTCGAAGCGCTGTTCACCACCTTCCGGGCCGAGATCGAGCACACGCTCGCCGCTCCGGGAACGCGGGCGCCGGACGTCGAGGACGTGTGGTTGTTCCTCCATCTCGTCTTCGAAGCGATCTGGAAATACCGCTTCGTCTATCGCGACATCACCGATCTCGTCTCGCGCTACCGGGTGCTGGAGCGGCAGATCCGTCTGATCCTGGCGCACAAGCAGTCGACCGCGGTGACCATCCTGCGGGGCCTCGTCGCCGACGGCCGGATGTACGCTTCGCCCGCCGACATCGAAGCCCTGGCGTCGAACATGACGCTGATCGCCACCTACTGGCTGTCCTACGAGTATGTCCGCGACCCCCGCCATTGGGACGACGGCGAAGCGCTGGCCCGCGGCGCCTATCAGGTCATGGCGCTCGCCGCACCCTATCTGGCGCCCGAAGGCCGGGCGCTGCTCGATCATCTCGCCGAACGTTACAGAACCTGAGGAGACGCATCATGGCCAAAGCGCGTTGGACCGCCTTCCCACTCACCTCCAAGGACTACGACTACGCCGGGCCGGCTCTCGCCAAGGCCTGGCCGCGGCTGCATCGCGGTGATTGCGAACCCTTTCCCGACGCCGCCGGTCTGAAGGCGTCGGTCGACGCCGCCCCGAAACTGAAGCCGAAGCAGAGCCTCGAGGAGGCGGCGACGATCCTGCAGGACGCCTGGCGCGCCTATCATCGCGGCGACTTCGCCGAGGCGGTCGAGAAGGGCCTGTCCGTGGGGCTTCTCGGCGCCAACGTCGCCAACAAGGCGACCAACATCTACGCCACCTATCTCGAGGACAGCGATACGGCCAAGCTCGAGCTGTTCCAGACCTCGGCGGCACGCGCCGAGGAACTGGCGGCGGCGGCCAAGGGGATGGCGAACGCCCACTATCTCCACGCCCAGGCGCTCGGCCGCTACAGCCAGGGCATCTCGATCGGCAAGGCGCTGGCGCAGGGGCTCGCCAGCAAGGTCCGCGCCAGTCTCGAGGCGGCGTTGAAATGCGCCCCCAAACACGCCGACGCCCACATCGCGCTCGGCACCTACCATGCCGAGATCATCAACAAGGTCGGCGGCATGATCGGCGGGCTCACCTACGGGGCGAGCAAGGACGACGGGGTGAAGCATTTCGAGACGGCGCTGAAGCTCAACCCGGATTCGGCCGTCGCGCGGGTGGAATACGCCAACGGCCTCGTCATGATGTTCGGCAATTCCAAGATGAAACAGGCCGTCGCTCTCTACACCGAAGCGGCGAACATGAAACCAGCCGACGCGATGGAGCGCCTCGACGTCGAACTCGCCAAGGAAGAGCTCGCAGACTGAGATCCGTCGCACGGAAGGCTCGGCCGGGTCATCCGGCCGGGCGACGGCGTCTTACCGGGCTCATGAAATTCGGACTCGTCCGAATTCCACGAGCGTTACGGCCCGACCGGCCGACGCCCGTTCGGGCTCGTCTTCTTTCACGAAGTTTCGAACAGGTCGAAACTTCGTGAACTCGGTATCACGCCGGCGGGGTGGTCCGAGCGGTCGCCTTGCGCCGCGGCGGCGAGGCCGGGGTCGTGGTGGAGCGGCGGCGATGGCGGGGCTTCGGGTGAGCGGCGTGCTCGGCGTTGGCGAGATCCTCGGCGCGTTCGGCGTAGTCGAGCAGGGTCAGATAGAGCAATTTCTCGAACTGCGGGCCGAAATGGGCGATGACGCGGCGCGGCTCTGGGACCAGCTCGGCATCGGTGATGAGTCCGAACTGGACCTTGCCGTTGTAGGACAGGATCGACACGCCGATGCCGATGTCGCCCGACTGCGGCACCCAGAAGGTCAGCTGCGAGATCTCGGCGCCGGCGATTCTCAGCGGCATCTGCGGACCGGGGACGTTGGTCATCACCGCGGTGGCGCGGTAGAGCAGGATGCCGAAGAGCGCGTCCTGAGCGATCTTGGGCACATAGCCGAGGGCGGCGAGCAGCCCGTAGGTGACGCCGGCCTGTTGCGAACGCTTCAGCGCGTCCATGCGCTTCTGCACTTCGGTGAGGCGGTCGAGCGGATCGTCGATGCCGACCGGCAGCACCAGGGTGACGATGCCGAATTCGTTGCCGAGTTCGCGATGACGGCCGGGGGAGCGCAGGTTGACCGGGATCAGCGCCCGGATCTCGACGCCGCGGGTCGGCTCGCCGAGGTCCGAGAGGTAGGCGTTGACCGCCCCGGCGACGCAGGACATCAGCACGTCGTTGACCGAGCAGTTGCGGGCATGGGCGACCGCCTTGACCTCGGAGAGCGGCAGCGGCTCGGCCCAGGCGACCTTCTTCTTGCCGTGCGGGACGCCTTTGAGCGGTGTCTGGCTGTCGTTGGCCATGAACAGCAGGCCGGCGAGTTCACCGACGATGCCGGCACCGTCCTTGACCAGACCGAGGGCCTTGGTGACGGGGCCGGCGCCGTTGCCGTTCGCCGACTTGAGGACGCGGCCCGAGAGCTTGGTGCCCATCTTGACGACGCGGCCGATGGGGGCGAAGAGGCCCGACCACCAATCGCCCTTCGCGTCGTCGGAGCGCGCCGTCCAGTCGGCGGCCGGTTCGTCGAGGCCGTGGAGGTCGTCGGTCAGGGACAGCATGACGCCGATGAGGGCGATGCCGTCGGCGATGGCGTGGTGGATGCGCACCACCACGGCGGCGCCGCCTTCGAAATCCTCGACGATGTGGTACTGCCACAGCGGGATGGAGTGATCGAGCGGGGTGGCGGCGAGTTCGCCGACGAACTGCTCGAGTTCGGCGTCGCCGGCGTCGCCGGGCAGGCGGACGTGATGGATGTGGCGGGTGATGTCGAACCGCGTGTCGTCGACCCAGGACATGCCGCCGGCGACGTGTACCGCCTTCTGAGAGAAGCGGCCGTAGACGAGGAGGCGTTCGGCGAGGGTGCGGGCAAGTTCGTTCGGATCGACCGGGCCGGTGAGCTTGATGACGCCGACGATGACCATCGGGTTGTTCGGTCGGTCCATGCGCAACCATGTGGTATCGACCGGAGACATGCGTTCGCCGCGCGCCATGGAGTCCTCCTCGATCTTCCCCCTCGTCCGCCGATGGTTCGGCGGCCTCGCCGCGTTCTCCTCGATGGTGCGGAACTCTCCTCGGGCGGGGAGGATAGTCGCGTCCGTCTTTAGGCGGCGTTTTCTAACCGAGGATGGTAGAGATTTTTCATGGACACGAAAGCGGAAACTGTCGAAAGACTTACCGCCCGTCTCGAAGCCGGGGTCGAATTGCGCGGACGGATCCGGACCGACGCGGAAGCGGCGCGTGGACGGCTGTCGTTGCGCGACTGGCAATCGGAACGTCTGGCGCGCACGCACGGCGATCTCCTCGCCGACCCGCGCTTCCACGACACCGCGGTCTTCTTCCTGAGCGAGATCTACGGCGCCAAGGACACGGTGAAACGTGACGCCGACATCGCCCGGGTCGTGCCCACCGTCGCCAAGCTGCTGCCGATCTCGGGTCTCGAGACCGTCGCGGACGCGATCGAACTCGACACGTTGTCGGAGGTGCTCGACGCCGAGATGGTGACGGTGCTCGGCGATCGGATCGAGACGATCGACGCGCGGAGCTACGGCGAGGCCTATCGACGGGTCGGGCGGCGGGCGGAGCGCGAGCATCAGATCGATCTGATCGAACATCTCGGCCACGCGCTCGACCATCTCACCCATCATTCCTTCGCCGGTGCGGCGCTCACCATGATGCGCCGTCCGGCACGGCTCGCCGGTTTCGGCGATCTGCAGACCTTCCTCGAGGACGGATATCGCGCCTTCCGCAAGATGGGCGGCGCCGACGAATTCCTCGAGCGCATCGTCGGGCGGGAGCGTACGGTCATGACGGCGGTCTTCGCCGGCGACGACACGGTGCTCGAAGCGACGCACGAAGACCACGACGACTGAAGCGATCACAGGCGAGGAACGGCCATGGACGTGACCCTTACGACGGCGACACCGGGCTCGAACGGGCTCGGGACGATCTTCGCCCGCCAGCGCGCGGCGTCGCGCCGGGCTCCCTACCCGATCCTCGCCGAACGCAAGGACCGCCTGGCGCGCCTCCTCGCCCTGCTCGACCAGGAGGCCACGGCGATCGAGGCGGCGATTTCGGCCGATTTCGGCCATCGCTGCGTCCAGGAGACGCGACTCGCCGAGGCCTTCATCGTCGAAGCCGGGATCAAACATACGGCCCGCCATCTGAAAGGGTGGATGAAGCCGCGGCGGGTGAAGACCGAACTCGCCTTCCTGCCGGGCCGCAACCGGCTGATGCCGCAGCCGCTCGGCGTCATCGGCGTGGTGGCGCCGTGGAACTATCCGCTGCAGCTCACCCTCGCTCCGCTCACCGCCGCGCTCGCCGCAGGTAACCGGGTGATGGTGAAGCCGAGCGAACTGACGCCACGCTTCTCGGCGGTGCTCGCCGAAGCGGTGGCGCGGCGGTTCGGCGACGACGAGGTGGCGGTGATCCAGGGCGGTCCCGACGTGGCCGCCGCCTTCACAGCGCTGCCCTTCGATCATCTGCTGTTCACCGGTTCGACCCGGGTCGGACGCATCGTCGCCGAAGCGGCGGCGAAGAACCTGACACCGGTGACGCTCGAACTCGGCGGCAAGTCGCCGGCGATCCTCGACGCCTCGGCCGACGTCGCCACGGCGGCCTCGCGCATCGCCTTCTCCAAGCTGCTCAACGCCGGCCAGACCTGTGTGGCGCCGGACTACGTGCTGCTGCCGAAGGGCCGTAAACAGGCCTTCGTCGACGCCTTCCGCGCCGCCGCGACCAAGCTGATCGGCGACGATCCGAGCAATCCCGACTACACCGCCATCGTCTGCGCGCCGCATCGCGCCCGCCAGCAGGCGCTGGTCGACGACGCGGTGGCGAAAGGGGCGAAGGTCGAGTGGGCGGTCGCCGATCCGACCCGGTGGTCGAATTCGGCCAAGTTCCCGCCCTGCCTCGTGCTCGACACCACGCCGGAGATGCGGGTGCGGCAGGAGGAGATCTTCGGACCGATCCTGCCGGTGGTGCCGGTGGCGAACGCCGACGAGGCGATCGCCACGGTCGTCGCCGACGAGCGGCCGCTCGCCCTCTACTGGTTCGGCACCGACACGGCGGCGCGCGACCGGGTGATGATCGAGACGGTCTCGGGCGGGGTCACCGTCAACGACTGCCTCGTCCATCTCGCCCAGGAGAACCAGCCGTTCGGCGGCGTCGGAGCGTCCGGCATGGGCGCCTATCACGGCGAGTGGGGCTTCCGCACCTTCTCGCATCAGAAACCGATCTTCCACCGCCCGGACCTCTCCGGTCTCGGGTTCATGCAGCCTCCCTACGGCAAGACCTTCGACCGCATGCTCGCGGCACTCAGGCGCTTCGCCTGACGTCGGGTCCCTGTCGGAGGCGGGAGGAACGAGATGACCGATCGTGAATTCGACTATCTGGTGCTGGGTGGCGGGTCGGCCGGATCGGCCGTCGCCGGTCGGCTCACCGAGGATCCTTCGGTGACGCTGTGCCTGTTCGAGGCCGGTGACCGCGGCGATGACTGGGTGATCCGCACGCCGCTGGCCGGCGCGCTGATGGTGCCGTCGAAACTGCACAACTGGGCCTTCCGCACCGTGCCCCAGTCGGGGTTGAACGGACGGCAGGGCTATCAGCCGCGCGGCCGCACCCTCGGCGGATCGTCGGCGGTCAACGCCATGATCTACGTCCGCGGGCATCGCTGGGACTACGACCACTGGGCCGAACTCGGCAACACCGGCTGGGGCTTCGACGACGTGTTGCCCTATTTCAAACGGGCCGAGAACAACGCGGAATTCGCCGCCGACGAATTCCACGGAAGTGGCGGGCCGCTCGAGGTCTGCTATCCGCGCACCGACAATCCTTGGCAGAAGTATTTCCTCGACGCCGCCACCGAAGCGCAGTTCCGCTCCAACTCCGACTTCAACGGGCCGGAGCAGGAGGGTTTCGGCGTCTATCAGGTGACCCAGAAGAACGGCGAACGGTGGAGCGCGGCGCGCGCCTATCTCCACCCCCACATGGGCAGGCGGCCGAACCTCTCGGTCGAATGCGGGGCGCGGGTGCTGCGTATCCTCGTCGAGAACGGCCGGGCGGTCGGCGTCCAGATCCGGCAGAGCGGTGAGGTGAAGACCTTCCGGGCGCGGTGCGAGGTGATCGTTTCGGCCGGGGCGCTGCAGTCGCCGCAGATCCTGATGCTGTCGGGCATCGGCGATGCCGCCCAACTCAAGGCGCACGGCATCGAGCCGGTGCACCACCTGCCGGGTGTCGGCGCCGATCTCCAGGACCACCCCGACTTCATCTTCGGCTTTGCCGCTCCGAGCCTCGATCTGATCGGCCTGTCGGCGGCGGGAACCGTACGGTTCTTCAAGGAGATCCTGCGTTACCGCCGCGAGCGGCGGGGGCTCGTCGCCTCGAACTTCGCGGAGGCCGGCGGCTTCTTCAAGACGCGGCCGGATCTGCCGGCCCCCGACATCCAGATCCACTTCATCGTCGCCATGGTCGACGATCACGCCCGCAAGCTCAGGCTCGGCCACGGCTTCTCGAGCCACCTCTGCCTGCTCCGGCCGAAGAGCCGCGGCACGCTGAAGCTCGCGTCGGCCGATCCGATGGCGGCACCGGCGATCGATCCGGCCTTCCTCACCCACCCCGATGATCTCGACGACATGGTGGCCGGGTTCAAGGCGACACGGCGGATCATGGACGCCCCGGCGCTGGCCTCGCGTCGCGGCCGCGATCTCTTCACCGCCGACGTGAAGACCGACGACGACATCCGCGCCGTGCTGCGGGCTCGCGTCGACACCGTCTACCACCCGGTCGGCACCTGCCGCATGGGCGTCGACGAGGGTGCGGTGGTCGATCCGGAGCTCAGGGTGCGGGGCATCGCCGGCCTGCGGGTGGTCGACGCCTCGATCATGCCGACCCTGATCGGCGGCAACACCAACGCACCGTCGATCATGATCGGCGAGAAGGCGGCCGACTTGATCCGCAAGGCCGCCGCCTGATCGCGGGCGGCATCGAACCGGCGGCCGGGATCGACGAGAGCCGGATCCGGCCGGGTCGGGGGCGGGTCGGTGTCGCGCGGGTTCGGCGTACGGACGGCCTGCCTCGGATCGGCCGCCGAGAGCGTGTCCTTGTTGTTTCCACGCCTCGCGACGCATCCTTCGGTTGTGGGTTCCTTAATTCCGGCGAGCGCATTGTCGTCCGCCACCCGCGGAGACCCGGCCGATGCGGCGACTCGTTCCACTCTCGTTTCTCTTCTTCGCCGTCGTGGGTGGTACCTTCCTGCTGCAGACGATCCCGGTCGTCGGCCTTTTCCTGATGTTCCTGTGGGTCTCCCCATGGACGGCGATTCTCGTCAACTTCGGCATGATCGGCACCGCCGTCGAGGCGTGGACCGGCCGGGTGTCCCGGCTGTGGTTGGTGCTGCCGATCGCCTTCTACGGCGGCTACTGGACGGCGGTCGCCCGGGAGCAGGTCCTCCTGTGGCGTCTCGGGACGACCTACGATGCCGAGAACGCGGCCGTTTCCTTCGCCTTCGACCCGAGTCGGGCGGTTCTGGTCGACGGCGGCACCTGGCTCGTGCGAACTCATGGTCTGCCGGTCGCCTATGCGACCAGGTCGAGCCACTCGGTGGGCTTCGTCGCCCAGCGTCTGGTCGAACGGCCACTGTGTGGCCGGATCCTGAATTCCCACGCGGCGCGCGCCGCTTCCGTCTTCGTCGACGTCCTCTCCGACCCGGATGACCCGCTCGCCGCAGAGCGGCCGCCGCGCTTCTGCATCGTGTCGATGCCGGAGACCCCGCCCCTGCCGATGGTCCGCGTCACCCAATCCGACCGTCACGCCGACGAAGGCGGTCTCTCCCTCATCCGTGTCACCACCACCATCACCGGCGCCGGCGGCGACGCCGTGCATCTGCGCACCGCCTACGCCACCCCGCTCGCCTGGGTCCCGATGCCGATGGCGGGATGCGGACTGAACGACATGTCGTCGAGATGGGAATGTACCGCGACGTTCGTCCGTCGCGACCCGACGCCGATCACCTCCGGAACCGGCCGCTACGGATCCCCTCGCGAGATTCTCGCGCGGACGTTGGGGTTGCGGCCGGTTCCCCCGGCCGAACGCCGTCCCGCGGATTCGGCCGTCCTGGCGACGACGATCGCCGCGATGGAGGAGGAGACCGTCGCCCACCAACTCGCCAGCATCGACGCGATGATCACCGATCCCGTCGACGAGAGCGCCCATACCTGGGAGACCTCCGCCGTCGCAGCACGGCCGGAGGCGCTGTCTGCGCGGGCCGAAGCGCTCGTGGCAGGACTGGAACGGGCGGCGGCGGCCGTTCGCGACGACCGACGGGCCGGACGCAGAAGCGGCCTCGTCCTCGCCGGACTGATCGCACGCCTCCCTTCGGAACGGCTGAGCGAATTCGCTCCGCGCCTCGTCGCGCTCTGTTCCCTCTCTCGGGAGAACCACTGGTTCTGGGAGGCCTACCGGCTGATCGGGCGGCTGGGCGATCTCGGTTCGCCGGCCCTTCCCTGTCTCATCGATCCGCGAGGCTCCCATCGGTCGATCGACGAGGCGCGGATCGAGGGTCTGTGTCGCCTCGGCCCACCCGGTCGCGATGCGGCGGAACCGGAACTGCGCCGCCTCGCGAGCGCGGCGACGGGTCCTCGGTACCGCGACACGCGCGCCGGACTGTACGTGGCGATGCGGCGCCTGGGGATGGCACCGCCGGCGCCCGATGCCGCCGACCGGGCCGAGTTCGCCGACCTCGAACGCGAATGGGCGGACGTCTCTCCGACTTCGCCGCCGAGCGTCTGCTCGATCTCCGAGGAGCGGGATGCGCGGCGGCAGGAGACGCAGGGTTCGGGGACGCGCGGGTATCGTCCCTGAGCGACGGTCGCCGCGACGTCGGTGGTGTGTCGTCCTCGGCATCTCCGCCGAGGGTCTGTTCGGCGTCGCGAAGCCGCACCGGTCGGCGACCTTCGACCGTGCGACCGGTCGTGGCGCCACCCTCTCGCGGATGGACCGGTCGTCGGGGCCCGAGATCGCTTCACCCGTCCGGATGAGGCCGACGAAGATCGCCTACGGCGCGTGAGCGGAGATGAGCGCCTGCCGCCCATTCTTCGACCGGTCGCTTCTCGTCTCCGGGTTCTTCGGAAACTCGACGACGACGTGGGTCGACGGTCTCACCGGCGCGGTTCGGGGACGACAGCGGCGGAAGGTCGTGGGTGGAGTGCGAGGGGCGCCGAGGATCGCGGTGCGCTCCGAAAACGACGAAAGCCGCGGTTTCCCGCGGCTTCTTCGTGCTCTCCCGAGGAGGGAAATTGGAGCGGGCGAAGGGATTTGAACCCTCGACCCCAACCTTGGCAAGGTTGTGCTCTACCCCTGAGCTACACCCGCTTCCTGGGTAACGCCCGACGTCGCCGCCGGACGGGCGCTTCTATAGCAACAGGGGTGAGCGGGATGCAAGTCCGTTTTCGTCGGAAAGTGCCGGAAACTCCGAACGAGGTCGCCGAAACCACCAGAAAACAGCGGAAAGCAGCCATTCTACGCCTATCTTCGGGCCTCCGGGAGGCACTTTCGACGGCGATCGGGGGTGGTTTCGGGCGCCGTGAGGGTGTTCCGCCGGAGCCCGCGGCTCGGTGTCTGCGCCATTTCGTCAGAGCCGATCCACGGCTCGACCGCGCCGTGTGCGGGTCGAAGGCGAGGCCGCCGCGGCGCGCGTCAGCGGGGCGGGGCCGATGTGCGGAGGCGGTACCCTTCGCGGCGGAAACGGTCTAGAAGGGCGCGTCGTTTTCGCCCTCCGCCGAGATCCGCCCCATGCCGCTCACCCGCGCCGACCTCCTCGCCCGCTTCGTCGATCTCGGCATCGAGACCACGACCCACGACCATCCGGCGGTCTTCACCGTCGCCGAGAGTCGCGAGATCAAACACGCGATTCCCGGGGGACATTCGAAGAACCTGCTTCTCAAGGACAAGAAGGGCCGGGTGTTCCTGATCACGGCGGAGGCGGACGCGGCGATCGACCTCAAGGCGATCTCGGAGAAGATCGGCGCTTCCGGCCGCGTCACCTTCGGCAAAGCCGAGCTGCTGATGGACCTGCTCGGTGTCATCCCCGGGGCGGTGACGCCTTTCGGGGTGGTCAACGACGTCGAGCGGATGGTCACGATGGTCATCGACGCGCCGATGATGGATCACGAGATCCTCAACTTCCATCCGCTGGAGAACACCGCCACCACGTCGATCCGGCGCGAGGATCTGGTGCGCTTCCTCACCGAAACCGGCCACCCGCCGCTGATCGTCGCCGTCTCGAACGGCAGGATCGTGGTGGACGAAGCGGGTTGAGCGGGCTCGCGCCTGCGACCGATCGGCGTCCGGCGAGACGGGGTGATTGCGGATCGTCGGCTTTGACCCCATCTTTCTCTCCACATCCCGACACCTGCCGTGGTGAGCCGTCGCTCGACCCTGCGGCACCCCGAAACGATCTCGGAAAGACACGATGACCGGCCCGACCTTCTCCTACGGCTCCGCCTTCCCCTCGATGAAACCGGCCGCGGCGAAGCCCGCCGGCGGCGACGATCTGGTCAAGGAGACGACCACCGCGTCGTTCATCAAGGACGTCATCGACGCCTCCAAGGACGTGCCGGTGCTGGTCGACTTCTGGGCGGAGTGGTGCGGGCCGTGCAAGCAGCTCGCCCCGACGATCGAGAAGGTGGTGCGCGCCGCCAAGGGCCGGGTGAAGCTGGTCAAGATGAACATCGACCATCACCCGGAGGTCGCCGGCCAGATGGGCATCCGCTCGATCCCGGCGGTCATCGCCTTCAAGGGCGGCCAGCCGGTCGACGGCTTCATGGGCGCGGTGCCGGAGAGCCAGATCCAGACCTTCATCGACAAGGTCTGCGGTCCGGCGATGCCGTCGGACGCGCAGGCGCTGGTCGAAGAGGGCCAGGCGGCGCTGGCGGGGGGCGACGTGCAGACGGCGATCGAGCTCTTCGCTCAGGCCCATCAGATGGAGCCGGAGAATCTCGACGCGCTTCTCGGCCTCGCCGACGTCCATGTCGCCACCCGCGATCTCGACACGGCGCGCAAGCTTCTCGCCACCGTGCCCGCCGCTCAGGCGAAGGACCCGCGCGTCGCCGCCGTCCAGGCCCGCATCGCGCTGGCCGAGAAGACCGCCTCGCTCGGCGATCCGGTGGCGCTCGAGGCGCGCCTCGCCCACGACCCGAACGACCATCAGGCGCGCTACGACCTCGCGCTCCTTCTGGCGGCGACCGGCCACGAACAGGCCGCCGTCGACAGCCTGATCGAGATCGTCCGGCGCGAACGGGCGTGGAACGACGAGGCGGCGCGCAAGCAGCTCCTCACCTTCTTCGAGGCCTGGGGCCCGAAGGAGCCGGCCACTCTCTACGGCCGCCGCCGCCTGTCGTCGGTTCTGTTCTCCTGAGGAGCGGTGATGACGCGCGCCGGCAATCGATCCTACGAGGGTCCGGACGATCTGCCGGCGGTGATCCCCCTGTTCCCGCTGACCGGCGCGTTGCTGTTGCCGCGCCGGGCGTTGCCGCTCAACGTCTTCGAGCCGCGCTATCTCGCCATGGTCGACGCGGCGCTCGCCGGCGATCGGTTGATCGGGCTGATCCAACCGCGCATCGACGTGCCGGCCGGGGAACGGGAGAGACGGCCGCCGCTCGAGGAGATCGGCTGTCTCGGGCGCATCACCCAGTTCGCCGAGACCGGTGACGGGCGGTTGATCATCACCCTGATCGGTATCGCGCGCTTCACCATCACCGAGGAACTGGCGACCACCACGCCCTATCGCCAGGTCCGCTACGACTGCGGACCTTTCGCCGACGACTTCCGCACCGGGCTCGGCGAGGAGGCGGTCGATCGGCCGTCGCTGCTGACGACGCTCCGGGCCTATCTCGATGCCCACGAGATGACGGTGGAGTGGTCGCATTTCGAGGCCGCCTCCAACGAGACGTTGGTCGACGGGCTGGCGATGATGTCGCCCTGCGGGCCGCGCGAGAAGCAGGCGTTGCTCGAGGCGCCGAACCTCGCCACCCGGGCGGCGCTGTTGGTGGCGATCACCGAACGCTCGCTCGGCGCCGGTGGTGGCGACGGGGCGAAACCGCTGCAGTGAGGGGGAGCCGATGGCCGATGAAGTCGCAGTCGCCGAGGACCGCCGACGTGGCCGGCTCGATCCGCGACTGCTCGAACTGCTGGTCTGTCCGTTGACCCGCACGGCGCTCGCCTACGATGCCGACCGACAGGAACTGATCTCGCGCGCGGCGCGCCTCGCCTATCCGATCCGCGACGGCATTCCGATCATGCACCCGGACGAGGCGCGCGAGATCGAGCCGGGCGACTGATCGCTGCCCGGATATGCGGCAGCGTGCATCGCCGGTGAGCGGCTCGCGCCGGCTCGCGGACACCATTCGGTCTCCTTCCCCCTGGCACATCGCTTGCTGTCTCCGTTTCTCCATCGGCGCGGTCACCCCGACCCGCGATGGCCGTACCGGGCTGATCGCGCCCGGTACGATCCTCTGCCGGAGACGAGTGATGAAGCGCGAAGAGCTGACCGAGAAGATCCTCGACATCAAACGCGAGAAGGGCTGGAGCTGGGCCCACATCTGCAACGAGATCGGTGGCATGTCGCCGGTGCTGGTGGTCGGGGCTCTGCTCGGCCAGATGAAGCTGGTCAAGCCGCTCGCCGCCCGCACCGCCGCCCTGTTCGGGCTGACCCCGGCCGAAGAGGCGATGCTCAACGAGGTGCCGATGCGCGGCACCGGGACGCCGATGCCGCCGACCGATCCGTTGATCTATCGCTTCTACGAACTCGTCATGGTGAACGGACCGGCCTGGAAGGCGCTGATCGAGGAGGAGTTCGGCGACGGTATCATGTCGGCGATCGACTTCGACATGTCGTTCGAGCGCGAGCCCAATCCCAAGGGCGACCGGGTGCGCATCACCATGTCGGGCAAGTTCCTGCCCTACAAGTACTACGGTGCCGAACAGGGCATCCCGGAGTACGGCTTCAAAGAGAGCTGAGCGGCGCGGTGTCGACGCCGACCGTCGCGGAAGTGGAGCAGGGCTCCTTCGATCGGGTCGGTCGACCCGATCGGACCATGCATCAGGCCGGCCGGCGTTCGATCCCGGCGATGGCGCCGGCGAAGTCGGCGGCGTCGAAGGGCTCCAGGTCGTCCGCGCCCTCGCCGACACCGATGAAGTGGACCGGCAACTTGAAGCGTTCGGCGATGGCGACGAGGATGCCGCCACGCGCCGTGCCGTCGAGCTTGGTCATGACGAGACCGGTCACGCCGGCGACCTTGCCGAAGATCTCCACCTGGTTGACGGCGTTCTGGCCGGTGGTGGCGTCGAGGGTGAGGACGACGTCGTGCGGGGCGGTCGGGTCCTGTTTCTTGATGACGCGGACCACCTTCTCGAGCTCGGCCATCAGTTCGGCGCGGTTCTGCAGGCGGCCGGCGGTATCGATGATCAACACATCGGAACCGGCCGCCTTCGCCGCGGCGAGGGCGTCGAAGGCGAGGGAGGCGGCGTCGGCGCCGGGCTCGCGGGCGACGACCGAGGCACCGGTGCGGCCACCCCAGATCTTCAACTGCTCGATCGCCGCGGCGCGGAAGGTGTCACCGGCGCACAGCGTCACCGAGCGGCCTTCGCGGCCGAGCTTCATGGCGAGCTTGCCGATGGTGGTGGTCTTGCCGGAGCCGTTGACGCCGACCACCAGCACGACGTGCGGGCGGTGCGACGAGGCGATGTCGAGGGGCTTGGCCACCGGCGCCAGGACCTTCTCGACCTCGGCGGCGAGTACGGCACGCACCTCCTGGTCGGTGATTTCCTTGTCGTAGCGATCGCGGCGCAGGGCGTCGGTGATCTTCGTCGCGGTGGAGAGACCGAGGTCGGCCTGGATCAGGATGTCCTCGAGCTCGTCGAGCGTGTCGTCGTCGAGCTTGCGCCTGGTGAAGATCGCCGCGATGCCGGAACCGAGCGCGGTCGAGGTGCGCGAAAGGCCGGTCTTGAGTTTCTGCCACCACGTCGTCTTCTTCGGTGCGGCGGTCTCGATCGGCCGGGCCGGGGTGAATTCGAGCGGCCGAGGCGCCGGTTCCTCGGCGACCACGACCGCGGCAGGTTCCGCGACTGGAGCGACGGTCGGCACTTCGACGGGTGGGGCGACCGGCTCCACCACGGGTTCGACCGGCGAGACGGGCGGTTCCACCGGCGCGGGGGCGACCAGCGGCGCGACGACCTCGATCGGAGCCGGTGCCGCGATCGCGGCCGGCTCGACCGCGGGCATCGGCTCGGGAGCCGGGACCGGCGCCGCGGCGGCCGGCTGCTTACCCTTGAACCACCGTCCGAGCAGTCCGCGCTTGTCGCTTTCGCTCATCTCGTCGCCTCGCTCGCCGTCTCGGTAAGGGCCTCGGCCCGGAGGTTTAGCCCGTCGCGCCCGACGACGCGAGCCGCCACGACGTCGCCGGGCGGAAGATTCGACCCGCCGCGCGAGGCGACCCGGATGGGCACGAACTGCTCGGTGTGGCCGACGTCCTCCTTCTCGATCAGCACGCGCTCGACGGCGCCGATGCGGGCCTCGAGATGGGCGATCGTCGCCGCCTCGCCCACCGCCCGGAGCCGTGCGGCTCGTTCCTTCACGACGCTCTTCTCCAGCCGCGGCATGCGTGCCGCCGGAGTGCCGGGGCGGGCCGAAAAGGGGAAGACGTGGGTGAAGGTGAGGCCGCAGTCGGCGATCAGCCGTACGGTGTCGTCGAACATTTCTTCGGTTTCGGTCGGGAAGCCGGCGATGAGGTCGGCGCCGAAGACGATGTCCGGTCGGCGGCTTCTCAGGTCGGCACAGAAGCGCACCGCGTCGTCGCGGGAGTGGCGACGCTTCATGCGCTTGAGGATCAGGTCGGCGCCCGACTGCAGGGACAGATGCAGATGCGGCATCAGCCGGGATTCGGAGGCGACGAGGTCGATCAGTTCGGGATCGGCTTCGACCGAATCGATCGACGAGATGCGCAGGCGCTCGAGCCCGGGCACGCGTGCGAGCAGGCTTCCGACGAGGCGCCCGAGCTTCGGGCTCCCCGGCAGATCGCCGCCCCAGGAGGTGATGTCGACGCCGGTCAGCACCACCTCGCGGTAGCCGCGATCGACGAGGCGAGCGATCTGCTCGACCACGGCGCCGGCCGGCACCGAGCGCGAATTGCCGCGGCCATGGGGGATGATGCAGAAGGTGCAGCGGTGGTCGCAGCCGTTCTGCACCTGGACGAAGGCGCGGGTGCGCTCCTCGAAGCCGGCGACCATGTGGGAGGCGGTCTCGCGCACCGAGAAGATGTCGTTGACGCGGACCTTCTCGGTCTCGGCGATGCCGAAATCGGCGAGCGCCGACCAGGAGGAGGCCTCGAGCTTGGCGTCGTTGCCGAGCACCAGATCGACCTCGGCCATCTCGGCGAATTTCTCCGGCTCGACCTGCGCGGCGCAGCCGGTGACGACGATGCGGGCGCCGGGCCGGTCGCGACGGGTGCGGCGGATGGTCTGGCGGGCCTGACGCACGGCTTCGGCCGTCACCGCGCAGGTGTTGACGATGACGACGTCGTCGAGCCCGGCGGCCCTGGCCTGCTCGCGCATGGCTTCGGACTCGGCCGTGTTCAAGCGGCATCCGAGCGTGACGAGTTCGACGCTCACTCCGCGGCCCCTCGGGCCGCGGTGTCGAGGCGCCGCCAGGTCAGCGTGGCGCGATCGAGCAGGCCCTCGAACTCGGTCTCGACCGGGCCGGTCATCATCACGTGGCCGTCGCTCTCGCGCCAGTGGATGAGGAGATCGCCGCCGGGCAGCGTCACCCGGACGCGGCGGCCGGTACGGCGGGTGCGCGCGGCGGCGACGGCGGCGGCGCAGGCGCCGGTGCCGCAGGCGCGGGTGAGGCCGACGCCACGTTCCCACACCTTGAGCGTCAGGCTCTCGGGGCTCGTCACGTGGGCGAGGGAGATGTTGGCGCGTTCGGGGAACATCGGGTGATGCTCCAGCATCGGCCCGAGGCGTTCGAGATCGTGGGCTTCGACGTCGTCGACCCAGAAGATGGCGTGGGGGTTGCCCATCGAGACGCAGGACGGCGAATGCAGGATCGGCGCGTCGATCGGGCCGACCTGCAGTTCGATGGCGCGGGTGTCGGCGAAAGGTTCGGCGAGCGGGATCTCGTCCCACTTCAGCCGCGGCTCCCCCATGTCGACGGTGACCATCTCCGGCTCGCCGGCGTCGGAGGCGTAGAGCAGGCCGGCGCGGGTCTCGATGGTGACGTCCGGCTTGCCGGTCTCCTTCATCAGCACCGAGCCGATGCAGCGGGTGGCGTTGCCGCAAGCGGAGACCTCGCCGCCGTCGGCGTTGTCGATGCGCATGAAGGCGTCGGCGCCGGCGGGCGAGGCCTCGATGGTGATCATCTGGTCGAAGCCGATGCCGGTCGCACGGTCGCCGAGGCGCGCGATCTCGGCCGGCGTCAGGCGTGGGCTGCCGGCGCGGGAATCGAACACCAGGAAGTCGTTGCCGAGCCCGTTCATCTTGCGAAAGGGAATGGCGGTGGTCATGGTCGCTCCTCGGCGGGGATTCGCCCGCCCCGGCGGCGCGACGGACGCGCCCACGGTTCCGGCCGGGCCCATGGCCCGCCGACGGTTTCCCGACATATGGCGAATGTCGGTGGAAAACACCAGTCGCGAGGACGAAGTCGATGAGCGAATCCGCGCCTTCCGCGGTCAATCCGCATGGTCACGGCCGCGCCTCCGATTGGATCGAGCGTTTCCTGCCGGGGGTGTCGGTGGGCGGGACGGTGCTCGATCTCGCCTGCGGGGCGGGCCGTCATCTCAGGCGGGCACTCGCCCTCGGCCATCCGGTCGTCGGTCTCGACCGTGACGTCACCGGACTCGCCGATCTCGCCGGGCATGGCGAGGTGGAAATCGTCACCCACGATCTCGAAGCGGAAGGCGGGCTCGAGCTGCCGTTCGGCGCGCGGCGCTTCGCCGCGGTGATCGTCACCAACTACCTCTTCCGGCCGCTGCTGCCCCGACTCGAACGCCTCGTCGCCGACGACGGGATGTTGCTCTACGAGACCTTCGCCCGCGGTCAGGAACGTTTCGGCAAGCCGTCGAACCCGGCTTTCATGCTCGCGCCCAACGAGCTGCTCGCCCCCGAGGTCCTCGGCGAGCTGGTCGTCGTCGGTTTCGAACAGGGCGAGCTACCGGCCGAACTCACCGTCACCCGGGCACCGAAGATCGTCCAGCGGCTCGCCGCCGTGGGTCCGGCGCATCCCTGGGCTTCGGCGCGGCCGCGTCCGATCGGCGGTTGAAACAGGTCGTTCGGCAGGTCGCGCGGCTGCCTCCTCGGCAGTATCGAATCACCTTCCCCAGCGGTAGGATATTCGGCGTGGGACCGCTGGAATTCCGTGCGCGCATCGATGGAATGAGCCATTCTTCGGCCGATTTCGATTCGTACATCGGGCGTGTTTCAGAGTTCCGATGCAACCTGGAAGGTGTGCGATGACCCGCATGACCGTCAAGTTGGGCGCCGCCGCGCTCCTCGCCCTGGGAACCGTCGCCCTCCCCGCCACCGGTGAGGCACAGGATGGCGCCGCGAAGCCGCCGGAAGCTCCGGCGGCCGTTGCGCCGGCACCCGCTCCGGCCGCGGCGGAGGCTCCCAAGCCGGCCGAGGCGTCGCAACCGGCGGCCACTCCGGCTCCCACGTCTGCTCCGACACCGGCTCCGACCGCGGCGGAGGCCCCGAAGCCGGCCGAGGCGTCGCAACCGGCGGCCACTCCGGCTCCCGCGTCGGCTCCGACACCGGCTCCGGCCGCGGCGGAAGCCCCGAAGCCGACCGAGGTGCCGCAGCCGGCCGCCGCTCCGGCTCCGGCGTCGGCTCCCGCGCCCGCTGCATCCGAAGCTGCGAAGCCGACGGCGCCGGCCGGGGCGGCGGGCGCCGGTCAGGCCGCGCCGCCGAGCGCTGCCGCGCCGGCACCCGCGCCCGACAAGGCGGCGGCGCCGCCGCCCGAAGAGGTCGATCTGCCGGAGCGGCCGGTACTCAGCGTCGAGGGTAAAGGCGCGTGGGAAGAGGCGGAGGACAAGCTCGGTGGTGCTTTCGAAACGCTGGCGATCGCCGCCAAGAAGGCCGGCGTCAAACCGGCCGGGGCGCCGCTGGTCGAATATGTCGAGAGCGACGACGCCGGCTTCTCCTTCGTGGTGATGCTGCCGATCGACAAGGTGGCGAAGGGCAAGCTGCCCAAGGGGGTCAAGGCGGGCGTCTCGCCTTCCGGCCCGGCGTTGCGCTTCACGCCGTCCGTCACCACCGACGATCTCGACGAGGTCTATGCCCGGATCGACGCCTATCTCACGCAGAACGGGCTCACTCTGGCCACGATGATCCAGGAATACGGCGAGGACGCCATCGCCTCGCCCGAGGACCGCGTCGTCGTCGACGTCTACGTCTTCGTCGAGTGATCCGAACGGGCGCTCGCAATGCCGCGAAGGGCGGGTGAAGATTGACTCTTCGCCCGCCCTCGTCTATCGAGGCGCCACTCTCGCCGACTTCGTCGTCGATCCCTCAGCCGACCGGGGCATCGGATAAGCCCCCGGAGGCCAACGTCCGCCAGCGCGTCGCGCCCGCGGGCGCGTTCTCGTTTGGGGGATCGGTTCCGTCGCCGGGTCGAGTGGACCTCGTACGGATCGAGAACCCATGTTCGAGAACCTTTCGGAACGGTTGTCCGGGATCCTGGACAAGCTCACGCGTCGCGGCGCCCTCACCGAGGCCGACGTCGGCGAGGCGATGCGCGAGGTCCGCCGCGCCCTGATCGAGGCCGACGTCGCCCTCGACGTCGTCAAGTCCTTCACCGACAAGGTGAAGCATCGCGCCGTCGGCCACGAGGTGCTGCGCTCGGTCACTCCCGGCCAACAGGTCATCAAGATCGTCCACGACGTCCTGGTCGAGACGCTGGGGTCGACCGCCAAGCCGATCGACCTCGACGCCCCGGCACCGGTCACCATCATGATGGTCGGTCTGCAGGGCTCTGGTAAGACCACCACCACCGCCAAGATCGGCCGTCGTCTCGCCGAGCGCGCCAAGGCCAAGGTGCTCATCGCCTCGCTCGACACTCGCCGCCCGGCGGCGCAGGAGCAGCTGCGCGTTCTCGGCGAGCAGAATTCGATCGACACCCTGCCGATCGTCGCCGGTCAGACCCCGGTGCAGATCGCCGAACGCGCCAACATGGCGGCTCGGCTCGGCGGCTACGACGTCGTCATCCTCGACACCGCCGGCCGCATCCACATCGACGAGCCGCTGATGCTCGAGATGGCGGAGATCAAGAAGGTCGGCAAGCCGCACGAGATCCTGCTGGTCGCCGACGCGCTGACCGGCCAGGACGCGGTCCATCTCGCCCGCTCCTTCGACGAGCGGGTCGGCATCACCGGCATCGTGCTCACCCGTATGGACGGCGACGGCCGTGGCGGCGCGGCGCTGTCGATGCGCGCCGTCACCGGCAAGCCGATCAAATTGGTCGGCGTCGGCGAGAAGGCCGATGCGCTGGAGGATTTCGATCCGGCCCGCATCGCCGGCCGCATCCTCGGCATGGGCGACATCGTCGCGCTGGTCGAGAAGGCGGCGCAGGAAATCGACATGAAGAAGGCGGCCGACATGGCCGCCAAGATGAAGAAGGGTCAGTTCGACCTCGACGACCTCGCCGATCAGCTGAGGCAGATGAAGAAGCTCGGCGGCATGAAGGGCATCATGGGGATGCTGCCCGGCATGGGCAAGTTCAAGGGTCAGCTCGACGGCTTCGACGAGAAGATCTTCGATCGCCAGATCGCCATCGTCCGCTCGATGACGGTCAAGGAGCGCCGCAAGCCGGAACTGCTGGCCGCCTCCCGCAAGCGCCGCATCGCCGCCGGCTCCGGCACCCGGGTCGAGGACGTCAACAAGCTCCTCAAGATGCACCGCCAGATGGCGGACATGATGAAGATGATGGGCAAGAAGAAGGGCGGCCTGTTCGGCGGCCTCGGCTCGATGTTCGGCGGCGGCTCGCAGATCGATCCGGCCGAGATCGAGGCGATGGCCAAGTCCGGGCAGATGCCGCAGCTGCCGCCGGGTCTCGGTGGTCTCGGTGGTATGGGGGGCGGCATGCCGACCCTGCCGAAAGGCATGGGCCTGCCGGGCATGGGAATGCCCAAGGGTCCCCTGCCGCCGGGGTTCGGCAGGAAGAAGTGAGTTCCCGATCCGTCGGGCGGCGATCGCGGGATGCGGCGCCGGCCGGTGGGCCGGAGGAGGTTTCGGAATTCCCGGGGGGTCGCCTCCGGTCACAGGACAGAACATCCAACGAAAGGAACCGAGCCGATGTCGCTCAAGATCCGTCTCGCCCGTGGTGGCTCCAAGAAGCGCCCGTTCTACCGCATCGTCATCGCCGACGCGCGCAGCCCGCGCGACGGCCGCTTCATCGAGAAGGTCGGCACCTACAACCCGATGCTGGCCAAGGACTCGGCCGACCGGATCGTGCTGGAGACCGAGCGCCTCACCCACTGGCTGTCCGTCGGCGCCCAGCCGACCGATCGCGTCGCCCGCTTCCTCGACGCCGCCGGCCTGATGAAGCGTTCGGCCAAGTCCAACCCGCAGAAGGCCGAGCCGGGCAAGAAGGCCCAGGAGCGCGCCGCCGAGAAGGCCAAGAAGGCCGAGGCCGCCGCCGCCGCCGCCGAGTGATCGGTGGACCCGAGCGAGCGACCGGAGAGGTGAGGCGTCATGAGCGATGAACCGATCCTGGTCGGCCACGTCGGCGCGGCGCACGGCATTCGCGGCGAGGTGAGGGTCAAGTCCTTCACCGATCCCGTCGACGCCCTCGCCGACT
>ERZ1645187.613-NODE-613-length-34992-cov-236.620460_pt1 | contig 34992 bp, 28 predicted proteins | sample MGYA00575352_ERZ1645187 | MGnify/ENA primary metagenome ERZ1645187 (study PRJEB40837, sample SAMN11349314) | freshwater sediment metagenome | isolation source: river sediment | host: Sediment | place: India: Wazaribad , New Delhi | collected 2017-02-21 ... | reverse complement strand
GGCCTCGCGCTGGGCGTCGTTGAGGGGGGAGAGGATGGGGGAGATGTCTTCCATGAACGGCATTTTAGCCCTTTGGCGCGGTCGGGGCGGGGGGAGTTGAGGTCCTCGGTGGTTGGGGGGGCGCCAATTGGGGACTCGGCTGAAAGCGCTGACCTGACAAACAACCTCAGTCTTTCTCCTTCATGGAACTGAGGCATGCCGTCCCTGTGCAAGCCATTGATAGGAATCACCAATCGACAAAGACTAGTTGATTCGAATAAACATCAGAAAATGTCGGATTTGGTCGGATTTGGTCGGATTTGGTCGGAATTCATGTCTGTTAATCCCCTTATCCCTGGGGTATGGTGCCCGGGACTGAAGATTCATCAGCCTATGCCTGAACGATCTCCGCCCGGGTCGGGTGGCGTCTGGCGGGGGACGCCGTGAATCCGTCCCTGGAGGCTTGACGACCGCATCCATGCGGTCGACACCCCCGCCAGACGCCCCCCGACCCTCCCCGGCCAGGCCGCACCGGCGGGTGCCTGGCTGGGATTATCACCATTATCGAACTCTTAGCAGGGAGCAGGACCCCCACCCGCGATGCCACCCGATTTACGCCATCACCTAGGAACCCTGGCTGTATGTCCGCTGTTGCTCTACTGGGTCAGCCACCTTTAGATCAAGACTTGTCGCGGCGAGATGGACGACCTCCCACTGGTCTTTGCTCTACGCGACCGCGTCAGCCTCGCCACCGGCGCCCTCACCGCGGCCAGCGTTCTGCTCGTCAGCCTGGGACTGCCGCAATGAGCCAGTGCCTGGAATCCTGGGGCCGCTATCCCAAGGCCACCCCGGCCAAGGTCACCCGCCTGACCGACCGCAACGCCCCACTGCCGCAGAGCGACCTGCCCCTGCTGGTGTTCGGCAATGGGCGCAGCTATGGCGATGTCTGTCTCAACGACGGCGGTCACCTCCTGCTCGGTCGCGGCTTGGACCGGTTCATCGCCTTTGATGCCGAGAAGGGCATCCTGCGCGCCGAGGCCGGGGTCCTGCTGTCCGAGATCCTCGACCTCATCGTGCCCAAGGGCTGGTTCCTGCCCGTCACCCCCGGCACCCGCTTCGTCACCCTGGGCGGGGCGGTGGCGAACGACGTGCATGGCAAGAACCATCACCGCGCTGGCACCTTCGGCCACCATGTCCGTGCCTTCGAACTGGTCCGCTCAGACGGCAGCCGGCGCCGCTGCTCGCCCACCGAAAACCCCGATTGGTTCGCCGCTACCATCGGCGGCCTGGGGCTGACCGGGCTCATCACCTGGGTGGAGATCCAACTGCGGGCCATCACGGGCCCCTGGATTCAGGCCGAGAGTCGGCGCTTCGCCAACCTGAGCGAGTTCTTCGTCTTGTCGGCGGCAGCGGATCGTGAGCATGAGTTCACCGTGGCCTGGGTGGATTGCGCGGCAAGCGGCAAGAATCTCGGTCGCGGCATCCTGCTCAGCGGCGACTTCGCGCCGGCTGCGGCAGGCAGCGGCAAGCGGCCCAAGGCCCATGGGCTGCTCAACGTGCCCTTCACCCCACCGGTGTCGCTGATCAACTCGCTTAGCCTCAGGGTGTTCAATGCCCTTTACTACCGTAAGCCCGAGGGCCGCTTCCTAACCCATTACGAGCCGTTCTTCTATCCGTTGGATGCCATCGGCCATTGGAACCGGATCTATGGGCCGAAGGGGTTTTTGCCGTATCAGTGCGTGTTACCGCCGCAGGTGGCGGAGCCGGCGCTGAGCGAACTACTGACGCGGATTGCCAAGAGTGGTCAGGGATCGTTTCTGGCTGTGCTGAAGCGGTTTGGGGATAAGCCGGCGGTGGGGATGCTGTCGTTTCCCAGGCCGGGGGTGACAGTAGCGTTGGATTTCCCGATAGTGGGAGACAAGACGCTGCGGCTGTTGGATGGGCTTGATGAGTTGGTGGTTGAGGCTGGAGGGGCTTTGTATCCAGCTAAAGACGCAAGGATGAGCACAGTAATCTGTAGTTTGTCATTCCATGAATTGAAGATTGCGTCATCATTTTTCGATACAAAATTTTCTTCTCTTTTATTGATAAGGGTTGTTCAGTCTTTACAGTAAGGGTCAATTGAATCAAATGAAAGCTAAGCAGAATATGAAGATCGAAACTATGAATTTGAAAAATGATTTATCGCCAAACGCAATCGCTTTGTGGCTAGGAATGATAGTTTTTTTGGCATTAAGTGTTCGCTTATATGTTAGCTACTTTTCTGGCCTGGCCAACTATAACACAGATACGTATTCGTATTTTTCTATGGCTGATGCAATTATGAGAGGTGAACCAATATCATATTTTCCAAATGGATATCCATTAATTGTTGCTTTGATGAAAATCGTTTTTGGGGAGGATTCATTAGTCAATGCTCTTCTGATTCTTAATGTTGTACTTTCTACGCTGACAGTTTTATTAAGCTATTTTATCGCTAGGGCTTTTTTGAATCCGTTTTTGTCGCTCATAGCTTGTAGCATAATTGCTTTTTGGCCAAATCAAATCAATTATGTTCGGCAGCTTCTTACTGAAGTTCCTGCTACTTTTTTTCTAACCCTTGGCATTCTCTTAGTTCTGAAATTGAGGGGGGTTCTTGCTGGTTTAGTGATTTACAGCGCAGGAATGATCAGATCCACGCTCTCGCCGCTTGGCATCTTGATTGCCGGATACTTTTTTTGGCTTGGTCAGAAGAAGAGGGCCGTGCTACTTATCGCTGGAGTGATGACAGGGGCTCTTCTAAATTACTTATTGATTCGCATGGGGATTATTTTGGAGTCCTCAAATACTGGAGGAAACCTTTTGCTTTCAGTTAACAAGTCAAGCGGAGATTCTTCTTTCTTCTCAATAGATAATTTCACTGAAGAGCAACAAGCCCATCCGCTTCTCACGTATCTCAAATTTGCTATTGAAAATCCACGGGATTTTATTAGTCTAAGGTTAAAATCCCTTTGGGAGCTTTGGGGGCCATGGCCAAGCCCTGGTGATACTGATGCTCCGCGATCTTTTATTAGGCGGTTATTAATTGGAATACGTTTCCCGTTTTTATTGCTTGCGTTGGCGGCATTATGGTTCTATAGGAATAGCTCTGCTGTTGTGGTTATCGGTATGCCAATTCTCTTGGTCACTATGATACATGTCGCATTCTTTTCATCGCCTAGATTCACCTACGTCGTTGAGCCCTTCTTGATTATTCTCGCAGTAGCAGGTAGTCACGGCATTTACATGCAGTTTTCCCACCAGTCAACGCATTGAATTAGGATAATGCGGCATGCAGAAGATCCGCCGGTGTTGCGGTGGGCAATATTCTAAGCTACGGAGTTACAGACGAAGGGACAACGGGTCTTGATCCTTGGCGGCGCCTCGGCGATCGGTGAGCGGGTTACGCGCCTTCTGGCGAGCGTGGGTGCGTCACTTTATCTCACCGGCCGTGACCGGGTACGTATCGAGCAGATTGCCGCTGATCTGCGGGTGCGGGGCGCGTCGCTGGTGGTGGTGGAGCAGATGGACATGACCAGTACGGGCGTGGTGGGTGGCGTCGTGAGCCGGGCACAGCAGGCGTTGGGCGGGCTGGATACCCTGCTGATCGCCGCCGGCCTGCTCCCCGAGCAAGGGCGTGTGAGTGCCGAGGTCGGTTTGCTGCGCGAGACTCTGGAGATCAATGTCACTGTGCCTATGACGGTGCTCGAAGAGGTTGCACTCCTGTTTGAGCATCAAGGCCATGGCCAAATCGTCGCCATCGGCTCCGTCGCGGGTGACCGCGGCCGGGCAACCAACTACGCCTATGGCGCCGCCAAGGGCGCACTGGAGATCTTCCTGTCCGGCCTACGCCAGCGCTTGCATAAGCACGGCGCCCAGGTCCTGCTGGTCAAGCCGGGCTTCGTCGACAACCCCATGACCATCGCCTTCAAGAAGGGCCCGCTCTGGGCCTCGCCGGAGCGGGTCGCCAGGGACATCGTCCGGGCGATGGCAAAGGGCAAGTCCGTCATCTATACCCCCTGGTGGTGGCGCTGGATCATGCTGGTGATCCGCCTGATCCCCGAAGCCCTCTTCGTGCGGCTGCGGTTCTGATTAGGGAGGAGCGCGCCGTATCGCCACAGCCGTGGCCCCTGCATTTTGAGCGACGCCTGCGGCAGGTGGCGCTGGTGGCGGCCCTGGCCGTCATCGCCTACCTGGGGCTGGCCGTGCTTAGCGATGCCGCCACCATGCGCGACGGGCTGCAACGGCTCGGGTCGGGTCAGTGGCTGGCGCTGCTGGGACTCTCCCTGCTCAATTGCGCCCTGCGCTTTCTGCGCTGGCATGGTTACCTCCGGGCGCTGGGGGCGCGCGTCGGCTTCGGTCGTGACCTGCTGATCCTATGTCGCCGGCTTTGCCTTCACCGTCACGCCGGGTAAGGCCGGCGAGGCGGTGCGCTCGGTCTATCTTCTGCCCGGCGGGCTGGGAGGCGCCGAGGCGGCAATGGTCGCCTTGCTAGTCGCGGGTGGGGCGGTGTTTGCTTGGGGGGAGAAAGGAGAACAAGCCCACGGTGGAAAAGGTCGAATTTCTCGGCTGATCTTTTAGCTTATCTGGGCCATGGACTGGTAATCTACGTCCATGCCATTGTGTGTAAAGGAAATGAAAATGCCTGGTGATCAGACACCCTATTCCCCCTTCCCCCATTCATCACCTTGTGCACGCGGCTCCAGCAAAAGGGCCTCTAACCTCAGTCTCACTACCGATGTCCTGGAGGACGCTACGAGGTTGGAGATCAACCTGTACCGGGTATGCGTAAGTGATTTGCCTGATCATGTGCGGCGTGAAGAGGGGCGGCGCTGGCGGGAAGATCATGCCGATTTCATTGCGGCTTACAATCGGATGATCGAGACGGACGGCTTGCCGCTGGAGGAGTGGAGGCCCTTTTAATGGCAGGTGGAGATTCTGGATTTCCTCTTCCAAGGTTTCTCGGTCGGTTCCTTATCGGTTCTGATGATTCTCAACCATGACAACCGTCTTCTCGATCATCGAATCGCCAAATCATCCCCGGCTGGATGCGCTCTACCAACGGCTTGGCATCACGCCGCTCAAGTTCGCCACGCAGCGCAAAGCCATTCAGGCCCTCAAGCACACCTCACCGGACTGGGTGGTGGCGGAGTTTTTCTACGGCTTCGGCAACAACTATGCCGGGGCCAACGTCTCCAATCTGGATGTCTTCCTCTCCAGCCTGCGCAAACAGGCGCCTCTGGCGAAGGTCGTGGTGCTGGTGACTAAAGAGCAAGTCCAGTATGTTCCGTTGCTCGCAGCGCGTTTTCCACTCCATGCGGTTCTGACGCTGCCCGTGACGGAGGCCGACATGGAACCGATCCTGCGCGGGGAATGAGCCCAGCCCTGATTAACCCGCCAACCCGACTTCCTCCGCGCCTTTCGAGATCTGTTGCTTCTGGCTCGGATTTGGGCGTCGATGGCGTAGCGGAAAAGGCGATTATTGCCGCATTAGGCAGCCGCCTGAACCAGGGTCGCCTGAAGCAGGGCCAGGGCCGGCTTGGGGTCCAATTCCACCAGATAGCCGCGCTTACCGCCGTTGATGTAGATGCGCGGCAGTTCGGCGATGCTGACCTCGGCGTAGACGGGCATGGGGTGGCGGGTGCCGAAGGGGGAGGTGCCGCCGACCTGGTAACCGGAATGGCGGTCGGCGGTCTTGGGGTCACAGGGCTGGATGCGCTTGACGCCCAGGGCACGGGCGAGGAGACCGGTGGCGACCTCGCGGTCGCCGTGCTGGAGCATGATCAGGGGCTTGCCGGTCTCGTCCTCCATGATCAGGGTCTTGACGACACAATGCTCCTCTACGCCCAGTTCCCGGGCGGAATGGGCGGTGCCGCCGCCATCGAGATAGTCGTAGGGGTGACCGACAAAGGCAATGCCCGCGGCGCGCAGGACGCGCACGGCCTGGGTCACGGGTTCTTTCTTCTTGGCCGACAAGGGAACCTACCTCGGGCGTCTCCCCGCCGGGTGACGGGGAGATTGGGTCAAGGTTATGAGGATAGGCCCGGTCAGCCCGGGCCAGTAGCCATGGGGTGGGGCGGAATGGCGAAGGGGCGGGGGTCCAGTCCCGGTGCCTGCGAGCTCAGTGCTCGCCGACGGGGCCACCGACCGGGCCGCGCCCGCTGCTGGATCCCGCCGCCGCCGGGCGTTCGCCGGTGGTGGCGCCGCCCGTGCCGCCGGTGGGTTTGGTGCCGCTGTCCTCGTCCTCCGGCGGGCGTACCGGTCGGCCGGCCATGATGTCGTCGATCTGCCCCAGGGAGATGGTCTCGTACTGTAGCAGGGCCTCGGCCATGGTGTGCAACTTGTCCATCTCCCGCACCAGGATCTCCTTGCTGCGCTGATAGTTGCGGTCGATGATGGTGCGGATCTCCTGGTCGATCGACCGCGCCGTGCGGGCCGAGACCTTGCTGGTCTGGGTCACGGCGCGGCCGAGGAAGACCTCGCCCTCGTCCTCGGCGTAGGCCAGGGGGCCGAGACCGTCGGAGAGACCGTAGCGGGTGACCATGTTGCGGGCGATCTCGGTGGCGCGCTCGATGTCATTGGAGGCGCCGGTGGTCACCGACTCGGGACCGAAAATCAATTCCTCCGCCAGACGGCCCCCAAAGAGGGTGGAGATCTGACTCTCCAACTGGCGCTTGGTCAGACTGTAGCGGTCCTTTTCTGGCAGGAAGAGGGTGACGCCCAGGGCCCGGCCGCGGGGGATGATGCTGACCTTGTGCACCGGGTCGTGGTCCGGCACCAGGCGGCCGATGATGGCGTGACCGGCCTCGTGGTAGGCGGTGAGCTTCTTCTCGTGGTCGGACATGACCACGGAGCGGCGCTCGGTGCCCATCATGATCTTGTCCTTGGCCTTCTCGAACATGGCCATGGTCACGCTGGCCAGGCCGGTGCGGGCAGCGAAGAGGGCCGCCTCATTGACCAGGTTGGCCAGGTCGGCGCCGGAAAAGCCGGGGGTGCCGCGAGCAATGGTCCGCGGTTCCACGTCGGCGGCGACGGGGACCTTGCGCATGTGCACCTTGAGGATGGCCTCGCGGCCGGCCAGGTCCGGCAGACCCACCACCACCTGACGGTCGAAGCGGCCGGGGCGCAGCAGGGCCGGGTCAAGAACGTCAGGCCGGTTGGTGGCGGCGATGACGATGATGCCCTCGTTGCCGGCGAAGCCGTCCATCTCCACCAGCATCTGGTTGAGGGTCTGCTCGCGCTCGTCGTGGCCGCCGCCCAGGCCGGCGCCACGGCGGCGGCCCACGGCGTCGATTTCATCGACGAAGACGATGCAGGGGGCCTGCTTCTTGGCCTGCTCGAAGAGGTCACGCACCCGGGAGGCACCGACACCGACGAACATCTCGACGAAGTCGGAGCCGGAGACGCTGAAGAAGGGTACCTTGGCCTCGCCGGCGATGGAGCGGGCCAACAGGGTCTTGCCCGTGCCCGGGGGGCCGACCATCAGCACGCCCTTGGGGATCTTGCCGCCAAGTTTCTGGAACTTGCCGGGGTCGCGCAGGAAGTCGACCAGTTCCTGGACCTCCTCCTTGGCCTCCTCGACGCCGGCGACGTCGGCGAAGGTAACCTTGACCTCGCCCTCGGCGTGCTGGCGGGCGCGGCTCTTGCCAAAGTTGAATAGGCCGCCCCCGCCTGGCCCGCCGCTACCGCCCATGCCCCGGCGCACGAACCAGAACCAGACGCCCATCAGCACCAGGAAAGGCAGCCAGGAGGCGAGGATCTGGGCCAGAATGCCGGGACGGTCCGGCGGGATGGCGCGCACAGTGACGTTGGCGTCCAGCAGGTCCTTCATCAGGCCCGGGTCCCCGGGGGTGAACGTCTCGAAGTAGCTGCCGTCGGTGCGGGTGCCCTGGATCTCCTGATCCTGAATGGTGACCTCGGCCACGGCGCCATCGGCGACATCGCTCAGGAACTCGCTGTAGGTGATCCGGCTGGGATTGGGCCCGGCCTGAAACTCGAAGCCGCTGATCAGCATCATCAACCAGAGGCCGGCGACGAACCAGAGGAAAATGGAAAGTGGCTTGGACTTCATGGGGATGGTCTGTCTCTCAAGGCTGGGGCGACCGGGTCGCGCGTTACCCGCTTAGATCGGGATGGTCGCAAGGATTTAAAAGCGAGCGAGGCGTGGTGACGCTGGACGGGATTGCCGGTGAAGGGTGTGGCGGTCTGGGGCTGTACCAGGCCCGGAGGAGGTCCCTATCTTAACCCATCGCCGCGGACGATGAGGGTCACCGCGCCCCGCCGGCAAGCGAGCTAACACCGGGCCCGGGGCGCGGCGTACAATCGGGTCTGACAGTTGCTGGTGCTTTGGAGTTCTCCACCCTTGTCCTACCAATGGCCTCTCGCCCTCGCCCTGCACCAATTGGGCACGCTGATCTGGATCGGCGGCATGGTGTTCGCGCACTTCGTGTTGCGCCCGGCCGCGAATGCCCGCCTGGCGCCGCCCGAGCGCTTGCCGCTGATGCTGGCCGTCTTCGACCGTTTTTTCCCCCTGGTCTGGCTTGCCATCGCCCTGCTGTGGGGCAGCGGGTTGTGGGTCTTTCTGGTGCTGGTGGAGGCCAAGATGGGCTGGCACGTTCACGCCATGATGGGCCTGGCCGCCCTGATGACGCTCATCTTCAGCTTCATCTGGTTCTCGCCCTACCGGGCCCTGGGCCGGGCCGTCGCCCAGGCCGACTGGCCCACCGCCGCCGCCCGGCTGGCCCTGATCCGGCGCCTGATCACCCTCAATATGACCCTGGGCCTGGTCACCGCCCTCCTGGGCGCCGCCGGGCCGACGTTGAGCGCGGCCCTGAGCCAGGGGTGAACGCCCTGCCCATCCTGGCACACCCTTCGCCTGGAAGTCTGTTGGACAAGGAGTGCCGTCACGCTCCAGCGCGAAATTTGCGCCGACCTAATCCACGCGGGAGCCGCAAAACTTGCATTCGACAACCGCAATTGATCAGTTCCTGACCAATCTGGGGGTGTCACAGCAAATGTCCGGCAGGCTGCCAGCGATCGCTGATTTGCCCCAGGCCCAGCCCCGCTGACCTTGGCGTTTGATAATTTGGAGGCAAGAACCCCGTGACCCTTGACCCCCCCTCGGACGAGGAAATCCGCCGTTTGCACTGGCAGTGTCGGCGGGGGATGTTGGAACTGGACGTTGCCCTGCAACGCTTTCTGGACGAGGACTACCCCCGCTTGGATGCCCCCGCGCGAGCGGCCTTTGCCAGGATGCTGGCGGCGGAGGATCAGACCCTCCACGGCTGGCTCATGGGTCGCACGGTACCGGAAGAAGCTGATGTCCGGTCCCTGGTGGCACTGATCCGCGCCTTCGGTCGCGGGGTGGGCTGAACATACCTTACCGCATCAGGCCCGATTAACCCGCAGGTTGTCCACCGCGTAGTCGATGAAGCGGGGCTCGAAGTGCGGCGGCACGTCCAGGAAGCGGCAGGTGGCGACCACCTGGTCGACGATGAATTTGGCCATGTAGGCGGCCAGGTCCATGCCCTTGCCTTCCGTAATCCGGTGGGTGATGGCCTCGAAGGTCTCGTCCGTCAGTTCCAGCCCCTCCTTGGCGCAGGCCCGCTCGCAGATCTGGCGGAAGCGTTCGCGGGTCGGGGCACCCACCTCCAGCTTGTAAGGGATGCGCCGCAGATAGGCCGGGTCCATCAGGTCTTCCGGCTCCAGGTTGGTGGAGAAGATGACCAGTTCCTCGAAGGGGATGGCGAAGCTCTTGCCGGTATGCAGCTTGAGATAGTCCACCCGGCTCTCCATGGGCACGATCCATCGGTTGAGCAGGCTGGTGGGGGGCACCAGTTGACGGCCAAAGTCGTCGATGACGAAGCAGCCGCCCAGGGCCTTCACGTGCAGCGGCGCCTCGTAGAGGTTGGCCGTGGGGTCGAAGCTCAGGTCCAGCATCTCCAGGGTCAGTTCGCCGCCGGTGACGACGAAGGGCCGGCGACAGGAGACCCACCGGGTATCGATCTCCTCCAGGCGGATGAGGGAGGGGGTGCTGGTCTGGGTGGTCTGCCCCAGGTCCAGCCGCTGATGCACGCTCGGGTCATAGACGCGCATGATCTGGCCGCCGATCATGACGGCGTGGGGGACATAGATGATGTCGTTGAAGATGTCGGCCAGGCAGAAGGCCACCGAGGTCTTGCCGTTGCCGGGGGGGCCGTACATGAGGATGGCGCGGTCCGAGTTCAGCGCCGGGCCGATCTTCTCGATGAAGACCGCGTCGATCGCCAGGTCGCCGAAGGCCGCACGGATCTTCTCCGGGGTGACGACCACGTGGTTGATCTTCTGTAACTGGACCAGTTCGACGAAGGCCTCTAACGCCACCGGTGCCGGTCCCGCGTATTGGGACTGCTCCAGGGCCTCCTGGGCCCAGCGGATGCCCTCCTCGTTCAGGGCATAGCTGGTGCCGTAGCCGGAGCGGGGGTCGCGGCTGCCCAGGGCGCGCAGCAGGCGTCGCTCGCTGGCCATGCGGATCAGGTCGCTGACCAGGTGCGGCGGTAGCCGGATGGCCTCGACGATCTGGGCCGGGGTCTCGAGTTGCCCCAGATACATCAGCTTCAACATCAGGCCGAGCAGCCATTTGTCGTCGATGCCGGTCTCGGCCAGGTCCCCAGGCTCCAGGGGCACCCGGTGCATGAAGGTCTCGAGGACTTCCGCGCTGATGGCGCCGGCGGCGATCAGGTTCTCACCCAGGCGCCGGCCATTGACGAGGTGTTGCGCCAGGGCGGCGTCAACCTGTTCCTGGCTGACGAGCTTGGCGGCGATGAGCAGTTCACCCAGTTTCATGTCGCATTTCCTCTGTCTGTCGCGTCCGATAGACTGTATGGACCCCGCATGGAAATCAGTCCTCCCGACCGCCACCGGTGCGTAACTGTTCGGTCAGCTTCTCGAACTCGCGCTGCATCTCCAGGTTGCGGAAGGGGCGCAAGGCGGGGACCTGCCGGCTGATGAGCCCGTCCAGCAGTTTGCGGCTGGCCTTGACGAGCCCGACCAGCTCGCCGGAGACCCGCACCGTCTCATAGGTGTTCCAGGCGGTGGCAATGTCGGTCTCCAGGGCGACCCGGGCGGCGGTGATCTGCCGACCCTGTTCATCCAGATACTGACGATAGATCTCCGCGGCTTCCAGGGTCAGGCGCTGGGCGTCCAGATTGGCCTGGAGGATTGCCTGGCGGTCCGGGTTCCGCTTGAGGAGGGCCTGGGTCTCGGCGGAGAGCTCCGTCGCCCGCTGGGCGATGGCGTCGATGCGCGGGATGTAGCTGTTGGCGATGGCCAGTTCCACCTGGAGGTGCATCTGCCGCAAGCTTTTGAGCAGGATGACGTAGAGACCATAGTAGCGGCGGGCGCTCTGCAGGTCCTCCCCGCTCTCCTCCACCAGGCGCTCGAGCTGGCCGGTGATGACCTTGACGTTGTCGAAAAGGATGCCAAGGTCGATGAGGTTGTCACCGACGACCGTGGTGAGCATGAAATCGAGCTGGTCGTCGCTCAGTTCCAGGCCCAGGGCACGGAGTTCGCTGGCGAACTGGCGCTTGACCGTCTCCAGCTCCTTTTCATAACGGCGAATGTCGGCCTGGCGCTCGGCGATGGCGGTGTCATAGTCGGCCAGGGTCTTCTTGATCAGGGATTCCGTTGGCGCGGCCACCCGCTCACGACGATAGGTGGCGATGTCCTGACGGGCCTGGGTGATCTCATGCTGGAGGGCGCGGATGCGTTGGCGGTGATCCTGGGTGGTGGAGGTGGAGAGGAGGGCGACGGCCTGGTCGAGGAGTTCGTCGATGGCGGCCTGGTTGCTGGCCTGATCCTCCCCGAACCAGCGGTCCTCCGGCAGGCTGGCCTGGCGCTCCTCTAGGGCGAGGGTCTCCTCCAGGGTCGGCAGCACCCCCTCCCACAGGCGGGCGAAACCGGATTGCGGGGCGGGGCCCAGATAGCGGCGGGTCGTGTCCCAGGCCTCCCCGGCCTTTTGTTTGGAATCCTGCCAGAGACCCTGGGCGCCCTCCTGACCACCTTCGAGCCAGCGTCCGGCGCTGTCCTTCGAGCGGCGCCAGAGGTCTTCGGCACCCTGCCAGGAGTGTTCCCAGAGGGAGCCGTCCTGGGGATCGCGGGGGAGGTTCTCCGGGCTGCCCGATGGTGCCGCAGGGCCCGGGGCGGACACCGGATTGCCGGCGGTCCCGGGGGCGGTGTCCGCCTCAGCGGCGCTACCCAGGCCCGGCGGAAGCGACAAGGCCACCAGCAACGGGGGAACAAGGGTTAGGATCCTCCTGGCGGCCGGGCATGGGGTAAGGCGCATGGTGGCTCTCCGGTTCCCCGGGGCCCGGCGTGGCCCGGATGGTGGCCGCGCAACCGGGAAGAGGGGGTAGGGCGGTGTCGTCATAATCGGTCATAATCTTATCGTGAAATCAGCCAGCACTTGCCGCCGTTCGGAGTGGCCGCGGACAGGTGAGAGAAACGGCCGCTTGCCGTGGTCGGGGTGGCTGAAGATTGGCCGTTCACCCCTCTCCCCCACCCTCTCTCGCCAGCAGGGATGGGCTGGAGAATCAGTGGCTTGTGCTGCCTATGCCAGCCCAGAAAGTCCAGGCAGCATGGGGGGGAACGATTGGGCTGAAGACCGTACCTGATCCTTGACGAAAATTCAGGCGCTGCTCGGGGAGGGCCAAGAAGGCGGCCATGTGGGAGAAGACCGTCCTGCTCCTGTTGCTGATCGTGGCCAACGGGGCACCGATTCTGGTCGCCTGGCGTCTGGGGCCCCGCTGGGACTGGCCCCTGGACGCCGGCCTGGTGCTGCGGGATGGCCGCCGCCTGCTTGGTGAGTCTGGCACCCTGCGTGGGCTGGTGGCGGCGGTGGTGGCCACGGCGCTCCTGGCCTGGGTGCTGGGCCTGGGGGCCGGGACGGGGGCCCTGATCGGCCTGCTGGCCATGGCCGGTGACGCCCTCTCCAGCTTCATCAAACGCCGGCTGGGACTGCCACCCGGCGCCAAGGCCACTGGACTGGATCAGGTCCCCGAGGCCCTGCTGCCCCTGCTGGTCGTGGCGGGCCCCCTGGGCCTAAAGCTCCCCTGGCTGGATCTGGTCCTGCTGGTGGCCGCCTTCACGCTCTTCGACATGGTCGTGTCCGGACCGCTTTACCGGCTTCACCTGCGCCGACAGCCCCATTGATCCCGAGGTTGGCGTCAACTGGTTCGTGAGAGGTAGCCGCACAGACCCCCTCCAGCGCAAGCAGCGGCGGCTGCTGTCACCTGGACCAGAGGCCGGTCAATACAGGACGCTGAGCATCTTGCCCCGGTAACTGGATACCAGGGGGTCCTGGCCGCCCAGCAGATCGAAGATCAGGATCATGGTCTTGCGCGCCGCGTCCTCGCCATAGGCCCGATCGCGCTTGAGCAGCGCCAGGAGTCCGGCCAGGGCGGCGGCGAAGTCGCCCTGGGTCGCCTGACGGATGGCGAGCAGGAACGCGGCCTCGCTGTCACGGGGATCGGCGGCGAGGCGGGCGGTAAGTTCGCCCTCCGCCGGGGCGCCGGCAGCCAGATTGGCCAGGCGCAACTGGCCACGCAGGGCCAGCACCTCCGGGTCCTTGGCCAGGTCCAGGGGAACCTGGTCGAGCAGGGCCTCGGCACCCTGGGTATCCCCCGCCGCGGCCTTGATCTGGACCTCCATCAGCATGAGTCGGGGATTGTCCGGGTCCTTGGCCCGCGCCAGGTCCAGGGCGGCCTGGGCCCCCGCCACGTCCCCCATCAGGAGCCGGTCGCCGATCCGCTCCAGCAGGTCGTCGGCGGGGCGGGGGAGATGAGGTTCCAGGAAGGCCCGCACCTGGGGCTCGGGCAGGGCGCCCATGAACTGATCGACCGGACGACCCTCCTTGAAGAGCAGGACGGTGGGCAGGCTGCGGATGCCCATCTGGGCGGCGAGGGCCTGTTCCTCCTCGGTGTTGAGCTTGGCGACTAGCAGGCGACCGCGATACTCCTCCGCCAGCTTGGCGAGGATGGGCATGAGGGCGCGGCAGGGGGCGCACCAGTAGGCCCAGAAATCCACCAACACGGGGCGCTCGTAAGAGCCCTCGATGACGACCTGGTGAAAGTTCTGCGCGGTGACGGCAACCAGATAGGGTGAGTCGGCCATGGCGCCGTTCTCCTCAAAGGTGGATGATTGGAATTGACCCGAGAGGCCGTAGATAGGCTTGCGATAGTAGCGCTTCAAGCCGGAGGGGACGATGCCGGACTGAACTCGCCGCCAATACCCATCTGCATCTTTAGGAACCCGTGTTCCTCCCAGGAGTTTTCCGCCATGACCCAACCCCTGCATGTCGTCTGTCCCCGCTGCGATGCCGTCAACCGGGTGCCCGCCGATCGTCTGGGCGAGGAGGCCCGCTGTGGTAAGTGCCGCAGTCCCCTCTTCAGCGGCGCGCCCCTGGCCCTGGACGAGGGGCGCTTTCCCAAACATCTGGGGCGTAGCGATCTGCCCCTCGTGGTCGACTTCTGGGCCCCCTGGTGCGGACCCTGTCGCGCCATGGCACCGGCCTTCGAGGCCGTGGCGCGGCGGATAGAACCCCGGGCCCGCCTGATCAAGCTCAACACCGAGGAAAACCAGGGCCTGGCGCAGCGCTACGGCATTCGCAGCATCCCCACCCTGGTGGTCTTCAAGGATGGCAAGGAGGTGGCCCGCACCTCCGGGGCCATGGATGCCGGGTCTCTGGAGAGTTGGCTCCGGCGGGCCTTGTGACCCCCAGGCGTGCCGGTCAGCCCACCCGGTCCAGGGTGGCGGTCTCGCGTCGAGGCGGTGATGAGTCAATGTTTGATCAGTGGGCAGGGGGGGCTGGAAAAGTCGCAAGGAGTAGGCGTTGAAGGCGCCGCCCATCGCTGGCGTTTGATGGACAGGGCAGGGGGTATCCCCTAGAATTCGGCCGCTCGGGGTGGCTGGCCCGCTCCTCCCCTTCAGTCGCCCCCGCGCTCACGTCTTCGTGCCACGCCGCACGATCCTGGTCGCCCTCCCTCACTGCGCGTCCTCGTGAAACCCGCGCCCACCGGCGCCCTAACTGTTCCCGCGGCCCCCGGGCCGGGACGCGGGCTGGCTGAACCTGGAGATGACCTTGAGCAAGCCCGCGGTCCTCGTTCTGGAAGACGGCTCCGTCTTCCGCGGCCTGTCCATCGGCGCCGAGACCCAGAGCGTCGGCGAGGTGGTGTTCAACACCGCCATGTCCGGGTACCAGGAGATCCTGACCGATCCCTCCTATCGTCGCCAGTTGGTCACCCTCACCTATCCCCACATCGGCAACGTGGGCGTCAACCCCGAGGACGAGGAATCCCCCGCCATTCAGGCGGCCGGCCTGGTGATCCGCGATCTGCCGCGCCTGGCCAGCAACTGGCGCCAGCGGGAACCGCTGGACGCCTACCTGACGCGCCAGGGCGTCCCGGGGATCGCGGATATCGATACCCGGCGGCTGACCCGCATCCTGCGCGAGAAGGGTGCTCAGAACGGTTGCCTGCAAGCGGGCGCCGCCATCGACGAGGCGGCGGCCCTGGCCGCGGCCCGGGCCTTCCCGGGGCTCAAGGGCCTGGACCTGGCCCAGGAGGTGACCACGCCCGATCCCTACGACTGGGAGCAGGGGGTCTGGCGCCTGGGAGGTACGGTAGCCGATCATGGCCCCCACGCCCTGGGGCGGGGGGAACCTGCTAACGCCGTGGGCCGGGAAGAACCTACTCATTTCGTCGTCGCCTACGACTTCGGCATCAAGCACAACATCCTGCGCATGCTGGTGGAGCGCGGCTGCCGGGTGCGCGTGGTGCCCGCCCGGACACCGGCGGCGGAGGTCCTGGCCCTGAAACCGGATGGGGTCTTCCTGTCCAACGGCCCGGGCGATCCCGAGCCCTGTTCCTACGCCATCCAGGCCATCGGTGAATTGCTCGAGACCGGCATTCCGCTCTTTGGCATCTGCCTTGGTCACCAGTTATTGGGCCTGGCCTGCGGGGCCCGGACCCTGAAGATGAAGTTCGGCCACCACGGCGCCAACCACCCGGTCCAGGACCTGCGCACCGGGCGGGTCATGATCAGCAGCCAGAATCATGGCTTCGCCGTGGACGAGGCCAGCCTGCCGGCCAGCCTGGAGGCGACCCATCGGTCGCTCTTCGACGGCTCCCTCCAGGGCATCCATCATCGCGAGCGGCCGGCCTTCAGCTTCCAGGGCCATCCGGAGGCGAGCCCCGGCCCCCATGACGTGGCGCCGGTTTTCGATCACTTCATCACGCTGATGCGTGCCCACCGGGGCTGACGCCGGCTGGCTGACGATCATGACCGGCGGCCACCTTGCCCCCTCGCCGCTGCCGGGCTGGGCCCGCGCTGTCGCGGTCAGACCCGTCGTGGCGCCGGGAGCGGGACCAAGGGGGCTCCCGGTTGAGCCCTTTACTATCCCGGCCTCGTTCCGCCCATTACCGGCCTTGCGGGGGGCGCATGACCGTCAGACCAGCCCATCCCCCGCGACACCAACCCCAGACGAGCCGCCGCCACTCGACCCTTGACCGTCAGCCCTGACCCGGAACCAAGATGCCCAAGCGTACCGACATCCATAGCATCCTCATCATCGGGGCCGGCCCCATCGTCATCGGTCAGGCCTGCGAGTTCGACTACTCCGGGGCCCAGGCCTGCAAGGCCCTGCGCGAGGAGGGCTACCGGGTGGTGCTGGTCAACTCCAACCCGGCCACCATCATGACTGACCCGGAGATGGCCGACGCCACCTACATCGAGCCCATCACCTGGACCTGTCTGGAGCGCATCATCGAGCGCGAGCGCCCGGATGCCCTATTGCCCACCATGGGCGGCCAGACGGCCCTCAACACCGCCCTCGACCTGGTGCGCCATGGCGTCCTGGCCAGGTACGGCGTCGAGCTCATCGGCGCCTCCCGGGAGGCCATCGACAAGGCCGAGGACCGCGACCTCTTCCGCCAGGCCATGCGGCGCATCGGCCTCGATATGCCGCGCTCCGCCATCGCCCACAGCCTGGAGGAGGCCATCCAGGTCCAGGCCTCCATCGGTTTTCCGGCCATCATCCGCCCCTCCTTCACCCTGGGCGGTAGCGGCGGCGGTATCGCCTACAACCAGGAGGAATTCGAAGAGATCTGCCTGCGCGGTCTGGACCTATCCCCCACCCACGAACTGCTGATCGAGGAGTCGGCCCTGGGCTGGAAGGAATACGAGATGGAGGTGGTGCGGGACCGGGCCGACAACTGCATCATCGTCTGCTCCATCGAAAACCTGGACCCCATGGGCATTCACACCGGCGACTCCATCACCGTCGCGCCGGCCCAGACCCTGACGGACAAGGAATATCAGATCATGCGCGACGCCTCCATCGCCGTGCTGCGGGAGATCGGCGTCGACACCGGCGGCTCCAACGTCCAGTTCGCCATCAACCCCCGGGACGGGCGCATGATCATCATCGAGATGAACCCCCGCGTCTCCCGCTCCTCGGCCCTGGCCTCCAAGGCCACCGGCTTCCCCATCGCCAAGGTGGCGGCCAAGCTGGCGGTGGGCTATACCCTCGACGAACTGGCCAACGAGATCACCGGTGGCGCTACCCCGGCCTCGTTCGAGCCGACCATCGACTATGTGGTGACCAAGGTCCCGCGCTTTGCCTTCGAGAAGTTCCCCCAGGCCGACGCGCGCCTCACCACCCAGATGAAGTCGGTGGGTGAGGTCATGGCCATCGGCCGCACCTTCCAGGAGTCCCTGCAGAAGGCCCTGCGCGGCCTGGAGACGGACAAGTATGGCCTGGAGGAGCTGCTGGATTTCAGCGACCCCGAGGCCATGTCCCACCTGCGCCAGGAGCTGCGCCAGGCCGGGGCCGAGCGGCTCTTCTACGTGGCGGATGGTTTCCGCGCTGGCCTGAGCCGCCAGGACCTGTTCGACCTCACCGCCATCGACCCCTGGTTTCTGGCCCAGATCGAGGAGCTGGTGGTGCTGGAGGCGGAGATCAGCGCCCAGGGTAGCGCGGGCCTGACCGCGGAGCGGCTGCGCTTCCTCAAGCGCAAGGGCTTCTCCGACCGCCGCCTGGGCAAGCTGGCCGGGTGCGGTGAACAGTGGGTGCGGGACCGGCGTCATGAACTGGGCATCCGCCCGGTCTTCAAGCGGGTGGACACCTGCGCCGCCGAGTTCGCCGCCAGCACCGCCTACCTCTATTCGACCTATGAAGAGGAATGCGAGGCCCAGCCGACGGACCGGCAAAAGATCATGGTGCTGGGTGGAGGTCCGAATCGCATCGGTCAGGGCATCGAATTCGACTACTGCTGCGTCCACGCCGCCTTCGCCCTGCGCGACGACGGCTACGAGACCATCATGGTCAACTGCAACCCGGAGACGGTCTCCACCGACTACGATACCTCCGACCGCCTCTATTTCGAGCCCCTGACCCTGGAGGACGTGCTGGAGATCGTCGCTAAGGAGCGGCCCCTTGGCGTCATCGTCCAGTACGGCGGCCAGACGCCGTTGAAACTGGCCCGGGCCCTGGAGGCCGCCGGGGTGCCCATCATCGGCACCAGCCCGGACTCCATCGACCTGGCCGAGGACCGTGAGCGCTTCCAGCAGTTGATCCATCATCTCGGGCTGCGCCAGCCGCCCAATACCACGGCGCGCAGCGAGGAAGAAGCCATCGCTCAGGCGGCGGCCATCGGCTATCCCCTGGTGGTGCGCCCTTCCTACGTCCTTGGCGGTCGGGCCATGGAGATCGTCTACGATGCTGCCGACCTCAAGCGCTACATGCGCGACGCGGTGCGGGTCTCCAACGAGTCACCGGTGTTGCTGGACCGCTTCCTCGACGATGCCATCGAGGTGGATGTAGATGCCATCTGCGACGGCGAGACGGTCCTGATCGGCGGCATCATGGAACACATCGAACAGGCCGGGGTCCATTCGGGGGATTCCGCCTGTTCCCTGCCGCCCTACACCCTAACCCCCGCCTGCCAGGACCGGATGCGCGAGCAGATGACCAAGCTCGGTCATGCCCTGAAGGTGGTGGGCCTGATGAACGCCCAGTTCGCCATCAAGGACCAGGAGGTCTATATCCTGGAGGTCAACCCGCGGGCCTCCCGCACCGTGCCCTTTGTCTCCAAGGCCATCGGCGTGCCCCTGGCCAAGGTCGCGGCGCGCTGCATGGCCGGCAAGTCCCTGTCCGCCCAGGGCCTGACCCAGGAAATTCAGCCCAAGCACTATTTCGTCAAGGAGGCGGTCTTCCCCTTCATCAAGTTCCCCGGCGTGGACACGGTCCTGGGCCCGGAGATGAAGTCCACCGGCGAGGTCATGGGGGTGGGGGAGACCTTTGGCGAGGCCTTCCGTAAGTCCCAGCTCGGCGCCGGGGTCAAGCTCCCCGCCACCGGCAAGGCCCTGCTCAGCGTGCGCGAGGTCGACAAACGCCGCCTGCTCCAAGTCGCGAGGGACCTGGTGGGACTCGGGTTTCAGCTCTACGCCACCGACGGCTCGGCGGCGGCGGTGCGCGCGGCGGGTATTGCTTGCCAGCGGGTCAACAAGGTCCACGAGGGCCGGCCGCACATCGTCGACCTGATCAAGAACGACGAATTCAGCTTCATCGTCAACACCACGGAGGGCGCCCAGGCCATCGCCGATTCCGCCGCCATCCGCCGCGCGGCCCTCCAACATAAGGTGAGCTACACCACCACCATTGCCGGCGCCGAGGCCACTTGCCTCGCCCTGCGCCATGGCGCGGCCCTGGCGGTGAACCGACTGCAGGAACTCTATTGACGGGCGGGGGATGCCCGCTCAGGATTCGGAGCCGTCCCGGCGAGCCGGCGAGAGCGACCGAGCGGTCGCTGCCGGCGGCCCCCCCGAACTGTCGGAAGAGGGCCGGCCACATCCCAAGGGATGAAAGGCTCCGCTAGCGTGTTGCCCACGAATGACCATGAGGGCGCGCGCCACGTCCCTGAAATTGAAAGTCTTTACAGGGACTTTCGCACTAACGGTCATGAGGCGGCAGGCCACACCCCAGACTATGAAAGACTTTCCCGTGACTTTCACGCTAATCTTTGACGAGGAATCACCACCATGAGCAAGGTCCCACTGACCGCCAGGGGGGCGGAAAAGTTGCGCGAGGAGTTGGAGCGTCTCAAGCGCGTCGAGCGCCCGCGCATCATCGCCGCCATCGCCGAGGCCCGCAGCCATGGCGATCTCAAGGAGAACGCCGAGTACCATGCCGCCCGGGAGCAGCAGAGTTTCATCGAGGGCCGGATCAAGGACCTGGAGAGCAAGCTGTCCCATGCCCATGTCATCGACGTTACCCAACTGGCGACCGATGGCCGGGTCGTCTTCGGCGCCACCGCCGTCGTCCTGGAACTGGATGACGAGGAGACCGAACACAGCTTCCAGATCGTCGGCGAGGACGAGGCCGACTTCGCCCAGGGGATGATCTCGGTGACCTCGCCCATCGCCCGCGCCCTCATCGGCAAGCGCGAGGGCGATACGGTCAAGGTCGACGCCCCCGGCGGGGTGCGCGAGTTTGAGATCCTTGAGGTGCGATACCTCTGAGCTGCGGCCCCGCTTCCTGTCAGGGCCCTGGCGGCTCCTCGCGGCATGATCCACAACCGCCCGGCCCTGGGTTGGCCTGGGGGGTCAGGGAGGCCCGGGGGGAGCCGACCATCGCGCCTTGATGGGCATGGCCCCGGGTTTGCGCGCCATCCCCTGGCCCTATATCCTTTTTCCTTTGTTTTATCGACCTTCCGATTTGGCCGGAGGCCTCACGCATGGCAGCCCAGACCCTGTATGACAAAATTTGGGACGAGCACCTCGTCCGCTATGACGCGGACGGCACGGCGCTCCTCTACATCGACCGCCAACTGGTCCACGAGGTCACCTCGCCCCAGGCCTTCGCCGGCTTGCGGCTGGCGGGGCGCCAGCCCTGGCGGGCCCAGGCCAACCTGGCGGTGCCGGACCACAATGTCCCCACCAAGGACCGCCATCAGGGTATCGTCGACCCCGTCTCCCGCCTCCAGGTGGAGACCCTGGGCCGCAATTGCGTCGAGTTCGGCATCACCGAGTTCGGCATGGGCGACCCGCGCCAGGGCATCGTCCATGTCATGGGTCCGGAGCAGGGCTTCACCCTGCCGGGCATGACCATCGTCTGTGGCGATTCCCATACCTCCACCCACGGCGCCTTCGGCGCCCTGGCCTTCGGCATCGGCACCTCCGAGGTGGAGCACGTGCTTGCCACCCAATGCCTGTTGCAGCGCAAGTCCAGGACCATGCTGGTGAGCGTCGATGGCCAGTTGGGGCGGGGCGTCACCGCCAAGGACATCGTCTTGGCCATCATCGGCCAGATCGGTACCGCCGGCGGGACCGGCTACGTCATCGAGTTCGGCGGCTCCGCCATTCGTGACCTATCCATGGAGGGGCGCATGACGGTCTGTAACATGACCATCGAGGCCGGCGCCCGCGCCGGCCTGGTGGCGGTGGACGAAAAGACCATCGACTATGTCCGTGGCCGCCCCTTCGCCCCCCAGGGTGACCTCTTCGAACAGGCCGCCACCCACTGGCGCACCCTGGTCAGCGACCCGGACGCCAAGTTCGACCGGGTGGTGCACCTGGACGCCGCGGCCATCAAGCCCCAGGTCACCTGGGGGACCTCGCCGGAGATGGTGGTGGCCATCGACGAGCGGGTGCCCAATCCCGCCGCCGAGCCGGACCCGACCAAGGCCGCCGGCATGCGTCGCGCCCTGGAGTACATGGGCCTGGAGGCGGGCACCCCCATCACTGAGATCCGCCCGGACAAGGTCTTCATCGGCTCCTGCACCAACTCACGCATCGAGGACCTACGCGCCGCCGCCGCGGTGGTCAAGGGCCGTAAGGTGGCCTCCAGCATCAAGCTGGCCCTGGTGGTCCCGGGCTCGGGCCCGGTCAAGGAACAGGCGGAGGCCGAGGGGCTGCACGAGATCTTCACCGCCGCCGGCTTCGAGTGGCGCGACCCGGGCTGCTCCATGTGTCTCGCCATGAACGCCGACCGACTGGAGCCGGGGGAGCGCTGCGCCTCCACCTCCAACCGCAACTTCGAGGGCCGGCAGGGGCCCGGCGGGCGCACCCACCTGGTGAGCCCGGCCATGGCCGCCGCCGCCGCCGTCACCGGCCACTTCGTCGACGCGCGCACCCTGTAAGCGGCCCCGCCCGAGGATTCGATCATGGAAAAATTCGCCGATTTCACCGGCAAGGTCTGCCCCCTGGACCGCGCCAACGTCGACACCGACGCCATCATCCCCAAGCAGTTTTTGAAGAGCATCGAGCGCACTGGCTTCGGGCCCAACCTCTTCGACGAATGGCGCTACCTGGACCGGGGTGAGCCCGGCCAGGACTGCACCCACCGGCCCCTGAATCCGGACTTCGTCCTCAACGACCCCCGCTATGCGGGGGCCAGCATCCTGCTGACCCGGGAGAACTTCGGTTGCGGCTCCTCCCGCGAGCATGCCCCCTGGGCCCTGCTGGACTATGGCTTCCGCGTCATCCTGGCACCGAGCTACGCCGATATCTTCTTCAATAACTGCTTCAAGAACGGCATCCTGCCCATCGTCCTCGATGGCGCCCGCATCGACGGGCTCTTCAGTCAGGCCAGCGGCCCCCAGGCCCTGGAGATCGAGGTCAATCTGCTGGCGCAGACCCTGACCCCGACCGGGAGCAAGCCCATCCCCTTCGACATGGACCCCTTCCACAAGGAGTGCCTGCACAAGGGCCTGGACGACATCGGCCTGACCCTCCAGCACGTGGACACCATCCGCGCCTACGAGGCGCGGCGCAAGACCGAGGCCCCCTGGCTGTTCGCCTGAACTTTCCAACCAAACCGAATTTGAAGTAACGCATAGGCATCCACTGACGTGAGCAAACAGATTCTGATCCTGCCGGGTGACGGCATTGGCCCGGAGATCGTCGACGAGGCGGTCAAGATTCTCGCCTGCCTGCGCGACGAGCATGGCCTCGATATCGACATGGATGAGGCCCTGGTAGGCGGCGCGGCCATCGACGCCACCGGCGGCCCCCTGCCGGAGGCGACTCTGGAACTGGCCCGGGAGGCGGACGCCATCCTCCTCGGCGCCGTGGGTGGTCCCAAGTGGGAACCCCTGCCTTATGCGGTGCGCCCCGAGCGGGGCCTGCTGGGCCTGCGCGGCGGCTTGGGCCTCTTCGCCAACCTGCGCCCGGCCATCCTCTATCCGCAACTCGCCGCCGCCTCCTCCCTGCGTCCGGAGATCGTCGCCGGCCTGGACATCGTCATCGTCCGCGAGCTGACCGGCGACATCTATTTCGGCAAGCCCCGTGGTACCCATGTCAACGAGGACGGCGAGCGGGTCGGCGTCAACACCATGGTCTATACCGAGTCGGAGATCCGCCGCATTTGCCGCGTAGCCTTCGATATCGCCCGTAAGCGCAACAGGCGCCTCTGCTCGGTGGACAAGGCCAACGTCCTGGAGTGCACCGAGCTGTGGCGCGACGTCGCGACCGAGGTGGGCGCTGAATATCCCGATGTGGCCCTCAGCCACATGTACGTCGACAACTGCGCCATGCAGTTGGTGCGCAACCCCAAGCAGTTCGACGTCATCGTCACCGGTAACATCTTCGGCGACATCCTCTCCGATGAGGCCTCTATGCTCACGGGCTCCATCGGTATGCTGCCCTCGGCCTCCCTGGACGAGCATGGCAAGGGCATGTATGAGCCTATCCATGGCTCGGCACCGGACATCGCCGGCCAGGGCGTGGCCAATCCCCTGGCCACCATCCTCTCGGTGGCCATGATGCTGCGTTACAGTTTCGGCGACGAGGACAATGCCCGGCGCATCGAGCAGGCGGTCACCCAGGTCCTGGATCAGGGGCTGCGCACCGCCGATATCATGTCTCCGGGCATGCGCCAGGTGGGTACGAGTGAAATGGGCGACGCCGTGCTGGCGGCCCTGGGTCAGGAGTAAAGGCGATGAGTCAGGTCGAGTGCAATCGGGTCGGTTTCGTTGGCTGGCGGGGCATGGTGGGCTCGGTCCTCATGGGCCGGATGCAGGAGGAAAATGACTTCGCGACCATTCCGGAACCGGTGTTCTTCACCACCTCCCAAGTCGGTCAGCCGGGTCCGGATGTGGGCAAGGGCGCCGCGCCCCTGCGGGACGCCAATGACCTGGAGGCCCTGGCCGCCCTGGATGTGATCGTCACCTGCCAGGGCGGCGACTACACCAAGGCCGTCTATCCCCAGTTGCGCGCCGCCGGCTGGCAGGGTTACTGGATCGACGCTGCCTCCAGTCTGCGCATGGCGCCGGACAGCACCATCATCCTCGACCCGGTCAACCTGGACGTCATCGAGGCGGCCCTGGCGGCGGGCAAGCGCGACTTCATCGGCGGTAACTGCACCGTCAGCCTGATGCTCATGGCCATCGGCGGTCTCTTCCGCCACGACCTGGTGGAATGGGTCACCTCCATGACCTACCAGGCCGCCTCCGGGGCCGGGGCCAAGAACATGCGTGAGCTCCTGTCACAGATGGGTGCCCTGCATGCTGGCTGCGCCGACCTGCTGGCGGACCCGGCCTCGGCCATCCTCGATATCGACCGCATCGTCACCGATACCATGCATGGGGCCGACTTCCCCACCGCCAACTTCGGCGCCCCCCTGGCCGGCAGCCTTATCCCCTGGATCGACACCGCCCTCGACAACGGCCAGAGCCGCGAGGAGTGGAAGGGGTTGGTGGAGACCAACAAGATCCTCGGCCGCCAGGACAACCCCATCCCCATCGACGGCACCTGCGTGCGCATCGGCGCCATGCGTTGCCACAGCCAGGGCCTGGTCATCAAGCTCAAGCAGCGGGCCCCCCTGGACGAATTGGTGGAGATGATCGCCGGCGCCAACGACTGGGTGAAGGTCATCCCCAACGAGCGCCCAGCCACCGTCGCCGGGCTGTCCCCCGCCGCCGTCACCGGCACCCTGACCGTGCCCGTCGGCCGGCTGCGCAAGCTGAACTTGGGCGAGGACTATCTGAACGCCTTCACCGTCGGCGACCAGCTCCTCTGGGGCGCCGCCGAGCCCCTGCGCCGCATGCTGCGGCTGCTCCAGGAGCGCTGAGAGCAAGCGGGGGCAAGGTGCGGCTGATGCCCATGCCAGGGCGAAACATCCGCCAGCGCGGCGATTGCGCTCAGCCCGGCTGGACTGCCTGGACTGTATGCCACGGCGCCTGAAGCGGGTTCCCGCTCCCGTCCTGGCCATCGCCCTGGCCCTGGCCCCCGGCTCGATCTGGGCCCTGGGTCTGGGCGGCATCCGCAGTGACTCGGCGCTCAACGAGCCCTTCCTGGGGCGTATCGAACTCAATGGCATCGCCCCCGAGGAACTGGATGCGGTCCAGGTGACCCTGGCCTCGGAGGCCGAGTTCACCAAGGCCGGTTCCCCTCGCCCCCACTTTCTCAGCCGCCTGACCTTCACCCCCGAGGTCTCCCCCGAGGGCCGGCTGCAGATCCGCGTCACCAGCCCCGAACCCATCCGTGAGCCCTACCTGGACTTTCTGGTCGAGGTCACCTGGCCCCAGGGCCGGTTGGTCAAGGGGTATACCGTCCTCCTCGATCCCCCGACGACCCTGAACCGGCCTCCGCCCGCGGTGAAGGCCCCCCAGGTTTCCGCCCCTGGGGCGCGAAGCTCTCGCCCCGGAGAGGCACCTCTCCGTGTGGGGGGGGCGAGCCCCCCGTCCGGAATGTCCGCGGCGTCCGGGCCGCCGACTACGCCCGCCGCCGCAGCGGCGGCGGTTCCTAGCCTGGCGGGATCAGACCAGGCAATGAACAGGGGCGGTCCAGCCCCGGCGGCGCCACCGCCGGACTTTGGGCCGCCCCCGCCGGGCTATCCGCTCCGCTATGGCCCGGTCCCGAGTGGTGCCACCCTGACCACCCTGGCGCGGCGCATGGCCCCCCCGGGGGCTAGTCGGGAGCAGACCGCCCTGGCCATCTTTCGCGCCAACCCGCATGCCTTCAGCGGTGGAGATATCAATCGGCTCAAGGCCGGGGTTCGTCTGGAGATTTCCCATCCCGGGCTGATCTTCGCCCTGGATGCCAAGACGGCCCGGCAATATTACCTGGCGGCCCAGAAGGGCCAGGCGCTCCCCCCGCTGCCCGGTCCGACTCTGGCTACGGCCTCGGCTTCGGAACCCTCGGCGGTGACGTCAGCTTCCGGGCCAGACCGGTTGGAGATCGCCACGCGCCATCCGGCGGCGGAGGAGGGGAGACGTCCAGCGGGGGAGGAGGCGAATGGTTCACCCCCCGTGACCGCCGCTTCCGTTCCCTCCACCAGCCCAGCCACCGATCTGGACAGCGCCCCAGCTCACTCCGCCAGTCCCGCCACCGGTAGGGTCACCGGCGTACCTCCCGCGATGACCTCCGAGGGGCCTCTGGGTCCCGATTTGGCCTTGGTCGAGCGCGAAATCCTGCTGGTGCGGGAGATGGCGGAGACGGGTCGTCAGGAGACGACCGAGTTACGGGGCCGCATCGACCGCCTTGAGATGCATCTTGGCGACATCAAGCGTCTGTTGGAGCTGAGTAACGCCCACTTGGCGGAGCTGCAGCGGCTTGGCATTGAGGCGCGTCTTGGTGATGAGGTGCGAGTCCCTGGCGAGGACCGGGTCGGAGGTGAACGCGCGTCCATCCCGAGCCCCCCGGTGGTCGCGGCCGAGCCGTCGGCGGTGGATGCCGTGGGCGCGAAGCCTGCTTACCCGGAGGCCCTGGTACCAGAGACGCAAGCGACGGTCGAACCTGAGCCGACGGTCAGGGAGGCGATCGCGCTTGAGCCCTTGACCAAGGAGGCGGGCTCGCCAGAGGCCAGGTTACAGGAGACCGGGGAGGGGCCTGATCTGGCGACCAGAGAGCCCGGTCCCACGGCGGTCGAGATAACGGCGGCCGGCCAGGAAGCGCGGGATCGGCTCCCCGTTCTCACCCCGCGCGCCGCTGCGCCCGTGTCGCCAGGCACTACGGTCACCTCCCGCACGCCAGCCGTTGCCGAATCTTCTAAGTTGCCGGCTGGGGCCGAGCCTCCCGTACCGCCAGCCGCCGCGGAACCTCCTTCGCCCCCCGTGGCCACCTTACCCGTGGCTCCTCCCGTGGAGCAAACGGCCCCACCTGCCAGGGAGCCCGTCAAGCCCGGGTCTTCTCCCACGCCGCCCAAGACACCCCCGCCAGCGCCAGAGCCTTCTCTCTTCGATGACCTGTCGGGCTGGACCCTGGTCGTGGCCGGTCCCTTGCTGGCGCTGCTTCTGGGCCTGCTCATCCTGGTGCGGCGGCAGAATCAGGTCAAGCCGAGCCCGGAAGTCGCGCTGGAGACTCCGCCCGCGGCGACACCTGCCCTTGCGCCAGCGTTGGGGTTGGACCAGTCCTCCCTCCCACCCGCCGCGCCCGGGACGGTTCCTCCGGGCGCCACCGATGGTGCCGCGCAGCCGGTCAAGAGGGGGGGGCTGCACGACCAGCTCTCACGCTGGCGGACCAGAAGTTCCGAGTGGCTGGGTCGGTCAGGTGGGCTCAAACTGCGCTGGTCCCCGCGGCGGACGAGCGAGACCGAGTCACCCGCCAAGGTGGGTGGGCTAAAACACCTTTTCTCGCGGGAGCGGCCAACGGCTATCGCGGCCGAGGTGCCGACCAAACAGGGCTGGCTCCAGCAGCAATTGACCAGATGGCGGACGGAGAAAGGCGATTCATCATCAGCCAGTGCGGGCTGGCGCGGGCAGCTTCCCTCGTGGGCTGCAAGATTTCGTAAGACGCCCCCGCCGGCCCTAATCGAAGGGGCTCCGACGGGGGCGGTCACCCCCGTGCCCTTGCAGGCACTGGCGGCACCCGTGCCACTCGCCGGTCCCGCGCCACTTGAACCCATCCACGGGCCGGGGGTGGAGAGCGCCAAGGAGCGGAAACAGCCCCCGGCGCCTCCGCCCTTGCCGTCACCACCGCCGGCCCCGCAACCCACTACACCACCGCCCCCGGCGCCACTATCCCTGGCACCACAATCCCAGACTTCACCACCCCAAGCGCAAGCCGCTACCGGTGAAACCAGTACCCTGGAAATCCCAGTGGAAACCAGGGAAGTCCTGACCTTGCCTCCCCTTCCCGGCACGCTGGACCTCGGTGTTCCACCGAGTGAATCCCCGGTTAAGGCGGCCGGGGTCCTGGCGCTGGAGGTGGATCAGGACATCGCCCTCGAAGAAGCGACATTGGCGGCTCTGGATCAGACGTTGCGGGAACCTGAACCCTCACCGACCGCAACCCAACCCCTCCCGCCGATGCCGGGGGAACTGGATCTGGGCGATATCCTGGAACTCCCCCCGCTGGCACCCACCCCAAGTGGTCCTATCCCGCCACCACAGACCAGTGCCGAGGTCCCCGAATTGGATCTCTCCGACCTGGAGGGTCTGGACCTTGGCGAGGCCTTGGGCCTCACTCCGCCCCCGTCCACGTCCCCGGCGGCTGGAGCGGGTGGCGGGGCGGAGTTGGATTTAAGCGATCTCCTGGATCTGGACCTGGATCTGTCCGTCCTTTCCGCTCCCGAGGTCGGGTCCAAACCAGAGGCCGGGTCCGAATCTGGGTCCGAGGCCGGGTCCGGGGCCGAGTACGGGGCCGCGGATGCGGGTTTGGAGCTTCATCTTCCCAAGCCGAGCGTCGAAACGCCCCCGTCCTGGTCCCTTCCCACCGAAAGGACCGGCGTGGAGAGCGAGACTGGTTTGGCGCCGGACTTCGACCAGGAGCCCGAAATCTGGGATGAGGTGGGGATCAAGCTGGATCTGGCGCGGGCCTATCTGCAAATGGATGATCCCGAGGCGTCCCGCGGCATCCTCAAGGAGATCCTCGTCGAGGGTACCGAGGAGCAGATCGCCCAGGCCAAGGCCCTGCTGGCGCGGCTGGAGTGAAGGCGCGGGGGAGGGTGATGAGGCCGGAAGGGGTTGCGCCACGCCATCACGGCGCCACGGTCCCGGGCCAGGAAGGAGATCAGACCTCCGACCAGTCGGGCCTCATGCGCATCGCCATGGGCCTCGAATACGATGGCACGGCCTTTCATGGCTGGCAGTTGCAGGACGAGGCCCGCACCGTCCAGGCCGTGGTGGAGGCGGCGGTGGCCCGGGTCGCGGACCACCCGGTCCGGGTCCACTGCGCCGGGCGGACCGATCGCGGGGTCCATGCCGAGGAGCAGGTCATCCACTTCGATACATCTTCCCGGCGCGCGGAGCGTTCCTGGGTGTTGGGCACCAACGTCAACCTGCCCCCGGACGTGGCGGTGAGCTGGGCAAGGCCCGTGGACCCGGCCTTTCACGCCCGCTTCAGCGCCATCGCCCGCCATTACCGTTACCGGATCCTGTGCCGGCCGACCCGTCCACCCCTGGCGCGGGATCGGGCGGTCTGGCTGCACCAGGCGCTGGACCTGGAGCGGATGCGGGCGGCGGCGGCCTTGCTGGTCGGTGAGAATGACTTTTCCAGCTTCCGTGCCCTGGGCTGCCAGGCCAAGAGCCCGGTGCGGCGGGTCCACTACTGCGACTGGATCCGTGAGGGGGAATTGCTGGAATTGCGCATTGGCGCCAACGGCTTCCTCCATCACATGGTGCGCAACATCGTCGGCGTTCTGACCGCCATCGGCCGCGGCGAGGCGGACCCCGCCTGGGTCGAGGAACTGCTGGCCATCCGCGATCGCACCCGCGGCGGTGTCACCGCGCCCCCCCAGGGCCTTTATTTCGTCCGGGCGGATTATCCGGCGGCGTTCGCCTTGCCCCAGCGGGGAGGCTCCGCCTCGGTGTAGCCACTGATGGCCGAATATTCCCGCGACACCCTGATGTCGCGCATGTAGTTCAGCCCCGAAAACAGGCTAAATTTGTTGAACTTGCTCACCCCGGTGAGAAAGACGAAGCGGAGAGGGGCGTCGGCGTCCTTGATGACCGAGTACAAGTTTCTGAGTCCGTCGCGCATCTCCCGCGCCGTCCCGGGGTCGGTAAGGTTGTCTTGCGTGCCCCATGCGCCAGCGACCTATGCGCAGGGTGGCGCGGTAAAAGACGTTCTCCTCAAATAATGCTGAACCAATGCCTCCGCTGGAAGGCGAGCTGAGGAGTGGCTTCAACATTCCCTTCATAAAAGACACTGTAACGATGCGTACACGGGTTAAAATCTGCGGGCTGACACGGGAGGCCGATGTTGGGGCGGCGGCGGCGCTGGGCACCGATGCGATCGGGCTGGTCTTCTACGCGCCCAGCCCCAGGGCGGTGGCCGTGGAGCAGGCGCAACGGCTATGCGCGGCCCTGCCGCCCTTCGTTACCAGCGTGGGCCTCTTCGTGGACGCGGAGCCGGACCAGGTGCGGGCGACCCTGGCCCAGGTGCCTCTGGACCTGCTGCAATTTCACGGCGAGGAACCGCCGGATTATTGCGCCGCCTTCGGGCGGCCCTGGATCAAGGCCATCCGCATGCGGCCGGGGACGGACCTGCGGGACCTGCGGGCGCGCTACGGGGCGGCGGCGGGCCTCCTGCTGGATGCCTATGACCCGGCCAGGGCCGGCGGCACCGGCCAATGTTTCGACTGGGACCTTGTGCCGTCCGACCTGGCGCCGCATATCGTGCTGGCCGGCGGGCTGGACCCGGATAACGTGGCAGCGGCCATCCGTCGGGTGCGGCCCTACGGGGTCGATGTCAGTGGCGGGGTGGAGGCGGCCAAGGGCCTCAAGGATCGCCAGAAGATGGCGGAATTCATGAAAGGTGTATGCGATGGCGATCAATCACGCTGAGGATGGGAGCGGGGTTCAGGGCCTGGCTCAATCAGCGGCCCAATCGGGGGCTCAAGTAACAGGGCAATCCGTGACCAAGGCGGTGGACCAATCCATGGCCCCCGCCGCGGCTTATCATTGGCCGGATGCCCGGGGCCACTTTGGCCCCTATGGGGGCTTGTTCGTCCCCGAGACCCTGATGCGGCCCCTGGACGAGCTGACCCGGGCTTATGAGCGTTACCTCCAGGACCCCGACTTCCTGGCCGAGCTGGACGCGGATTTGCGCGACTACGTCGGCCGGCCCTCACCCATCTACCATGCCGAGCGCTGGAGCCGGGAGCTGGGTGGGGCCCAGATCTACCTCAAGCGCGAGGATCTTAACCATACCGGCGCCCACAAGGTCAACAACACCATTGGCCAGGCCCTGCTCGCCAAGCGCATGGGTAAGACTCGCATCATTGCCGAGACCGGCGCCGGCCAGCATGGCGTCGCCAGTGCGACGGTGGCGGCGCGCCTGGGGCTGGAGTGCGTGGTCTACATGGGCGAGATCGACGTCGCCCGCCAGGAAGCCAACGTCTATCGCATGCGCCTGCTGGGCGCCCAGGTGGTGGCCGTCAAGTCGGGCTCCCGCACCCTCAAGGACGCACTGAACGAGGCCATGCGCGACTGGGTGACCAACGTCGACAACACCTTTTACATTATCGGCACCGTTGCCGGCCCCCATCCCTATCCGGCTATGGTGCGCGACTTCCAGGCGGTGGTCGGCCGTGAGGCCCGCGCCCAGATGCTGGAGCGCCTGGGGCGCCTGCCGGACGCCCTGGTGGCCTGCGTTGGTGGTGGCAGCAACGCCATCGGCCTCTTCTACCCCTTCCTTGACGACGCTGGGGTGGAGCTCATCGGTGTGGAGGCGGCGGGGGAGGGCCTGGCCAGTGGCCATCATGCCGCCCCCCTCTGCGCCGGCCGGCCGGGGGTGCTGCACGGCAGCCGTACCTATCTCATGGAAGACAGCGACGGCCAGATCATCGAGACCCATTCCATCTCCGCCGGGCTGGATTACCCGGGCGTGGGCCCCGAGCACGCCTGGCTCAAGGACAGCGGGCGCGCTAGGTATGTCGCGGTCACGGACGAGGAGGCCCTGGCGGCCTTTCACACCCTGACCCGCACCGAGGGCATCATCCCGGCCTTGGAGTCCAGTCATGCCCTGGCCCAGGTCGCAAAGCTGGCCCCGACCATGGGTCAGGATAAGGCCATCCTGGTCAACCTTTCCGGCCGGGGAGACAAGGACATGCACACCGTCGCCGCCCGGGAGGGCCTCACCCTATGAGCCGCATCGCTGGACGTTTCGCCGACCTGGCCGCCCGCGGCCGCACCGCACTCATCCCCTTCGTTACCGCGGGGGACCCGGATCTGGCTACCACCGTGCCCCTGATGCACGCCATGGTCGCCGCCGGTGCCGACCTCATCGAGCTGGGCGTGCCCTTTTCCGACCCCATGGCCGATGGACCGGTGATCCAGCGCGCCAGCGAGCGCGCCCTGGCCCACCATACCCGGCTGCGCGACGTCCTGGACCTGGTGCGGGAGTTTCGGGAGCGGGACCCGGCGACCCCCGTCATCCTCATGGGCTACCTCAATCCCATCGAGATCCTGGGCTATGCCGCCTTCGCTGCACAGGCTAGCGCCGCCGGGGTGGACGGCATCCTGGTGGTCGATGCCCCGCCGGAGGAGAGCGGGGAGCTGGTGACCAGCCTGCGCCAAGCGGGGATCGACCTGGTCTATCTCCTGGCCCCCACCTCGGACGAGGCGCGCATCCGCACCATCGGTGCGGTCGCCAGCGGTTTTGTCTACTACGTCTCGGTTAAGGGCGTCACCGGCGCCGGCCATCTCGATCTGACCGCCGTCGAGGACAAGCTAGCGGAAATCCGCCGCCTGATCGACCTCCCCGTCGGGGTGGGGTTTGGCATCAAGGACGCCGAGACGGCGGCCCGGGTGGCCCGCCTGGCCGATGCCGTCATCGTCGGCAGCGCCCTCGTCGGCCGCATCGAGGCCCTGACCATGAAGCCCGAGCTCATCCCGGCGGCCATTGGCGACTTCCTGGCCACCCTGCGCGCCGCCATCGATGCCGCCGACCGCACGGATCTTTCCTGACCAACCTCACCCCTTGACCCTGACCGGCGCTGTAACCCCCGGAGAATGCGGCCCCATGAACTGGTTTGAAAAATTGATGCCCAGCCGCATCCGCACGGAGCCCAACAGCAAGCGGGCGGTGCCCGAGGGCATCTGGGCCAAGTGCCCGGGGTGCGGCGCCGTCCTCTATCGGGCCGAACTGGAGCGTAACCTGGAGATCTGCCCCAAGTGTAATCACCACGGACGCCTGAGCGCCCGGCGGCGCCTGGACAGTTTCCTCGACCCGGAGGGCCGGGAGGAGATCGCGCCGGATCTGGAGTCCGTCGATCCCCTCAAGTTCAAGGACCTGAAGAAATACAAGGATCGTCTGGCCCAGGCGCAGAAGGACACCAACGAAAAGGAGGCCCTAGTGGTGATGCGCGGCCGGCTCAAGGGTCTGGACCTGGTCGCCGCGGCCTTCGAGTTCGAGTTCATGGGTGGCTCCATGGGGTCGGTGGTCGGGGAGCGCTTCACCCGCGGGGTGGACGTGGCCCTGGCCCAGGGCGCGGCCCTGGTGTGCTTCGCCGCCAGCGGGGGCGCCCGCATGCAGGAATCCCTCTTCTCCCTGATGCAGATGGCCAAGACCAGCGCCGCCATCGGCCGGCTGCGCCAGCGCGGCCTGCCCTTCATCTCGGTGATGACCGACCCGACCATGGGTGGTGTCTCCGCCAGTCTGGCCATGCTCGGGGATATCAACGTCGCCGAGCCCAATGCCCTGATCGGCTTCGCCGGTCCCCGGGTCATCGAGCAGACGGTGCGCGAGACCCTGCCGGAGGGCTTTCAGCGCAGCGAGTTCCTGCTCCAGCACGGCGCCCTTGACCTGATCCTCAACCGCCGGGAGATGCGTGATCGCCTCGCCGATCTCATCGCCATCCTTACCCATCGCGGGCCAGTCTGAATCTTTCCGGCCTTTCAGTTGGGACCAGCATGGGCTTTGATGTTAACCCTGGCATGCTGAAATCACGGAAATTTAGGGCGGAATCCGTTACTACCCATGCGCTTTGACCATCTCCAGGACTGGCTGGCCTGGCAGGAAACCCTGCACCCCAGCATGATCGACCTGGGCCTGGAGCGGGTCGCCCGGGTCTGGGCGCGGCTCTGGCCAGGCGAATTGCCCTTCCCGGTGATCACCGTGGCGGGTACCAACGGCAAGGGTTCCACAGTCGCCCTGCTGGAGGCCATCTATGGCGCGGCCGGTTATCGCACCGCGGCCTATACCTCGCCGCACCTCATTCGCTATAACGAGCGCATTCGCCTCGGGGGGCGGGAGGTGTCCGATGAGGACCTGTGCGCGGCCTTTGCCCGGGTCGATGCCGCCCGGGGCGCGGAGTCCCTGACCTATTTCGAGTTCGGCACCCTGGCGGCCATGGATCTCTTCATCCGCGCCCGCCCGGACCTGGCGATCCTCGAGGTCGGCCTGGGGGGGCGGCTGGACGCGGTCAATCTCTTCGCCGCCGATCTGGCCATCGTCACCAGTATTGGTCGCGACCATACCGCCTGGTTGGGAGAGACTCTGGCGGAGATCGCCGGGGAAAAGGCGGGGATTTTCCGCCCCGGGCGCCCGGTGGTTCTGGGTCATCGTGACCCGCAAGCGGTCCTGCTGGAGCGCGCGACGGCCCTCGGCTGCCCGACCTGGGTTCTGGGGCGGGACTTCGACTGGCGCGCGGAGCCGCCCGGTTGGGACTGGCGGGGACCGGGCTACCCGCCCCTGAGCCTGATGCCCCCGGCCTTGCGCGGGCCCATCCAGTTCGACAATGCCGCGACCGTCATCGCCGCCACCGCCTGCCTGCGGGCCCGGCTGCCCGTCTCGGTGGCCCACCTGCGCCAGGGCCTGCAACGCGTCCGGCTCCCGGGGCGCTTTCAGGTCATCCCCGGGGCGCCGGCCTGGATCCTCGATGTCGCCCACAATGGCCCGGCGGCCCAGGCCCTGGCGGCCAGCCTCGCCACCTATCCCTGTCCAGGACGCCATCATGCCGTCCTGGGGCTGCTGGCCGACAAGGAACCCGCGGCGGTGGCCGGCCCCCTGCTCGACTGGGTCGATTGCTGGCACCTGGGGGCGGCGGACAACCCCCGCGCCCTCGATGTGACCGCCCTG
>ERZ1645187.612-NODE-612-length-35038-cov-11.786125_pt1 | contig 35038 bp, 28 predicted proteins | sample MGYA00575352_ERZ1645187 | MGnify/ENA primary metagenome ERZ1645187 (study PRJEB40837, sample SAMN11349314) | freshwater sediment metagenome | isolation source: river sediment | host: Sediment | place: India: Wazaribad , New Delhi | collected 2017-02-21 ... | reverse complement strand
GAACTCCTTGAGGTCCGCCCCGGACCGGGGCGGGCGCTCGACTGGGCCGCCGTCACCGCGCTCCTGCAGCCGCCCACGCCCCGCCGCGAAACAGTGGCCGCGACGCCGCGTGACGGCGTCGACCCCATCCCTTGGCTCGCCGCCCACGTCGCCCGGCAACCCGAAGGCAACCGTGACAACGCGCTCTTCTGGGCCGCGTGCCGCGCCGCCGAGAACGGCACCCACGACTTCGACCCGCTCATCGCCGCCGCGGTCACCGCCGGCTTGCCGGAACGGCAGGCCGCCCGCACGGTCCAGTCCGCCCGAGACACCATCGCCCGCACCACGTTCCAGCCCACCCACCCCGCCCAGCCGGCTGCACCCGCCGCGCTGGCACGTTGAAACAGGAGAGCCAATGTCATCCCCCGCACCATCCGCCCCGCCCCAGCGCCTGCTCCTCTCGGTCGCCGAGGTCGCCGCCGAACTCGGCTGCGGCCGCGACACCGTCTACGCCCTTCTCACCTCCGGCGCCCTCCCCTCGGTCCGCCTCGGCGGACGCTTGCGCCGCATCCGCCGCGCCGACCTCAACAGGTACGTTGACTCACTCGCAGAAAGCACCCCGTCACGATGACCGCCAACCCTGAGGAGCGCACCATGCCCAGACTCCTCCTCACGCCTGAGGAAGCCGCCCAGGTGCTCGGGATTGGGCGCACGAAGGTCTACGAACTCATGCTCGATCGCACGCTGGAGAGCGTGAAGATCGGCGCATCACGGCGGGTCCCGTCAGAGGCCCTGGTGGAGTTCGTCGCGTCCCTGCGCGCTCCGACCCCGTGACCGCCAAGTCAAACCGGTGACGGCCCGATGAGTACCAAGAGCCCCCATGGCGAAGGATCGATCTACCGCCGGCACGACCACCCCACCTGCCCACCGCTCGATGCGCAGGGCAAGCGCCCCAAGCACCGCTGCCAGGGACGATGGACCGCCTCCATCGAACTCCCGCCAGTCAACGGGAAGCGCCGGCGGGCCACCTTCTTCGGAGACTCCCACGCCGACGTCAAGCAGAAGCTCCAGGCCGCGCGACAACGCCTGACTGAGGGCGGACCCGCCCGGGACGCCAAGACCAGGCTCGCAGACGCGATCGAGGAGTGGATTCGCACCACCCTCGAAGCATCCGACCGAAAGCGGACGACCAAGGACACCTACACGATCCTGCTACGCACACACGCCCTCACAGACCCGATCGCGGCGCTACCCATCGGGCGCCTCGGAGCGGCGGACCTCGAGCAGTTCATCCTGCGCCTACGTGCCAAGGGCCTCTCGAGCTCGACTATTCGGCAGACGGACACGGTCCTCAGGCAAGTGCTCGACACCGCAGTTCGGGACGGGCTCCTGGCGTCCAACCCCGCCTCCACCATGCGACGGCCGACCGTCGTCAGCCCGGAGGCCCGCGCGCTCACCCCACGCGAGGTCAGCGCCCTCCTCTCCGCCGCCCACGGCTCACGCTACGAACCACTCCTCCGCGTGTTGGCCGCCACCGGCCTGCGTCGCGGAGAGGCGCTCGCCCTCCGCTGGACCGACGTCGATCTCAATCGCCACCTGCTGACAGTCCGCGGCACCCTTGCGCGAACGGTCTCCGGCCTTCAGATCCAGGCACCCAAGACCGAACGCTCCCGCCGCACGATACCGATCTCCGCAGCAACGGCAGCCGTCCTCGAAGCTGTCCACGAATCCCAGGCAGCCGACCGCGCCGCATGCGGCGACTCGTGGAGCGACACCGGACTGGTCTTCACCACGGAATTCGGCCAGCCGATCGATCCGCGGAATGCCTCTCGCGCCATGAGCATCGCCGCGAGGAAGGCCGGCCTCGACGGCGTCGGCATCCACACCCTCCGTCACACCGCCGCGTCCACCATGCTCGAAGCTGGCGTGCCATTGCGCACCGTCTCCGAGATCCTCGGGCACGGCTCGGTCCAGGTGACCGGAGACATCTACGGCCACGTCTCCTCCGAAGGAGCACGCGCAGCGGTCGACCGGCTCGCCGCCCTGCTCGGCTGGTGACCAGGACCCAACCGGCGGCCGCTCCAGCGCCCAACCGTCCCGCCTCCACGGAGGGCGCGTTCTGCTCCGTTCAGCGGCGTTCGGAGCGGTCCTTCTGCACCAACCCGTGTCTCATGGCTACATAAATGGCTACACGGAGAGCCTTCACAAGCGAAAAGGGCCATCCCGAACCTACCGAGATAGCCCCTGACCTGCTGCTTTACCTGTCGGGCTGGCGGGATTTGAACCCACGACCCCTTGACCCCCAGTCAAGTGCGCTACCAAGCTGCGCCACAGCCCGTTGCCACCGAACCGTGATCCGGCGAGCCCCTCAACTATAGGGCACACCCCGGCCGTGCCTGAAACCGGTGGAAGCCCGTGTGGCGACAGCCACGTCCCCCTCTTCGCCCGAACCGCGGACACCCGCGACGCCGCGTGCCACGCTGGCTCCTGTGAAGACGGACCCAACAGCGAGCCTGTTCCCCGGCAAGTACTTCATCAGCACGGCGCTCGAGGCGCTGGAGACGAAGACCCTCATGTCGGGCGAGCTCCTGAACCGCTACCTGCAACGTGCGGGTATGGCCGGCATCCTGATCGGCGTCTTCTACTCGGTGTACTACACCACGGTCGCGGCCTTCGCCGGCGTGCAGTACGAGAGCTTGTCCCTGGAGGGAGTCGGCAAGGTCGTCGGGGCCCTCGTGTTCGGGTGGGCTCTCGTCTTCATCTACTACACGAAGTCGGAGCTCCTCACCTCGAACATGATGATCGTGACCGTGGGCGCCTACTACCACCGGGCGAAGTGGTGGCGCGTCCTGCGGCTCCTCTTCTTCTGCTACGTCGGCAACCTGCTCGGCGGCCTCCTCGTCGCGATCCTCTTCCGGTTCAGCAGCCTGGTCTCGGGGCCCGTGCTCGAGCAGATGGACCACGCGATCGACGTCAAGCTCGGCTACGTCAGCGATGGCATCGCCGGTTGGGGTGACCTCTTCGTCCGGGCCATCTTCTGCAACCTGATGATCAACATCGCGATGCTGCTCGTCTACAACGGCCTCATCAAGGACGACCTCACGAAGAGCCTCGCGATGATCATGTCCGTCTTCGTGTTCGCGTTCGCGGGCTTCGAGCACTCGGTCGCAAACTCCGTGCTGTTCCTCATCATGTGGTTCGAGCACGGCATCGACGTCGGCCTGGCGGCCGGCAATGTCGGCATCGCCCTCCTCGGGAACTACGTGGGGGGCGGTCTCCTCATCGGGCTGTACTACGCCTACGTGAACGACGATTCGCGCTACCTGCGGAAGCGGCTCAACCAGTAGGCCGGTCAGGAGAGCGACGCCGTCTCCCGGGCTCTCCGGCCCCGGTCCGGCGGCGGCGGGAGTGCGAAGCTGCCGAGGTGGTGGCTGCGCAGCAGCACCCTGCTGGTCCGCATTGACTTGGACCGGCCCGAGAGCGGCGCCGTCGGGGCGTCCCGGCTGAGCTCCACCACCCCCACCTTCAGGCTGCGGGCGAACGGCATGAGGAGCAGCAGCACCCCGACGCCGAGCACCATCACCCGGATGGAGTCGTTGCTCGGTCCGGGCAGCGCGTCGGTGAGGGCGAGCCACACCACCAGCGCACCGAGACCCAGGAACACGGTGTTCTGCAGGCGCCGCATCCATCGCGCCTTCTGGTAGGCGATCATCAGCATCGCCAACCGGGTGGGCTCGTCCCGGTCCGGCAGATGGCGCACCTGGTGGAGGAGCCGGCGGCGGCGGGAGTCCGAGGCCCTCCGGCAGCACGCCCGCTCGGTCGACCGCAGGTGGTGCGTGAGGTCACGGGCGTCCATGACGAGATGTCGGTCGCTCCGCAGGCCGAGCCGGTCGAGGCCCTCCTGCGCGAGGACCGCCGCGTGCATCCCCCGCCGGCACACCTCCGCGTACAGGTACGGCGGGAGCGGCTCGGAGCCGACGACGGCGCCCCCCGGTGCCCGTCCCGTCGCCAGGTACGCGCGCGTGTCCCGGTGGAGGTCGGCGGCGACGCGGTAGTCCCGCACCGCCGCCATGAGCTGCTGCACGTTCTCGACGCCGTCGCTCGCCCCGTCGTCGTCCCGGGACATGGCGAGGGCCGCCTCGAACTCGCTCTCCGCGAGGATCATCCGCGCGAGGACGTGCCCGGGCACACCTGCGAGCAGGTTGCGTGCCTGCCGCATCGCGGCCGTGTAGTCGCCGGTGATGAGGGAGGCCTGGGCACCGAGGGCCCGCATGTCGAGGTCGTGCCTCCGCTCCGGCAGGACCTGGCCGAGAAGGTCCGTCCCGGTCGCGTCGTCGCCCCGGCGGAAGGCGAGCATGGCTCCGAGCACTTTCACGGACCAGGGCTCGTCCGCCGTGATCGGTTCTGCGTCGACCATCGCCGCGGCCCGCTCGTGGTCCCCGGCGAGGAGAACCAACCAGAGCCGCCGCCGTGAGCTGAGGGGGCAGTCCGTGCGCGCGAGGATGGCGCGGGCCGCCTGCTGACCGTGGTGCCGCACCCCCGCCAGCGGGTCGTGCCCAGCGGCCGCCACGGCAACCCACCGGGAACCGGCCAGGATGGACGCCTCCGCGAACGTGGTGTCACAGGGATCCAGTTCCGCGAGCTCCTCCAGGTCCCGGAGCACCTCGGCCGCACCCGTCCTGTCACTGAACAGGAGCCGCACCCGGAGGACCGACCTCCGGAGGGCGGCGCCGCCGTCATCGTCCACCGACGCCGCGGCGCGCAGGTGATCCCACGCCGCCTGGAACTCGCCGAGTTGCGCGGACAGGCGGTAGGCGAGGAGCTGGTAGGAGTGCACCCAGTGCGGCCGGTTCTCCGACGTCACACCAGGGGTGGGCCACTCGTCGTACCCGGGCACCTCAGCGCCGAGGGCGCGCAAGGTGCCGCAGCACGCCGACTGGGCCTCGTCGAAGCGTCCGACGTCGGTCATCGCCTGAATCCACCGGCTCCGGTCCTCGACGTCCATCTCCCGCGCCGACATCCCCCACCGTGCGGCCAGGTGGTCGAACAGGCGGGCGGCACGCGCGAAGTCGTCCAGTTCGGTGGACGCCACCGCCGCCACGAGCACCGGTTCGGCGCTCTCCTCACGGCCTGCCAGCAGTTCGAGGGCGAGGGCCGGGTCCTCCGTGGCCAGCAGCTCGGCCACGCGCACGGCGGAGCGGGGGCCCGTCGTGGCAAGGCGCAGGAGTGCCTCCTCGAACTCGAGGAAGCTCGCCACCGGTTGGGGCAGTCGCCGGCCGCTCCGGAAGAGCGAGTCGACGAGCCCGATGGTGCGCAACGCCTCGTCCTCCGAGCGCACCAGTGGCGGCCCGAGCATCAGCGCCGTGACCCATGCGAGCTGCGCGATCGTCAGGTCGGATCCGCCGCCGGTCAGCGCCTCGGCCCTGCGCCACAACTCGGCGGCAACGAACTCGACCACCGCCTCCTCGTCGGCGAACTCCTCGGCCAGGGAACGCAGCACGGCGGGCTCGTGGTGATCGGTTCCCGCATCGTGCAGGACCTCCGTCCACCGGACGGCCTCGGCGGCCACCAGTCCCCGGGCGGCGTGCAGCGCGGCGAACGCGGCGTCGGCCGCCGCCCAGTCGCGTTCCTCACAGGCGCGTTGAGCGGCACGCCGCAGGCCAGTGAGATCCTCGCCCCCCACTGCCAACGTGTCGTCCATCGCACCCCCAACCGGTGGGAGCATTCTTGGGCCAAAAGTCCCAGAGCACAAGACCCCTGGCCCGGATCCCGGGCCCGATCGTCAGCGCCGGCGCTTCTCCCGCACGCGCACGGAGATCTCGATGGGCGTTCCCTCGAAGCCGAACGTCTCGCGCAGCCGGCGCTCGATGAAGCGGCGGTACCCGGCCTCGATGAACCCGGTCGCGAAGATCACGAACCGCGGCGGCCGGGCCGACGCCTGGGTGGCGAACAGGATGCGGGGCTGCTTCCCACCCCGGACGGGGTGCGGGTGCGCCGCCGCGAGCTCGCCGAGGAAGGCGTTCAGCCGCCCGGTCGGGATCCGGGTGTCCCAGGACTCCAGCGCGGTGTCCAGCGCGCGGACGAGCCGGTCCACGTGCCACCGGGTCTTGGCGGACACGTTGACGCGCGGCGCCCACGGCACCTGGACGAGGTCCTTCTCGATCTCCTTCTCGAGGTAGTACCGCCGCTCCTCGTCCATGAGGTCCCACTTGTTGTAGGCGATGACGAGTGCACGGCCGGCGTCGATCACCTGCTGGACCACCCGGATGTCCTGCTCGGAGAGCCTGTCGGAGGCGTCCACCAGTACCACGCCCACCTCGGCCTTCTCGATCGCGGCCTGGGTGCGGAGCGAGGCGTAGAAGTCCGCCCCCTTCGTCTGGTGCACCCGGCGCCGGATGCCCGCGGTGTCCACGAACATCCACTGCCGGCCGCCCAGTTCGATCAGCTCGTCCACCGGGTCCCGGGTGGTCCCCGCCTCCTCGTGCACCACCACGCGCTGCGACCCGGCGAGCGCGTTCAGCATCGACGACTTCCCCACGTTCGGCCGTCCCACCAACGCCACCCGCCGTGGACCGCCCTCCGGTCGCGGCCCGGCGACGGCGGACACCACCGGCAGCACCTCGAGGACGGCGTCGAGGAGATCGCCGATGCCGCGCCCGTGGAGCGCGGAGATCGCGAACGGCTGCCCGAGGCCCAGGGACCACAGCTCGGCGGCGTCCGACTCCCCCGCCGCACCGTCCACCTTGTTGGCGGCGAGCACGACGGGCCGGTTCGAGCGGCGCAGCAGCCGCACCAGCTCGTTGTCGGTGTCGACGGCACCCACCGTGCCGTCCACCACGAGGAGGACGGCGTCCGCGAGGTCGACGGCGACCTCCGCCTGCTCGGCGACGCGCGCGTCCATCCCGGCGACGTCCACCTCCCAGCCCCCGGTGTCCACGAGGGTGAACTCCCGGCCGGCCCACTCGGCCGGGTAGGTGACCCGGTCGCGGGTGACGCCCGGGGTGTCCTGCACGACCGCCTCCCGGCGCCCGAGGATCCGGTTGACGAGGGTCGACTTCCCGACATTCGGCCGCCCCACGATCGCGAGGACGGGCAGTCCGGGGCGGGCGCCGGCGTCGGTCCCACCCTCGGCGCCGCCCTCGAGGAGGGCCTCGTCCTCCTCGGACAGCTCGAACTCCGTCAGGCCCGCGCGCAGGGCGGCGGCGCGTCGTTCCGCCTCCGCGTCGTCGACCTCGAAGGGGAGTTCCTCGTCAGGGGTGGGGTTCTCGTACTCGTTCACCGGGCAATTGTCCCCCACGGCGGGCTATGCCCGCGTCCCCGCGTCCCCGGGCAGCGCCACCCCCGTCAGGGCGACCGCATGGTCGAGGTGTCCGGCCATGCTCTCGGAGACCAGGCGCATGGCCTCCTGGGTGCCCGCCCGGCCCTTCGGCAGGTCCGGCAGCACGAGCGGCTCGCCGAACACGACGTGCAGTCTCGCGCGCGGCCTCGGCACGTGCCCCACGGACGCCCCCGCCGGGCGCGTCCCCAGGCAGGCGGCGGGCACCACCGGTGCCCCGGAGTTCATCGCCAGCCAGGCCACCCCGGCCTTCACGGACTGGAGCGACCCACTCCCCCGGCTGCCCTCGGGGAAGATCCCCACCAGCCGCCCCTCCTTGAGCAGGTCGAGCGCCACCACGAGGGCGGCCCGTCCGGCGGACCGGTCCACCGGGATCTGCCCCGCCCAGTCCATGAGGAAGCCGAGCCCGGAGTCGAAGAACTCCTGCTTGACGATGATGTGGGAGCCGCGCGGGATCGCCCCGTGGAGCACGGGCCCGTCCACCACACCGATGTGGTTGGACGCCACGATCACCGGGCCCTCGGCGGGCACGTGCTCCGCACCCCACACCCGGGTGTCCCACCACACGTGGTCCAGGAACCACCCGACGCGCCGGGACCACACCGGCCCCCACCGGCGGATGTCGGCCGCGGTGACGTCCTGCCCGCGGGTCACCGCACCCGGTCCTCGATGATCGCCAGGGCGGCGGCGAACGTCTCGTCCGGCACCATCCCGCTGTTGTCGAGGGTGACCACGCCCTCGTGGGCACTCATGAACTCCGAGACGGTGGAGTCCTGGGTGTCGCGGCGGATCACCTCGTCCCGGGTTGCCTCGAGGGACTTCTCGTCGGCGGCCCCGTGCCGCTCCATGGCCCGGCGCGCGAGCCGGTCGGTCGGGTCGGCGATGAGCAGGATGCGCACGTCGGCGTCCGGCGCCACCACGGTGGTGATGTCCCGGCCCTCTGCCACGATCCCCCGCCCGCCGGAGCGTCCCCCGGTCCGCTCCGAGTCGATGATGGCCCGCTGCCGGGCCTTCATCTCCGCGCGGACCGCCAGGTTCACGGCCACCGTCGACACCACGGTCGAGATCTCCCCGGTGTGGAGGCGGTCCGTGACGTCCACGCCGTCCAGCAGCACCCGGGGTCCCGCCGGGTCCGTCACCATCTCCAACGGCATCGCACGGGTCGCCTCCGCGACCGCGTCCTGGTCGTCCAGGTCGACGCCCGTGTCCAGGCACCACACGGTGGCCACCCGGTACATGGAGCCGGTGTCCAGGTATGCGAGCCCGTGGTGGGCCGCCAGCCGCTTCGCCAACGTCGACTTCCCCGAGCCCGAGGGCCCGTCGATCGCGATCACGAGACTCATGCCATCACCCTCCACCCGAGTTCCTCGAGGTGCGCCGTGAGCTCCGCGGCGCGCGCCGGCAGCACCGACAGCGTCGCGACGCCGAGCTTCGCGCCCGCGGGGTGCTCGAGCCGCAGGTCCTCGATGTTGATCGTAGCGTCGCCGATCTCGGCGAACAGGCGTCCCAGTTCGCCCGGCTTGTCCGGGACGAGGACAGTCACCTCCGCGTACCGGCGGGCCGCACCGCCGTGCTTGCCCGGGATGCGTGCCACGCCCCGCCGGCCGTCCTCGATCACCCCGGCGAACGCCTTCATCACGCCCGGCGCCCCGGGGCCGTCTACTGCCGCCGTCCGCAGCGCCCCGACCACCTCCTCCAGCGAGGAGAGGAGCGCCTCGGCGTGCGGGAGCACCGCCCCCGCATTCGCCGCGAGGATCGCGGACCACATCATGGGATCGGACGCGGCGATCCGGGTCACGTCCCGCACCCCCTGTCCGGCCAGGCCGAGCGCCTCGGCGGGCAGGTCCGCGAGCCGTGTCGCGGTGAGCGACGCCACCAGTTGCGGCACATGGGAGACCGCGGCGACGGCGGCGTCGTGCTCGGCCGCCTCCAGCACCACCGGCAGCGAGCCGACGGCGATCGCGAGCCGCCGCACCGCCGCGACCGCGCCGGCGTCGGCGGACTCGTGCGGGCAGATCACCCAGGTGCGGCCCTGGTACAGGTCGGAGTCGGCGGCGGCGGCCCCGCTCCGCTCCCGGCCCGCCATGGGGTGCGAGCCCACGTAGCGGGCGACGGCGTCGCCGGCCTCCGCCGCGACCGCCTCCGAGAGGCCGCCCTTGACGGAGGCGACGTCGGTGACGACGGCGTCGGGGTGGTGCCGCAGGGCGGCCACCACGTGCGGGACGATCACGTCGGGCGGGGTGGCGACCACCACGAGGCTGGGGCGGAAGTCGGGGCCGGCGGGTGTGCCGGCTCCGAGGTCGCGGGCGAGGTGGAGGGACGAGGGCGACCTGTTCTGAAGCCCCACCTCGATCCCGAGGCCCCGCAGCGCGAGCCCGAGCGAGGTGCCGAGCAGTCCGGTTCCGACGATCAGCACCGGCCCACGCACGTCGTGCCTCGGGCTCATCAGAGCCCCACGGAGCGCATCAGGTTGCCGAGCTCGGCGCCGGTGATGACGCGGGATCGTCCGGACCGCAGGTCACCGAGCCGGATCGGGCCCACCTGGGTGCGCACGAGTTCGATGACCGGGTGGCCGACGGCGTCCATCATTCGGCGGACGATGCGGTTGCGGCCGTCGTGGAGGGTGATCTCGAGGATGGACGCCATGGGGGCGGTCTCCTTGATGGTCACGGCGTCGGCCTTCGCGAGGCCGTCCTCCAGCTCGACCCCCTGCTTCAGCTTCTTCACCAGCCCGCGGGGTACCCGGCCGTTGACCGTGCACAGGTAGGTCTTGGGCACCTTCCACGACGGGTGGGCGAGCCGCTGGGCGAGCTCGCCGTCGTTGGTGAGGAGGATGAGTCCCTGCGTGGGGGTGTCCAGGCGGCCCACGTGGAACAGGCGCGTGTTGTACCGGCCCATGAAGTCCGCGAGGGTGGGGCGGCCCTCCGGGTCGTTCATCGTGGACACCACGCCGGTGGGCTTGTTGAACGCGATGGTGAGGTGGTCGGCGTCGAGGACCACGCGGGCGGAGTCCACGTGGATCACGTCAACGGCCGGATCCACCCGGCGGCCCATCTCGGTGACCACCTCCCCGTTCACCTCCACGCGGCCGTCCGCGATCATCTGCTCGCACACGCGCCGGGACGCGATCCCGGCGTGCGCGAGGACCTTCTGGAGGCGTTCGCCTTCGGTGTTCATCTCAACTCCTCGTCCCCGAGCGCTTCCAGCTGCGGGAGGTAGGGCGCCAGTGGTGGCAGGTCGTCGAGCGAGCCCAGGCCGAGCCGCTCCAGGAAGTGGGGGGTGGTGCGGTGGAGCAGCGCACCGGTGGCCTCGTCGTGGCCGGCCTCCTCGACGAGTCCCCGTGCCGTCAATGTTCGCATCACGGAGTCCACGTTGACGCCACGGATGGCGGAGACCTGCCCGCGGGTGACGGGCTGGCGGTAGGCCACCACGGCCAGCGTCTCGAGGGCTGCGTGGGTCAGGCGGGCCGTCTGCCCGGAGGTGACGAAGGCCCCCACGACGTCGGCGAGGTCCGGGTCCGAGTAGACCCGCCACCCCCCGGCCCGTTCCTCCAGCCGGAAGCCCCGCGGTCGCCCCCCGCGCTCACCCCGGTAGTCGGCCGCCAGTTCCGTGAGCAGTTCGGTGACCTGACCGGTGGGCATGCCGAGCGCCTGCGCGAGGCTCGCCGCGGGCACCGGCTCGTCCACGACCATGAGGATCGCCTCCAGCGCGGCGAGGTGGTGCTCGGGCAGGGCGTCGTCCGGGACCGGCTCGTAGGCCTCGCTCATGTCTCCTCCACCTCGTCGAAGTCCTCCCCCACGTCGTAGTCCGCCTCGCCGCCGGTCCAGCGGACCTGCAGCTCACCGAGCGCCTCGGCCTGCTCGAACGCCACCGCCCCCTCACGGAAGAGTTCGAGGAGGGAGAGGAAGCGTGCGACGACGACGGCGGTCGAGGCGGCGTCGTCGACGAGCGCCCGGAACGTCATGCTGTGGCGACGGCGCAGCCGCGCCATGACGCGCGCGCCCTCCTCCCGGACGGAGACCGTGGGGTCGTGGAGGTGGCCGAGGTCGACGGTCGGGGGGCCGGGCCGCGGCTCCAGGGCGCGCGCGGCGAGCACCGCGAGCGCCTCCGGTCCGATGGACATCACGAGCTCCGGCAGGAGCGCGGCGAGGTGCGGTTCGAGGGGCACGGAACGGGGGAAGGACCGGGCGGCGATCTCGAGGCGGCCGGCGAACGTGTCGGCCACCTCCTTGAACGCCTTGTAGGCGAGCAGGCGGGCGAAGAGCAGGTCCCTGGCCTCGAGGAGTTCGAGGTCCTCCTCGGACTCCACGTCCCCGCGGGGCAGCAGGCGGGCGGCCTTCAGGTCGAGCAGCGTGGCGGCCACGACGAGGAACTCCGAGGCCTGCGAGAGGTCCCACTCCTCGAGGGCGGCGAGGTAGGAGATGAACTCGTCGGTGACCTCGGCGAGCGCCACCTCCGTGATGTCGAGGCGGTGCCGCGAGATCAGGGACAGGAGCAGCTCGAACGGCCCCGAGAAGTTGGAGAGGGTGACCTCGAACTGGTCGGTGGCCTCAGGCGGCATCGCCACGGGCCACGAGTTCGCGCGCCAGGCGCCGGTAGGCCTCGGCCCCCGAGTGGGAGGGCGCGTACGTGGTGATCGGTTCACTGGCCACGGAGGCGTCCGGGAACTTCACGGTGCGCGCGATCCGGGTGGTGAACAGCTTGTCCCCGAAGGCCTCCCGCACCCGCTCGATCACCTCGCGGGAGTGGAGGGTGCGCATGTCCACCATGGTGGCGAGGATGCCGTCGATGCGGAGCTTCGGGTTCAGGCGGTCGGTCACCTTGTCGATGGTCTCCACGAGCAGGGCCACGCCGCGCAGCGCGAAGTACTCCGCCTCCAGCGGGATCATTACGCCGTGCGCCGCGGTGAGCGCGTTCACCGTGAGGAGGCCGAGGGAGGGCTGGCAGTCGATGAAGATGACGTCGTAGTCGTCGAGGACCGGCCGCAGCACCCGGGCGAGCGCCTGCTCGCGGGCCACCTCGCCGACGAGTTGCACCTCGGCGGCGGAGAGATCGATGTTCGCGGGGACCACGTCGAGGTTCTCGAGCTGGGTGGGCTGGATGACGGCGCGCACGTCGCTGCGCGGCTGCATGAGCAGCGTGTACACGGTGGTGTCCAGCTCGTTCGCGTTGATTCCGAGGCCCGCGGAGGCGGCCCCCTGCGGGTCGAAGTCCACGATGAGGACCTTGCGGCCGTACTCGGCGAGCGCGGCGGCGAGGTTGATGGTGGTGGTGGTCTTGCCCACCCCGCCCTTCTGGTTGCACATCGCGATCACGCGTGCCGGCCCGTGGCTCGCCAGCGGCGGGGGCACGGGGAAGTCCTCGCCGTCGCCCACCCCGAAGAGCTCACCCTGGTCAACTGTCACCCCACCAGCCTAATGGACGGTGGCAGGGCGGCCGGGCAACGGCGCTCCCCGGATGCGTCGGGTGGGCTGGGGCACGGTGGGACAATGACCCCATGCTGAAGGCCCTCGGACGGCTCACCGCCCTCCATCCGTTCCGGTTCATCGTCGTCTGGGTGGTGGTGGTCCTCACCTCCTTCGCCGTGGCCCTCGGTGCCTTCGGGGAGGGCCTGTTCGACCGGCTCCAGTCCGAGAGCCCCTCCGTGCCGACCTCGGAGAGCGGCCAGGCGGAGGACTACCTCTCCGAGGCCGACGACACGCCCTACACCGTGAACCTCATCGTCTGGGGCCTCGACCTGGCGGACCAGGCGCAGCTGGCCGAGGTGGCCACCGCCATGGCGGACGTCCGGGAGGACCTCACCGCGATCGACGGCGTCGCCGCCGTCCTCGACCCGTTCGCCTTCCCGGCCGGTCCCGCGGACCCGCAGGCGGCGGCCCTGCTTTCCTCGGAGGCCGACGGGTTCATCGTGCGGGTGGAGTTGGAGGACGAACTCTCCGAGGAGGCCGAGGACGCGGCCCGGGTGGCGGTGGAGGAACGCCTCGACGCCGTCGTCGACGACCTGGGCGTGGACGGCACCCGCGGCATCGTCTCGAACGTGGACCTGATCACCGCGTCCGTGATCGATCAGACCGTGGAGGACCTGGCCCGGGGCGAGTCGATCACGCTGCCGCTGTCCCTGATCGTGCTGGTGCTGGTGTTCGGCGGCTTCCTCGTGGCCGGCATGCCGCTGATCGGCGCGATCGCGGCCATCGGGCTCGGGATGGCCGCGATGTGGGTGGCCGCGCAGTACCTCAGCGTGGACTCCTACGTGGTCAACATCCTGTCCATCATGGGCCTGGCGCTCTCGATCGACTACGGGCTCCTCGTGGTCTCACGGTTCCGGGAGGAGCTGAAGGGCGCCGCGGCGCGGCACCGGGAACGTCCGGGGAAGCGCCGGCGGGACCCGGCCGTGGTGGAGGCCCTGGAGCGGACCCTCGACACCGCGGGCCGCACGGTCCTGTACTCCGCCTTCATCATCGCGATCTCGATCTCCGGCCTGCTCCTGATGGAGGCCCCGCTGCTCCGTACCGTGGGCATCGCGGGCGTGGCAGTGGTGCTGGTGGCGGTGGCCAGCGCCGTCAGCCTCGTGCCCGCCCACCTCGCGCTGTTCGGGCGGTCCCTGCTGCGGCCCTCGGTGCTCGCCAAGCTCCCTGTGGTGGGCTCCCACGTGCACGCCCTCGGGGATGTGGCCCCCGACGACGGCCTGTTCTCCAAGCTGGCCCGCTTCGTCCACCGTCACCCGTGGCTGGTGCTCGTGCCGACCCTCGGCCTGCTCGTGGCCATGGCGTGGCCGCTCGCCGGGGTGAACCTCCGGGCGGACGCGCTCGAGTACGTGCCCCGGGACTCCACCCAGGGCGAGTACCTGGACGTGGTGGAGGAACGGTTCCCCGCCCTGCAGTTCCCGGAGGCGTACATCCTCGCGGACGCCTCCGTGGAGGAGGCGGAGGCGTGGGCCGAGGAGCTGCGCGACGTTGCGATCGTGGACCGGGTGAACCCGGTTGCCGAGGTGGGGGACCGTCAGCTGATCTCGTTGAAGCTCGGGGTCGACGGCGCCTCCGCGGAGGCCCTCGACCTCGTCCGCGACCTGCGCGCCGAGGACCGCGGCTTCGAGTTCTGGGTCGGAGGCGCTGCCGCCACGACCATCGACTTCGGGGCGTCGCTCCTCGACCGCCTGCCGTACGCTCTCGCCCTGGTGGTGCTCGCGGTCTTCGTGCTGCTGTTCCTGATGACGGGTTCGCTGGTGGTGCCGCTCAAGGCGCTGATCGTGAACCTGCTGTCCCTGGCGGCGTCGATGGGGCTCACCGTGCTCGTCTTCCAGGAGGGGTACCTCTCCGGGCTGCTCGACTTCGAGCCCCTGGGCGGAATCGAACTGGTGATCCTCGCGCTCGCCGTGTCCTTCGGCTTCGGGCTCGCCATGGACTACGAGGTGTTCCTGCTCGCCCGGATCAAGGAGTACTGGGACCTGACCGGGGACAACGACGTCGCGGTGGAGCGCGGACTCCAGAAGTCCGGACGCATCATCACCTCCGCGGCCCTCGTGATGATGCTCGTGTTCGCCGGCCTGATCGTCGGCAAGCTGGTGGTGGTGAAGGAGGCGGGCTTCGCGCTGCTCATGGTGGTGGCAGTCGACGCCAGCCTCGTGCGCATGCTGCTCGTGCCGTCCTCGATGACGGTCCTCGGCAAGTGGAACTGGTGGGCGCCCGGCCCCCTGCGCCGCCTGCACGACCGCTACGGCATCACGCACGACTGAGCCGATTTCGCGCTGATGGGCCTCCTCGTCGACCTCACCCCGCTGCGCCTCCACCCGGACTTCCGGCGCCTGTGGGTGGGCAACGCCCTCGCGGGGGTCGGGGCGAACCTCGCCGCCACCGCGATCAGCCTGCAGGTGTACGCCCTGACCGGCAGCCCCTTCTCGGTGGGGCTCGTGGGCCTCTTCGGGCTCGTCCCCCTCGTGGTGCTGGGGCTGTACGGCGGCGCGGTCGTCGACACCTACGACCGCCGCACCGTGGCCATCTGGGGCAGCGTGGTGATGTGGCTCGTCGCGATGCTCAACGTCCTCCAGGCCGCGCTGGGCAACACGAACGAGTGGGTGCTGTACGGCCTCGTGGCGCTCAACTCGGCGGCGTTCGGCGTGGTCTCCCCCGCCCGGCAGGCGATCTATCCGCGCATCCTGGAGCGGGAACTGCTGCCGGCGGCGAACTCGCTGAGCTCGCTCGCGATGAGCACCTCCATGCTTCTCGGCCCCATGGCGGCCGGGTTCCTCGTGGACCTCAGCGGCTACACCGTGACCTACGCGGCGGACGCCGCACTGTTCGTCTTCGCGATGTGGGGGCTCTGGCGCCTCGCGCCGGTCCCGCCGCTCACCGACGGCCCCCGCCGCGTCCCCGGGATCCGCTCCGTGCTGGACGGGCTGAGCTACCTGGCCAAGCGGCCCAACCTGCGCATGTCCTTCCTCACCGACTTCTGCGCCATGATCCTCGCCCACCCCCGGGCCCTCTACCCCGCGATCGCCGCCGTCGCGCTGGGCGGGGGCGCCCGGACCGTGGGGATCCTCGCCGCGGCCACGGCGGCCGGCGCCCTCGTGACCTCCCTGCTGTCGGGCCGGCTCGGGGGCGTCCGCTGGCAGGGCCGCGCCGTGGTCCTCGCCGTCACCGGTTGGGGCGTCTCAGTGGCCGGGTTCGGGTTCTTCGTCCTCGCCGCCACGCGCGGCTGGGTGGATCCGACGACGGCGCTCGCGGGCGCCGTCGTCATGCTCGCCCTGGCGGGGGCGTCGGACACGATCTCCATGGTGTTCCGCACCACGATCGTGCAGGCCGCCGCCGAGGACCACATGCGCGGCCGGCTGCAGGGCGTGTTCATCGTGGTGGTCGCCGGCGGCCCGCGCCTCGGAGACGTGCTGGCGGGATCGCTCGGCGAGCTGTCCCTGGAGTGGGCGGCCCTGATCGGCGGAGTGGCGTGCGTGGTGGCCCTGGCGGGGCTGGTCGCCGCGCAGCGGGGCTTCCTGCGCTATGACGCGCACCACCCCGAGCCGTGACCCTCAGCGGCGCGTGTAGCTCTGCACCCACGCCCCGGCGTTGTAGCCGAGACGGCGGTAGATCCGCAGGGCGGCGGCGTTGTCCAGCCAGACCCCGTAGTGGACGATCCCGTACTGCTCGATGCCCCACCGGGTGATGGCGGCCATCATCGCCGCGCCGATGCCCTGCCGGCGCGCATCCGGGTGCACCCCGAGGCCCGCGAGCACCAGGCCGTTCTCGCGTTCCAGGCCCGGGCGTGGCAGCGTCAGCCCGCACACCCCGAGCAGTTCGCCCGCGCGCTCGTAGCCCCACCACACCACCGAGGAGTCCCCGCGCACGTGCGTGGACGGGTTCGCGGCCTCCACGAGGGCGTCGATCTCCGCGGCGGAGCGGTGCGCGAGCGGCACCACGTGTTCCTCCCCGGGCTGGACGGCCGGCGCGGTGCGGCACCACATCCACTCCCAGGCGCCGAGGGGCTCGACCCCGAGGGCCGCCTCCACCCGCCCGGGGTGGGCGTGCAGCGTGCCGTACGGCAGGATCAGGAACTCCGCACCCGCGAGGTCGGCGGCGTGGTCCTCCACCAGTTGGACCACCTCGCCGACGTCCCCGACGCCCACCACCATGCACGCCCCGCCCCGCGGCACGCGGAGCAGGGCGCTCTCACCCCGCGCGAACACCGCGTCCGGGCGCCAGCGGCCGCTGTTGGCCCGCACCATCCGGTCCCGCGCGACGACGTCCGAGAACGCCCCGTCCATCAGCCGGCGGCACCCGCCTTCGGCTTCGCGTCCACGCCGGCCTCGCGCCGCTGCGCGGGCGTGATGGGGGCGGGCGCGCCGGTGAGCGGGTCGTACCCCCCACCCGACTTGGGGAACGCGATGACGTCGCGGATCGACTCCGCGCGCGTCAGCAGCGCCACGATCCGGTCCCAGCCGAACGCGATGCCGCCGTGCGGCGGGGCGCCGTACTTGAAGGCGTCGAGCAGGAAGCCGAACTTCTCCTGCGCCTCGGCCTCGTCCAGGCCCATCACGGCGAAGACCCGCCGCTGGATCTCCTCGCGGTGGATACGGATGGACCCGCCGCCGATCTCGTTGCCGTTGCAGACGATGTCGTAGGCGTACGCGAGGGCCTCCCCGGGGGACTCCTCGAAGCGGTCGATCCACTCGGGCGTCGGGGAGGTGAAGGCGTGGTGGACGGCGGTCCACGCGCCGCCACCGACGGCGACGTCGTCGTCCTCGCCCGTGGGCTTGAACAGCGGCGCGTCGACCACCCACACGAAGGACCACGCGTCCTCGTCGATGAGGCCGACCCGACGGCCGATCTCGAGGCGCGCCGCACCCAGCAGGGCGCGGGCCTCGCTCGGCTTCCCGGCGGCGAAGAAGATGCAGTCGCCCGGCTCCGCGCCGGTCGCGGCGGCCAGGCCGGCGCGCTCCTCCTCCGAGATGTTCTTCGCGACCGGGCCACCGAGCGTCCCGTCCTCGGCGAGGGTGACGTACGCGAGGCCCCGCGCACCGCGCTGCTTCGCCCACTCCTGCCACGCGTCGAAGGTGCGGCGCGGCTGCGACCCACCGCCCGGCATCACCACGGCGCCGACGTACGGCGCCTGGAACACCCGGAACGGGGTGGAGGCGAAGTACGCGGTGAGGTCGGTGAGCTCGAGCCCGAAGCGGAGGTCCGGCTTGTCGGTGCCGTACCGCTCCATGGCGTCGCGGTAGGTCATCCGCGGGATGGGGCGGGGGATCTCGTACCCGATGAGCTCCCACAGGGCGGCCAGCACGTCCTCCGAGACCGCGATGACGTCGTCCTGGTCGACGAAGCTCATCTCGACGTCGAGCTGGGTGAACTCGGGCTGGCGGTCCGCGCGGAAGTCCTCGTCCCGGTAGCAGCGGGCGATCTGGTAGTAGCGTTCCATCCCCGCCACCATCAGCAGCTGCTTGAACAGCTGCGGGGACTGGGGCAGGGCGTACCAGCTGCCCGGGGAGAGCCGGGCGGGCACGATGAAGTCGCGGGCCCCCTCCGGGGTGGACCGGGTGAGGGTGGGGGTCTCCACCTCGACGAAGTCGTGGGCGTCCAGCACCCGGCGCGCCGCCCGGCTCACCTTCGCGCGCAACCGCAGGGCGTGCGCGGGCGCCTTGCGGCGCAGGTCGAGGTAGCGGTACCGCAGCCGGGCCTCCTCGCCCACCTGCTCCTCGGCGTGCTCGGACACCTGGAACGGCAGCGGGGCCGCGGCGTTCAGCACCACGACGTCCTCGGCGATCACCTCGATCTCGCCGGTGGCGAGGTTCGGGTTCGCGTTGCCCTCGGGGCGGAGCTGGACCGTGCCGGTCACCTGCAGCACGAACTCGGCGCGCAGCTCGTGCGCCACCTCCTCCCGGATCACCACCTGGGCGATGCCGGAGGAGTCCCGCAGGTCGATGAAGGCCACCCCGCCGTGATCCCTGCGCCTGTCCACCCAGCCCGTGAGGGTGACGGACGAACCGACGTCCGACGCGGAGAGCGTTCCTGCCAGGTGGGTGCGGAGCACGGGGTACCTCATTTCCGTTGTGGGCGCCACGCGCGAGACAGGCGCGGGCGATTTGATCTTAGCCGCAGCCCCCGCGAACACTTGCATCGTGCACGCCCCCTCCGACCGCCCCACGGGCGTCCTCCGCCTCCTCCTCGTGGGGGCGGTGACGCTCATCTCGCTGGGCGCGTTCGAGAACCTCGCGGTGACCACGATGATGCCCGTGGTGGCCGCGGAACTCGACGGGTTGCGCCTCTACGCGCTCGCCATGGGACTCCCCCTGGCCGCGCACATCGCGGCCACCGCGGCCGCCGGGCTCTGGATCGACGCCCGCTCCCTGCGCGGCCCGCTCGTCTGGGGCGTGCTGCTCTTCGCGGCAGGCCTCATCGCCGCCGGTGCGGCGCAGGACATGGCGCTGGTCGCCCTGGGACGTGGGGTGTCGGGGCTCGGAACCGGGCTCCTCACGGTGACCCTGTACGCCGCCGTGGGGGCGCTCGTGCCCGCCGCGGACCGCCCCCGCTTCTTCGCCGCCTTCTCCGCCGCCTGGGTGGTGCCCTCCCTCGTGGGGCCGCCCCTCGCGGGCTACGTGGCGCAGTACCTCACCTGGCGGCTCGTCTTCCTCGGCGTCGCCCCGCTGGCGCTCGCCTCCCTGCTCCTCCTCCGGCCACTGCTCGCGGCGGCGGACGACGCCGCGGCCTCCCGGGAGCGTGGCGCCGTCCGCGCGAGGGCGCGGGCCACCATGGTCCCCGCCGTCGTCGTCGCCGCCGCCGTCGCGGCGCTCCAGGCGGCCGGGGCATCAGCGGTGGCGGTGTCGCTCGTCGCGGTCGCCGCGATCGTGGCGTTCCTCCCCCGCCTCCTCCCGCCGGGAACCCTCGTGCTGCGGCGCGGCATCGCGTCCGTGGTCGCGACCCGCCTGCTGGTGAACGGGTCCGTCATCGCGATGGAATCGTTCCTGCCCCTCCTCCTGCAACGGGAACGCGGCTGGGAGCCGGGCCCGGCCGGGGTGGTCCTCACGGTCGGCGCGGTCACGTGGGCGTTCGGCTCGTGGATCCAGGGGCGGGTGGTGGAACCGGGCCTGCGACATCGCACCGCCATCGGCGGTGCGATCCTGATCGCCGCAGGGACCGCGACGTCGTCGCTCGTGGTGTTCGAGCAGGTTCCCGCCGTGCTCGCGATCGTCGGCTGGGTGTTCGCCGGCCTGGGCATGGGCGTGGTGTTCCCCTCGATGGCCGTGCTGGCCTTGGCGAGCACGCCCGCCTCCCGGCACGGCGAGGTCTCGGCCTCGCTCCAGATCGCCGACGGCGTGGGCGCAGCGCTCGCCCTGGCCCTGGTGGGCGCGGGGTTCACCGCGCTGCTGGGAACCGGGGCCAACCCCTACCTGCCCGGGTTCGCCGCCATGGTGGCCCTCGCCCTCCTCGCCGTCGTGGCCACCACCCGTGTGCCCAACCTCACGGGGACCGCCCTCCCCACCGGGACCCCTGACCGATAGCCTTGGGGAGATCATGCGGCCGTTCGCCGCTTCCGCCCGTCCGGGCACACTCCCTGAGGCTCTTCGTGACATTCTTTGACTCCTTCTCGCTGCCGGAGCCCCTGCAGCGGGCCATCGACGACCTCGGGTTCACCGAGCCCACCGACATCCAGCGCTCGGCGATCCCGGCACTGCTGGACGGGCGCGACGTCGTCGGGATCGCCCAGACCGGCACCGGCAAGACCGCCGCGTTCGGGCTCCCCCTCCTCGCCCACGTGGACGCCGCGGAGCGGCACGTGCAGGCCCTGGTCCTCACCCCCACCCGTGAGCTGGCCCTCCAGGTGGCCGACGCCATCGGCACCTTCGCCGCCCGGCAGCGCACCGAGGTCATCGCCGTGTACGGCGGCTCGAGCTACCTGCCGCAGCTGCGGGCGCTGAAGCACGGCGCCCAGGTGGTGGTCGGCACCCCCGGGCGCGTCATGGACCTCATGGAGCGCGGCGCCCTCGACGTCAGCCGCCTGCGCGTGTTCGTGCTCGACGAGGCCGACGAGATGCTGCGCATGGGATTCGCCGAGGACGTCGAGACCATCGCCTCCTCCATCCCCACCGAGCGGATCACCGCCCTCTTCTCCGCCACCATGCCGGCCTCGATCGCCCACGTGGCAGCCACCCACCTGCGCGACCCGCTGCGCATCGAGGTGACCCCGGCGTCCTCCACCGTGGAGAACACCGAGCAGCTCTACGCCGTGGTGCCCTTCCGGTTCAAGGTGGAGGCGCTGGCCCGGGTGCTGTCCGTGTGGCGGGAGGAGGCGGCCCTCGTGTTCGTCCGCACCCGCTCCACCGCCGAGGAGGTGGCCACCGCGCTGGCCACCCGGGGCGTCCGCGCCTCCTCCATCTCCGGGGACGTGGCCCAGGCCGAGCGGGAGCGCCTCATCGAGCGGCTCCGGCACGGCGCTCTCGACGTCCTCGTCGCCACCGACGTGGCGGCCCGTGGTCTCGACGTCGAGCGCATCGGGCTGGTCGTCAACTTCGACGTGCCCCGCGAGGCGGAGGCCTACGTGCACCGCATCGGCCGCACCGGCCGCGCCGGCCGCAAGGGCAAGGCCCTGACCTTCTTCACCCCCAAGGAGATGTCGCGGCTCCGCACCATCGAGCGGGCCACGCACACGAAGCTCGCCGAGGTGACCGTGCCCGGCCCCGCCGACGTCGTCAACCACCGCATCCAGCAGGTGCTGCGCACCCTCCCGGTCGGGGAGCTCACCGTCTTCCGGGACGCCGTGCTCGCCTCGGGTGCCGACCCCCTCGACCTCGCCGTGGCCCTGCTGGCCCGCGCGGTCGACGCCGCACCCGAGCCCACCAGCCCGGGCGGCCGCCTCCGCCGGGAGGAGGTCGTGGACGAGCAGGGCCACTTCCTGCGGGCGTCCTTCGAGGGCCAGGGCTCCGGCCGCAGCGAGCACCGCGCCACCCGCGGGGATGACCGGGACCCCCGGTTCGAACGCAAGGCACCGCGCGCGGGGCGGCGGGACGACCGGGACGGCTCCGCGTTCCGCTACCGCGTCGAGGTGGGCCACAAGGACGGCGTCAAGCCGGGCGCCATCGTGGGCGCGCTGACGGGCGACGGCCGGATCGACGGCAAGGCCATCGGCCGCATCGACATCTACCCGTCGTTCTCGCTCGTCGACCTCGAGTTCGAACCCTCCGACGATGCGATCCGCCGCCTCCAGAAGAGCCGCGTCGCAGGCCGTGCGCTGCGCATGGCCCCGGACCGCGGTCCGCGCGAGCGCCGCCCCTACTCCAAGCGCCGCTTCGACTGAAGGACGGTCGCGAGGGACTCACGGAAGTACTGGTAGTCCGTCAGCTCCGTCCGCAGGGGGCCGACCAGCTTCCGCTCGATCGTTCGCGCCACCGCCTCCCGGAGCCGGTGCGCCACCCGGCCCGCCCGGCGTGAGCCCCCGAGGCGGGCCGCGCCCATCGAGAGCAGCGCCAGCAGGGCGCCGAGACCGAGGCCACCGGCGATGAGGACGGTGGGCCAGGGCACCTCCCCGAGCATCGGGGTGACGGGCACCGGCATCATCAGGTAGTCCAGGACCTGGAGGCCCGCCAGCCAGGCGCCGCCAACCACCGCCGCCACGACGAGCAGGATCTGCAGCACCCCCATGACGCGCCACCACCACGGGAGGCGGTCACGCTCGTAGTCGACGCCGGCGACGGCGGTGTCGAGGGCCGAGACCACCGCGGGGATGCGGCCCTCCACCTCCTGGAGGATCGCGGAGCGCCACATGTCCGGCATCTCCCGGGTGGCGCCGGAGACCAGGGCGTGCGCGCTGGCACGCACCGCGGCCTCCTGCACGGGGGTCGGGCCGGGCAGCGACGTCCGGGCCAGGGCCGGGTCGCCCACCGCACGGTCGAGGTGCAGCCGGCGCAGTGGGTCGGGGCGGAACCGGGCCACCCACCGGATCGGCGGCCAGCCGACGTGGGCGCGGGCCTGGCGGATGTGGGAGCCGCGCACGGCCGCAGCCACCGCGGGGATGCCGGCCGCCCGGAAGGCCGCCTCCAGCAGCCTGGTGTGGTGCTGCGCCGTGATCTCACCGGCCGCGGCCCCACCGGCCGCCGCATCGAGGTGCTGCGCGGAGCGAATCAGGTCGGCCCGCGCCCGGGCGAGGCGCGCCTTCTTCGAGGCCGCGATCGCGTGGACCCGCGTACGGAGGTCCGCGACCCCGTCGCCGGTGAGGGCGGACACGGCGTGGGTCTCCACGTCGTCCATCCCGTCCGCGGCGAGCAGGTGCCGCAGGTCCCGCAGGATCGAAGCCACCTCCGCCTCGGACACCCGGTCCGCCTGGTTGAGCACCACCATCGTGACCTCCGCGTGCGCGGCCATGGGCTGGAGATACTGCTGGTGCACCACGGCGTCGGCGTACTTCTGCGGGTCGAGCACCCACACCAGCACGTCCACGACCTCGGCCATCCGGCGGGCGATCTCGCGGTGCTCCACCTCGGTGGAGTCGATGTCCGGCAGGTCCAGGAGCACGAGGCCACTGCCGTCGTCGGGCCTGAGCACCCGCTCCGGCACCTCGAGCCAGTCGAGCAGCTCGGTGGCGCCCTCGCCCCAGGTGGCGGCGAAGGGTCGCCGGGTGGTGGGGCGGGTCGCGGCCGTGCGCGCCAGGTCCTCCCCCACCAGCGCATTGAACAGGGAGGACTTCCCGGAGCCGGTGGCACCCATGAGCGCCACGACCGTGCGGTCCGGGGCGAGCCGGGACCGCATCCCGATCCTCTCCAGCGTCTGGCGGGCCGCCGTGATCGGCGCGTCGGACAGGCGCCCGTCCGCGAGGTCGATCGCGCGGGTCAGCGCCGCGACCTCGTCCGCGAAGGTGACGGTCCTCATGTGAGGCCACCCTCCGCCTGCGCCGTCCTGACCGCGGCGACCTCCTCCTCCACGCGCGTCCGCACGTCCGGATCGATCGCGAGCCCGTCGAGGGCGGCCGTGAACGGCTCCAGGTACCAGGCGAGCAACTGCCGGCCGTGGTCGTTCAGCTTCCCTCGCGCCTGCTTCGCCATCCGGCGCACCGCGTCCTCCCCGAACACGGCCTCCAGCAGCTTCTGCCCGACGACGGCGGTGCCGCCGGCCGCCGCCAGCTCACCCCCCGTGATGACGCCGCCGGTGCTCGCGAGGATCGTGATCATGAGGGCGATGCCGAGGCCGTTCACGCCGAGGGACAGCATCCGCGCGGTGAAGCGCCGGTCCGCGCCCTCCTCACGCACCATCTCGAGGAGTCCACCCTGCCACTCGACGACGTGACGGGACGCCTCACCGCGGAGGCGCGCCTCGGAGGGCAGTCGGGTGAGGGCCTCGGCGAGCAGGTCGCGGCCGCCGCCCTCGAACCGCCACGCGTGGTCGACGTCGGCGGCGGCCCGCTGCGCCTCGGCCTCGAGCAGGGTGAACAGGCCCTCCTCGATCGCGGCCTCCACCGGCTGGGTGGGCGCCGGCGCCCCCCGCACGAAGGCCGAGACCCTGTCGCGGATGCGCCCGACCTGGGTCTCGACGCTGCGGAAGAAGTCGCCGGTCCCGACGAACTCCTGCCACCGGGCGAGCACCTCGCCCCGCAACAGCGAACCGTCGGCGGTGGCGGCCTCCAGCCGGCGGAGCGCCTCGGCCTCGGCCGCGGCGACGCTGGTGCGCAACTGGTCGACCGCCGTCACCTGCTCCTCGGCGGCAACCCCGAGGGCGGTGGCCTGTCCGAGGACGGCGGACACCGCGCCGAGCAGGGTCTGGCGCGCCACGCGAGAGCGGGAGGCGGCGTCGGCGGCCAGCGAGCCCAACCACTGCCGGATGGGGGCGACCTGGTCCTCGGGCAGGTGGTCGCCGTCGAGGACGGACTCCTCGATCGTGAAGAGGGGTGCCTCGGCGAGTCCCCCGTCGACAAGGCGCCGCCGGAGGTCGGCGCGCACCTCGCCGACCACTTCAGGCGGCACCCGGTCCAGGATGATCGCCACCACGGTGTTGCGGGCCGCGGCGTCGCGCAGCAGGTCCCACGGGACGGCGTCGGCGTAGCGCGCGGCGGTGGTGACGAACAGCCACAGGTCCGCGGCGGCCAGCAGCTGGGCCGCGACCTGCCGGTTCTCGTTGACCACCGAGTCGACGTCGGGGGCGTCGACGATCGCGAGACCCTGGGGCAGGCCGCGGGTGGAGCGGATCTCCAGCTCCGTGTGAACGGAGGGGTCGGCGGACGCCGGCGTGGCAGGGGCGTCGGGGGCGACGCGCACCCGGGCGAGGGACGGCAGGATGCGGTCGTCCTCGAACCAGGAGGCCTCCGCGGGGTGGTGCAGGAGCAGGGGCCGGCGGGTGGTGGGCCGGATCGCGGAGGAGGCCGCGACGTCGACCCCGAGCAGGGAGTTCACCAGGGTGGACTTGCCGGCGCCGGTGGACCCCCCGACGACCGCGAGGAGCGGCGCGTCCAGGCGCTCGTAACGGGGCAGCACGTAGTCGTCGAGCTGGTGCACCAGGTGCTCACGCGACTCGCGCGCCTGCGCCGCCCGGTCGATCGCGAGGGGGAAGGGGATGGTGGCGAGGAGGTCCCGCAGCGAGCGGAGCCGCACCACCGCACCGTGGGTCGAGCTGGCCATGTCCGTCTCCCGGTCAGTTCTCGGCGGCCACGAGGTGCGGCCACCAGTCGCTCTGGGGAGGCTCCCACACCTCCGGGTCGGCGGCCACCTGGGCGCCGGACCGGATGTCCTTGACCTCACCGGACTGCGGGAACCACACGAACGGGATCGAGCGGCGGTCGGCGTAGCGGATCTGCTTGCCGAACTTCTCCGCGGTGGGGGCCACCTCCGTGGGGACGCCCCGGGCGCGGAGTGCGCGGGCCACGGCCTCGGAGGCCGCCCTGCTCTCCTCCTGCACGACCGCCACGAGCACCGCGGTGGGCACCGGCCGCGAGGCCCGCACCAGGTCCTCCCCGAGGAGCCGCGACATGATGCGGGAGATCCCGATGGACATCCCCACGCCCGGGTAGGAGCGCTTCCCGTCGGAGACGAGCGAATCGTACCTGCCGCCGCTCGCGATGGAGCCGAGGCCCTCGTGCCCGACGAACGTCGTCTCGTAGACGGTTCCCGTGTAGTAGTCGAGGCCCCGGGCGATGGAGAGGTCCGCGACCAGCACGCCGGGCATGTGGCGGGCCCCCGCCTCGACCACCCGGGTGAGTTCGTCGAGGCCCTCGTCCAGGAGGTCGGAGCGGTGGCCTAGGGCACGCACGGCGTCCGCGAAGGACTCGTCGGGGGCGGTGATGCCGGCCAGGGCGAGGGCGGCCTCCGCCTGGTCCGGGCTGGCGCCCACCACCGTGGTGAGCTCCTCCGTGACCCCGGCCGGACCGATCTTGCCGAGCTTGTCGATGGCCCGCAGCGCACCCTCGACGTCCGCGATGCCGACCGCCTCGTAGAAGCCCTGGCTGACCTTCCTGTTGTTCACCCCGATCCGGAAGGCGGGGATGGGAAGGCCCCCGAGGGCCTCGGCGACGACGATCGGGAGCTCGACCTCGAACTGGAACGGGATGGCGTCCTGGCAGACGACGTCGATGTCCGCCTGGGTGAACTCGCGGAACCGCCCGTCCTGGGGGCGTTCCCCGCGCCACGCCTTCTGGATCTGGTAGCGCTTGAAGGGGAAGACGAGGGAGCCGGTGTTCTCGAGGACATAGCGCGCCAGGGGGACCGTCAGGTCGAAGTGGAGGGCGAGCTGCCGCTCGCGGGTGGTCTCGCCCTCGTCGTGGAGACGCCGCAGCACGTAGACCTCCTTCGAGGTCTCGCCCTTCCGGAGGAGGTCCTCCAGCGGCTCGACGGCGCGGGTCTCGATCCCGGCGTAGCCGTGCAGTTCGAAGGTGCGCCGGACGTGGTCGAGGACGTGTTGCTCGACGACGCGTCCGGCGGGGGTCCATTCCGGGAACCCGGAGAGGGATTGACGGGCCATGGGCCCATTCTCGCAGACGGCCCGGACCGGTCAGCGGGTGGCGAGGAACGGGTTCGTCGCGAGCTCGTGCGCCCAGGTGGTTCCGGGCCCGTGCCCGGGCAGCACCCAGGTGGCCGGGTCCACGACCTGGCGGAGGGTGCGCAGGGTCCATCCCATGACGTCCGGGTCGCCCCCCGGCAGGTCGGTGCGGCCGATCGAACCGCGGAAGACGACGTCCCCCATGAGGGCGAGGGTGCGCGGCTCATCGCTGGGCGCGGCGCCCACCCACCCCGCCACGTCGGCGGGCCACGAGGCGTTGAGGAAGTAGACGGTGCTGCCGGCGGTGTGTCCCGGCGCCGGCAGGGCGCGGACCGAGATCCCCGGGACCAGTTCTGCTCCCCCGCCGGCGAAGTGGGCGGCGCCGAGTTCACGCACGTCGACCGGCCGGTGCCACTCCGGCAGGCCGAGCGCGGACCTGACCTCGGGCGGTGTCCAGCGGAGCGGGTCCTCCAGACGCTCGAGGTCCGGGGCGGGCGCGAGGACCGGACACTCCCCTGCCACGGCGGCGGCGTCCCACACGTGGTCGGGGTGGCCGTGGGTGAGGAGGACGCAGGCCACCTCCAGCCCGTGGCGGTCGAGGACGCCGCGCACGGCCGGGGCCGTGCCGCTCCCCGGGTCGACGACGACGGCGCGGCCGCCCTCCCCCAGGACGTAGCAGTTCTCGGCCAGGACGGCGGCGACGATGCGTTCCAGGATCACGGTCCCGAGTGTATCGGGGGGGCCCGCCCGCCCCCATGCCCCGGGCCCGCGCGGTGCAATAGACTGGCGGGACGCCGTGCCACACGGCTGAACGCGACGTCCGGAGGGGTCCGTCCCATCCGCAACCCGAGGAGTGACCACCATGAGCGAGACTCCCATCGTCTCCCCGCGCGAGCCCGAGGACGAGACCGTCCCGGAGGCCACCCAGGAAGCCGCTGAGGTCACCGCTCCCGAGGAGGCCCCGGCTCCGGAGCCCACTCCCGCCGAGGAGGAGGCGCCGCCCGCCGCCGAGGAGGTCGCTCCCATAGCCGAGGAGGCGCCGCCCGCCGTCGAGGAGGACGCTCCCGTCACCGAGGACGCCCCCTCGCCTGCTCCGGCCCCCGCCCCGCGCCCCCCGGCTGGACCCAGGCCGCCCGTCCGCAAGGTGGCCCCGCCCAAGGAGGTCCCGATGGACCCCCACGACGCGGCGGAGGCCGCCCAGTGGGGCCGGGTGGAGGACGACGGCACCGTTCTCGTCCGCGAGTCGTCCGGCGAGCGTGTGGTGGGCCAGTTCCCCGATGTCGCCGCTGACGAGGCGCTCGCCTTCTACGTCCGCCGCTTCCTGGACCTCGTGGCTCAGGTGAAGCTCTTCGAGTCCCGGCTCGCCCACATCTCCACGAAGGAGATCGACCAGACGCTCAAGTCGCTCAAGGAGCAGGTCGCCGAGCCCCAGGCCGTGGGGGATCTGGAGGGCCTGCGGCAACGCCTCGCCCTCGCCGAGGAGCGCGCCATCGAACGCCGCTCCGAGATCCAGGCCGAGCGTGAGGCGGCGAAGGCCGCGGCCTTCGAGGCACGCGAGGAACTGGTCGCCGGCGCGGAGGCAATCGCCGCCCAGGACCCGCACGCCACCCAGTGGAAGCACTCCTCGGAGGAGTTGCGCCGCCTGCTGGAGGAGTGGAAGAACGCGCAGCGCTCCGGCCCGCGTCTCGACAAGGCGCGCGAGGACGAGCTCTGGAAGCGCTTCTCCAAGGCACGGACCACGTTCGACCGGCACCGCCGGCAGTGGTTCTCCGACCTCGATGCCGCCCAGGACACCGCGAAGAAGGCGAAGGAGGCGCTCATCGCCCGCGCGGAGGCCCTCTCCAGCTCCACCGACTGGGGCCGCACCTCCGGGGAGTACCGCGAGCTCATGGCGGAGTGGAAGGCGGCGGGACGGGCCCGCCGGCATGACGACGACGCCCTGTGGGAGCGGTTCCGTGCCGCCCAGCAGCGGTTCTTCGACGCCCGGGACTCGCAGAACCAGCTCATCGACGCCGAGTACTCGCAGAACCTCGAGGTGAAGCTCGGCATCCTCACCGAGGCGGAGGCACTGCTGCCCGTCCGGGACGTCAAGGCGGCCCGTGCGACGCTTCGCACGCTCCAGGACCGCTGGGACGCCGCCGGCCGGGTGCCGCGCGCCGAGGTGTCGCGGGTCGAGGGCCGCATGCGCGCCGTCGAGAAGGCGATCAAGGATGTCGAGGACGCCGAGTGGCGCCGCTCGAACCCCGAGACGAAGGCCCGCGTGCAGGGTGCCACCTCCCAGCTCGAGAACGTGATCAGCGCCCTCGAGCAGGAACTCGCGGATGCGGAGGCGTCCGGGGACGCCCGGAAGGTGAAGGAGGCGCGCGAGGCCCTCGAGGCGCGCCGTTCGTGGCTCGAGCAGCTCCAGCGCTCCAGCGACTGACCCTGTGGATGGCCGCGGCGCGCCGGTGGCGCCGTGTGCCAGAGTGTGGCCGTGTACGCGTGGCTGTATCCCGTACCGGTGGAGCCGGTGACCGTCCTCGACGAGGATCCCCTCCTGCGCCATGCCCCCTGCGACGGATCGGTGCTCGCCGGCTCCGACCGTCCCCGTGACCTCGACGCCGCGGACCCGTTCCGGACGGTCGCCCGGCTCGTCCCGCCGCGAGCGGTGGTGTGCCTGGCGACGGCGTGGGCGCTGCACACGCACGCCGCGGTCCCGAGGCCCGTGGACGTCGTCGGCGGGGACGCGACGCCGGGGGTGCGCACCCATGACCTGGCCCTTGGACCCGAGGACGTCGTCGAGCGGTGTGGACTGCTCCTCACCACCCGCGTCCGCACCGCCTACGACCTCGCCCGGCTCGCGCCCGCGGGGGTCGCGGCCCAGGCGTTGGTGGACCTGGGGTGGCCGCGTCCGGAGTTCGACCGGTACGTCGCGGCGCGTGCGGCGGATCCCGGCGCCTCCCGTGCGGCACTCCTCAGCGCTGCGGTGCTCAGGTCGTCCGCTTGCGGTTCCCCATGACGCGGTAGGCGTCGAACACGCCGTCGATCCGGCGGATCGCGGCCAGGAGGTGGCCCATGTGATCGGTGTCCGCCATCTCGAAGGTGAACCGCAGGGTCGCGAGCCGATCCCGGGAGGTCGTCGAGGAGGCCGACAGGATGTTGACGTGGTTCTCCGAGAGGATCCGCGTGACCTCCGAGAGCAGGCCGGTGCGGTCGAGGGCCTCGACCTGGATCTGGACGAGGAACACCCCGGCGCCACCCTTGCTCCAGGAGACGGGGATGATCCGTTCCGGCTCGTTGCGCAACTGCTCCACGTTCCCGCAGTCCTCCCGGTGCACCGATATCCCGGACCCGCGCGTGATGAAGCCGATGATCGGGTCCCCGGGGACGGGGGTGCAGCACCGCGCCACCTTGACCCATACGTCGGAGGAGTTCATCCCCTCGACCACGATCCCGGGGTCGGTGGTGCGTGACCGGGACGCCGTGGCCGTCCCGGGGATGGTGGCCTCCGCGAGGTCCTCCTCGGCCCCCGCGTCCCCGCCGACCATCCGGACCAGCCGGGAGACGACCGTGCTGGCGGAGACGTGGTTCTCCCCGATCTCCGCGTACAGGGCCGCGACGTCCGCGAGGCGCATGTCGTCGGCCAGTGCGGTCAGAGACTCGTGGTTCATCAGGCGCTGCAGCGGGAGGTTCTGCTTGCGCATGGCCCGGGCGAGCTGGGCCTTCCCCGCCTCGATGGCCTCCTCGCGTCGCTCCTTCGTGAACCAGGCACGGATCTTGTTGCGTGCCCGGGGCGAGGCCACGAAGCTCAGCCAGTCACGGGAGGGACCGGCGCCCTCGGCCTTCGAGGTGAACACCTCGACCGTGTCCCCGTTCTCCAGCTTGGAGTCGAGCGGGACGAGCTTGCCGTTCACGCGGGCACCGACGGTGCGGTGGCCCACCTCGGTGTGGACGGCGTAGGCGAAGTCCACGGGGGTCGCGCCACCCGCGAGGGAGATCACGTCCCCCTTGGGGGTGAACACGTAGACCTGGGTGCCGGCCATCTCGTAGCGCAGCGAGTCGAGGAACTCGGTGGGGTCCGCGGTCTCGTTCTGCCAGTCCACGAGCTGGCGCAGCCACGTCATCTCGCCGTCCCCGGTCTCCGCCTTCTGCGCCTTGTTCGGGTTCTCCTTGTACTTCCAGTGCGCCGCCACGCCATACTCTGCGCGACGGTGCTGGTCGTGGGTACGGATCTGGATCTCGACGGGGCGCCCGCCCGGCCCCAGCACGGTCGTGTGCAGGGACTGGTACATGTTGAACTTGGGCATCGCGATGTAGTCCTTGAACCGCCCGGGCAGCGGCTTCCACCGGGCGTGCATGATGCCGAGCGCCCCGTAGCAGTCCCGGACCGAGTCGACGAGCACGCGCACGCCCACGAGGTCGTAGATGTCATCGAAGTCGCGGCCCCGCATGATCATCTTCTGGTAGATCGAGTAGTAGTGCTTGGGCCGGCCGGTGACCGTGCACCGGATCCCCGCCTCCGCGAGGTCCTTCTCGATGTGGCTGCGCACGCTCGCCAGGTAGGTCTCGCGGGCCGGCGCGCGCTCGGCGACGAGGTGGACGATCTCGTCGTACACCTTCGGGTAGAGGGTCTGGAACGAGATGTCCTCCAGCTCCCACTTGATGGTGTTCATGCCGAGCCGATGGGCGAGCGGGGCGTAGATCTCGAGGGTCTCGCGCGCCTTGCGCGCCGCGGACTCACCCGAGACGTACTTCCACGTGCGGGCGTTGTGCAACCGGTCGGCCAGCTTGATGACGAGCACTCGGATGTCCCGGGACATCGCCACGATCATCTTGCGCACGGTCTCCGCCTGCGCCGCGTCCCCGTAGGTGACCTTGTCGAGCTTGGTGACGCCGTCGACGAGGTTCGCGATCTCCTCGCCGAACTCCTCCCGGATGCGCGCCAACGGGTAGCCGGTGTCCTCGACCGTGTCGTGCAGGAGCGCCGCCGCCAGCGTGGGCGGCAGCATCCCCAGCTCCGCGAGGATGGTGGCGACGGCGACCGGGTGGGTGATGTAGGGGTCACCGCTGCGGCGGACCTGCCCGGAGTGGGCCTTCTCCGCGATCTCGTAGGCCTTCAGGATGACGCTGATGTCCGCCTTCGGGTGGTTCGCCCAGAGGGCTGCCACCAGCGGTTCGATCAGAGGGGGCACGGCGTGGCTGCGCGCACCGAAGCGGACGAGGCGCGAGAGCATGCTCGGCACCGGAACGGTTGCCGCCGCGTCCGCGTCGAATCTCAGATCGTCCGCCATTGGACAATCGTACGACCTCCCGTGACCCCGTCCGAGGGGTCCCGGCGTCAGTAGGCGAGCACGGACTCCACGTCGTAGCCCTCGAGGCGGCTGCGCCCCCCGAGGTCGAGCAGCTCCATGAGCATGGCGAGACCCATGACCTTGCCGCCGGCGCGCTCCACGAGGTCGACCGACGCGCGCGCCGTCCCCCCGGTCGCGAGCACGTCGTCGATGATGAGGATGCGCTGGCCGTCGTGGATCGTGTCCGGGCGCAGCTCCATCCGGGCGGTGCCGTACTCGAGGGCGTAGTCGACGCCGATCACCGGGCCGGGCAGCTTGCCGGCCTTCCGGACGGTGATCATGCCGACCCCGAGGTGCAGGGCGAGCGGGGCCGCCAGGATGAAGCCGCGTGACTCCAGTCCGGCGACGGCGTCGACCCGGCCGTCGTAGTGCTCGGCGAGCGCGTCGACGAGCGCACCGAAGGCAGGGCCGTTGGCGAGCAGCGGCGTGATGTCACGGAACAGCACTCCCGGGCTCGGGTAGTCCGGGATCTCGCGGATGTTCGCCTGGACGAGTTCCGCAAGCTCTGTGAGCGGGTGGGTCATCGGTGATCCTTCTTCCTCCGCCGGGGCTGGGCCGTCTGGCCCAGGTGGCCCCCGGGGATGACTGTGGTGCCGAGGACGGAAGCGGCCATCCGGTCGCTCGTCGCCTCGCCCCGCTCGGCGCGCTCGGTCCGGCCCCGGAGGACGCGGGCGGCGTGCGCTGCCACGGGCGCCTCCCTCCGGCGGAGTTCCACGAGCAGCGGGGTGGCGATGAAGATCGAGGAGATGGTGGAGACGATCATCCCGATGAACAGGGCGAGCGCGATGTCGCGCAGCGTGCCGGCGCCGAGCAGGAGGACGCCCACGAAGAGGATCGCGGCGACCGGCAGGACTCCCACCACCGAGGTGTTGATGGATCGCACGAGCGTCTGGTTGACCGCGAGGTTGGCGGCCTCCTCGTAGGTCACGCGGTCCTGGTCGAACAGGTTGGCGGTGTTCTCCCGCACCTTGTCGAAGACCACCACGGTGTCGTACAGCGAGTAGCCGAGGATGGTGAGGAAGCCGATGACCGAGGCCGGCGTGATCTCGAAGCCGATGAGCGAGTAGAGGCCGACGGTGATGACGAGGTCGTGGAGCAGCGCTGCCACGGCGGCGAAGGCCATCTTCCACGTCCGGAAGTACGCCGCCATCACGATCGAGACGAGCACGAGGAAGAGCACGAGGCCCTGGACCGCCTTCTGGGTGACGTCAGCTCCCCAGGAAGGCCCGATGTAGGTGGACGTGACGTCCTCCACGGCGATCTCGTACGCCTCGGCGAGGCCTGATCGCACGTTGGCGATCTGGCCGGAGTCGAGCTCGCTGGTCTGCACGCGCAGGCTCGTGCCCGCCACCGTGGTGATGCGCGGTGCTTCCGCGACCCCCTCCTCCGCGAGCACGGCGCGCGCCGGGTCGCCGGAGGTGTTCGCGACGTTGGAGAGGGTGAACTCGGAACCGCCGCGGAACTCGATGCCCGGGTTGAGCCCGCGCACGCCGAGAACCGCGAACGAGAGTGCCATCAGCGTCAGCGCGATCGTGAACCAGAGCCGCCGCTTCGCGACGATCGGGAAGGAGCGGGCCCCCGTGTAGAGGTCGTTGCCGAACTGGGAGAAGTTCATCAGCCCTCATCCTCCTGGCCGGCGGACACGCGCGCGGCCTCCTTCTCGCGGGCCCGTCTCTCGGCGATCGTCAGCGGGCCGGCCTCGGCGGGTCGGACTCGGACGGAGCCCCGGCCGCGATAGGTCATGGCCGACGCGCCGAGGCGCTCGGGATCGAGGCCCGAGAATCGGTGCCCCTGCCCGAAGAACCGGGTCCGGATCAGGAGCTGCATCATCGGGTGGGTGAACAGCACGACGACGGCGAGGTCGACCACCGTGGTGAGGCCCAATGTGAAGGCGAAGCCCCGCACCCCGCCGACCGCGAGGAAGTAGAGCACGGTGGCCGCCAGGAGGTTCACGGCGTCGGACACGATGATGGTCCGGCGCGCACGCGACCAGCCGAACTCCACCGCGTCCTCCAGGGACCTGCCCTCCCGCACCTCGTCGCGGATGCGCTCGAAGTACACGATGAAGGAGTCGGCGGTGATGCCGATCGCCACGATGAGGCCGGCGACGCCCGCGAGCGAGAGCCGGTACCCGGTCGTCCACCCGAGCAGCGTGATCATCAGGTAGGTGATCAACGCGGCCACCGTGAGGCTCGCGGCCGCCACGAGCGCCAGGGCACGGTACTGCAACAGCATGTAGAGAAGCACGAGCCCGAGTCCGATGGCGCCGGCGAGCAGGCCGCGCTGCAGCTGCTCGAGGCCGAGCGTCGCGGAGATCTGCTCCTCGCTCTGCACCTCGAAGTTCAGCGGCAACGACCCGAAGTTGAGCTGGTTCGCGAGCGTGGCGGCGGACTCGCGGGTCAGCGACCCCGAGATCTGCGCCTCCCCGGTGGGGATAGGGTCGTCGACCGACGGGGCCATGACCACCAGTCCGTCGAGGACGATGGCGAACTGGTTCTGGGGCGAGGCCAGCCCGGAGAGCCTGGTCGTGGCGTCCGTGAAGGCGTCCCGTCCCTCCCCGTTGAAGCTCATCGTCACGATCCAGTTGTTCGTGGTCGCACCGGTTGAGGTGGTCTCGAGGCCGGAGGCGGCCTGGGTGATCTGGGTGCCCTCGACGTCCGCCGGGCCGAGTGCGTACTTGGCGGAGCCGTCGAAGGCGCACGCCACGGCGGGCTGACCGGGTTCGAACGTGTCTCCGCCCGCCAGGTTGGCGGGATCGAGGCAGTCGAGCACGTAGTAGTCGAAGGCGAGTTGCTCGGTGAACCAGAGAGTCGAGGAGTTGTCCGCCGGCTCGGCGGCAGGCGTGTCGGACAGGACCCCGTCGGCGTCGGCGTCCGCCGCCCGGAAGGCGGCCTCCTCGATCTCCTCACGGGTCCACGTCTGCGCGGTCGGCGTCGCGGTGGGCTCGGCGGTCG
>ERZ1645187.611-NODE-611-length-35061-cov-19.649089_pt1 | contig 35061 bp, 29 predicted proteins | sample MGYA00575352_ERZ1645187 | MGnify/ENA primary metagenome ERZ1645187 (study PRJEB40837, sample SAMN11349314) | freshwater sediment metagenome | isolation source: river sediment | host: Sediment | place: India: Wazaribad , New Delhi | collected 2017-02-21 ... | reverse complement strand
TGGCATTCAACCATACGCGGCTTTGGCAGCCCTCGATGATGTTTTGAGGAATTTTGAACTTTTCGTCGAGCGGTTCGAGTGAATTACCCAGGTCGATGAGCAGGGCGTATTTGTCCATCCAGTCGTCAAACTGACTGAAGTCGGCTATGATTTGGTCTTGAATTTCGTTAATTGTCATGTAAAAAAGCAGCCCCCTACCCCCCCCCTCTAAAGGGGGAATCTTGAGCATATTTTATAGATTATATGTATTTAAGTTTAGAAAAATCATATTTTAACAATTTGCTTGCTTCACTTTCGCTCATTGAAAGCAATATTTCTTTCCTTTTGAGTCTGTCTCGACTTATCGGTAGAATTAGAGGACGTTGCGTTATCCCAACATTCCAACAACCCGCTTTAGCGCTTCAATAAATGTATCCACTTCTTCTTTCGTATTGTAAAAAGCAAACGATGCGCGAACCGTTCCGGGTATTCCGAGTGAATCTATCAGTGGTTGAGCGCAATGATGTCCGGTGCGAACGGCGATGCCCAGCTTGTCAAGCAGCATGCCAATGTCATACGGATGAATATTGCCGACAAGAAAAGAAATTACTGCGCTTTTGTGTTCGGAAGTGCCGAAGATTTTCATGCCGTCAATTTCCATCAGGCGGTTTGTGGCATATTCAGTCAGTTCTTTTTCATAAGCGGCAATGCGTTCTATTCCGATTTTCTCCAAGTATTTCAGCGCTTCAGCCAATGCTGTAGAACCGATATAATCGGGTGTTCCTGCCTCGAATTTGAATGGAAGTTCGTTGTAGGTTGTTTTCTCAAAAGTGACGGTTTGAATCATTTCGCCTCCACCCTGATAGGGCGGAATTTTCTCGAGCCATTCACGCTTGCCGTAAAGCACTCCGATACCGGTGGGAGCATACACTTTATGACCTGAAAAAACGTAAAAATCGGCATCCAAATCCTGCATGTCGACATTGATGTGCGGGATGGCCTGAGCGCCGTCTATCAGTATCGGAACATTGCCGGCGTGAGCCGCCTTAATGATTTCTTTCACGGGATTGATGGTTCCGAGTACGTTTGAAACGTGTGTGATGGCTACTAATTTCGTTCTTGTATTTATCAGAGAACGAAAAACATCCGGATTCAGTTCCCCTTTTTCGTTTATCGGAATAATGCGCAGTTTCATCCCTTTCCGCTCGCAAAGCATTTGCCACGGAACGATGTTGGAATGATGCTCCATGACCGAAATCACAATTTCGTCGCCTTCGCTGCAGGCATATTCGCCATACGAAAATGCAACGAGATTTATCGCTTCGGTAGTGCCGCGGGTGAAAATGATTTCATCAGATGAAGCAGCATTGATGTATGATGCAACGAATTTTCGGGCTTCTTCATGGGCTTCCGTAGCTTTCTGGCTCAGAAAGTGTACCCCGCGATGAATGTTGGCATTCAGGTGCTCGTAGCCATACATAATTCGGTCGAGCACTGCTTTTGGCTTTTGGGTGGTGGCAGCGTTATCAAAATAGATAAGTGGCTTGTTGTATATCTTCTCTGTAAGTATTGGGAAATCGGTTCGGATATGTTGTATTTCCAGGGGAGTCATTATTTTTAATACAAATCTGTTTATTGACTACAAAATTAGTGTTTTTTTATGAATTATATGCAATGAAGATGAAAAACAACTCACGCTCAACCTTGTACAGAAGGAATGTTGAATTTTTCACAACGTAACCGGTTGAAGTAAGAACTGATTTTTTAACAGAACCGGGAGCACTGAAAATGATTTTTTCGGTTATTACAGTGCTAAATACGCTCGTTATTCATCCCAGAGATTTTTATAGGTGTAAGGCCCGTGAGGTACGACTGCATAAAGTCCCTTGGCGTTTCGCAGATTCCGGTTCAGTTTAGCCAATTCCGACATATCACTTTCATCCAATTTCACCTGCAACGAGCCGAAATTTTCGCGGATTCGTTCCGTGTTTACCGATTTTGGAATGACTGCTGTGTTACGCTCCATGCCCCAGGCAAGAATCACCTGAGCTTCCGTGCAGTTATGCTTTTCGGCTATTTTTTGTACAACCGGATTTTTGGTAATCGATTCTTCGGATTGCATCATATGCCGGCTGCCAAGCGGCGAATAGGCTGTGACAAGTATGTTGTTTTCTTTGCAGAAAGCAATCAGTTTGTCCTGCTGAAAATACGGATGAACCTCCACCTGATTTACTTCCGGCTTTACGGCAGAGTTTTCGATGATGGAGGTCAATTTCGGGATGCTGAAATTCGATACTCCGATATGCTTCGCCAGACCCATTTCCTTAATGCCTTCCATCGCTTTCCAGGTCGCAGAAAGTGGCATTTCGTCCAGCGAATATTGGTCATCGGAGGTTTGAGCATGTTCTTTTTTGAAAGCCAGTGGCCAGTGAATGAGATATAAATCCAGGTAATCGAGTTGCAAATCTTTCAGAGATTGACGGATGGCTGGTTCCACCTGTTCGGGTGAATGAAAGTTGTTCCATAATTTGGAAGTTATAAACATTTCTTCGCGCTTAACAATGTTCTCAGCGAATAAATATTTCAAAGCCTTGCCGATTTCTTTTTCATTTTTGTAAATGTATGCGCAGTCAATATGTCGATAGCCAGTTTTAACTGCTTCCACGACAGCTTCATATACTTCCGTTGGTTTTGAGAGCCAGGTGCCGAGCCCCAATACAGGCATCGAATCGCCGTTTAAAAAATTTAATGTATTCATCTTATTCGTTATTTGTTTTTATTGTTTGAACATTGTGGTTGAAATATTTTACTGCGTAATTTCAGTTTGCAGAATACTAACGAAATTTGTAGCTTTGTAGTTCAAAAAAATTACCATAAAATCACCACTATGAGAAAAAACATCCTCGCATTTTGTCTGACCTTATTCTTTTCAGGCATGTATGCTCAGCAGGCACCGGCCACGCACTTAAATATTATTCCCGAACCGGTTTCCACAATTGTAAAAAAAGGCACATTCTCGCCTCCGAAACACATTACGGTATCCAGACCTGATGGTGCGGATAACGACATGACTGTCAATTTCCTGACAGAAAAACTCAGGAATTTCACCGACGGCAAGGTGACGGTAAAAAACTCCGGTAAAGCTACCATTCAACTCATCTTGAATACAACAAAAGATACATCGATTGGTAATGAAGGATATACACTCACTGTTTTACCAAAAAATATCACTATCAGGGCAAACTCGGCTGCCGGCTTGTTTTACGGAGTTCAAACGCTGGTACAACTTTTTCCGCCTGAAATTGAAAGCCCGCATACCACTGCATGCAATGACGTGAAAATTCCGGTGCTTGAAATCACCGATTATCCGCGTGTAGGCTGGCGGGGGTTGATGCTCGATGTTGCACGCCATTTTTTTACAGTGGATGAAGTGAAACAGTACATCGACAAAATGGTTCGCTACAAATACAACATGCTTCACTGGCACCTGACCGACGATGAAGGGTGGCGCATTGAAATAAAATCACTCCCGAAACTTACATCGGTGGGAGCGTGGCGGGTGGAAAAAACGGGTTGGTTTGGCAGTTTTGCTCCTGCAAAATCCGACGAACCCAAAAATTACGGCGGATATTACACGCAGGAACAGATCAAAGACGTGATTGCTTACGCCAAAGAACGTCATGTGCAGATTATGCCTGAAATTGATGTTCCGGGTCATAGTTCGGCTGCACTGGCTGCTTATCCGGATCTGTCGTGCTTCCCCGAAACCGACGATAAACACGTGAGAGACGGAGCTCCCTTTTTAGACTGGAATACAGGCGGGCGACCTGCAGCTATCATGGAAAATACACTTTGCCCGGCCAACGAAAATGTGTACGATTTTATGGATAAGGTGCTCACCGAAGTGGCTGCGTTGTTCCCTTTCGAATACATCCACACCGGCGGTGACGAGGCTCCCTACACATTCTGGGAAAAAAGTCCCGCTGTGAAACAGCTGATGGAACGCGAGGGACTTAAGAATATGGCCGAAGTGCAGTCCTGGTTTGGCAAGAGAGTGGAAAAAATCATTCTTGCCAAAGGGAAGAAAATGATGGGTTGGGACGAAATTCTGGAAGGAGGCATCACACCAACCACCGGACTGATGAGCTGGCGAGGAATAAATCACGGCATCGAAGCTTCAAAATCGGGACATCCGGTAGTGATGAGCCCTTCCAATTACGTTTACATCGATCTGATGCAGGGCGACGTGAGCACCGAACCACGCGTTTACAACTCGCTAAGACTCAATCAAACCTATAAGTTCAATCCGATTCCCGAAGGTTCCGATGGCCGGTATATCCTGGGAGGTCAGGGAAATCTGTGGACCGAGCAAATTTACAACATGCGGCAGGCAGAATATATGACCTGGCCACGCGGACTTGCCATAGCCGAATCGCTTTGGTCGCCGGAAGGCAAAAAAGACTATAATAACTTTATACGAAAGACCGAAAACCATTTCATCCGGTTTGACTTTGCCGAAACAAAATACTCCCGGGCCATGTACGATCCGATAATACGGGTGAAAAAGGAAGGAGAAAATTATTTGGTGGAACTTACACCCGAAATTGAGGGGCTGGATATTTATACCAGTTTTGATAATTCGGAACCGGATCGTTTCTATCCGAAATACTCGAGCCCGCAGATCATTCCCAAAGATGCCGGACAAATGAAAATAACCACCTACAAGGGCACTAAGCGGGTGGGTCGAATGATTACCCTGCAAGTGGAAGACCTGAAAAGGAGGGTGAAATAACCAAAAAACAGCGGCTGCACAGCTGCTGTTTTTTGTTTTGTTCAGCATGAAAACAGATTGATTTCTTATTCCTTTTCGAGAAAATATACCAGCGAACTACTTTTGGTAACATCCGAAAAAGACGAAAATAATCCGCCTGATCCGCTCATCATACCTCTTATGAAAGGGAATTTTTTGCGGGAATACTTCTCGCTCATCATGGAGATGTAAAAGGCATCAAATGGCATTTTTTTAACATCGGTCATGTACAGTCCGTGTATTCCGGCAAGCATTTCTATTTGTTCTTTTCTGAAATGCCACAGGTGGCGGGGCACGTCGTATGCAGCCCACAGATTGCCGTATTTCAGGGCATCGTAGGAGTTGCAGTTGGGTACGGCAATCACCAGTTTTCCACCCGTTTTGAGTAGCGTAACCAACTGATATCCAGTGTCATTGAGGTTTTCTATGTGCTCAAGTACATGCCAGAGAGTAATGACATCGAACGTTTCCGGGTGTTCCGGTGCATGTTTTTTAACGAAGTCATCTATGGAAGGAAATGCTGTAAGCTGAAAATTTTTTTCGGCAAACCGACGTGCCGAATCGTTTTTTTCCACTACAGATACATCCCATCCGCGTGCTTTCATTTCAGCTGCAAAATAGCCTGTGCCAGTACCTACATCCAGCAATTTTCCTGATCTCAATCCTGTATTTTCTTCTATCCAGCCTGCTTTTTTTCGCAGCATCAGCTTTCTAACTCGGTGATACACGGCATTGACAATTCCTTTCTTCGTATCGCTGTGTGAAATGTAATCGGAGGTTTCGTAGTATTTGCCAATCTCGTTTTCGGCAGGAAAGTCTTTCGTAATCCTCATTTTACATTTTTCGCATTCAACTATTTCAAATGTTTCGCCGCTTACAAAATGATCTTTGCAGTCGAAAACCTTGCTGAATGTATCGTTTCCACAGATCGGACAGGTATTATTTGTCATTTTTTTAAGTTGATTATTCATAAAGTGCAAAGATAGTGCGTTTTCCTGAACCGGAATCCGAGAAGAAGTATTTTTTATTTAATTCCGCTTTCATATTTTGAAAAAACACTTTCTCCGGACATCGTATCATTTTGCGGTTTTTTCTCTTAATTAATTAAAATTTACCTCTTTAATCTGAACAAAACCGGTAAAAATGTACTACTTTTGTATGATTTTTCCCAAAAACTTCCATTTTAAAACTGACGAATGATTTTTACCAAAACAAACTTGCGCTCCTTAACTCCGCACCTGGTTGCACTTTTATTATTTATTTTCATTGCGTTTGCTTATTTTTTACCTGTAATAGAGGGTAAGGAGCTGGTGGCTCATGATACGGATAGCTGGCGGAGTATGGCGCAGGAAACCATTGAGTACAATAAATCTCACGATGATGTGACTCTCTGGACTAATTCGATGTTTGGAGGAATGCCTAACTATCAGATTTCGATGGTGCAGCCCAACAATGTGCTACAGTATGTCGAAAAAGTGATTATGAGTTTTCCGCGTCCGGTATCAAACGTGTTTCTTTATCTCATTTGTTTCTATATACTTTTGCTGTCATTTGGATTAAAACCGTGGCAGGCAATTGCCGGTGCCATCGGTTTCACGTTTGCATCTTACAACTTTATTGTCATAGCTGCGGGACACAATTCCAAAGCAATTACGATTGCATACGTAGCACCTCTCATTGGAGCCGTATTTCTGGCTTTCAGGGAAAAACGATTTCTGGGCGCAGTGCTTACAGCTTTTTTTCTAAGTCTGGCTATACGTGCCAATCATATTCAGATTCTTTACTACACGCTCATTATACTCTTCTTCTTTGCTATTGTTGAGTTCATTTTCAGCATCAGGGAGAAAAAATTTCCGGATTTTCTCAAATCGGCAGGCGTTCTGATCATTGCAGCTATAATTGCAGTAGGGATGAATGCCACCTCGCTGCTTACGACCTATGAATACAGTCATTACACCATGCGCGGCAAATCCAATGGCCTCACAGCTGACACTCAAAGTTCGCAGCACGGACTTAACAAAGAATATATTACTCAGTGGAGTTATGGTGTGGATGAAACTCTCACACTGCTTATTCCTGATTTTATGGGTGGTGCAAGCACAGGCAAACTCAGTCTGAAAAGTGAAACGGCCGGGCATCTGAAAAATCTGGGGGTTCCGGATGGACAAATTAAACAAATAGTTACACAGCTGCCTCTTTACCGGGGTACACAGCCCGGTACTTCGGGTCCGGTTTATCTGGGAGCTATCGTGATTTTTCTTTTCGTGCTGAGTTTTTTTGTAGTGGATAAAAAGTTGAAATGGTGGCTCGTGCCGATGATAATTCTTACCATGATGCTTTCCTGGGGAAAAAATTTCATGCCTCTGACCGATTTCTTTATCGATTATGTACCCATGTACAATAAGTTCAGAGCTGTGTCCATGACACTCTTTGCAACCGGATTCGGTATTGCACTGCTGGCATTTCTGGCTATGAAAGAAGTATATGAGGGTAATATTTCAAAAGAAAAACTTACAAAATCGATTACTGTCAGTGCCCTGATAACTGGTGGAATTTGTCTTGTTTTTGCTTTGGTTCCATCACTTGCGGGCAGTTTTGTGTCGCCCCAGGATGCGCAGTTTCAGGGTGATTATGCGTTTCTGAAAGATACATTGCCACTCGACCGCCAGTCGCTGCTTCGTTCGGATGCTTTCCGTTCGCTGGTATTCATTATCCTGGGAGCATTTGTACTTTGGTCGTTTGTTAAGGGTTTTCTGAAAAAAAACGTATCGATAGCATTGCTGGCATTTTTTATTCTCATTGACCTTTTCCCGGTAGCCAAACGTTACCTCAACGACGATAATTTCGAATCAAAACGTCCGACGCAGCTGGTACAAAAAACTCCTGCCGATGAAGCCATTTTGCAGGATAAATCGCAGTTCCGCATCCTTGATGCTACGGTTGATATTTTTAACGATGCCACACCTTCCTATTTCCACAAAAACATTGGCGGATATCATGCCGCAAAACTCCGGCGCTACCAGGAATTGATCAACATGCAACTTACCGGTGAAATAGGAAAACTTTTCGGTGCTTTCGGGTCTGCCACTACGGCTGAATCCATCACTCCGGTGTTTGATTCGCTCCGGGTGATGAATATGCTGAATATGAAATATGTGATATACAACAAGCAGGCACCGCCGCTCGTAAATCCTTACCACAACGGCAATGCATGGTTTGTAAATAATATACGCATTGCTCAGGATGCCAATGAAGAAATGAAACTTCTGGGTGAAATTGACACCCGGCACGAACTGGTTATCGATAAATCGCTGGCCTCTGCACTGCCTTCAAAGGTTACGCCGGATTCGACGGCAAAAATTTCACTCAAATCTTACGCTCCCAATCATCTGATTTACAGTGTGGATACTAAAACTGATCAGGTGGCTGTATTCTCTGAAATATATTATGATAAAGGCTGGAAAGCTACCATCGATGGTAAAGAAGTACCTTATACCCGTGTAAATTACCTCCTGCGCGCCATGCCGCTCAAAGCCGGAAGCTATGATGTGGAGTTCCGGTTTGCACCCGGTTCGTACAGTACAGGTAATTTGCTGGCTTTGATTTCGTCGGTGCTGCTCATAATCGGCCTGGCAACGTATTTGTTTTTATTTTTCAGAAAAAAGAAAAGTGGTGCTGCAGAAATGAATACTGCAAAATAATTTATTCCGATCAATCGAATTTTTACTCATGCCAAAAAAGAAAATAAGAAAGAAAAAATATTACGTCAGAAATGCCGGAGTCACTGCCACATTCAGTATGTCGCTGGTGCTGTTTCTGATTGGTTTGCTCGCTCTGTCGCTTTTCCTCACACGTGATATGACCAATTTTGTTAAAGAAAACCTTAATCTTTCCGTTGTTCTGAGCGAGGAAATAACCGAATCGCAGACAAAAGCAATTGAAAAATACCTGACTAAGTCGGATTTTGCAAAATCGGTTGAATATATTTCCAAGGAGCAGGCACTCAAAGAGCACGTTGAATACCTGGGTGAAGATCCGGAGGCTTTTCTGGGATATAATCCGCTATTTGCACAGTTTGAAGTGAAACTGAACGCCCGGTATGCCAACAACGACAGTGTGCCGGTCATCGAATCGAAATTGAAACGATTTGGTAAGAGCATTGAAGAAGTAAGTTATCAGAAAGATGTGATAGCTCAGGTGAATGAAAATATTCGAAAAATCAGCATCATACTGATTGGGATAGTAAGCGTGCTGTTACTGATTTCTTTTGCGTTGATTAACAATACGGTACGGCTTCGGATATACTCCAACCGTTTTCTGATAAACACCATGAAGCTGGTCGGTGCCAAAAGCTGGTTTATCCGCAAGCCTTATATGAAACAAAGTGTAATTAACGGGCTTGTGGCAGCTCTCATAGCGTTGGGTTTGCTTGCAGCCTTGGTTTATTATTTTAAATTCAACTTTGGACTTGACACGGATTTAATAAAACAGAAAACCGCACTGATAGTAGCGGCAATCGTCATCGTTTCGGGAGTGATACTTACGGCCATTTCATCTTACTTTGCTGTAGGGCGTTATATCCGAATGCGTACCGACGATATGTTTTATGTGTGATTTCGGAATTCAGAATACAGAATACAGAACACAGATTTTGAAGTATTTACAAATAGAAAAAACGAAAAAAAACTGACTAAATATGGAAGAAAAGAAATTCGGACTTTCAAAAATAAATTACATCCTCATAGCAGCTGCATTTCTGGTTGTTGTGCTGGGTTTTATCATCATGGGCGGTGATCCCTCGGGCGAGGTGTTTAATCCGGATATTTACAGCACAAAACGGATCATTGTTGGTCCGATGATTTCGTTGGCAGGCTTTATCTTTATGGTGGTTGCCATACTGTACAAACCGAAAAAGAAAGTTCAGGAATGAGTATTTTTGAGGCAATTGTTATTGCCATTGTAGAGGGACTGACCGAATTTCTGCCTGTGTCGTCCACCGGACACATGATTCTGGCACAGGGATTTCTGGGGGTGAAGAGCGATGAATTTGTGAAGGCATTTACGGTTATTATTCAGTTTGGAGCTATCATTTCGGTGCTGGTATTGTACTGGAAACGTTTTTTTCAGTCGGTGGATTTTTATCTGAAATTGCTGATTGCTTTTCTTCCGGCTGCTGTTATCGGATTTTTAGCCGGCGATTTCATCGATAGTTTGCTCGAAAATGTATGGGTGGTGGCCATCATGCTGGTGCTTGGCGGTATATTTATGCTCTTTGTGGATAAATGGTTCACCCATCCGCAGGAAAACGAGCCCGAAATGACATTGAAAAGAGCACTAAAGATTGGCTTTGCACAATGTGTAGCGATGATTCCGGGCGTTTCGCGGTCAATGGCTACCATCGTGGGAGGTATGGCGCAGGGATTCAGCCGCAAGACGGCAGCCGAGTTTTCTTTCTTTCTGGCTGTACCGACCATGGCAGCGGCTTCGGGTTATAAATTTCTGAAATTATTGATGGAAGATACTACCCGCAGTATGTTGACCGAGAATATGAATGTGCTGATCGTAGGAAACGTGGTTGCATTTGTAGTGGCGATGCTTGCCATCAAGTTTTTTATCAGTTTTCTGACCAGATACGGCTTTAAAGCCTTCGGATATTATCGCATTGTGGCAGGACTGGCTATCATATTACTGCTCGTGTTGGGTTATAATTTAGAAGTTGCATAAAGGTGGATTTTACAGAAGGAGAGATTTTATACGTTGATAAGCCGCTTGGATGGACCTCATTCGATGTGGTGAATAAAATCCGCTGGCAAATATCTCGTACACTGAAAATAAAAAAAGTAAAGGTAGGTCATGCGGGCACCCTGGATCCGCTGGCAACCGGAGTGATGATTATTTGTACCGGAAAAGCGACCAAAAGGATTGAAGAATTTCAGTATCAGACCAAAGAATACATAGCAACACTTGAGCTGGGAGCCACCACACCATCCTTTGATCTCGAACATGAAGTAGATGAACGATTTCCGACCGGACATATTACCAAAGAGTTGATTGATAAGGTTTTACCTTCGTTCAAGGGCGAAATCTGGCAGGTTCCGCCAATGTATTCAGCTGTAAAAGTGGAAGGTAAAAGAGCGTATAAATATGCACGTGAAGGGCAGGAGGTTGAACTTAAACCCAAGTTGTTGGTTATAGATGAGATAGAGGTGCTTGATTTTTCGTTACCCGTGCTGAAAATCAGGGTTGTGTGCAGCAAAGGCACTTATTTACGTGCACTTGCCAGAGATATTGGTGAGGCATTGCAAAGCGGAGCACACTTAACTGCACTACAGCGTACCCGCATTGGCGATGTACGCTTAGAAAATTGTCGGCAGATGGGCGATTTGCTGAATCACATCTCCGGAATATCCGGAAATGAAAAGCAAGTCATTCCGGATTGACCGAAAAACTTACAAGAACAAATGATTTAACTTTTTTTGATAATAAGAAAGAAATATGTATTATGTGATTCTTTTTGAATTCAAAATCAATAGAAACTTACAGAAAAAATGAAATTATCACAATTCAAATTTAAATTGCCGGATGAGTTAATTGCTCAGTACCCAGCAAAATTCAGGGATGAATCCCGCCTGATGGTATTGAACAAAAAAACCGGAGAAATTGAACACAAAACATTCAAAGACATACTCGATTATTTTGAAGAAAAGGATTTGTTTGTGTTCAACGATACCAAGGTTTTCCCGGCACGACTTTATGGGAATAAAGAAAAAACAGGTGCGCAAATTGAAGTTTTTTTATTGCGTGAACTTAATCGCGAGGGACGTCTGTGGGATGTGCTGGTGGAGCCCGCGCGTAAAATCCGCATTGGCAATAAGCTTTATTTCGGCGATGACGATACAATTGTAGCTGAAGTGATTGACAACACAACTTCACGCGGACGTACACTGCGTTTTCTGTACGACGGCGATCACGAAACCTTCAAGACCGAACTGTATAAACTGGGCGAAACTCCGCTACCGAGGAATATTACACGTCCGGTAGAACCCGAAGATGAAGAAAATTTTCAAACCATATTTGCCAAAAAGATAGGAGCAGTTTCGGCTCCGGCAGCGGGATTGCATTTCAGCCGCGAACTGATGAAACGAATGGAAATCAAGGGAATAGATGTGGCTTTCCTGACTTCGCACATGAGCCTGGGTAACTTCCGCGAAATTGACGTGGAGGATCTTACCAAACACAAGATGGACTCCGAGCAAATGGAAATTACACCCGAAACTGCTGAAACAGTTAACAATGCACAGGATGAAGCAAGGAAAATATGTGCCGTCGGGGTTACCGTAATGCGTGCACTGGAATCTGTGGTAGGCACCGAAGGGAAAATCAAACCTTTCAGCGGCTGGACAAATAAATTCATTTTTCCACCCTATGATTTCACAGTTGCAAGTGCCATGATTACTAACTTTCATCTGCCTTACTCCACGCTGCTTATGCTTACTGCTGCGTTTGGAGATTACGACTATGTAATGCATGCGTATGACGTGGCAGTGAAGGAGAAATATCAGTTTGGAGTATATGGCGATGCCATGCTGATAATCTAACATGCTATAAGTATAACCGGAAGCGGGAAGAACGAAGATTTATGCTTCGAACTTCCCGCTTCTTGTTTTTTAGGAAAAATTTCAAAAAATCAGACTTATAGTTTTAAAAGTAGGCTTTAAACTCCTGAATTGCCTGATATCATTATTTTTGAGGCAAGTCAAAGATTATGAACAATAAAAATGGACTTAATCTGAACATTCTAATTGCGAATAAAATTTGATTAATGCTCAAAAGCTCCTCCTTTAGAGCCTGTCCCAGCCAGTCCCGATTTTATATCTGGAAACATAGTACGGGAAGGGTGGGGTTCATTTGTTACAAAATTTCTCAATCTCTTTCACAATTTCCTGCCAGTCAGGCAACTTGCCAGAGCCTATGTCTCCGCAGGCAAGCTCTCCTGAAGCCGTTTTGAAAACATGATATCCGTATTTTTTTAATTTTTCAATATTTTCCTGTACAATTGGATTTTCGTACATATAGGAGTTCATGGCCGGAAAAATCAATACCGGGCTGCGAGCAGCCATCACCGTTGTTGTAAGCATATCGTCGGCAATGCCGTTGGCTATTTTTCCGATTACGTTGGCGGTGGCAGGCACAATTACAAATAAAGCTGCTTTTTTGGCGAGTTCAATGTGCTTTGTATCCCACTTATGCACGGGATCAAACATATCCGTAACCACCTGATTGCCCGACATGGTCTGGAATGTAAGCGGAGTCACAAATTCCTGAGCCGAGCGCGTCATGATCACTTCCACATTGTATCCGTCTTTCCGGAGCTGATTGACTATCTCGATGGATTTATAGCAGGCTATTCCGCCCGTTACGCCGATAAGTACCGTTTTCATTGTGTTTTATTTTGTTGATTGATTTCGTGTGGATGATTTATAAATATATGATAATCAATGACTCAGCATATTGTTGACAATCGATTTTGCAATCTGTTTTTTTCCTCTCGGCCTGTCGATGATTTTATTACCTTTTATCAAAATACCCTCGTGGTTTTTTTCTCCAATGAGCGATACTTCGTTGGCAAACACCATATCACAGCCGTTTTGAGCCGTAAGTTTTTCTGCAGCTGCCATAAGCTTTTCTTCGGTAGCGTTACGCAGTAACTTGAATCCTACCAAAAAAGTAGCCGGATTGTTTTGCTTAATAAGCGGTATGACCTTTTTGGTGGGCTTCAGCCCGATAATCAACTCGTTATCAGATGATATTTTCTCGTCTTTTCTATGTTGAGTTTGTGGATTTTCCAAAAGAAACCGGACATCATCATTGGTAAAACCACGTTCACACTGCAATGCTTCAATTTCTTCAGCTAAGCGATAAATATTCGCAGCATACGAAAATGTGAAGTCCGAAACAGCCATCGAGTGAATAAAGAAATCGATTTTAGTTTCCTTTGTGAGCTTATCCACTGCTTTGAATACACTCTCAGCATCCGTCACCTCAATAAAACTCACGAACTTTTGTTGGTTCTCATTCAAGGTTTTACGGGCAGCCGTTTCGGTCAGCAGGTAATGGACATGAAAATCCTCCGTATCGCTTTGCAGCATATAATCCAATATGGCTTCCAGGCAATGCCAGCCCAGCTGTCCGGTGCTGATGTTGGTTATTTTCCGGACTCCGTCCATGTTTTCTGAAGTTCCTCCGGCTGTAATGGCAATGTTGATCATAAAAGGTCCCCTAACCCCGTTCGGCTGAGCTCACGTCGAAGCCTGAAGGGGGAATAATTGTGAGAATTTGAAATGAAATAATGGTTTTGATGATAATCCTTTCAAATAATTTTATTCAATTATTTGACCTGCTCTTTCTGAAAGTTTTTCCAGAATCTGGTTGTTATCACCCAGTAAAAGTACTACCGGTTTGTGTGTTTGTGCTTCTTCGGGTGTCATTTGCGCATAAGCCATGATGATGACTTTATCGCCGGGTTGCACCAGGCGGGCTGCAGCGCCATTCAGACACAAAACACCACTTCCGCTCTTACCTTCTATCACGTAGGTTTCGAAACGTGCACCGTTGTTGTTATTGACAATTTGCACTTTTTCGTGAATGAAAATTCCGGCCTGATCTATTATATCCTTGTCGATAGTGATGCTTCCGGTGTAATTCAAATTTGCTTCAGTAACCGTAGCTCTGTGCAGTTTGGCTTTTAATAATGTAAGTAACATAAGATTATTTACGATTTACGATTTTACAATTTACGATTGAAATCTTTCCCTTTAATCAACTATTCAACTATAACCCAGAATTTCATTATCAATCAACCGCGTTTTGCCGAATTTTACAGCCACAGCACCCAGAGCATCTTTTTCTATCGTAATGATTGGTTTCAGCGACGGAAAATCGAGGATGCTCACATAGTCAATAACGGCTAACGGCATTTCGTTGATTTTATCGGTAATGATTCCGGTTAGTTTTACCACATCTTTTTCGCCGTTGGCAAATGCATTTTTCGCTTTTTTCAACGCCTGATTTAGAATTACCGCCTGCTTTCTTTCTTCGGCAGAAAGATAGGTATTTCGCGAACTCATGGCAAGCCCGTCGGGTTCGCGTACTATGGGACAAATAATGAGTTCAATGTCCATGTGCAGATCTTTCACCATTTTCGTTAATACAGCTACCTGCTGGGCGTCTTTTTGTCCAAAATACGCTTTGTTGGGCTCAACGATATTAAACAGCTTATTCACAACAGTAGTTACGCCCCTGAAATGAGTAGGTCTTGATGCTCCGCAAAGCACTCTCGTGATATTTCCTTCCACTTCCACGTAAGTTGAACTTCCGGGGGGATACATCTCGCTCACCGAAGGATAGAATATCACGTCAGCACCTGCGCTCAGAGCAAGTTCGGTATCTCGTTCTATGTTTCTTGGATACGACTCAAAATCCTCGTTGGGCCCGAATTGCGTAGGATTTACAAAATCGCTTACCACCACCACATCATTCTCCGCTTTTGCTTCACGGATTAACGACAGATGGCCTTCATGCAGAAAACCCATGGTGGGTACCAAACCCACCGTTTTACCGGCTGCACGCTGACCGGCAAGATATTCTCTTAATTCTTTTACAGTTTCTATTATCATTTCTAATACAGTTTATCTATAATTTCCTGATCGATACCGTATGTGTTTTCTTCGGCCGGAAAACTGCCCGACTGAACTTCGCTGATATACTCCTGAACGGCGGCTTTAATTTCAACATTCAGCTTTGCGAATTGTTTAACGAATTTAGGCACAAAATCACTGTACATACCCAGCATATCATTGACTACGAGCACCTGCCCATCACAATATTTACCTGCGCCTATTCCAATGACCGGAATAGTAACCGATTCGGCTATTAGTTTGGCAAGCTCCTCAGGCACCCCTTCAAGCGTGATGGCAAATACACCTGCATCTTCCAGTATTTTTGCGTCTTCCAGTATTTGTTTTGCGCTTTCAGTGCTTCTTCCCTGTACCTTAAATCCGCCAAATACATTTACCGACTGGGGTGTGAGCCCGATGTGTCCCATCACGGGAATTTGTGACTGAACAATGGCAGCAATGGTATGGGCAAAGTAAGCGCCTCCTTCAATTTTTACGGCTTCAGCTCCGCCCTCTTTGATAATTCTGCCTGCATTTCGGATGGCTTCTTCTTTGGAAATGTGGTAAGAGAGAAATGGCATATCGGCAATGACCAGTGCACGGCTTACACCTCTCGTCACAGCCCGTGTATGATAAATGATGTCTTCCACAGTGACCGGAAGCGTCGATTCGTTTCCCTGAAACACCATTCCCAGCGAGTCGCCCACCAGGATGGAGTCAATTCCGGCTTCGTCGAGAATTTTTGCCATGGAGTAATCATAGGCTGTGAGTATGGTTATTTTCCTGTTTTCATCCTTGGCTTTTTGAAATGACTTGACACTGATTTTCTTTTCCATGATTTGTTATTTTAGTATTTCGCTGAGTCTGTAGTCGTCCAGCATTTTCATTGTTTCCCTTCCCAGCGTTTTGTAAATTTCCACCAATCCGGGCATATCTTTTTCCAAACTTTGCAGATGCATCCGGATGGTGTTTTCGTCACCCCGTTTCAGAGGTCCTGTAAGAGCATCTTTTCCAGCTTTGTATTGTGTATTTTGAATTACACTTTCCAGCAGTGGTATCGCAGCATTTCGTATTTTATCTTTTTCAATACCCGTTTTCTCAAAAATGCTGAAGGAAATATCCATCAACGTTACCATGTAATTGGCAAGTATACTGCATGCCGTGTGGTATAAAGCCTTCTGTTTGCCATCAATTTTTATTACCGGATTGTTGGTTTTTTTGAAAAATTCAGTCAACTCATCATTCTCAATTGTAAACCAGGTGTGATTCAGTTTTTCTACCGTAGTTGGCTCGCCGCTGAAGGATAGTAAAGGGTGTGCGCTGCCGGTTGAAAATCCTTTTTCTTTGATTGGCAGAAGTATGCCGGTAGAGTGTACTCCGCTCGTATGCAAAAACATTTTATTTTCACTGGGAGGTATGTTCAGGGCTGCAATCTGTATGGCAACTTCTTCAATGGCATCGTCGCTCGTAGTGATCCAGATCATGCGGCTTGAGTTTATGAGTTCTTGGAGGTTAGCGAACGGCCGGGTATTGGTAATTTCTGCAGCTTGTCTTGCATGCCCGAAGTTACGGCTGTAATAACCCGCTACATCTATACCTTTGGTTCTGAAATAATTACCTAAGGCAGTCGCCACTTTCCCGGCACCTACAAAAGCAATCATGCTGGATGATGTTTTAAGTAAGAAATACTTTTTACTTTCAGGGTGCAAAGTTACGAATAATTATAGCAAAGGACAATTATTCGCTGACGTTTGTGTGTAAAGTAGTACCCGGAGCGGGTTGAAATCAGTCAATTTCCATGTCCAGGTTCTTGCGAAGCTTTTCGAGGAGCGGGAAATCGTTTGCCATTCTTTTGTAGATTTCCTGAGGAGTCTGATGTTTTTTGAATTCAGATTCGGGCGCCAGTTCAATTTCCAGTTTTATGGAGTCGTTTTTTAATTCCTTTCGCAGATAATTCACCACACCCATCTGCATCAGTTCCTTTTCCTGAAACTTATTGTCAACCATTACTTTAACGGTATTTTCTTTTGTCAATTCAGGATAGTGATTTTCCAGCAGGGCTTTTGTGCCCGGATCTTCGTTGTGCAGGGCAATGAAATCTTTCCACCTGGAAGTCAGGTCTTTATCGGTAAATAATCCTACATTACCCTCATCTTCGATCGGGAGTTCGGGGATAGGATGTGGCGTTTCCGCTTTCTCGTTTTTCAGTGAGGAAATGGAAATACTTACCGGACGCTGAAATTTCGGTTCGGAGTTCACAGAAGGTGCCGGTTTTTTGTCGGTTGGTATTTTTGCTGTTTCGGCGACAACTGTTTCAGCTACAATGTTTTCAGACGTTGTTGTTTTAGCTGCCGGATACTCTGTTTTTGTTTCAGCTGTAAGTGCAGGGCTTTCCTTCTTTTCGTCGTTTTGAGCAGGAGCGGGTGTGGTTTTCTGTAGGGGGGCAGACTCTTTACCGGTCAGTATTTTTTTTTTATCACCGGCGAGCTGACAAATTTTTATCAATGTCAGTTCTACCAACAGCCTTTTGTTTTTACTGATTCGATAATTCAGGTCGCAGTCGTTGCTTATTTTCAGCGCCGAAAAAATAAATTCGGCTTCACAGTCAGCAGCCTGCCGCCTGTATCGTTCGGCAATTTCGGCGCCCACTTCCAGCAGCTGTATTGTCACCGGATCTTTGCATACAAGTACATCGCGCAGGTGCGAACTCAATCCGGTAATGAAATGATGTGCATCAAACCCATTATTCAGTATTTCGTTGAAAATGAGCAGCGACTCGCTAACATTCCCGCCAAGAAAAGAGTTGGTAAGCCTGAAATAGTACTCATAATCGAGTACGTTGAGATTTTCGATTACATCCCGATAGGTAATGTGGTTTCCCGAAAAACTTACAAGCTGATCAAAGATGGAAAGTGCATCGCGCAGGCCGCCGTCACTTTTCTGGGCTACGATGTTCAGAGCGCTCTCCTCGATGTTTACATTCTCCTGTGAGGCAACGTATTTCAGATGATTTACCGTGTCGGTAATCGAAATACGGTTGAAATCATAAATCTGGCACCGCGAAAGAATCGTAGGGATAATTTTATGCTTTTCGGTGGTAGCCAATATGAAGATGGCATGTGCAGGGGGCTCTTCCAGTGTTTTCAGAAACGCATTGAAAGCGCCCTGCGAAAGCATGTGTACCTCGTCGATGATGTATACGCTGTATCGGCCTATCTGCGGTGGTATCCGAACCTGGTCGGTGAGAGTGCGTATATCGTCCACACCGTTGTTGGAGGCGGCATCCAGTTCGTGGATGTTGTAGGATCGCTGATCGTTGAATGATTTGCAGGATTCACATTGGTTGCAGGCTTCGAATTCTTCGGTAAGATGTTCGCAATTGATTGTTTTGGCAAAAATGCGGGCACAGGTGGTTTTACCCACGCCTCGCGGACCGCAGAAAAGATAAGCGTGAGCCAGTTTTTTGCTTTTAATCGCATTTTTCAGGGTGGTAGTGAGCGCATCCTGCCCCACTACCGAGCGAAAGGTGGAAGGGCGGTATTTAAGAGCCGAAACAACGTATGAATCCATCTGTAGTTACTTTTCTGGAGGTTAGAAACGAATTACAAATATAGTTTTTTTTATTGAAATGACAAACAGGCTTTAGGGAGCTGAAGGCAATATCCCGAAACAAAAATTATTCGTTCCTGTAATCTATCACTGCCGGAGCAGAAGAGGCATAGCTGCCCAATATACCTATGCCGTTTGCGATGTTTGTATAGATCTGCACAGGTTCTGTAAATGGATTTCCGCTTTGATTACCGGCTGCAGCCGACGATCTGGCATACATGTAGTAATCGTGGGAAATTTCCTGCAGGTAAATGTAGTAGGTGCTTCTCATTTCTTTCCGGAATTGAGAATCGTAGCCTTTGTAGTCTTTTTGACTTATCCGGATTGAATTCGAAAATTTCAAATCGTATTCTTTCCCGTTGAATAAATCATCTGTAAAAGTATCGAAAAAATAATTGTTGTCTGAGAATTCAAACAGGCTTCCGATGTCGTTGGTCTGCTGATTTCCAAATACAATGTCTTCGAAATCAAATAAATACGATTCATTCACCTCATTTTCATAGTAAGTACGTTTTCGGACTACCAGCCGGTAGTAGTTTTTTTTGTTACCGTCATCACGCAATTTTACCCTAAACCGGATGTTTTTGTACGTGTATTCCGAAAGCGTATCTTGCCGGTTGGATCCGTTGTATTCGCCCGTGTAGCCTATGTAGTATTGCTTCTCTGTCACTGATGATGTGTCCACGCTCAGGATGACGGGCTGCGGTGGAATGACGGTGGTGGCTTTTACTGATTCAAATCCCGATGCAACTGCTTCTATTCTGATTTCTTCGCCCGGCTTCGGTCTGTATGCAGCCCGATAAATGCCTGCTCCGGTATGTGTAAGTTTCTCTTTGAAGGTATTATTCACGTACAGGCTGAAATCGGCGTTCGTCACTTTGTTGTATTCATATCCACCGTAGCCTCCGCTTCCTTCGTCCAGAAAAAACCTGGATTCGGTCAATACAGCCTTTATCGCCGAGTCGGGTGTGACAAAACTGCTCACTACCAGCATCGGATTCATGATTTCTCCCCGGAATTTTATGGTTTTCTCGCATCCGGCAGTCAGCAATGCCACCATCAAAAATACCATGTATATGTGTCTGATTTTCATTTTATTAAAATTTATAGCTGTAACTAACAGATGGGATGATGGGGAACAGGGTTACCTGTTTGAGCACCTGGCTGCTCTCGTAAAGTCCGGTGCGCGGATTGTAGCTGCCCTCGGACGACTGATAGACCATGAACGGGTTGTACTGATTGTACACATTGTAGATGCTGATGTTCCAGGTGCGGATTCCCCGTTTTTTCTTTTTGTGAAAATTCACTCCCAGATCCATCCGGTGGTAGTTGTTGTAGCGGTAGTTGTTTCGGGAACTGATGTAGGTTTCAGGGCCCCTGAAGGTGTATCCCTGATTTGTTTCGGGGATGACAGTACCCTGATAGGTTTGCATGCCGAGTGTGGCTGTGTTGCCGGTAGCAAACACCCAATTGCCCGAAATGTCAATTTTTTCGGAGAATTTATGCATCACCGTGATGCTCAGGTCGTGGCGGCGGTCGTATTTGGCCGGAAATACTTTTCCGTAGTTCAACTCCTGTCCCGGGCGGTCGAAGAGCCGTTCGGTTTTGGACCAGGTATAGCCAAGCCATCCGGTAGTGTTTCCGAATGAACGCTGGGCCAGAAATTCCACTCCATAAGACCATCCGCGCCCCATCACCACTTTTTCTTCCCAGCCGGACGATTCGCCCATAAAGGATGCGCCATCCTTGTATTCAATCAGGTTGTTCATGGACTTGTAGTAGCCTTCGAGCGAGAAATCGAGCAGGTTTTTCAGGTTGTAGAATATCCCGAAGGCATACTGATCGGATTTCATCGGTTCAATAAACCGTGTGGCTGGTACCCACAGGTCGGTAGGCATGCTGATACTGTTGTTGGAAAGCAGGTGAATGTACTGATTCATGTGAGCGTATCCGGCTTTGACCGAAAGTTGTTCGTTTATCAGCATCCGCATTCCGAGGCGGGGTTCTATGGAAAAATAATTCTTCTGCTGCACGTTGAACGTGGAAAAATGGATGCCTGCGTTGAGTTTGAATCTGTCGGTGAGTGTGATGTTGTCCTCCAGATAGGTCATGGTTTCGTGTGCATAGATATTTCCTTTGCCGATTACGGTATCCATCGTTTCGTTTTTATCGTTGTAATTATTGAAAAAATAGAAAGTGGAAACATCCGGCCTGAAAGTGTGGTAAGTATAGTTAACGCCGAATTTAATATCGTGTGCTGTATTTGGCGCATAGTCGAAATCAGCTTTCAGCGATACATCTTCAATCCCCGAGCGGTATCCCACCCTGAACTCTTCGGTGCGTGTTTTTGGAGGATTGATGGATTTATCGGTACTTTCGGAGAGGTAACCCACGTTCATATTAGACCGGTAGCGGGTGTATGCGGCAGTTGTGTTCATGAATAACTTGTTGGTAACCACGTGATTCCATCGCAGAGCAGCGATGGCGTTTCCCCAGTCCCAGTTCAGTTTCATCCAGTCGCTTGTATTTCTGTCGCCGTACGACGTGCTGCTGGTGCGATACCTGGCGTATATGGCATCATCGCCCAGGTAAGCACTCAGATAGAGTTTGTCTTTTTCCGAAAATTTGTGCGTCAGTTTGGCGTTGAGATCGTAGAAGTAGTATCCGGCCGTGGTGTTACCTGTTTCGTCGCCTGAGTTTTCTTTTGCTGCCCTTTTGATGATGGGCTGGCTCAGGAAATCGATGTAAGTTCTGCGTGCAGAGATGTTGAAGGTGGTTTTTTCCTTTATTATCGGGCCTTCCAGGTTGAATTTTGACGAGATAAGCCCAACGCTCACATTGCCGTGAAAGTTTTTATCGTCGCCATCTTTCATTCTCACATCTACCACCGATGAGAGTCTTCCTCCGAAACGTGCCGGAAAACTTCCCTTGTAGAGGGTAACATTCTTTACGGCATCGGTATTGAATGCCGAAAAAAAGCCGAACATGTGGTTGACGTTGTAAATCGGAATTCCATCCAGGAGCATCAGGTTTTGATCAGGTCCGCCTCCGCGCACATACAATCCTGCCGAACCTTCGGTGCCGGATTGTACTCCCGGCAGCAGTTGCAGGGCTTTGATCAGGTCGTTTTCGCCGAAGAGTGTCGGGATGTTTTTGATTTGCTCTATGGGCACTTCGATGGCGCTCATCTGGGTGCCCTGAACGCCCATTTCGTTGCGCCTGCCCACTACCGTCACTTCGCGGAGGGCTATGCTGGCATCCATTTTTACGTTAATCACCGTGTCTTTCGTAAGTCTGAAATTACTTTTTTCAGTAGTGTATCCCACGTAGCTGTAATTCAAATCCACTTCGCCGGCATTCAGTGAAATGGAATAGTGGCCGTAATTATTTGTTACGGTCCCTTTTTTTGATATTTCATCAAAGACAGAGGCGCTGATGAGTGTTTCACCGTTCGATTTGTCGGTGATGTACCCGCTGATGGTATATCGCTGTGCATGCAATGTAATTGACCACACGACGAGTGAAATGAGGATTATTATTTTTTGTATCTGCATTTTTTTTGTTCATTATGTAATGCAAATGTAAGAAATTTCCGGCAACTCATCTTACTGTAAAGTATTGTTCTGTTCATATAACTAATTTTAAACAACCTGAATTTCATGATTGTTTATTGTTTCAACAACCTGTATTCTATTTAAATATTTTCCGGTAAATTTTATATAATTGCTTTAAAAACGTCATTTGTCATAATTTCGCCTCTACGAGGCTTTATATTCTGATACATATTATTTCTATCCTAATTTTTTCCTCTACGTGGCTTAAGTCATTAGCACCAGCGGTGGGACAATCTCGTAGAAAATAGATTACACCCATCAACAAAAGTTCTTCGGAGCGACATTATTTTTTCGGACAAAAACTTTTCAAAATCATAATTCTTTTCCTGATCCAGGCAATGTGAAGTTTTTTTTTGAAAAAAAACTCCTGCATTTTTTTTGCAGGAGTTTGTTTGGAGTGAATTACTGATTGGGAGCCGGCGCTTCTTGAGGAGCTGCAGGTGGTGTTGCGTTCTGAATTATATTGGCTTTTTTCTGTGCTTTCTCGGCATTTTTTTGTGCTTTGTCAGCGTTTTTCTGTGCTTTTTCTACTTCTTTTTGTAGTTTTTTGGCCTCTTTCTGTGCTTTAGCTTCGGCTTTAGCGGCTTCTTTATTGGCTTTGTCGATTTGTTTCTGTTGAGCAGCGGCTTCTTTGGCTGCTTTTTTCTCTGCTGCAGCTTTTTCTTTTTGTGCTTTAGCTTCTGCTTTTGCAGCCTGAGCTTTGGCTTTATCTATGCTTTTCTGTGATTTTTCGGCTTCTTTAGCGGCTTTTGCTGCAGCTTTTTCTTTCTCTTTTTGTGCTTTGGCTTCTGCTTTGGCAGTATTGGCGTTGGCTTTATCAATTAGTTTTTGTGCTTTTTCAGCTTCTTTGGCTGCTTTTTGTGCTGCTTTGTCTGTTTTTTCCTGCGCTTTGGCGTTGGCAGCGTCTATTTTCTGTTGAGCTTTTTCTGCATTCACGCGTGCTTTTTCGGCTTCCTGAGCAGCTTTTTCGTTTACCTTGTCAATTTCTTTTTGAGCTGTCTGTGCTTTTTCCTGTGCTTTTTCAGATTCCTGCTGGGCTTTATCTACCACTTTTTGTGCTTTTTCACTTTCTTTTTGTGCTTTTTCGGCTTCTTTCTGAAGTCTTTCTGCTTCATCCAGTTTCTGTTTTTGTTCTTTTAAGTAGGCGTCCTGTTCGGCCTTAATCTGTTTGTTGAAAGCTTCGCGGTGTTCCAGATTTTTGGTGTAGGGATTTTCGCCCTTCATTTCAATTTCAATTTGTTTTGCATTGTTGAAATCTACCTCACTGAATTTTTGGGGCAGTGTGGGGCTGTTGAACCATTGTCCGTTTTCTTCATAGATGTAAACGTTTTTTTTCAGGTCAAAATACATATTCTGATCGGGCAGAAATACGTGTGTGGTTTTGGCATTGTAACCGCCGGCAGGTGCCCAGGGTGGAGTGGTAACGGCATTTGCAGGTGTTGTGGTGATGATTGCGAATGTCAAAACGACAAGTGCAGCAACGATTTTTTTAGTTTTCATGGAGTGGTTTTTTTTATGTTTGATTTTTTAAAAAATATTCAGGTCGAGTATCCAATTCAGTGCCAAAAGTATAAATAATCATTCAAAAAAACAACTCCTGAAGTTGTTGATTATCAGGAGTTGTTTTCAGAAGTGACTGTATATGGCCTGAAAATACGGTGTATCCTTATTTTACTTACGTCTTATTGGCTTTTCGGCTACCGGTGGTTTTTGTTTTGTTTGTAATATTTTTTTACCATTTTCTTATTGGCCCGGTGGTATTTTTTATCTGCTTTGTACATGGCTTTGCTGTAAGTCCGTTGATGTTTTTCCATTCGTTTGTAGTAGTCGTGCTGTGCTTTCCGGTTCCAGTATTTAGCCCTGTGATTGCTGTTGTAGGCGTATGGCCGATGATTGTTTATCACCAGTTGCACCTGTGGAACTACACTCAGGTTTATATTTCTGTACATAACCGGCAGCGCAGCACTTGTACTCCAGTTTCTGCCGTTCATGTAAATATACACGCCGCGATGAAGGTCGTAATAGAAATTTTGCTGTGGAAAATAAATGTGGGTGTTTTTTGCTCTGTATCCGTTGGCAGGTGCCCAATACGGAGGCGCTGCTGCGGATTCTGCCGGTATTGCTATTGTCAGCGCGAACATGGCTGCAAATGCAACGATCAATTCCTTTGTTTTCATAATCTTAAGTTTTAAATAGTTACTGAATTAGCTATCTTACTTTCGATATTTCAATATCTGTGCCAAAAAAACACCCTTTGACTTGGAATTAAGTTCAAAGGGTGTCATTCTGGAAATAAAAATACTCTGTTACAGCAGGTATTGTTCGCTGATGGATTTGTGTTCCTGCACCCTTCGGATGGTATCGGCAAACATATCGGCAATGCTCAGGATTTTTACTTTCGCGCATTTTGTGCAGTCGAATGGAATGGAATCGGTGAATGCAATTTCAGTCAGTTTGGAGTTGGTGATGTTATCGCTGGCAATTCCGGACATCACACCGTGTGAAACGATGGCGCGCACACTGAGTGCTCCATTGTCAATCATCAGATTGGCTGCCTTGCAGAGGGTGCCGGCGGTATCTACCATGTCGTCAACTATAATCACATTTTTGCCCTCCACATCACCTATTATTCTCATTTCACCTACCACATTGGCTTTTTCGCGTGTTTTGTGGCAGAGTACCATCGGCACTTCCAGGTGCTTGGAGTAAGATCCTGCCCGTTTGGAGCCTCCCACGTCGGGAGAGGCAATTACCAGATTTTCAAGAGCCAGCGACTTGATGTAAGGAATAAAAATGGTGGATGCATACAGGTGGTCAACCGGGACGTTGAAAAATCCCTGAATCTGGTCGGCATGAAGATCCATGGTGATAACCCGGTCCACGCCCGCTACGGTGAGCATGTCAGCTATAAGTTTTGCTCCGATGGATACGCGTGGTTTGTCTTTCCGGTCCTGACGCGCCCACCCGAAATACGGAATAACTGCGATGACCTTGTAGGCCGAAGCCCGTTTGGCAGCGTCGATCATGAGCAGAAGTTCCATCAGATTGTCCGAGTTGGGGAAAGTGGACTGAACCAGGTAGATGTACTGTCCGCGGATGGATTCTTCGTAAGAGACCGAGAATTCACCATCGGAAAAGTGTTCGATATTCATTTTTCCAAGTGGCCAATTTAAACTTTTACAGATTTTTTCGGCCAGATAACGGCTTTTTGTGCCCGAAAATACTTTGAATAAGGTGGAATCTTCTGACATAAATTCGGTGAGTTTTTTGGATGAGTAATTTTTTGCAAAATTACAGAAATTTAGATAAAATCCGAAGTTTTTTTTGAAACAAATCAAATCAATTTCTTAACGTATGGAAAATCAAATAGATAACCGTATTTTTTATAAAATGTGAATGAGGTAATGATTCAATGCAAACGTTTGAAACCTTTTTGAATGTCTTTTTTAACTTTACTCCGAGACAGATAATACATTATGAAGTAATTTTGAATTTACAAACTTTTATCGAAAACAATTCTTAAGGGTAAAGTCATGAAAATACACGTAAATATACCTTATTTTACTCGCTGGGGACAACGCATTCTGGTTTCAGGAAATGTGAAAGAACTCGGTGACGGAGATTTTAGCAAAGCGCTGCCGCTCAGCCTTAACAGCCACGAAAACTGGTACGGAGAATTTGAGTGCAACCCCCCAGCCACCGAACCGTTGAAATACAAGTACCTCCTTTTCGACGAAAACACAGGAAAATATACCGAAGAATGGGGAGATAACCGCACAGTGGAGCTCCAAAAAAACACAGACGATTACTACTGCTTTGACAGCTGGAATGTGGCCGGAAGCGTCGAAAATGTGTTCATGACCTCACCATTCCGGAAAGTTTTACTCAAACCCGGCATAGCAGCTCTTGCAAAAGCAAAACAGCCGGCTAAATATACGCATAAATTCATTGTTAAAGCGCCGCTGCTGAAACCAAACCAGGCACTTTGCATTATAGGAAACTGCAAGCAGCTGCGCAACTGGACAGTATCCGATCCGGCGATGATGAATCTTCGTGATGATGAATGGGAACTTAAAATTGATTTAAGCAAGGCCACCACCGAAATTCATTATAAATACGGCGTTTATGACGCTGAAGCAGGTCATTTTCTCTTTTTCGAACAGGGCCCCGACAGAATAGCTGCTGTAATTCAAAATTCGGTTGTGCAGACAAACGATGGCTTTATTCGGGTTGATAATCAGTCCTGGCACGGGGCAGGACTTGGATTGCCAGTGTTCAGTATTCGTACCCGCAAAAGTTTTGGAGTGGGCGATTTTGCCGATCTGAAACTACTCGTTGACTGGTCTGAAAAAATCGGGATGAAACTCATTCAACTATTACCCCTGAATGACACTACCGGAACACATACCGAACTTGACGTGCTGCCCTACGCAGCCATATCAGCTTTTGCGCTGAATCCGCTTTTTCTAAATCTTCCGGAGTTGGGGGCAATGCCTGCTAACAGCTACATGAAACAGCAGTACCTGCCCAAACAGGCAGAGCTGAATGCACTTCCGCTTATTTCATTCCTCGAAGTTATCAATTTCAAACTTCAATATGCCAGAGAAGCCTACCTGCATCAGAAATCTGCATTTCTGAACGATCCGGAATTCAAGGTTTTCTTTGATAAAAACGCTTTCTGGCTTGTTCCCTATGCTGCTTACTGTGTGCTGCGCGATCGTTTCGGAACCAATGATTACCGGCAGTGGCAGGAATTTGCACAATACGATGAATCGAAAATTGCAGCATTTACGTCATCCGATCAGTCCCATTTCGACGAGGTCGGTGTAAATTACTACATACAGTATCATCTGCACAGGCAACTCAACGATGCCGGCTTGTATGCCAACGAACATGGAATAGTGCTGAAAGGCGATATCCCGATAGGTGTAAACCGCAACAGCGTGGATACGTGGGTCACACCCGAACTGTTTCACATGGATATGAACGCCGGAGCTCCGCCCGATATGTTTGCCATCAAAGGCCAGAACTGGTCATTACCTACCTACAACTGGGAACAGATGAAAAATACCGGCTTCAAATGGTGGAAACAACGCTTTGCACAAATGTCGAACTATTTCGACACATTCCGCATCGACCACATACTCGGATTTTTCCGCATCTGGGAGATTCCTGCCAGTGAGGTGGAAGGCATTATGGGTCATCTGAATCCTTCTATTCCAATCTATATCAATGAGTTTGCCGAAAAAGGAATCGGATTTGACTACAACCGCTTCTGTAAACCGTATATTACCGACCAGATACTTTATGACTTCTTTGGCGACGAAGCAGCCTGGGTTAAAGCCAATTGCCTCCAGGTGGAAGAAGGGTGGATACTGAGACTGAAACCCGAATACCTCCATCAGGCGTATGTTGAGACACTTTACAAAAACGGCGAAATTTCTGAAAAGGTAAAATACGGACTCTACGATTTGATTTCCAACGTCTTGTTTTTCGAAGTGGAAGGTACGGACCGTACACAATTTTATCCACGCTACGGTATGCATTCCCTCCGTACGTATGCCGAACTGGACGAACACACCAAAAAAGGACTCGACGAACTGTACATTCACTATTACTATCACCGTCAGGATGAAAACTGGTATCACTCCGGCCTGGACAAACTTCCGGCTCTGAAGCGCGCTACCAACATGCTCATCTGTGGCGAAGACCTTGGAATGATGAATCCGGCGGTAACCTCTGTGATGAAAGAGCTCGGAATACTGAGTCTCGAAATTCAGCGTGCGCCGAAAAGCAATAAAATTGATTTTGCACATCCGAATGATGCTGCTTACCTGTCGGTTGTAACACCTTCGACTCATGATATGAGTACCATACGAGGTTGGTGGGAAGAAGACCGCAGCATCACGCAGCAATTCTACAATCAGCAACTCGGCCACTGGGGCGAAGCGCCGTATTTCTGCGAGTGGTGGATTTCCCGCGATGTTATCCTGCAGCACCTTTATTCACCGGCTATGTGGGCAATTTTCCAGATGCAGGATCTGCTCGGAATATCCGAAAAACTTCGTCGCGAAAATCCGCACGAAGAACGCATCAACGATCCATCCAACTCCGAAGCAAGCTGGCGTTACAGAATGCACATAGCTATCGAGGACCTGATGGAGGAAGAGGAGTTCAACAACGAACTGAAAAATTTTATCAAACAATCCGGAAGGTAATTTTTCGCCGTTAAGGATTCGAAAAACAAACAATTTCCCCCGAACGCATTATGAGCGTGAGGGGGATTGTTTTTTGGCGATATATTCATTGAAAATCACTCCGGCAATGATCAGAAGCAGGCCAATGAGCGTAGTGATGAAAATTTTCTCCTTCAGTATGAAATGAATAAAAAACAGCGAAAGAAAAGGGGACAGGTAACACAACTGATTGATAAGAGCCGGATTGCTGGTTTTTCGCAAAGCCATTCCGAAGAACAGGAACGGTATTGCCATCTCGAAAAGACCTGACCAGATACTTGCCTGCATTCCTTTTGCAGAATCAAGATTCAGGTCCACAAACAAGGCACCAATCAGCAAATATATAAGTCCGAAAAGAAAACTCGCGAACAAATTAACGGTGTTGTCGGTTTGAGGATTTTTTTTGTTCATTATCCAGAAACCGGCCCAGATAAATGCACTGAAAAATGCCAGCAGTAGTCCTGCAATTGAAACATCTTCGCCCGATATGCTGCCGGGTCCCAGTGATATAAGTACCACGCCGGCAAATGAAATGATCATGCCGATGAATTTCACTCCTGCAATGTGTTGGTGTGTGAAAACCGCCAGCATAATGGTGAGCAGGATAGGCCAGAAATAATTGATAGGCTGAGCCAGCTGAGCGGGTAGCAAATCATAGGATTTGAACAGAACCAGGTAATAAAAAAACGGATTCAGAAATCCTGTGAGAGCATAGCTAAGCCATTGTTTCTTGGTGATACCAGCTACCAGATGCCAGTTGGATTGCAGGGTGATAACCGCAGCGAAAACAATCAGAGCCGTTGCGGTAGCTACCAGCAGCAATTCGTAGTGTGAAAAATCCCGTAAAGCAATTTTAAAAGCTGTTGCTACTGTTGACCAGCTGAAAACAGTAATGGCAACGAAAAGAAGTGCTTTGTTGGTGTCTTTCATCTGTTTGTCATTCGTAAAAAACTAACAAATTTGATTATTTGTCTCTTTTTACAGTTCTGCCGAAAGCACCAATTCCTACTGTAAAACAATGCATATTTCCAGTCATACCGTCATATTTTTCGGCTAATCGGGGCATGCAGTAGCTGTAGCGAATCCGGATAAATCCAAATCCGACTCCTGAATTAAATTCGTTAAAGGAAATATCTTTTCCAAACTTGATATCCAAATTAAATCCCGCCATGTATGAAAATCCACCAATATTTGCATTTTTTAGAAAAGGTTCATTGGAAATATCTTTTTCTGTTGGACTGAAATTCACTCCTCCAATTCCGGCAAACGGTGCCAGTTTTACGCGGTTTCTGTCCATTACCACGTATCCCAAAGTGGCTTCAGGAACAAAAACACGAACCTGGGATTTTGCTTTCCATGTCCCATCAGGATATGATATGTCATTTTTTAACTTACTGAAACCAATGTAATCCCGAAGGTATAAACTCAGATTTTTAAATTGCACATCGAAGGCAACTCCAATCGGAATGTTGTTGGTGAAATGATTGGCGAGATTACCTGTTGCCATTCCATAACCGCTGAAAAATTCGTAGGCAAATCCCCATTTTGAAGGTACAAATTTGAAACGTAAATTTTCACGTATATAGTTATTGTATTCACTTTGAGGATACTTCAGAATAAATTCGTCGGCCAGATCATTCAGCTTATCTTGTGTAATTGTGCTGTTTTTACCCGAAAGTATGGCATTCAGATACAAAACCAGAAAATCGTTGTCAACTTCCGATAACCCCGATAAATAAATTTCGGAGGTCAGTTTGCTGATCGAAATCAACGATTTTTCTCTGATTCTTTCGTACAAAATATCTTGTTGGGGAGCAATCCTGTTTACCCTGGTATACTCAAATGCATCCGGATTTTTGATTAAATTTATCAGCTCTGTATATTCTTTGGTCCAATACAAAATCAGCCAGTGTTCAAATGGAAACAAAACAACATAATCCCGGTTTTCAACCTGATTTTTCAGATAATCCTTTACTTCTTTTACTTTTTGCAGGTCGCCGGCTGTAAATCGGTCGAGTAACAGACGTCGCCCCTTGGTAATCAGTTCAGTCTGAGTATCCGTGTAATTCAGAATTTCCTTTTCAATTGAGTCGGTTTTGTTTATTGTGGCTGGTACGTTGTCTTGAGTATAGCCAAAGGTTGTTGTCAGAATAAAAAGCAGAAAACAGACCTGTCTCCGGTGTATCATATTCTTTTGTTTTTTCTAAAAAATAGGATTAATCAGATGCTATTTAGACCTGAAAAAATGATTATACAAAGATAATCAAAAAAATTATTTCAGATTTGCCTTATTGAAAACGCTTTCGGGGATGCCGGCATCAAGTTGAATGGACGTAACGGTCATTTTGGTTCCCTTGCCCTCTTTGAGCATATCTTTGTACATGAAAACCTTTGGATACCAGCGGTTTTGAACTTTTTCTACATTTGAGAATAAAATCTGTTTGAGAAGTTTGCCGCTTTTTGCAAAGAGTTGAGCCTTTAGCAGCACATACCGTTCCTCATCCACCCATACTTTCTGAGAATAATAATTCACATCGGTAACTATCGCTGTAAGTGTCAGAATAAGACATTTACGTCCGTCAATGATTTCCTCTCCGGTCACTTCGGCCTTGTACTGATCGTTCATTTTTTTGTCGGTCATCATGTCTTCGTATGAAAGGTCGCTCCCCATCACCGATTGCCGGAGCATATGGCCCGAAATCTGAATTGTGCGGTCGGTTGAAGGTGAGTAAATCCAGAGTTGGTTGTTCAGTTTGAGCATTTTCGTCCCTTTTTCGCGGGCGGGAGCCAGGTACTCCGTGAAAGATTTCTTGTCGCCTACAGTCCATGTCTTCATTTCCATGGTGCGGGTGGTGCGTGCAGTGCCGATTTCCATTTTGGCAGTAATAATCTGAGAACCGGCACTCATGTTTTTATCTACTTTGTCCAGAATGACAGTTGCATCAGGCACTTTCTGAGCATTCAGACCGGGTAAACCGAAAAGAAATAAAAGGTTGAGAAATAAGTGTTTCATAGTTTATAAAATTAAAACCCCCTAAATCCCCCAAGGGGGGACTTTTGGTGAGTGCTGAATTCAAGATATCTTGATGATAATGTATTTGTGTAAATATTAATTTTATGTATTATTGTCCGATAAAAACAAAAGAAAAAATAATGTCGCTCCTACGGAGCTTTTGTTGATGGGTGTTATCTATTTTCTGCCATAATGTCGCACCGCTGGTGCTGAAAATTAAAGCCTCGTAGAGGTGACATTGTGGCAAGTCACGTTTTATAAGGACTTACAGGAATTTTCTAAAATGTTTACCATACAATAATAAATTTTATGTATAAATTGATTTGAAATTACGTTTCTTTAAGTCCCCCAAGGGGGATTTCCCGATAAATCGGGACACGGTAGGGGCCTTAGCTCTCCAACTCCTTAAACAAATTTGACGTCTGCCTTTTGTAAATGCCTATACCTGCGAGCATAGCTCCTATCACTGTCGATACGATTCCGGGAATAAATCCGATGTAGTAAGAAGCCGTTGTAATGCGTGCCCGGAGTACTGTCGGCATCAGAATGGTAGAGTCTTTCATCATCTCACCGATGTTAATTCCGTAATGCTGCAGCAGCCACGAAAGAAACAGTCCGATACCAACGCCAAAAATTGTTCCGATGACACCTGTCAGAAAAGCCTCACCAATCATGGTGCGGTAAATTTCATTTTTGCTTTCGCCAATGGCAAGCCTTAATCCAAATTCGCCGTAGCGGCGCAATCCGCCTATCAGACCGGCGTTCCACAAGACAATTGACATGGCGATGATGAAAATCAGCAGTATAACGGCCTGGATATTCTCAGAATAGGCCACAATGTACCCCATACCGTTCATGTCACACAACGGAAGCATCACGGGGGCGAATTTATCGTCGTTTTTCTGATTCATATTGAATGTTTTTGCCATCGATGCAGCGCTTTCATTGTTGTAATACTGATTTTTGAAAAAACCAAGAATTTCACCTGCTGAATTTTCCATGTTCAGCGCTGTCTGAACGTCACTTATGTCTGCTATGATGGTTCCGCGATCCAGAAATGGTACACCGAATCTGAGTGTTCCGCAGACCCTGAAGTTATACAGGGCCATCTCGCCGTACATCGAACTTGCAATCAGTGTGACTTCATCACCCGTTTTCAGCTTCATTTTTCGGAAAAGTTCCTCGCTGATAAGCAGTTCCGCGGGCTTTTCCGGAAATCTTCCTCCGGTGAGGTTGGAGCGCAGGTTCATCCGGTCAATTTCTCGTCCGGATTGAAGCATGTCAATTCCTATGCCGGCAACGTTGCCTTGTGTACGGGTCTCGCCGTTTTCATCGGGCACATCCAGCAGCCCGCCAAACTGAATTCGCGGTGCCCATGCCACATCCGGATAATCCGACTGCAATTTTCTTATCAGCGTATCCACATCCATCAATGCCAGATCGTTGGGGAATTGCGACATGTTTTTGCTGTAAGCGGCCGTCATCACTTTCACATGTCCGGTGGTGAAATTGGCAGTAGTCTCTATGCTGTCACCCAGTACGCCGGTCATGTAGGATTGGAGCACTACCGTTATCATTACTCCCAGAGTGACCACAATCACGGGTAGTAAACTCCGGCTGCTATCGCGAATAAGTCCTTTGAATAAAAATTTCAACATGATAAATCGTTGATTGAATGTCCTTTAAACATGATATATTATAAAACCTTTCCCCGGATTGCTTCAGTCGGATTCATCCTTGAGATTTTTCGTGCAGGCAGATAACTCACCAAAGCAGTAATCAAAAAGATGAAGATTATAGTTCCGATTATCAGTTTCGGGGTGAAAAGCGGATACATTTTATCAGCTATCGGAAGTCCGAAATTACTTACGTCCACGGGCATGGCGATACCGTTGGCAGCAAACCAGATAAAGAACGGAAGCCCGTATACAAAACCCAGCGCAACGGCAAGCAGTGCATTCATCGTACCTTCGAGTGTGAAGAAATGCTGCACCTGCCGGGGTGTCATACCCAGTGCCACGTAAGTTCCTATTTCGCGCTGTCGGCGGAAAATCGACAACGTTTGTGTATCGAAAATGGCTACGAGCGCCAGAAAAAGAAAAATGAAGTAAAAAATACTCATCCCGACCGATTTGGCTTTGACGAGTGCAACGGTTTGTTTGGTAAGTTCCGTCTGATCCATGAATTTCCATCCAGGCAGATTTTGTGTTGCCAACTCCTTATTTTTTATCAGCAAGGTGGCTTTACCGGGTTGCGACATCATCCGTTGCAGGTTTTCGAGTGATATCCAGATTATTCCGTTGTCGGTGGTGGGAACTGTGGTTTTAAAAACCGATGCTATCCTCACATCTACGGCTTCAAAAGTGCCGTTGGCATCGCGCCAGCGCAGTGTGACCAGGTCGTTTTCTTTCAGACCGGCCTGGCTGGCCATGTGAGCTCCGATAATCACCGGTACTTCCATACTGTCACCATTAAGGGCTTGAGTGGGCAGCACAAGCATGTTTTGATCCGGTCGTATTCCTTTTATCAATACTGTCATCATTCGTCCATCGGGGTAAATACTCCCCGGGGTGATTAGTACCGGTTCTATCTGATGTTTTTCGAATGCATCATTCAGTATAGACGGTAGAGGAGCAGCACACGAATCGAGCGAAAACGGATCGTAGGGATCGTATTTGCTGCTCCAGTATTGTCCACCCCCTATTTCCCAGGCTACAGCGTCTGTTACAGCCTGTTTGCTCCATCCCTCGAGCAGTGCCTGCATGAAAACAATGAGTACAAACGATATCGATAGCACGAATACGTTCAGCCAGGTTTTCAGCCCATTGCCCATCAGGCTTTTTATGGCAGTTTTGAGAAGAAAAAAGCCCCCTAACCCCCTAAAGGGGGAATTTTCCCCAGGTGTTTGAATGACACCTAAGTTGGGGTTGTCTCTATCTTTGTTTATTTTGTTCATATTTCAGATTTTCAGCATTCAACTGTATTTTTTTGCTCTCAGCAATTTATAGCTTTTTGCAGGATGGATTGGAATTTTCTTATACCCTATTAGGGGTCGAGGGTCTGTCATCCACCACTTTGCCGTCTTCCAGGCGTATGATCCGGTGTAGGTAACCGATCACTTTAT
>ERZ1645187.610-NODE-610-length-35083-cov-39.818631_pt1 | contig 35083 bp, 40 predicted proteins | sample MGYA00575352_ERZ1645187 | MGnify/ENA primary metagenome ERZ1645187 (study PRJEB40837, sample SAMN11349314) | freshwater sediment metagenome | isolation source: river sediment | host: Sediment | place: India: Wazaribad , New Delhi | collected 2017-02-21 ... | reverse complement strand
CCACGAGTGAATCAATCAATCGCTGATTTGCCCAGAGGTTTTTGGAGGCGTCCAGATGCGCCGCCTTACGTTGATTGATTAAACTGTGGCGTCAGCTGTCGAAGACTTTCTTCCTTTTTAATCAAAGTTCAAATCAGCGAATATTCGGCTTGTCGTTCTGGTCCATGTGAATTAATAGTGCGCAAGTTGAGCACGCCATAATCGTGGTTCGATTCGTGGCATTAAAAAGGCGCTTGATATGACCGATTCCATTGACACTACCTTCATCGAACTGGCCGCCGATATTGTCTCCGCTTATGTCAGCAATAATTCCGTTCCCGCTTCCGATTTGCCCAATCTGATTGGTGAAGTTCACGCCGCTTTGCTGCGGGTCACGGCAGGCAGCGCGCCTGTCGTCGTCGAAACGCCGAAGCCGGCCGTCCCGCCGAAAAAGTCGATCACCAACGACTACATCATCTGTCTTGAAGACGGAAAGAAGTTCAAATCCCTCAAGCGCCATCTGCGCACGCAGTACAATATGTCGCCTGAGGAATATCGCGAGAAATGGGGCCTGCCGGCCGATTATCCTATGGTCGCGCCCAATTACGCGCAGGCTCGCTCCAATCTCGCCAAGCAGATGGGCCTTGGGCAGCAGCGCCGCCGCAAGCGCTGAGAGCCACTGGGTATTTTTAAACGGAGCCGCCTGGCGTAAGTCGGGCGGCTTTTTGTTGATAAAAATCCTTTTAATAGGACAGAAAACCTAATACCATTCTCCAGGTCGGGCGCTGTTCGCCCGTATGCGTAGGAGAGTGGAATGCCAAAAGCGAAGGAGCGCGGCGCGCGTTTGTCCGGGACGCCCAAAACGGACGCGGCGCGCGCCATCGACAGATTATTGACCGTCGCGGCGGAAAACGGCGCCTTCATCAAGGAAACGGATACGCCGGGATTGCCGCAGTTCGGCGTCTTCGCCTGTCGACGCGGCGTCACCATCCGTGTCGCCAGCCTCGGCGCGGAGACGCTGGCGCTCATGCTGCGAGATGATCTCGTCGTCTGGGGCGGCGAAGGCCGCGACCGTCGTGCGCGTCTGACGGACGCTGGCCGCGCCCGCGCCCGACGCGGAGCGGCGGAAGCCCGGGCAGAGCCCGCCTTTCTCGCGCAACATATTCCCCTGGCGCATCGCGCGCTTGCGGACGATGCGCCGCCGACGCTCGTTGACGAAGGCGAGAGCCCGCTTGTCTGGCTTGCGCGGCGCAAGGACGCCCAAGGGCGCCCCCTGCTCGAGCCGACCTGCGTCGAGGCCGGCGAGCGCCTGCGACGCGATCTGACGACGGCGCAGATGTTGCCGCGCATGACGGCCAATTGGAGCGCCGCCGTCGCATCCGGCGCGCGCGGCCAGACGCCCATGCATATGTCGGATCTGGTCGTCGCCGCGCGTCAGCGCGCCAGCCGCGCGTTGGAGGCTGCCGGCGCCGATTTCGCCGGGCTTCTGATCGACGTCTGCGGCTTCCTCAAGGGGATGGAGCGCGTCGAGCGCGAGCGCGGCTGGCCGCCGCGCTCAGGCCGCATCGTGCTTGGCCTCGCCCTGAGGCGTCTGGCGGCTCATTACGGTCTGGCCACGGAAGCGAAAGGACCAGACCGCAGCGTGGGAATCGTCGGCTGGGGCGCAGCCGATTATCGACCGGTTCTCGCCCTCGACTGAGGTCTCAAGCCAGCGCCGCGCGCGCATCCGACTTGATGCGCTCGATCATGGCGCGCACGCCGTTCGAACGCTGAGGCGTCAGATGTTCGGCGAGCCCCAGATCGCGATAGACGCCCAGCGCGTCTGTCGCGACGATCTCCTCAGCCGTATGGCCGGAAAAAAGCGCCAAGGTCAGCGCCACGAGCCCGCGCACGATATGCGCGTCGCTGTCGCCGCGAAAATGCAACACCGGCGCGCCGGCGGCGTTGCGCTCGACGCGCGTTTCCACCCAGACCTGACTGGCGCAGCCCCGCACCTTGTTCTGCTCGTTGTGCGCGTCTTCGGGCAGCGGCTCAAGCGTCCGCCCCAATTCGATCAGATAGCGGTAACGGTCTTCCCATTCATCCAGCAGGGCGAAATCGTCGAGAATGTCTTGCAGCGCCATGATCGTCCAAAGAGAGAGACGGAAGAGGCGCTAGGGCTATCATTTCACGGCGGTCGAGCGCAAATCGGCGCGCGCGCTGCGGGCTTTGTCGCCGCGCCAGTCCGGCCGCATGTCTTCGTTTGTCAGCGAGGAGCGCGACGCGCCTGTCGCGCGGCTTGCGCCAGCGGCGGCGAGGGCAAGACATTGCGTCGGATTGGCGCCGCAGGCGGCTTGCGTCTGGGCGGCGAACGCATGCGAAGACGTTGCGCCAAGCTGGACGGCGAGCGCGCGCGCGTCTTCCACCGGCGCCGCGCCGCTGGGCCACGGCAGGTGGTAGAAGACCAGTCCGAGCCAAAAAGCGCATCGGAACAGAAAAAACATGACGCATCGCCTTGCAGTCTTGGCCTGTTGAAGGCCGGATCGACGCGCATCATGACGCATTCGATTCAAACCCGCGTCAAAATCATCGCTCGAATCGCATGGTTGCAGGTCACGGATTGTTAAGGTCCGCAGCCGTCGCGGAGCGCTTTTATCCACCTTTTCTAAACCATGCCGGGAGGATGTCGGCGATTGCATGGGCATTTCAGCGTCTTTTGGACGCTGGAGCCGCCTGCGGGTCGAGATGCTTAGGGTTCACTTAAGGCGGAACTGCGAATCTCCGCTCCATTCAATCGCGGTGTATCGCGATCGCGTCGGAGTTGAGTTGTGAGCGTCTTCATGAGCCTGAGCGGCCAGGTGGCGACCCTGGTGCATCCCAGCGCAAAGGCGTGCCCCATAGAGCGCGCGCGTCATGAGACCTTTATCTCCGGCCATTTGGCTGCGGGCGTCGTCATTCTCGCGCTCATCCCGGTCTATTTCGTGCTCAACGGCGCGCCGGGCGTCGGCGAAGTGATGGCGTTTGGCTTGATGAGCCTTCCCTTGCTTGCCGTCGTCCTCGTATCAGCTTCTGGCAATCTGCTTCTGGCGCAGACCGTTTGCGTGGTCGGATTGCTGGCGCTTGGCGCGACCATCGGCCTGACGTCCGGCACGGAGTCTCTCGCCTACACGGTCTGGTTGGTTCTGGCGCCGCTGGAGGCGCTGGTCTCGCTGAACTCATTGCTCATTCTCGGCAGCGGCTTCGGCGGCGCCGTCATCGCGCTCGCGGTGATCGGCGGCGCTGGCGCGGGATATCTGACGCCGGCGGCCGAAAGCGCCTCCTATGAAGCGATGTTCATCCTGCCCGCCATCGCCTATGCGACCACCCTGTCGTGGTCGGCGACGAAGCTTCAGGAAATTCGCCGCCGCATGGCTCATGCCGGCGAGGCGAACTATCGCCTGCTCGCCGAGGTCATCGGCGATGTCGTTTTGCGTTACGACCGCTCCGGCGCCGTCCTCTTCGTCAGTTCGTCGAGCGAAGCCTCGGTCGGATTGCAGCCGCGGGAATTGACTGGCCGCGGCTTTTTCGAGCGCATCCACGTCGGCGATCGCCCTCTGTTCCTGAAAACGATCGCCGATGCGGCGAGCTGCAACGAAACCATCGCGGTCGCGCTGCGTCTTCGCACGGGCGTGGCGCGCTCAACCCGGGGCGATTTCGACGAGCCGCGCTTCGCCTGGATCGAGGTGCGCGCGCGGCGCAACGACAATCAGCTCAATTTGTCCGATGACGGCTGCGCCGTGGTCGCTGTGATGCGCGACGTTACGCGCGCCAAACAGCATGAAGAGGAAATAGAGGCCGCGCGCGCGGCGGCTGAAGGCGCGAACCTGTGGAAGGATCGCTTCCTCGCCAATGTCAGTCATGAATTGCGCACGCCGCTGAACGCCATCATCGGCTTCTCGGAAGTTCTGGGCAATGTCGATCTGGCTCCGTCCGATCCGGTCAAGCAGCGCGAATATGCCGGCATCATCCGCGAATCCGGCGTGCATCTGCTCGAAGTCGTGAATTCCATCCTCGATATTTCGAAGATCGAAGCCGGCGCTTCCGAACTGACGCCGGAGCATTTTGCGGTCGCGCCCCTGATCGATCTGTGCTGCGACATTCTTCGTCTGAAGGCGGAGCAGGGCGGCGTCGAACTCGTGCGCGCCTATCCCGCCGATCTCGAGGAGATCGTCGCCGACAAGCGCGCCTGCAAGCAGATCCTGCTCAATCTCCTGTCCAACGCCGTCAAGTTCACGCCGCCGCAGGGGCGCGTCGCCATTTCCGTTCGCCCTGATGGCAATGCGATGCTGATCACTGTCGTCGACACCGGCATCGGCATTGTCGCTGAAGACATGACGCGTCTTGGCAATCCCTTCTTCCAGGCGCGCGCTACCTACGATCGTCCCTACGAAGGCACGGGGCTCGGCCTTTCGGTGGTGCGCGGTCTGGTTGGCTTGCATGGCGGCTCCACCTTCGTCGACAGCACGCCGGGGCAAGGCACCAGCGTCACCGTGCGGTTGCCGCTCGATTGCCGCTCCATGGAGCCGAGCATCGCCAAGATCGAGGTTCTTCCGCGGCACGCCCGCGCGGCCGCGCCCCGCATTGAATTTCCCGCCGACGCCATGGTGAAGAAAATTGCCTGAACTGATTGCTCGCTCCGACCACGATTTTGACGTTCCCGTCCGGCCGCGTCGGCAGAAATCCGTTGCGGCCGCACGGAACGCCGAGACGCGCGCAAACGCGATGTGGCGCCTCCTGCGCAAATATCCGGGCGCGACTTTCGGCGCCGCCGCCGCATGCGCGCTTGGCGTCGGCATTCTCGTGAACGCTCTGGTTTTGCAGACGCAGCGCCATCCCGCGCCGCTTTTCGCCGGCAAGCCGTCCCATGCCGCCGACACGCAGATGATGTCGCCGCAGCAAGTCGCCGCCGCCCAGCAGGCGCCCGCCGAAGCGCTCGCGCCTCAGCCGATCCGCCGCCCTGCAAATCTTTCTGCGCCGACCTTTGAGAAGCCGGTGGCGGAAAAGCCGGCCGCAGCGCCCGCGCAACGCGCGGCCGCGCCGGAAGCCGGTCGCGGCGACGCCATCGCGGCGCTGTTGCGCGCCAACAATGCGGCGCAGGCGGGCGGCGAAGCCAATCGCACGGTGCTCGGCGCTCAACGCGCGCTCGTCAAGCTCGGCTTCGTTCTCAAGCCCGACGGCGTGATGGGCGGCACGACGCGTCAGGCGATCGAACGTTTCGAGCGCGATCGCAGCATGCCGGTGCGCGGTGACCTGACGCCGAAAATCATCAAGATGCTCGCCGCCGAATCCGGCGTTGCGATCGACTGACATGCGTCTGCGCGCCGACTTCTGGGTCGCCGCCTATATCCGGCGATGCGAAAGCGAGGGCGCATTCGCAGTCCTGCGGCGACGCGGCGCTGCGGAAGCCGGCGCCATCTTCGTCAAACTCGATTGTCTGGACGGACGGGCCGCGTTGTTCGGACCGGCTCCGCAGAGCGAAAAGCCGGACGGCGTCGATCGCGTGTTCGCGCGCGTTCACAAACAGGAATGGCTTGAGCCATTGGAAGTCGAGCAGCGGCTTGCGAAGGAAGTCCGATTCGACCCCGATCTTTGGCTCATCGAAGTCGAGGATCGCGCGGGGCGCTGCTTCCTCGACCTCGTTTGACGGCTTCAGCTCTCGGCGCGATTGACTGGTCGCAACGCGACGACGCCTTGCGGGTTTGCATGCGTTGTCTGCAACGGCGCGGGCGCCGCGCGGCTTGGCTGCGTTGCGGCTGTTTGATCGTATTGCGGCGCGTGAACGCGCGCCGGCCGCGACTGAGGCTGCGGGCCGCAAATCGCCTCGATAATCCGCCGCGCTTCCGCCGGCGTCACCGATTCCGCCAGATTGGCGAGATGGCGCACGGCGCCGTAAGAATGGGCGATGGCCGGCTCGCGGCACAGGAAAATGCGGGTCACGAGGCTTGTCGGCGCCTCGATCGCCGCCAAAGCCAGCGCCAGCGTTTCGCCCGACGCATCGCCCATGAGTTTGCGCGCTTCTTCGATTCGCACGCCGAGGCGCAGCGACAGCGCGAAGGCGAAACGACTCCAGTCGCGGACGCAGGCGGCCTTTTCGATATCCAGCAACGCGGGCGAAAGAGGCCCCTCTTCGATCGCGCCGATTGCGCCCTGTCCGATTTCGCGCGTCGTGCGCAGAATCTCCATGCGCAGCTCCGCGCCTGCGTGAAGGAACAAGGGCGCGGCGTCTTTCGGCTCGACGCCGCGGGCGATCAGCGCACGCGCCAATGGTTCGTCATTGCGTGCGCGCTGAATGAAACCGCGCATGTCTTCCGCGCTGAGCGCGACGGTGCTGTTCTGCGCCAGAGCCACGGCCACTGAATTTTCGGGCCGGCGGACAAGCAACGAAACGAGCTGCGCGTCAAGGTCGGCGCGGCGCGCGACCGCTTCGGCAAGTTGCACGACGCCCTGCGCGGCCGCGGCGAGTTGCGCGCGGTCGACGTCGCGCGATGTTTCTATCAGCGCCGCCGCCGTGCGACCGCCGTGATGCATGAGCCAGTCGCGCAGGGTGTCTGGAGTTTGCGGATGCGGGCCAAGCTTGCGCGCGACGACTTCCAGCGTGTCCTCATCGACCTGATCGAGAATGCGCGCGCTGATTTCGGCGAATTGGGCGATATCGTCCGGGGCATGATGCGGCTTGCTGACAAAAAGGTCGGTCAGCACACGCATCATCACCGGCTTCATATCGAGGCGGGAGGTCTCGGACAGGCTTTTCAGCCCCGCCAATTGTTGCTCAAGCTCGCGGCTCATTCTTTTTTGCTCGGTAAATGACGATTGCCGCGAGGTTACGCGAGATTTGTTGACGCAAAATTAACCATGGGGCCTTCGAATGGCGGAAGGCGGCCGAAGCGCCGTCGCGGCCGGAATTTCCCGGAGACCGTCATGGGCGACATTATTTCATTTGAAGAACGCAGGCGCGCCGCGCCGCAAAAACGTCAGGCCATCCAGGATGGCGCGGCGCAGATTCTGTTTTTTACGGGTGTTCGTTACACGGCGTATATCGAGCCGACGACAGGCGCACGCAATGCGCGCGGCGTCAAAAAGCGTGCGCCGGAGCGTCCGCGCAAGGCGCGCAAGCAGGCCTGACGAACTTCAGCCTTTGTCTGCGGAGCAAAGCAGGGCGCGCAAGCGCGCCTTTGCCGCCGCGCGATCCGACGGCGCATCGACCAGCGCGCGCGCGATGACGAGTCCTGTCGGCGTAGGCGGCGTCAGGCGTAACTCTTTCTGTCCGCCGTCCTCGGCTTCGGCCTCCTCAAGCGATTCTATGTCTTCCGCGCGCGCCAGCAGCGCGGTGATTTTGCCACGCAGGGCGTCGCGGTCGGTCAGCGCGTGAAAAATCTGCCCGGTGCGGCTTTGAAACGTCATCGATAGGTAGTGCTCGCCGTCAACGCCGGCGCTGACGCGAACAGGCCCCCGCGAAACGTCAAATCGGCAAACGACGATTTCCAGCGCTGGATCGGTGAACCTTGGTTCGGCGCCGGTTGCGGGCGGCGCCGCGAATTCGTTGACGCCGCCCCAATTCGAAAGCTGCGCATAGGCGTCGCGCGGCGCAAGATGCGGCATGGCGAGCACGCCGACGATGTGAACGACGCCTGCCACGCACAGCGCGCCGAGCGCATGGAACGCAAAAGCGCCGAGGCGCCGTCCCTCGCTCATCGGCATTGGCCTTTCGTGATTTTCGGAAGGCCGGCGGCGGCGATGGCGCCGGAATTCGCGCCGATGGACGTATCGTATAGGCGCAGCATCAATTCGAAAGCGCCGGAGCGTGGCGCGGCAAGCCAATTGCCCGGCCGCGCCTGCGTTGCGACGGCGATTTCGAAGCCGCCGTCCTCCGCGTGCAGAATCTCGCGCGACGTAAAATTGCGGCGCGTATCCTCCGTGTGAGCGACGCCACCGTCGGCGGACAGCAGCGTCACCGTCCACGCGCGCGTCGCCATCGGTTTGCCGACGAGGCGATAATCGCAGCGCGCGTCGAGCGCTTCGCCGGCATCGTCGCGCCGCGTCAAAAACGACAGGCCCTCGGCGGTTGCGATCGGCAGGTCGGCATAGCGCGCGACCGAAGCGCGCGCATAGGGGTCTGCGTCCATCGCGCCGCGCCTTGGCGAGGTCGTCCAGGCCCCGCTTGCGACGGCGGCGAATCCTGCGTCCGGGCTGATCGAGACATAGACGCTCGCCAACCCGAGACCGACGCCAATAACGGCTGTCGCCAGCAATTTCAGAAAAGTCGCCAACCCGCCGTCCGTCCGCGCGCCCGATGCGGCGTTTGCAACGCCGCGCTGCCTTGAAAACGTGTCTAGACCAGATTTCGTCAAAGGCGAACCGCTTTTGCGGATGCGGGATCAGCGCGTCTCGACATGCCCGCCGATCACGCGGAAACCATCTGCGCCGCTCGGGCCGTTATTGCGCGCGGCGAGCCGCCCCTCCGTAGGCTCGAAGCCGCCGGCGTCGGCGCGCCGTCCTGACCGGAACATCTTTTCGATCGCGCCCAGCGATTCGACCGCCTTCGGCGTCAACGTCGCTGGGCGTTGCGGCGCGCCCATTTCGGCGATGCTGGAGCCCGACGAGCCGGAGGAGGCCGCGACCGCATTGCCGAGCGGCAGGCCGGGCAGGGGCTTCGGCGGCAGGTTCAGATGCGCGAAGGCCATGATGTCGTGCCATGTCTGCGCCGGCAGGGAGCCGCCCGTCATGTTCGCCATATCGCTGTTGTCGTCGTTGCCGTACCAGACCGCGCCGACCATGTTGCCGGTGTAACCGACGAACCACGCGTCCTTGTAGCTGTTGGTCGTGCCGGTTTTGCCGGCCGACTTGTGGCCGCCTTCCAGAATGGCGCGCCGCGCCGTGCCTTCCTCGACGACCTTGTTCATCATGCCGACCATGTCGGCGACGACGCTCGTATTGAACAATTGCTCGGCCGGTTTGGCGTCGCGGTCGTGGCGGTAGATGACGTCGCCATGGCTGTTGCTGGCCTCAAGCGCCGCATAGGGCGTAGCGCGCCAGCCGCCATTGGCGAAGACGGCGTAGGCGGAGGCCATGTCGATCACCGTGACTTCGGCGGCGCCGATGGGCAGCGAGACCGTATCCGTCAGCGGCGAGTTGAGACCCATGCGGCGCGCCGTCTCGATGATTTTCGAACGGCCGAGTTCGGCGATTTTCGCCTGATGATAGGGGCGTCCCTTCGGCCAATAGGCCTCGCCGATATTGATCGACAGCTTCACCGCCACTGTGTTCAGCGATTTGGCCAGCGCGACGGACAATGGCGCGGAGCCGCTGTAGGAACCGCCATAATTGTTCGGGCACCAATTGCCGATGCAGATGGGCGAGTCGACGACAATCGTGCTGGGCTTGAAGCGGCCGGTGAGCAGCGCCGTCATATAGACGAAGGGTTTGAAGGACGAGCCCGGCTGACGCAGCGCGTCGGTGGCGCGGTTGAACTGGCTCGCGCCATAATCGCGACCGCCGACAATGGCGCGCACGGCGCCCGTCGGCTCCATGATGACGACGGCGCTTTGCTTGGCGTGATAGCTCGGTCCGGACTGGCGCAAATGGTCTTCGACGATGGTTTCGGCCTGCTTCTGCAGGGCGCTGTCGAGCGCGATGCGCACGGTCAGCACGCGGTCGTCGCCGAGCTTGCCGGCGGTCGACAGCTTCTTCACCTCGTCATAGGCCCAGTCCAGATACCAGTCGGGCGTCGAATCGCGCCGGCGATCGACGGGCGTCGCGGGATTTTGCTGTGCGGCGTGAATCTGCGCGCGCGTCAGATAGCCCGCATCCACCATATTGTTGAGCACGTCATTGGCGCGGGCGCGCGCCGCCGGCAGGTTGACGTGCGGCGCGAATTTCGTCGGCGCCTTGAACAGGCCGGCGAGCATGGCCGCCTCGGCCAGCGAGAGATCGCGCACGTTCTTGCCGAAATAAAAATCCGACGCAGCCTGCACGCCGAAATTGCCGGCGCCCATATAGGCGCGGTCGAGATAGAGCTTGAGAATGTCGCGCTTGCTCAGATTGGCTTCAAGCCAGAGCGCCAGAAAGGCTTCCTTGATCTTGCGCTCGATCGTCCGCTCGTTGGAGAGAAACAGGTTCTTGGCGAGCTGCTGGGTGATCGACGACCCGCCCTGCACGACGCCGGATGAGCGGGCGTTGACGGTGAGCGCGCGCGCGGTGCCGATGATGTCGATGCCGAAATGCTCGAAGAAGCGGCGATCTTCCGTCGCCAGCGCCGCGTGGATGAGATGCTCGGGCATTTGCTCCAGCGGCGCCGAATCATTGTGGCGAATGCCGCGGCGCCCGACTTCCTGACCGTTGCGGTCGAGGAAGGTGACGGCGAGTTCCTGCTTCTTCAGCCAATCGTCGGAAGTTTCGCGGAACGCCGGGATGGCGAGAGCGAGCGCCAGAATCGCGCCGCCAAGGCCAAGCGTCAGCCCCTCGCAGGCGGCCTCGACCGCCCAGCGTCGCCAGCCGAAAACGTGAAAACGCTCCATAAAGGCGGCGTAACCGCCATAAACGCGCTGCGCCGCACGGCCGATCTCGTAAACGGTGGAATTGAGCCACGCGTCCGACGCCAGCGCCCAGCGCGAGACGCGGCGAAAAAACGGCGAATTGCGAAACTCGTCAGCCACCCTTGGCCGCTCCCTTGCGCGAAGCCCGAAATGTGCGGGCCTCTTAACACTTTTTCAACCACTTGACGACGCCGGTCGCCCGGGCGAAGCAAATCGCAAACTTCATGCCCGCGCATTTGCGCCAAAATGAAACAGATCGATGTGATCCCGCCGTCGCGGCGAAATTGGGACGGACCGCCTTGCGGCCGGGAAGGAGCGCATGACCGCCGCTGACAAGCCATTTTGGGAAAAGCCGCTGGAGGAGCTCTCCCGCAAGGAATGGGAAAGCCTGTGCGACGGTTGCGGCCGCTGCTGTCTGGTCAAGCTCGAAGATGAAGACACCGGCGACATCCACCATACCGACATCGGCTGCGAATTGTTTCGCGCCGAGACCTGCCGGTGTCGCGACTATCGCCGGCGCGCCAGCCGCGTCGCCGATTGCGTGACGCTGACGCCGGAGGGCGCGCGCACGATCCGCTGGCTGCCGCCGACCTGCGCCTATCGTCTGCGCGCGCAGGGCAAGCCGCTTATGTGGTGGCACCCGCTGGTTTCAGGCGATCCCGAAACGGTGCACAGCGCCGGCGTCTCCGCGCGCGGCCGCGTCTTCGCGCTCGAGCATGAGTTGCCGATCGACGATTATCCCGCGCGCATCGTCGCCTGGCCGCGACGCATGCCCGTTGCGGCGCGTCGCAAGCCGCAGGGCTGAACGTCAGGCGCGCACGGGCTCGCGCGTCAGCCGCGCCGCCTCGCTGCGCAATTTCGGAACATTGGCGATCGTGATTTCGCGCGAGGTTTCGCCGGTTTCGACGCCGAGCGCGCGCAGCCGCGCCAGCGAACGCGACAATGTCTCCTGCTTGATGCCGAGCCGCGCCGCGATCAGTCTCTTGCCGTAGGGCAGGCGACAGCGCCAGCTTTCGGCGGCGGGCGGGCAAAGCGACAGGATGAAATGCGCCACCTTGTGGTCGACGCTGATGCCTTTCAGCGATTCGATTTCGTCCATCAGCGCGCTCGTTTGCAGCGCAGCCGAATGCAGGAGAGCCAACGACACTTCGGGATGCCCGGCCATGGCCTGGGTCAGACAGGCGGCGGGCACGCGCGCGATCAGCGCCGGACTGACGGCCTCGGCGCTCGCCTCCAACGGCGCGCCGGCCAATGCGGCGGCTTCGCCGAAACTCTGCCCGCGCGTCAGGATGTGAATGACGGTTTCCGAGCCCGAAGACGACAGGCGCGACAGCTTGACCCAGCCTTCGACGATCGCGAAAAGGGCGCGCGCCTGTTCGCCCTGGCGAAAAACCATTTGTCCATTGCGAAACGTCTCAAGCCTCAGGCTTTCGGCGATCTGATCGAAAGCGCCGACGCTGAGCCGAGAGAAAATCGGTAATTGCTTGAGAGATGCAAGCTCCAGCGCGCTGAGCTGCATGAAACTGCCCCGTCCATCCACATCGCCATTGGCGCACAAACGCGCAAACTGACATTGATCAAGCGCAAAGCGAGGCGGAAAGGCAAATAATCCGTTTATAGGAAAATAAGCCTTGACACCCCACGGCTGCTTCGGTATGTTCCGGGCATGCTCCACAAATGCGGGCGGACAAGGCGACCCGCCAACGCCGCCCCAACGCATGAGGGAGGCCCGTGGCGTCAAACGGCGACGTTTTTCCGCCCCTGGCCGATCGCGATGATCGGCCGCCCGCTTATCGTGACATTCTCCGCCGCGCCCGCTCCGCCGGCAGGCTCGGCGAACTTCTCGGAGGCCTCAACGCCGCCCATCTCCATGCGCTCGGCCGCGATTGGGGCCTGCGCGCCAAACCCTTTCAATATCCGCCGCGTCTGTCGCAGGCGGGCCTCGCCTGGTCGATCTGGCTGTTTCTCGGCGGACGCGGCGCAGGCAAGACCTATGCCGGCGCGCAATGGGTGCGCGGCCTCGCGCTCGGTCTGCGCGATTTCGCCCGCCGCCCTGTCGGCCGCATCGCCCTTGTCGGGGAAACCGCCGACGACGTGCGTCATGTGATGATCGAAGGCGTGTCCGGCATTCTTGCCGCGCACGCCAATCGCGAGCGGCCACGCTGGCAACCGGCGCGCAAGCGTCTCGTCTGGGACAACGGCGCCATTGCGCAGGCTTTTTCGGCGGAAGACCCGGAAAGCCTGCGCGGCCCGCAATTCGAAGCCGCCTGGTGCGACGAACTCGCCAAATGGCGCCGACCGGACGAAACCTGGAACATGCTGCAATTCGGCCTGCGCCTCGGCGAACGGCCGCGCCAGCTCGTCACCACGACGCCACGTCCGATTCCATTGCTGCGCCGCTTGCTCGTCCATCCGCGCGCCGCGATCACCCGCGCCCGCACGCAGGACAACGCCGATCATCTGGCGCCGGATTTTCTTGCTGCCATGCAGGAGGAATATGCCGGCACGCGACTCGGGCGGCAGGAGCTGGACGGTGAAATCGTCGAGGACAAGCCCGGAGCCTTGTGGAGCCGCGATGATCTCGACGCGCAACGCGTTGAAACGGCGCCGCCGCTCAAACGCATCGTCGTCGCCGTCGATCCGCCGGCCTCGTCAAGCCGTCGCGCCGATTCCTGCGGCATTATCGCCGCCGGTCTCGACGCAGCCAATCTTGTCTATGTGCTCGCCGACGCTTCGCTTGGCGCGGCGCGTCCCGGCGAATGGGCGCGCGTCGCGCTGGCGCTCTATCACAAGCTTGAAGCCGACGCGCTCGTGGCTGAGGTCAATCAGGGCGGCGAGATGGTCGCCGCCGTCATCGCCGAGGCGGACGCCTCTGTTCCCGTCGTTGCGGTGCGGGCGTCGCGCGGAAAATATCTGCGCGCTGCGCCCGTCGCTCAACTCTACGAGCAGGGCAGGGTCCGTCACGTCGGGCGCTTTCCGGCGCTGGAAGATGAAATGTGCGCCTTCGGCCCCGATGGTTTGGCCGAGGGCCGAAGTCCGGATCGTCTCGACGCGCTTGTCTGGGCGATCGCCGAACTGGCGCTGACGTCGAAAACCGCGCCGCGCTTGCGAACGCTTTGACATTCCAACGAGGTCTCGATGCCTTCTTTTATCTCTCGCCTGCTTGGCGCGGGGGCGCCGCCGCGCGCGCCCGCCGCCGAAGTCAAAGCGTCGCGCGCCGATGCGTTGATCGCCATGCAATCGCTTGGCCAGCCGCGTTGGACCCCGCGCAACAATGTCGCGCTGACGCGCGCCGGTTATGAACGCAACGCCATCGTCTATCGCGCCGTGCGGATGATCGCGGAAGCCGCCGCAACGGTGCCATGGCTTGCTTTTGAAGAGATGGCGGAAAATCCGTCGCATCCGGCGCTGGCGTTGATCCAGCGTCCCGCGCCGCAGATGTCGGGCTCCGACCTGCTGGAGCGCGTCTATACCAGTCTGTTGCTCTTCGGCGACGCCTATGTCGAAGCCGTTTCGCTCGACGGCGCTCCTCGCGAATTGCACGCCTTGCGCGCTGACCGCATGAGCGTCGCGCCATCGGCCAATGGTTGGCCGGCCGCCTATGATTACAATGTCGGCGGCGAGCGCGTCAGGTTTGCCGCGGTCCGCGAAGGTCTTTCGCCGATCCTGCATTTGCGTCTCGCCAATCCGCTTGACGATCATTACGGCTTCGCGCCGCTCGCCGCAGCGCAATCGGCCATCGACATTCACAACGCCGCAAGCGCCTGGAACAAGGCTCTGCTCGACAACGCCGCGCGTCCCTCCGGCGCGCTGGTCTTCGCAGGCGGGGGCCATCTCGCGCAGGAGCAGTTCGATCGCCTCAAGGCGGAGCTTGAGGAGAGCTTTCAGGGCGCGCGCAACGCCGGCCGTCCGCTGCTGCTTGAAGGCGGTCTCGACTGGAAGGCTTTGTCTCTGACGCCGAAAGACATGGACTTCATTCAGGCGAAGACCATCGCCGCGCGCGAGATCGCGTTGGCGCTCGGCGTGCCGCCGCTGGTTCTCGGCTTGCCCGGCGATAACACCTTCGCGAATTATCAGGAGGCGAACCGCGTGTTCTGGCGCCAGACGGTGATCCCTCTGGTTGCGCGCACGCAAGCCTCATTCGCCAATTGGCTGTCATCGGCTTTCGGGGCGTTCCGGTTCGACTACAACGCCGACCGTCTCGACGCGTTGGCGCTGGACCGCGAAAGCGAATGGCGCCGCGTCGGCGCGGCCGAGTTCCTGACCCGCGACGAGAAGCGCGAAGCTGTCGGTTACGCCGCGCAAAATGACGCGTCCGCGACATGACGGACGTCGCGCAATCCATCGTCGAGCGCGGAGATCTCGCTCATCTCGCCCTGTTTCTCTGGGCGAGCGGCGCTTCAGGGCTTCTCGCCTGGACCTTGCGGGAACTCGCCTTCGCCAATCGCCGCTTCGACGAATTCGTCCGCGCGCTTGCGCGCTTCAACCGCCGCTTCGGAGGAGACAAATGACGCTGCCTCGCCTGCACGCCCGCGATCATCGACGCGCGCGCGCCCGTCACAAACCGCGCGCCGAGCCGCGCGAGATCATCCGCGATTTCCTGCGCGCGCTGGAGGAATTGTGCCGACGCACGAATGGCCGGCGCGACGAAGGGGAGAAACGCTGATGGGTCGCCTCGATCCGCACACGCCTTTCTTCATTGAAACGCGCGCCTTCGCGCCCGGTCAGCTCGAAATCAAACGCGCCGCCGCCGCCGTGTCGCGACCGACGACGACAGGCGCCTTTGAAGGATACGCCAGCTTGTTCGGCCTCATCGACATGGGGCGTGACGAGATGATGCCCGGCGCCTTTCGGGAATCTCTCGCCAAACGCGGCCCCACGCAGATCAAGCTGTTGTGGAGCCACGATGCGCGAGAGCCGATTGGAGTCTGGGAGCGCGCCGAGGAGGATGCGCGCGGCCTGAAAGTCGTCGGCCGTCTCAATCTCGCTGTGACGCGCGCCCGCGAAATTCACGCTTTGATGCGCGAGGGCGCCATCGATGGATTGTCCATCGGCTTTCGAACGCAGCGCGCCGTCACCGATCGCAAGACCGGCGTGCGGCGGTTGTTCAAGGTCGACCTGTGGGAAATCTCGCTCGTCACCTTCCCGATGCTGCCTCAGGCCCGCGTCTCTTCGATCAAACGCCGCTCTCCGTCCGGCGAGGATCTCGCCGCCCGCATTTCCCACGCTGCTTCCACTCTGAGATGAGAGGTTTTCATGAACGCCCACGCTATGCCAGCGCTTGAAACGAAATCGACGCCCGCCGAAGTGTCGTCGGCTTTCGACGAGTTTCATCGCGCCTTCACCGCCTTCAAGGAGGCCAATGACGAGCGTCTGACGCAGATCGAAACGCGTCTGTCGAGCGACGCGGTGACGGAAGAAAAAGTCGCGCGCATCGAAGGCGCTCTCGATGTCGCCAAACGCCGTCTCGACGGCTTCGCGCTCGATCAGGCGCGGCCGCGTCTCGAAGCCGCACCGATGCGCGACGATGCGACGGCGCGCGAACATAAGCACGCCTTTCTGCGTTACATGCGCATGGGCGAGACTGTCGCGCTCAAGCAGATCGAAGAGAAAGCCCTGTCGGCAGCTTCCAACGCGGATGGCGGTTATCTCGTGCCGCTGCCGGCCGAGCAGGAAATCCTGCGACGCCTGTCGCTTGCCTCTCCGATCCGCGCCATCGCGTCCGTGCGCGAGATTTCCGGTCCGAGCCTGCGCAAGGCGTTCTCGACGTCCGGTCCGGCTGCGGGTTGGGCGGCCGAGACCGACCCGCGCACCCAGGGCGCGACGCAGAAAATCGCCGACATGACCTTCCCGGCCATGGAGCTTTACGCGATGCCGGCGGCGACGCAGACCTTGCTCGACGACGCCGTGATCGACGTCGAGCAATGGATTGCGGAGGAAGTGCAGGCGGTCTTCGCCGAGCAGGAAAGCGCCGCATTCATCAATGGCGACGGCGTCAATAAGCCGAAGGGCTTTCTCGCCGCGCCGCAGGTCGCCAACGACGCCTGGAGCTGGGGCTCGCTGGGCTACGTCACGAGCGGCGCCGCTGGCGCCTTCGCGGCGTCGAATCCCTCCGATGCGCTGGTCGATCTGATCTACGCGCTGAAGGCCGGCTATCGTCAGAATGCGCGCTTCGTTATGAACCGCAAGACGCAAAGCTTGATCCGCAAGATGAAGGCGACGACCGGCGAATATCTCTGGGCGCCGCCCGCCAGCCCCGGCGCGACGGCGACGCTGATGAACTTCCCCGTCGTCGAGGCGGAGGACATGCCGGACGTGTCGGCCGGTTCGACTTCGCTGGCCTTCGGCGATTTCAATCGCGGCTATGTCGTCGTCGATCGGCGCGGCGTCAGCGTCTTGCGAGATCCTTATTCGGCCAAGCCCTACGTGCTGTTCTACACGACCAAGCGCGTCGGCGGCGGCGTGCAGGATTACGACGCCATCAAGCTGATGAAATTCGCCGCCTGACGGTCGCTTAACGCGCGCCCCAGCCGGAGAGGGTCCTTGCGATCCAGTCGCGCTGGGGCGCGACCCATGCGCCTTGCGTCAGCGCGCCGCAGCCGCCGCTCGCGCCGTTCGACGCCCAGGCGACGATGGCGGCGAGGCGATTGTCCGCATCGAAGACAGGCGCGCCGGAATCGCCCGTACAGGCGCCGGCGCGTCCTTCGGCGCCCGTCGCCCACATCAGAATGCGAGAGGTCGGCGCGCGCACGCTCAACGCCGCGCGCCGCAAGACGCCGCTTGTCGCCGGCGCGTCCGGTTGCGTGACGCCGAACCCGGCGAGCGTCAATGTTTCGCCCTCGGTTTGCGTCGAGGCGGCCAAAGTCACGGGGTCGAACCGCGCCGGGAGCGGCTTTGTCAAACGCACAAGCGCCAGATCGATCGAGCGCTCGCGCGTCTTGATTGCATTGGCGTGAAACTCGGGATGCACAGCGATGGCGGCGACCTCGATGAGCGTCGGAGCGTCGGACCCGTCACGATAATGCGCGCGCGTGTCGGCCAGACCGGCGACGCAATGCGCAGCAGTCAGCACCACGTCGCGCGCGATGACGGCGGCGCTGCAGAAGCCGGCGCGGCCGGCGCTGCGCTTGAGCACCATCACAGCATGCGGTGCGAATTCGGGCGCCGGCGCCGATGGGCCGACAACGGCCAGCGCCGGCATCGACAAGCCGAGCAGCATCATGCCGCGCAAGAGAAAACGAAAAGCGACCATGCGCTTTTATCGCATGGCCCGACCGAGCGCGCCAGCGCGCAACATTGGAGCTGCACTCATGTCCGTATTGATAGCCGCGCCGGCGCTGGAGCCCGTGACGCTGGCCGAGGCCAAAGCATGGTTGCGCATCGACGACAGCGCCGACGACGCACGCCTTGCCTCGCTCGTCTCGACGGCGCGACACATGGTCGAGAAAGCGACGCGCCGCCTGTTGATCTCGCAATCATGGCGCGTCGAATTCGGCGCATTTCCTTGCGATGGCTATGTGCGATTGCCTTTCGCGCCGTTGCGTGCGATCGCGGCCATCCGCATGATCGATTCCTGCGGCGCTCCGCATCTTCTGACAGCCGCGCAATGGCGCGTCTTCGACGCCGCCGATGACCCGCGTGTCGGACTTACGTCCATTCTGTTGACGCCCGGACGCGCCTGTCATGTCGAGATCGACGCTGAGTTCGGTTATGGCGCGCCTGAAGACATTCCTCCGCCGTTGCGTCAGGCCATTCTGACGCTTGTGTCCGCCTGGCGTGAAAGCCCGAACGAGGCGGGCATGATGACGTCAGCCGCGCAAACGTTAATCGCGCCGTTCGCGCGCGTGAGGCTGTCATGAGCGTGTCGGCCGTTCTCGCCTTGCGCAAGGCCGTGCGCGATCGCCTGACCGCCGATGCGAATTTCGCACGGCGCGTCTCCGGCGTGTTTGACGAGGCGCCAACAGGCGTCGCCCATCCTTATGTCGTCTTCGGCGACGCGCAGGCGCGGGATTGGTCTTCGGATGCGTCGCCGGGCGCCGAGCAGTTTCTCGTGCTGCATGTCTGGGCGCGCCAGCGCGGCCAGACGGAAGCGCTCGACATCGCCCATCGCATCTCACGGCTGCTCGACGAGGCGCCGCTTGCGGTCGAGGGCCATCATCTCGTCGATCTGCGCTTTCTGTCGCTTGAGACGCGTCGCACCGGCGCCAATCCGTTGTCGCGCGCTTCGTTGCGCTTTCGCGCGACGCTTGAAATTCTCGAATAGGAGTTCCCGCCATGTCCGCACAGAAGGGCAAGGATCTTTTGCTCAAGGCGACCGACGACAGCGGCGCGCTTGTCTCCGTCGCCGGCCTGCGCACGCGCCGTCTCGCGCTCAACGCCGATACGGTCGATGTCACGCACGCCGAGTCGGCCGGCCGCTGGCGCGAATTGCTGGAAGGCGCCGGCGTGCGGCGCGCTTCCGTCGCCGGCGCAGGACTGTTCAAGGACGCGCAATCCGACGCGCTCATCCGCGAGATTTTCTTCAACGGCGCCATTCGGCCGTGGCAAGTCGTCGTGCCTGATTTCGGCGCGATATCGGGGGCGTTTCAGATCGTCAGCCTCGATTATCGCGGTGAACACGCAGGCGAGGTCACGTTCGACATCGCGCTGGAATCGGCCGGCGAACTGACCTTCTCGCCGCTGTGAGGACGATCATGCCAAATTGTCATCGTGGCGAGATCGCCGCGCGTCTCGACGGGCGCGACTACACGCTTTGCCTGACGCTCGGCGCCTTGGCCGAGATGGAGGCCGCCTTCTCTGCGCGCGATCTCAACGACATCGCCGCGCGCTTCGACGCGGGACGCGTGTCGGCGCGCGATCTGTTGATCGTCATCGGCTGCGGTCTGCGCGGCGCAGGTCACAATCTCAGCGACGCGGAAGTGGCGGCGCTGAAAGTTTCGGAGGGTTTGCCGGGATATGTCCGGATTGCGGCCGCGCTTCTGGCTGCGACATTCGGCGAAACACCGCCGGGCAAGGATGCGCCCGCAAACCCTCCGACGCCGCAGGACGCCTGAACCCCGATCATAGGGATCGCGCGAAAGCGCGCCTGGCCCACGCTCCCTTCCCCTGGGGCGAGGCGATGGCTTTCGGGTTCGGCGTCCTGCGGCACACGCCGCGCGATTTCTGGTCTTTGACGCCGCGCGAATTGGCGGCCGCCGCTGACGGCGTCTTCGGCAAAACATCCGGCGCGCCAAGCCGCGACGATCTGCGCGCGCTGATCGCCGCTTTTCCAGACGGGAGATTGTGATGAGCGCAAGCGTTCAGACCAGCGTCGACAACGCCGCCTTCGCTGCGCAGGATTTGGCCGAGGTCAAAACGACGCTCGACGGCATCGGCGTCTCCGCCGACAAAGTGTCGAAAGCGCTGTCAGGCGCTTTCGCCTCGGCGATCGTTGGCGGCAAGTCCTTCAACGAAACATTGGCGATGGTCGCCATGTCGTTGACGAAAGTGTTTCTCAACGCCGGTTTGCAGCCTTTGACGCAAGGCTTGAGTTCTGCGCTCACATCCGGCTTGAGCAGCCTTGTCGGCGGCGGGGGAGGGGCGACCATTGCGCCTTTCGCCGAGGGCGGGGTGGTTTCGAGCCCGACTTTTTTCGGCGCCGGCAAATCCGTCGGTCTGATGGGCGAGCGCGGCGCGGAGGCCATCTTGCCATTGTCGCGCGGGCCGGACGGACGATTGGGGCTTGCGGCGACAGGCGGCGCGGCGCGGCCGGTCTCCGTCCACGTGTCGATCTCGACCCCGGACGCCGAAAGCTTTCGGCGCTCCGAGGGTCAGATTTCGGCGGCGCTGGCGCGCGCCGTGGCGCGCGGCGGCCGCAGTCTTTAGCTCAACCGTGCAGGATCGCGGCGATTTCGTCGACGAGATGCAGGCGCTTCTTCTTCATGTCTTCCAGGGTGAAATCGTCCGTGGCTTCCACCTGCGCCTCGATGCGGTGAATGGCGCGGTTGACCTCGTGGTACTCGTCCGCGAGCCGCGCGAAATGCGCATTCTTTTCCTTCAGCTCATGGATTTTCGTGACCTGATCGGGGAATTCGTCATGCAGTTCGTGCGGAACGTGGCTCATTTCGGTCTCCTGAAGGGGCGTCGCCCCACTTTTCCGTCGGTCTCCTCTAAGCGACCGCTCGCACGGGATCAATGCTCATGATCGCCTTCCACGACGCTCAATTTCCGCTCGATATCGCTTTGCGAAGCCGCGGCGGGCCCGAAAGACGCACGGAAATCCTGCGGACCGGCTCTGGCCGGGAGGTCCGCAACGCCCGCTGGGCCCATTCGCGCCGGCGTTATGACGCGGGTTATGGCGTCAAGTCATTGGCGGCAATCGCGGAAGTCATGGCGTTCTTTGAGGAGCGGCGCGGCCGCCTCTATGGCTTCCGCTGGCGCGACAGGCTCGACTGTCGCTCTTGCGCGCCCGACCGCCAGCCTGCGTCCGGCGATCAGCTTTTGGGTTACGGCGACGGGGTCGAGCTGACATTTCAGCTGGCGAAAACGTATGGCGGCGGCTTCGCGCCTTATCTGCGACCTATCACGAAGCCGGTTGCGGATTCGGTTCGCGTCGCTGTCGCCGGCGTCGAGAAAATTCGCGGGGCGGATTTCTCAATCGATTCCGCGAATGGCCGCGTCGCATTCGCTCCCGGATGCGCGCCGTCCTTCGGGTCTCGGGTGACGGCAGGATTCGTCTTCGACGTTCCGGCGCGTTTCGACGCCGATTATCTCGAAGTTGATCTCGCGGCTTTCGAAGCTGGCGAGATTCCCTCCATTCCCATCGTCGAAATCACGCTCTGAGGCGTCCCATGCGCTCGATATCTCCTGAACTTCGCGCCCGTCTGGACGCGGAGACGACCACCTTTTGCCAATGCTGGCGCCTGATCCGGCGCGACGGCGTTGTCGCCGCATTCACGGATCACGATTGCGATCTCGTGGTCGATGGCGTTGTCCACGCGGCGCGCGCCGGGCTTGAGGCGACGCGCGGAGAAACCGCGCTTGGCTTTGCGACCGGCGGCGGCGAGGTCGACGGCGCATTCGTCGCCGACGGCGTCAGCGAAGATGATCTTGTCGCTGGTCTTTACGACGGCGCGACGGTCGAAACCTGGCTTGTCGATTGGACGGATGTCAGCCGCCGGCTGTTGTTGTCCGTCGATACCGTCGGTGAGGTGCGCCGGTCCGAAAACGCTTTTACAGCGGAGTTGCGATCGCTCGCGCACAAGCTCGATCAGGAGCAAGGCCGACTCTATCAAATGTCGTGCTCTGCCGATCTGGGCGACGCGCGATGCGCGTTGCCGCAGGCCGAACTTGAAACGCAGGGCGTTGTTGTCTCCCAACGCGACGATGGCGCGCTCGCCATCGAAGTCGGCGTTTATCCCGACGACTGGTTCGTCGGCGGCGCGTGCCTTTTCTCATCGGGCGCGGCCGCCGGGCGCAGCATGGCCATTCGCGCGCATCGCGCCGAGGACACGCGCGCCATCCTGACGCCATGGGGCGATGCGCCAAACGCTGTCGCTCTTGGCGATCAGGTCACGCTGAAAGCCGGATGCGACAAGCGCGCAGGAACCTGCCGGGAGAAATTCGGAAACTTTCCTAATTTCCGTGGCTTTCCTCACATTCCGGGGGACGACGCCTTGTTCAACTATCCCAAGCCGGGCGACGCGCGCCTCGATGGCGGGAGCCTTTTTCGATGATCGCGCCCGTTTCGCGCGATTTGATCGTTGCAGAGGCGCGCCGCTGGCTTGGCACGCCTTATCTGCATCAGGGCTCGCTTCTCGGCGTCGGTTGCGATTGCCTCGGACTCGTGCGCGGCGTCTGGCGCACGGTGATCGGCCCTGAACCGGAAGAGGCCGGCCCCTATTCACCCGATTGGGCGGAGGCGACAGGCGTCGAGGCGCTGGCTTTGGCCGGCGACAGGCATTTCACCCCTGTCGTCGTCGCAAGCTTCAAAGCCGGCGATGTGTTGCTGTTCCGCTGGCGCGACAATGTTCCCGCTAAACATCTCGCCATTGCAGTCGCGTCCGATCGCATGATCCACGCGCATGACGGCGCCTGCGTGGCCGAAGTCGCCATCGGTCCTTGGTGGCGCCGCCGCTTGGCTTTCGCATACGCCTTCCCCGGCGTCGTCTGACGACATTTCGGAAAGTTTGGCTCATGGCAACGCTTGTTCTGCAGGTCGCCGGCGCTTTCGTCGGCGAAATGATCGGCGGCCCTGTCGGCGCGATGGTCGGACGCGCCGCCGGCGCCGTCGCCGGCTCGATGATCGACGCGCGGCTTCTTGGCGGCAAGACGCATCGCGAAGGCCCGCGCCTCAAGGCTGTGCATGGCCTGACGGCGACGGAGGGCGCCTCGATCCCGCGCGTCTACGGCCGTTCGCGCGTTGGCGGACAGATTATCTGGACGACGCGCTTGCTCGAAGTTTCGCGCGAGACGAGCGGAGACGGCCGCGGAGGAAAAGGCGGCGCGCCGGCCGCCACGCAAACTGAATACGCCTATTACGCCAATTTCGCCGTTGGCCTTTGCGAAGGGCCGATCGCTTTTGTTCGTCGTGTTTGGGCCGACGGCAAGGAAATCGACCTGACGAAAATCGTCATGCGCGCGCATCTTGGCGACGAAACGCAGGAGCCCGATCCATTGATCGTCGCGAAAGAAGGCGCGGACAATGCGCCGGCCTATCGCGGCCTTGCCTATGTCGTGTTCGAACGCTTGCCGCTGGAATCTTACGGCAATCGCATTCCGCAATTGACCTTCGAGGTCGTGCGTCCGGTCAATGGACTGGCGGAGATGATCCGCGGCGTCGACATCATCCCCGGCGCGTCGGAATTTGCCTATTCCGTGGCCGCCTTACAGAAGGGCGGCGCCTCCGGCGGCTGGCGACCGGAGACGCGCCACAATCTCTATGCGTCGAGCGACTGGGTCGCCTCCATCGACGCGCTTCAGGCGCTTTGTCCCAATCTTGAAAGCGTCGCGCTCGTCGCGTCGTGGTTCGGCGATGATTTGCGCGCCGGCGCATGCACGATCGCGCCGCGCGTTGAATCGAAGAGCAAGACCGTCAATGGCGCGGCGTGGAGCGTTGCGGGCCTCAGCCGTGCGACGGCGAGGCTCGTGTCGCAAATCGATGGACGCCCCGCTTTCGGCGGCGCGCCGAGCGACGACACGGTGAGCGCGGCCATCCGCGACCTCAAGGCGCGCGGACTGCATGTCACGTTCTATCCGTTCGTGATGATGGATATCGCCGCGGGCAACGCCCTGTCAGATCCCTGGACGGGGCAGGGGACGCAGCCGGCCTTCCCCTGGCGCGGCCGCATCACCTGCAATCCGGCGCCCGGTCTGTCGGGCTCTCCCGACGCGACGGCCGCGGCGGCGGCGCAAGTTGCGCATTTCTTCGGCTCGACGACGCCGCAACAAAACGAATGGTCCTATCGCCGTTTCATCTTGCACTATGCGCGGCTGTGCCGTGACGCCGGCGGCGTCGACGCCTTTCTGCTTGGTTCGGAGTTTGCTGCGCTGACGCGGGTTCGCGCGTCGACGGATGTTTATCCCGCCGTGAATGCGCTTGTAACGCTTGCAAATGATGTGCGCTTCATTCTCGGGGCGACGACAAAGATTTCTTATGCCGCCGACTGGACCGAATATGGCGCGCATGTTCCATCCAGCAGCGAAGTGCGTTTTCCGCTCGATGAATTCTGGGCCTCGCCGAACGTCGATTTCGTCGGAATTGACGCCTACTGGCCTCTGTCCGACTGGCGCGATGGAACGGCCCATCTCGACGCGCAGATTTCGGATTCCATCTACGATCGCGACTATCTGCGCGCGCGCGTCGCCAGCGGCGAAGCTTTCGACTGGTATTACGCCGACGAGGCCGCGCGCGCCGCTCAAGACCGCTTGCCGATTACCGACGGCGCCTATGGCAAGCCATGGGTCTATCGCCCGAAAGATTTGCACGGCTGGTGGTCGAACCCGCATATCCCGCGCTACGCCGGCGTCGAGGCTGCAAACTCGACAGCCTGGATGCCGCGCAGCAAGTCGATCTGGCTCGTCGAAATCGGCTGCGCGGCGGTCGATCGCGGCGCCAACGCGCCGAATGTCTTTCCCGATCCCAAGTCCAGCCAATCGGCTGTGCCCCATTTCTCGCGCGGCGGCCGCGATGATCTCATGCAGGCGCGCGCGCTTGAGGCGATGCTGTCGCATTTTGATCCACAGGCGACGGACCATGTCGAGGGCGCCAATCCCGTCTCGCCTCTCTATGGCGGGAGGATGGTCGATCCGGCGCGCATCCATATCTGGTGTTGGGACGCGCGGCCTTTCCCCGCTTTTCCGGCGCAGGGCGGCGTTTGGGCCGACGCGTTGAATTATGAAACCGGTCATTGGCTCAACGGCCGCGTCGAAGCCGCGCATCTCGACGCATTGACGACGACGCTTGCTGCGCCCGCCGAAATCATTGCCGGCCAAAGCGATGCCGAAGGCGTGCTCGAAGGCTACATTCTCGACCGACCGATGTCGCCGCGCGCTGCGGTCGAGCAATTGACGGAACTGTTCGGTTTCGATGCGGTCGTTTCCGGTGGCGCGCTACGTTTCGCGCGTCGCGGCTCACGCCGCGCGAAAATCCTCACGGATGACGATTTGATCCCCGACAAGAACGAACGTCTGTTCACGCTGACGCGCGGACAGGACAGCGAGCTGCCGCGCGAGCTCAGCGTCGCCTTCACCGACGCCGAACGCGATTATCGCCAGACAAGCATCGCGTCTCGCCGCCTCGAAGGCGCCTCGCGTCGCACGACGCAAGCGGCTGTCGCCGTAACGATGCGCAGCGCCGAGATGCGCCGTCGCGTCGAGGCCTGGTTGGAAGATGTCTGGATCGCGCGCGAAACGGCACACTTTCGCCTGCGCCCCGGATTGCGCGAGCTTGAGATTGGCGACCACGTGCGCTTGCCCGTGCGTGATGCGTTGCGGACTTTCCAGATCACGCGAGTCGACGCAGGATCAGAGTTGATCGTTGAAGCGCGCGCGCTCAATCCGGCGATCTATGAGACGTCTGCCGCGCCGGCGCAGCTTGTCGATATGCCAACGCCTGCCGCGGTCGGCCCGGCGCAGGTTCTTATGCTCGACCTCGCCATGGCGCGACAGACGCCGCCGCCCTTGCAATATATGGCTGTTTACGCCGACCCTTGGCCGGGCCGCATGGCGGTCTGGCGCAAAATCGGCGCTGGATCTTTCGATCTGGTCGGCATCGTCACGAAGCCGGCGATGATCGGAGAGACGCGTTCCGTCTTGCCGCCGGGGCCGGTTGGACGTTTCGATCACGCCAATAATCTCGTCGTGGAATTGTCCTCCGGCGCGTTGGCTTCTGTCAGCGACGCGGAGCTTTTCTCCGGAAAGACAAGTCTGGCGGTGCGCGGCGATGACGGCGCCTGGGAAATCCTCGGCTTCGCTCGCGCTGAACTCGTTGCAGCGCGCACATGGCGATTGTCGCGTCTGCTGCGCGGGCTCGGCGGGGAGAAGTATTTGGCCCAGCGCTCTGCCGCATCGGGCGCGCCAGTCGTCATTCTGAACGGGGCTTTGTTTCCCGTGACGGACAGGTTGTCAGATCTCGGCGCGCCAGCCGTTTATCGCATCGGGCCGTCTGATCGCGATCATGCGGATTCATCCTATGTCGAAGTGACGACAACCGCGACGGCGAAAGCGCTGACGCCGCTCGCGCCTGTGCAACTCAAAGCGCGCCGTACAGCCGCAGGCGTCGAAATCTCATTCATGCGGTGCGGCCGCATCGACGCCGACGCGTGGGAAGCGGTGGACATTCCTCAAGGCGAGGCAAGCGAGTCCTACCGTCTGTCCTTGCGTCGACCCTCGGGCGGCTCACGCTCTTGGAAGCTTGCGGAACCGTCTGTGCTTTACGCCAACGCCGACGAAATCGCCGATTTCGGCGCGCGGAGACAGACGCTTGATCTTGAAGTTGCGCAGATCAGCGCGGCTGTCGGCGAAGGCTTCATCGCATCGCAAACAGTCGCTGTCTCCTGACCGCGCATGCAGGGATATTTCTCATGACATCGACGACCAATCTCGGCCTGCCGTTCATCGACGCGGCGCAGGCGCAGAAACATGTGACGCATAACGAGGCGCTGCGCATTCTCGACGCCGTGACTCATATCGCGGTTATCGCGCGCGATCTCGTCGCGCCGCCGCCGTCGCCTGCCGAGGGCGATCGCTATCTCGTCCCGCCCGGCGCGACGAGCGCTTTTGCCGGTTACGCGAATTGGCTTGCGGCTTGGGAAGACGGCGCGTGGCGGTTTGCCCAACCGCGCGCCGGCTGGCGGCTTTATGTCGCCAATGAAAATCGCGAGCTTCTCTTCGACGGCTCGGTTTGGGCCGATATCGCTGGCGCGCAGCCTTCGTCGTTTCATGCGGTCGCGCTCGGCGTTGGCGCGCCGCCCGACGCAACTACGCCGCTGATCGCAAAACTCAATTCAGCCTTGCTGACCGCGCGGTCGCTCACGGATGGCGGCTCCGGCGATCTGCGCCTCGCGCTTAACAAGAGCGCGACGGCGAATGTCGGTTCGCAAATTTTCGAGACGAATTATTCGGCGCGCGCCGAAATCGGTCTGATCGGTGATGACAATTTCCGCATCAGCGTTTCGCCTGACGGGCAAACTTTTAAGACAGCTCTGCGAGTTGATGCTTCCGTCGCTTCCGTCGCGGTGGACGGACCGTTGTCGTGCAGCGCCGCAGCTATCGATCTCGGCTCGTCTTCCGCTGCGGCGACTTATGCGTTCGGCGCCGGCGCGACGCTCGCCGGCAACGTGAAGGCCGTCGCGCTCGGGACGGGCGGTCTGCCCGGCTCCACGACCAATGTCGAGCTTGGCCCGAACGCCAATGGCGCCGTTGGCGCAATCATCGTCAACACGCCTTTGCGCCTGCGCCCGCAAGCGATTGCGCCAGCCGCGCCAAGCGACGGCGATCTCTGGTATGACGCCGGCGACAAGATGTTTCGCGCGCGCGGCAACGGCCGCACGACGGCTTTCGTTGAAGATGAATTGCCCTGGATGATGACCGACGTCGGGCGCTACATCCGCACCGCGACAGGCTGCTGCGCCGCCACGACCACGCTGGCCGGCGTCGCCAATGCGATGGACATTTATCCATTCATTCCGCGCATCGACGTCAATGTCGATCGGCTCAGCGTCAATGTCGTCACAGCCGTCGCGAGCGCTGCGGCGACGCTTGTGCTCTACGCCTCCAACGCGGACGGCCGTCCGGACGCGCTGATCCTTGAGACGGGAGGCCTCAGTCTCGCGACGGCCGGCGTCAAGGAAGCGACGGTGGCGCTGTCGTTGAAGAAGGGACGGCAATATTGGATCGGGGTTCGCCATTCCGCCGCGGCGACGCTCAGCGCGTGGCAACTCTACAATTCGCCCGATCTCGATCTGGCCGCCGTCGCCGTCAATCCAACGAAAATTCTGCGGCGCAGTCTGGCTTTCGCGACGCCCGCCCCGGCGAACTGGCCCTATCTCGCTGCGGACGGCCTCTCCAACACGCCGGCCGTCGCGATCTGGCTACGCGTCGCCTGACAGAGATCCATCGCTTCGGAGACCCGACATGAAAGGCAATTTCGAGCGTTGTCTCGACTTCACGCTGAAACAGGAAGGCGGCTACGGCGATCATCCGCTCGATCCCGGCGGCGCGACCAAATACGGAGTCACGCAAGCGACGCTGGCGCGTTTTCGTGGCCGCGCGGTGAGCAAGGCGGAAGTGCGCGCGCTGACGCGGCAGGACGCCGCCGAAATCTACCGGCGCGATTATTGGACGCCCGTGGCCGGCGACAGCTTGCCGGTCGGCGTCGACGCGGTCGTCTTCGACCATGCCGTCAATTCAGGCCCGGCTGCGGCGCTGAAAACGCTCCGCGCCGCGCTGGGGCTGCCGCTTGCCGCGCATCTGCAAAACATCGTCGAGGCTTGCGCCAGAACGCGCAGCGAGGTTCTAGCGCGGGAATTGTGCCGCCGGCGCATGAGCTTTCTCCGCGGGCTGCGGACTTTCACGACTTTTGGCCGCGGCTGGACGCGCCGCATCGAGGCGGTCGAGGTGACAGCCTTGCAGATGATCCGGGAAGCGACAGCCCGGCGCGCCGTCGCTCCCATTCCTTCAACTCTCGAAAAAGGAGCTTCCATGACGAATGAAACGGACGCAACCAAACCTTTCTGGGCGTCGCAGACCATCTGGTCGGCCATCGCGGCGGTCGGATCGTCGCTGGCGGGCGCTGTCCTGTCCTGGCGGACGGGCGATGTCTCGGCGCTTGGCGCATCGCTTGCCGCGATCGCCGGAGGTCTTGGCGCGATCATCGGCCGTCTGCGCGCGACGACGCAGATCGGCTGAGCGCTTTCAAAGGATCGGGGCCCCGATCCTGAACCAGCGTTCAGCTTGAGTTCATAAGGCCCCTCCATAGTGGGGCCATGTTTTCCTTGCGCGCTCTTCCAGTTGTGGCGTTCCTCGCGGCGGGCGGCGCGCCTTCCGCCGAGGCGCGCACCTGCTTTTCGCCCGAGCAGACCCGGATTCAGGTCTCCGCGCATAAGCTCGTTGAGCCGTTCAAACTCATGAAAAAGGCTGCGTCGACTGAAAAAGCCGATCCGATCAGCGGTAAACTCTGCCAGTGGAATGAAAAGCTCGTCTATGAGATAAGTCTGTTGCGCAAGGACGGACAGGTTCTGCGCGTCTTTCTGGACGCTGCGACCGGCCAGCAGATGGGGCCGCACAGCGAACGCTGATTCGGTTTGGGAGTCTGCCTTGCGTCTTCTTGTGGTCGAGGATGACCGCGATCTCAATCGCCAGCTCGTCGCCGCGCTTGAAGGCGCGGGCTACGCCGTCGATCGCGCCTTCGACGGCGAGGAAGGTCAGTTTCTCGGCGAGACGGAGCCCTACGACGCCATCGTGCTGGATATTGGTCTGCCCAAGAAGGACGGCGTGTCCATTCTGACGGAATGGCGCAAGGCCGGCCATGTCACGCCCGTGCTCATACTGACGGCGCGCGACCGCTGGAGCGACAAGGTGCAGGGCTTCGACGCAGGCGCCGACGATTATGTCGCCAAGCCGTTCCACATGGAGGAGGTGCTGGCGCGCCTGCGCGCGCTCATGCGTCGCGCCGCCGGCCACGCCACCAACGAATTGGCGTGCGGCCCCGTGCGCGTCGACACGAAAGCGGCGCGCGTGACGGTCGACGGCAACCCTATCAAAGTCACATCGCACGAATACCGGCTGTTGGCCTATCTGATGCATCACACCGGCCGCATCGTTTCGCGCACCGAACTTGTCGAGCACCTTTACGATCAGGATTTCGATCGGGACTCCAATACGATCGAGGTGTTCGTGGGGCGGTTGCGCAAAAAGCTGGGCGTCGATGTGATCGAAACCGTGCGCGGCCTCGGCTATCGTCTCGACGCCTCGGGCTGCAAGTCGCAGGCGTAACGACATGTGGCCAGCCTCCGGGTCGATCGCTGCGAGGTTGTTCGTTTCCGCCGCGCTTTGGTGTTTCGCGATACTTCTTGTCGCCGGCGTCGTCTTGTCGACGCTTTATCGCAAGGGCGCCGAGGAGGCCTTCGACGCACGCCTCGGCGTCTATCTCCGTGCGCTTGTCGCCGATGTCGCGACGCCGGGCGAAGACAGCCGCACGGGCCCCGGCCAATTGGGCGAACCGCAATTCGAACTCGTCCTGTCGGGTTGGTACTGGCAGATCACGCGCCTTGGCGGCGAAAAACCCGAAATCCGTTCTTCCCGATCCTTGTTCGCCGCGCGGCTGCCGCGTCTCGCCGATCAGGGCGTCCTGGCCGGGCTTGGCGGCGCGCGGCGCGGCTATGTGATGGGGCCGGATGAGGTTCGGTTGCGCATGGTCGAGCGTGTTATCGACGTGGGCGATCAGGGCGTCTATCTCGTTCAGGTGGCGGCCACGACTCACGATCTCGACGCCGAGGCGACGAAATTCACCATCGAATTGACGGTCACTTTCATATTGCTGGCGTTGGCGCTTCTCGCTTCGACAGTATTTCAATTGCGTTATGGGCTGCGGCCGCTGCGCCGTCTCCAGGACGGCGTAGCGAATATTCGTCGCGGCGAGGCTGAAAAACTCGACGGCAATTATTCGAACGATCTCGCGCCTTTGGCCGGTGAGCTCAATCTGCTTGTCGCCGCCAATCGCGAGGTGATCGAGCGTGCTCGCACGCAGGTTGGCAATCTGGCGCATGCGCTGAAGACGCCAATCAGCGTGATCTTGAACGAGGCGTCGGGCGAACCGACTCCCTTGGCCGACAAGGTTCGGGAGCAAACGCAGGTGATGCGCGATCAGGTGACCTATTATCTCGATCGCGCCCGCGTCGCGGCCCGCGTGCAGGCGATTGGCGTGGCGACGGAAATCGAACCCGTGCTGGCTGCTTTTGCCCGGACTTTCGAGAAAATATGCCGCGATCGGGGAGTCTCTTTCCACGTTGAAGCGGCGCCCGGCCTTCGTTTCATGGGTGAAAAGCAGGATTTCGAGGAAATGGTCGGCAATGTCATGGACAACGCCGGCAAATGGGCGCGCAGTCTGGTCCGGGTGACGACCACGCTGGAGCCCGCCGCAGACGCAAGCCAGCGCGACGCCGTTCTTGTGATCATTGACGATGATGGCCCCGGCCTGTCGGCAAGCCAGCGCGAAGAAGCGCCGCGCCGCGGGCGCCGATTGGATGAAAGCAAGCCGGGTTCGGGCCTTGGCCTGTCGATCGTGGCCGATCTCGTTGGCCTCTATGGCGGCAAATTGCTTTTACGCGAAAGTCCCGAAGGGGGACTGCGCGTCATTTTACGCCTTCCCGCCGTTTCCTGAGCCGCCTGCGATGGACAAGGCTCGGCAAAGATTTTATTCCATCGAGAAGACCTGACGAGGAGGATGCATTGCGCGCGTTGACTGTGGCGATCCTTTTCGCGTCCTTTGCGCTCGGCGCGTGCTCTGTGACGGGCTCCGGCGAGCCGCCAAGCGCTGCGGCGCCGGCGAAACCGGCTGTTCCCTCCATCTCCGGCGTTGTCGCGGGGCCATTCGGCGCCGATCTCGCCGAAGCAGATCGCCAGCGCGCCTTTGACGCGCAGAATCAGGCGCTCGAAACGGGCAAGCGGCAATCATGGCGCAACGACAAAGGTTTGTTCGGCTTTGTCGAGCCGGGTTCGGAATCGCGTCTCGGCGGCTCCTGCCGCGATTATACGCATACGCTTTATCTAAACGGCCGCCCAAAATCGGCGAGCGGCTCTGCTTGCCGCCAGGCGGATGGCTCATGGCGCGCCAGCAGCTAAACCTCAAATAAAATCAGGGCGAATTGCCAATCTTGCGCACCGCGACGGTCGGCTTTGCGCGTGCGGGACGCTTCGCGCGGCGCCGTTCCGGTCTGCTGCGGCGCACGCAGGCGTAAGCGCGCATTTTTAATCGGCTAAAGCTAGCAATACCCAAAATTTATGGGGATTGATTTCTCGCGACGCGAAGGTGAGCATCGCCGCTCCTAGCATCACGGAGATGTGGTGGAGGTTTCGACTCGCTCATCTCACATCTAGGAAGAAAAACTCAAGTGTAATTTAAGTCAATATAGGCTATGCATATGCTAAAAATTAGCATGAAATTGCCGAATTGCAATGGAATTTAGCCAGATGCCGGCGACTTTAGATCATTTCGATCATATGTTGATTGTCGAGCTGGCTCGTAACGCCAGATTGTCCAACGTCGATTTGGGGGAGCGCGTCGGCCTTTCCTCAAGCGCCGTCGCGCGTCGTATCAAGGCGCTGGAAGATGATGGCCTGATCACGGGCTATCAGGCGAATTTTGACGCGCGCCGGCTCGGATACGGCGCTGTCGTGGTCGTGCGGGTCAAGCTGGAGAGTCAAAGCGCGGAGGCGTTCGATGCGTTCGAAAAAGCCGTTGCCGCCTGTCCGGCGGTGATTCAATGCTTCCTTGTCTCGGGAGCCGATGATTACCTTTTGCTGCTCCTCGTCAAAGACATTGATGATTATGAGCGTGTCATGCGCTCGCAAATGTCCGGCCTGCCGCGCGTGGCGCATCTTCAGTCGGATTTCGCGATCCGGAGGGTCGTGACGCGCTCCTTGCCGGAAGCCGCCGTTGCGCCAAATCAGCGCGCTTCTCAGGCGAAGATGCGCAAAACGCTGGCCACGCGCTAGGCTCTAGGCTCGCCGGCCCTCAGGCTCGTCTTGACATTGCGCCTTTTCAGGCGCCCCCGGAAACGATAAAGCACCCGGCATGCTTTGGATCGTTCTCGCTCTGTTGACCGGGGCAACCGCCTTTTCGCTTCTCTTTCCCTTGGCGCGCGCGAAAGCCAGCGCGCCGGATGCGCCGGCCGACGTTGCGTTCTACGAGGCGCAGATCGCAGAGCTTGATCGTGACGTCGAACGAGGTCTGATTTCGCAGGCAGACGCCGATGCGGCGCGGGCCGAAGCCGGGCGACGTCTTCTCGCCGCGGCCAAGAGCGGCGGAGGGGAGACTGCTTCATCTCTGCTGGCGCGCCGACTGGCTGCATTGGCTGCCCTTGTGGTTGTCCCAGGCGTCGCGCTGGCGCTCTATGCCCGCATCGGCAATCCCGACATGCCGGATCAGCCGTTGAGCGCGCGTCTGGAGCGCCAATCCGAGAAGCTCGACATTGGCGCCGCCGTCGCGCGCATTGAGGCTCACCTCGCCGCAAACCCCGACGATGGCAAAGGCTATGAAATCGTCGCGCCGGTTTATCTACGCATGGGGCGGGCTGAAGACGCCATTCGCGCTTATGACAATGCAATCCGGTTGCTGGGCGATAGCCCCGCGCGTCGCACGGGCCTTGCTGAAGCGCGCGTCTACGCGGCCGAGGGCATCGTGACTGCGGACGCTCGCAAGGACTTTGAAGCCGCTGCGTCGGCGGATCCGAAACAATCGGTTGCGCGCTACTATCTGGGCCTTGCCGCGGAACAGGACGGCGACAAGAAGAAGGCTGTAGAGATCTGGAGCAAATTGCTCGCCGACGCGCCGGAAAGCTCGAGCTGGGCAAAAAGCCTGCGCGCGCGCATCGCCGCGCTTGATCCTGCCGCCGCGCCCTCCGAGGCGACGACGTCTGCGCCGCAGGGCGACGCTGCGGCGGCTATCGCCGCGATGCCGGAGAAAGACCGCCAGCAGGCGATCCGCGGCATGATCGATAATCTTGCCGCGCGGCTCGCGGCGAACGGCGCGGATGTGGAGGGCTGGCTTCGCCTTGTTCGCGCCTATTCCGTGATGAAAGAATCCGACAAGGCGCGCGAAGCTCTGGCAAGCGCGCGCAAAGGCCTCGCAAACGACGCCGACGCTCTGGCGCGCATCAATGCGCTCGCCCGCGAACTCGGTCTGGAAGGATAAGACATGACTCGCAAGAGCAGACGTCTCGCGCTCATCGCCTCGGCCGTCGCCGTCATCGGCGTCGCTGTCGGCCTCGTGCTGTTCGCGCTGCGCGGCAATGTCAGTTTTTTCTATAGCCCGACGGAATATTCCGAAAAGGCGCCGACCGCCGGCACGCGCCTGAGCGTTGGCGGCCTCGTGAAAGACGGCTCTGTCGTTAAGGGCGCAGACAAGACTGTCACCTTCACCGTCACCGACACCAACAAGGATGTGCGCGTGTCCTACACCGGTCTGTTGCCGGACCTGTTTCGCGAAGGGCAGGGTGTTGTCGCAGCCGGCGTCGTCAGCGCCGACGGATGGTTCCGCGCCGACAGCGTGCTTGCCAAGCATGATGAGAAATACATGCCGCGCGATGTCGCCGACGCCTTGAAAAAACAGGGCGTCTGGAACGAAGGGCAGAAGAAATGATCGTCGAGGTCGGTCATTACGCGCTGGTTCTGGCGCTGGCGTTGAGCCTCGTGTTGAGCGTTGCGCCGGTCGTTGGCGCGCGTCGCCGCGATCCTGCGTTGATGGATGTGGCGCGACCGGCGGCCTTCATGCAATTCGCATTGATCGCGTTCTCGTTCGGCGCGCTCACCTATGCGCATGTCGTCTCGGATTTTTCCGTCGTCAACGTCATCGAGAATTCGCACTCGATGAAGCCCATGATCTATAAAATCTCCGGCGTATGGGGCAATCACGAAGGCTCGATGCTGCTGTGGGTGCTGATTCTCGCTTCGTTCGGCGCAGCGCTGGCGATCTGGCCGCGCATGATGCCGCGCGATCTGCGCGCCTTGACCATCGCCGTGCAGAGCTGGGTGGCGGTTGCGTTTCTCTCCTTCATTCTGTTCACGTCGAATCCCTTCGCCCGCGCCCGTATGGCGCCCATCGAGGGCAACGATCTCAACCCGATCCTCCAGGATCCCGGCCTCGCCATTCATCCGCCGCTGCTCTACCTCGGCTATGTTGGCTTCTCGATCGCCTTTTCCTTCGCGGCCGCCGCGCTGATCAACGGCCGCATCGACGCCGCCTGGGCCCGTTTCATCAGGCCGTGGGTGCTGATCGCGTGGGTGTTCCTGACGCTCGGCATCGCCATGGGCTCCTACTGGGCCTATTACACGCTGGGCTGGGGCGGCTTCTGGTT
>ERZ1645187.609-NODE-609-length-35106-cov-10.333143_pt1 | contig 35106 bp, 28 predicted proteins | sample MGYA00575352_ERZ1645187 | MGnify/ENA primary metagenome ERZ1645187 (study PRJEB40837, sample SAMN11349314) | freshwater sediment metagenome | isolation source: river sediment | host: Sediment | place: India: Wazaribad , New Delhi | collected 2017-02-21 ... | reverse complement strand
AGCCTGACCTCGACCATCAGCTGTATTTACAGGGGTTTTAAACGGGACAGCCCTGACGTGCTACGTAAAACTCGCCCAAACTTTTTACGTAGCGTGGAAAAACGGGGGCGCGGCTATTCGCGGCCGAATTTCCGGTTCAGTTCCCGGAGGCCGAGCAAGATGACGGTGGGCTTGCCGCGCGGCGAGGTGTAGGGCATTTCGGTTCGGGCCAAATCGCGGATCAGCGCGTTCAGTTCGGCATCGTTCAATTCGCGCTGGAGGCCGACGGCCTGCCGGCCGGCGATGGAAGCGATCAGCGGCTGCGCCCAGTCCTTGGCCGCGCCCTTGCCGCCCTGCATCAGGCCGTCGGCGATATCCGACAGCAGCGGCCCGGGCGCCACGCCGGCGATCCACGTGGGCAGCGCATCGATCAGGAAGGTGTCGGAACCGAACTCGGCCACGCCGAAGCCCATTGGCTTGAGCAGCGCCGCGTGCTTCCGCAAGGCGGCGGCCTGCGCGGGCGTGACCGCCACCGTCGCCGGCGGCAGAAGCCCCTGCGCGGGCACGGTCCCCCGCTCCATCGCGCCCAGCAGGCGCTCGTAGATCACGCGCTCGTGCGCCGACCGGGGATCCATCAGCACGAGGCCGTCGGCCGTTTCGAGGACGACGTAGGTCCCGCCCACGCGCCCCAGCAGGCGATATTCGGCCCACGGCGCGGCGGGCGCGGAACCGGCGGACTCCGCCGCCGGCACGGCGGGCGGCGTCCAGTCCAACTTGGGCTGCGTGACGGCCACGGGCGCCGCCGGCGGCGGCGCGGTCTCCGGCCCCGGCGCGGTCGCGGGCGGATATGCATGCGGACGCGCGGCGTCGCGCGGGAGATCGTCGCGCTTGCCGCGGGGCAGATCGGCTCCGGCGACCGCCAGGCGGATGGCTTCGACGATGACGTCGCGCACCTCGGTGGGCCGGCGGAAGCGTACCTCCTTCTTGGCGGGATGCACGTTCACGTCCACGAGGTCGGACGGCAGGTCCACGCGCAGGAAAACCGGCGCGAAGCGGCCGCCCGACAGCACGTCGCGATAGGCGTTCTGGATGGCGAAATTGACGACCGGCGACCCCGACGGGCGGCCGTTGACGAAGACGACCTGCAATTCGCGGTCGAGACGGCTGCACGGCGGGATGCCGGCGAACCCGCCGATCTCGACGACGCCGTTGCCGAACTGGATCGGCCGCAGATGGTCGGCGATTTCCGCCCCGTACAGGTCGCGAATGCGGTCGATCAGGCGCTCCGTCGCCGGCAAGCGGTACACGTCGGCGTCGTCGGCGCGCAACACGAATTCGACGCCGACGTGGGCGAGCGCCTCGAGCAAAAAGGCCTGGCGGATATGCGTGAATTCGGTGGGGGCCGAGCGCATGAACTTGCGCCGGGCCGGGACGTTGAAGAACAGGTTGCGCACGGCGACGTCCGTGCCGCGCGGCGCGCCGGCATCGCGCACGTCCTGGATCTTGCCGCCGAAAATCAGGATCTCGGTGCCGGCGGCGGAGCCCTCCCGGTTGGTGACGAGCGTGAACTGCGACACCGCGGCGATGGCGGCGAGCGCCTCGCCCCGGAAGCCCAGCGTGGCGATGACGTCGAGATCCTTCAATTCCCGCAGCTTGCTGGTCGCGTGGCGTTCGATGGACAGCAGCGCGTTGTCGCGGTCCATGCCGGTGCCGTCGTCGCGCACGCGCACCAGGCGGCGGCCGCCGTCCACCACTTCGATCTCGACGCGCGACGCGCCGGCGTCGATGGCGTTCTCGACCAGTTCCTTCAGGACGGAGGCCGGACGCTCGACGACCTCCCCCGCGGCGATCTGGTTGATCACCGCGTCGGACAGGACGCGAATGGGGGCGGGAGCGGTCATGGACGTCGGTTGTAGCAGAGCGCGGCGCAAAACAGGAGCGAAAAAAAGCGCGCGCCCGAAGGGGCGCGCGCCAAAGCGAAATACCGATACAGCGGCTACATGATCTCGATGGTCACGTCGTCGTCGGACTTCTGGTCGATTTTCTCGGTTTCGATGGGCTGGTAGGTCGGCAGGAAGCGGTAATAGACCTGCAGGGTCAAGGCGGCCAGCGTAGTCGCGTAGACCGGGTGCATGTTTTCCCGGCCGGTGGCGCCGGCGCCCAAGGCCAAGCCGGGGGATTCCCAATGGCCGTCGGGCTTCTGGTTGCGGATGAACTGCGGGGCGAACTGGTTGTTCCAGTTGGACCAGGTGGCGCCGCCCTTGTGGAACTTGGTCTGGGAAATGTAGTACCAGGCGTACATCGGCCAGTCCGGCGGATTTTCCCATTTGCAGGTGGCGCCGCCCAGAAAGTCCATTCCGCGATTGACCTCCGGGTCCCCGGCATGGCCCAGCAGCTGCATGCTGAGCACCGCGACGGCCGTGATGCTGTGGGTGGAATGGCTCGCGCCGATCTTGCTGTAGTAGAAGCTGCCGTCTTCCGGCTTCTGGACGGACTTGAAATCCTCGACGGCCTTTTCCATGGCTTCGTGCAGGCCGGCGTTTTCCGCTCCGGCGATGTAGGCCGCTTTCATGGCCTGGCAGCACCAGCCGGCCAGCGAGGTGTCGCGGCGTTCGCCCTTCGCGAACTTGTAGTCGTAGCCGCCCTTCGACTGCTGGCCGTTGATCAAGACTTGCGCCCCCTTCTCCATGACGCCCTTGAGCGACGGGATGCGGGTCATGCCGTAGGCCTCGCTGACCGCATAGACGCAGATCGCCTGCGAATAGGTGCCGCCCGTGGTGTCGACCTTGTCGAATTCGCCCTTTTCATTCTGGCGGGCGACCAGATAGCGGATCGCCCGTTCGACGGTCGGACCGTATTTTTCCGAGGCGGTGGTTTCGCCATGGGCCAGGAAGGTCAGGATGCCCAGGCCAGTCATGGCTTCCTTGTCGTGGGTGCCCCACGATCCATCCTGGTTCTGGTTGATGCGCAGCCATTCCAGGGCGCGGAGAACCGCCGCCTCGGCGTATTGCCCCCACTTGCCGCCGTAGGCGCCGATGGCCGCCGCGCGGCCCGCGCCGCTGCGGTTGGCCATCTGGCCGGGCGCCAGGCCCTTCATGACGATCGGGCTGATCGCGTCGGAGGCGATGTTCAATTCGACGTTGTCCTGGACGGGCGCGGCGGTGAAATCCTCGACTTCGGGCGGCGTCATGTCCATGTCGACGTCCGGCGGCGTGACCTGGTCGACCAGATCCGGCAATTCCTCGGGGGGCTTCTCCTCGAGCAGCTCGTCGAGCTTCTGCTCGTCGACCTCGATCATCTGCACTTCGATTTCCGGATCCTTCTGGCGCGGCGTGATCATGCTCGCGAAGAGGACCAAGAGCAGGATTCCGACGACGTGGAGGGTGATGGACCCCACCGGGCCCGCCGCCCATTCCACGAAGTTTTTGTGCAGGGCCCTGATTGATGCATCCATGGCGATCTCCGTGCTACAAATCTACGACATATCAGTTCGACGCGCTCACGACCGAAAGGCTTTTCAGCCCGTTTTTCGCGCACAAATTCAAGGCTTGGACGAGCTGGCCGTGTTCCGACACGGCCGACACCGTGATCATGATCGTCTGGCCGGCGTCGATCGAAGCGACCTTGGCCAAGGCGACGTCCAGCAGTTCCAGGGTCGCGGGCACGTCGTTGACGGTGTAGCCGTCCTGGTAGATGCCGACGCGGACGAGGTTCGGGGGCTTCTCTTCCGGCTTGGCGGTCTGGTCCGGCGCGGGCCGGAACACGTCCAGGTTGGTGATCACGTCGATCGGCTTGGTCGTGACGATGAAGTAGATCAGCAGCTGGAACACGACGTCGATCATCGGCGTCATTTCCAGCTCGGCCGCCGGCGAATCGGGACGTTTTCTTGCTCTGGCCATGGGCTTCCCTTTCCTAGGCTTTTTCCTTGAGGGCGGAGAAGCGGATCTTCCACAGGCCCGCCTTGCCGCAGATGTCCATCACCCGCCGGATCGCTTCGTGCTTCGTCGCCCAATCGCCGCGGATCACGACGGGCGTGCTCTGCCCCGACGTCTTCCGCGCGTTGTTCAGCAACGTGAAGAGCTTCGCCTCGCTGATGTTGGTCTTCATGATCTGGATCGCGCCATTCTCGACCACGTCGACCATCACCGTGCGGGGATCCTTCACTTCCTCGACGGGGCCGTTGGGGGCCATGGCCATGCGGACGTTGGTCTCCATCAGCTTGTCCTGCATGGCCGCCGTGACGACGAAAAAGATGATCAGCTGGAACACGACGTCGATCATCGGCGTCATGTCCAGCTTGGCATCCGCATATTGCTTTCTCATGCTCGTCTCCCCTTCCGGAGCGGAGGCCTTATTCCTCCACCACTTCCACGTTGCGCAGGGCCTTGATCAGGTCCATCGTCAGACCTTCCATGCTCAGGATGATGCGCGACAGGCGGTTCTTGAAGTAAGTGTAGAGGGAAACGGCCGGGATGGCCACGACCAAGCCGGCGGCGGTCGTCCAGAGGGCCTGGGCGATGTTCATGGCCAGCATGGACTGCTGGGTGGCGCCGGCCTGCGTGTTGGCCAGGTTGGCGAACGCCATGATCATGCCTTGGACGGTGCCGAGCAGTCCGAGCATGGGGGCGATGCTGCCGCACATGTTCAGGTAGGCCACGCGCTGCATGAGCTTCTCGCTTTCCAGATCGGCGGCGGCGCCGACCTGCTCCTGGATCACTTCGAAGCCTTCCTTCACGTTGCGGAAGCCGGCCTGCAGGATGGAGGGCAGCGGCCCCTGGTCCTGCTCGCAGCGCTGCAGGGCCTTCATGACGTCGCCCTGCTCCATCGCCTCGCGGACTTCGTTCACCAGCGCGTCGGGAATGATCTTCTTGGTGCTGATGGTCACGAAGAAGTCGATCGCCAGCCAGGCGGCGGCGATGGAATCGGCCAGCAGGCACAGCCACAGGAAGACGCCCAGGAAGCCGGACCCGGTGATGACCTGCCAGAGGCTGGTGCCACCGCCGCCGCCCGCATCCGCGGCGCCTTCGTCCATCACCAGTTCGCCGGCTCCGCCGGCGGCGGCCGCGGGGGAAACCGGGGCGGCATCCTGCGCGAGCGCGATCATGGGCACGAGGACCAAAGCGGCCACCAACGTCAACCACACCATCATCCGGAATTTCTTGGACATGATTTGTTCTCCTTCGCTTCTTTTTTAAATGGGTTGGCCTAGATCTTGCCCCGGGCCTGCGCGGCGTAGGGCGACGCGCCGTAGTCCGAGACCACTTTCTTGTACAGGTCTTTCGCGCGGGGATCGCGCAGCTGCTCGAGGGCGGCGGCGGCCTTGTAGGTGGCCTCGCCCAGGATCGCCGGGTCGCGCACGTCCGCGAACAGGATGGACGTGCGCAGGTAGTCCAGCGCGGCCAGTTCGACGTTGTTCTGGTCGAGCTGGATGTCGCCGCGCATGGTCTGGGCGCGGGCGGCGTCGGGCCGGTTGCCGGCGGCGGCCACGGCGTCGAGCTGCCGGATCAGCGCGGGATACTGCTTCGCCTTCAGCATGGCGCGGCGCAGCCCCCAGGCCGAATCCGGGTTCTGCTTCTCGGCGGGCGACAGGAGGAAAAGCTGTTCGTAGGCCTTCACGGCGCCTTCCGCGTCGCCCTTGGCCAGCAGCGCCTGCGCGAGGAGCTTCGAGGCTTCGACGTCCCAGGCGAGATAGCGGTATTTCGCCACGACGCCTTCCAGCAGCTTGGCGGCCACGTCGTATTTCTGGGCCTTCATGGCGGCGGCGGCCTGATCGTATTCCGCCGGCTTGTCGGCCACGGCCTTCACGTAGCTGCCCTTCGGGAACGTGCGGATGCCCATCTCGGTGGTCAGGTTGACGTCGCCGGTCGCGAGGGCGCGGATGGCGGTGCCCGGCACCTTCTGGCCGTTCGGCAGTTCCACGTAGGGAGCCGCCCCGGCCGCTCCGGCGGCGAGCGCGGCCGCAAGGCCGATCAGGAGCAATTTCGTTGTCTTCATGGCTTTTCTTCTCCCTTGTTCGACATCTCTAGGGCGCCGCCGGGGCCGCCGCGGGCGCGGCGGCCGGCGCGGCGACCGCTTCCGCATCCACCTTGAACGACGCCGACGTGCGCTTCTGCCGGACGTCGTTGACTTCCGGACGGGTCGGATAGAGCTGCAGGAACTTGTCGCAGCTTTCCAGCACGTCGGCATACCGTTCCATTTCCATCGCCAGATCGATCGCCGCCAGGATGGCCTGGGCGACCTGCTGGCGTTCCTTTTCGGTCTTCATGGCCTGGCTGCCGAAGAATTCCATGCGCTTGTAGGCGCCCAAGGCGCCCGTGCGGTCGCCGTCCTTCAGCAGGATCTGGGCATAGAGCAGGCTGGCGTTGTTGACCACTTCCGGATCGCGGGCGTAGCGGAACACGTCGTTGAGGGCGGTCTTGGCGGCGACGAGATCGTCCAGCGCCAGATTGGCGCGGGCCAGCATGAATTTCGCCTGGTAGAACAGCGCGGAATTGGGCCACTTCTCCATCAATTCGTTGAGCGAGGTCACCGCGCCGGAGTAGTCGCCCAGCTCGTACCGGGCCGCGCCGATGCCGTACAAGGCACGTTCCAGCAGCGCGCGCTCTTCGGTCTTGCCGGTCACCTGCCCGAAGGCGTCGGCGGCTTCTTTCCATTGCGACTGGTCGAGCATGGCCTGGCCGACGCGCGCGAATTCATCCACCGAATAGCTGCCCGGGTTCGCCAGCATCGCGACGAGCGCCTCGCGCGCCTGGTCGAACTGCCCGAGATCGAGCGCGCCGCTGATCCGCGCGTACTGCGCGTTCTTGCCTTCGTCCGTGCCGGGATATTCCGCCGCCAGCCGCGCGAAGGTCTCGTTCGCCGCCGGGTCCTTCAGGGCCATCTGCAGCGAGCCCTTCAGGTTGAGGATCTTCGCCGCCAGGTCCGATTTCGGATAGAAGCCGAGGAATTCGTCGATCTTCGCGATGGCGGCCTTGCGGGTGGCGTCGGACGGCAGGCGGCTCAGGCTGTAGGCGAAATAGAACCGGGCCTGTTCCAACAGCTTCGCGTTGCGCTCGAGATCCGCGGTCGAGCTGCCGTAGGGGTTGCCCGCCGGAGCGAGCGCGGCGATCAGCGCGTTGAACTGGCGGACGGCGTCGGCCAGCTGGTCCGTGCGGCGGAGGCAATCGCCGAGCGCGAACATGGCCTGCGCCTTCGTAGGGCTGGGCTGCGACTGCTCGATGTAGAGCTTCATGCCATCGACGGCCCCCGCGTAATCCTTGTCCAGATAGGCCTTCCAGGCCCGCTTGCTCAGAGCCTTCGGATAGTTCTGGTCGTTCTGGTAATCGGTGATGATCTTCGCCAGATAGGCGTTGGCCTCCGCCTGCTTCTGCTCTTGCTCCGCCTTTTTGCCGTCCTTTTCAGCCTGCTGAGCAGCCTGCTCGGCCTTGGCGGCCAGATAGAACAGGATCTGTCCGGCCCGCGGATCCGTCGGGCAATAGGCCAGATAGCGGTCGAACATGTACTTGGACATGTCCGCGTTGCCGGCCTTGTCGTAGAGCTGGGCCACGGAAACCAGCGCTTTCGCGGGAATGTCGCTCTTCTTCGCGAAGCGCTCGCCGAGGTAGTTCGCCGCCATCTTCGCGTAAAGCGAATCGTTCAGGTTCATGTAGCACTGCACCAGGTTGCCCAGCGCGCCGATGGACAGCTCGCCCGCCTCGGGGAACTGCTCCAGCACGCGCAGATATTCCGCCGCGGCTTCGGCGTACTTCTTCTGGCGGAACATATTGTCGGCCATCATGAATTCCGTGCCCGCGGCCTTGCTGGCCAGGGAATCCGGGAGGTCGATCTTGACGGTCTTGCCGTACTTCGTTTCGAGGATGGCCTTGATGTCCTTGGCCGCGAGGCCCGCGCTCGGCCCCCACTCGCTGTCGCCGTACTTCACGAACACGTTGTAGTACTCGCCCAAGGCCCCGCTGTACGCCTTGATCGCGTCGGCGTCCTTGCCCTCCTGCCCCGCCAGCTTGTCGGCTTCTTCCTTCAGCAGGCGGCCCAGCAGCGAGCGGGCGCCCGCCATCGGACTGTCCCGCAGCGACAAGCCGTCTTCTTTCAGCTTGTCGTCGATGGGCTTGATGACGTCCATGTACTCCATCAGCACCTTCCGGGCGCCGGCGGGATCACCCTTGGCCAGCTCGATGTTCGCCATGATCACGATGGAATCCACGAATTGCAGGTCCAGCCCGCCCCATTGCAGCGTCTCGCAGACCTTCTTCGCGGCGTCCAGCAACTTGGTTTTCTCGTCGCCGCTCTTCTGTTCCGCGGCCTTCACCAGCGCCTGCGCGCGCGAAACCTGCAGGGCGCGCTTCATTTCGTTGCCTTCGGCCACCGCTTCCACCCGCTGGAAGCTCGCCGCCGCCCCCGCGTAGTCCCCCGCCATCATCTGCATCTGCGCGAACTGGTAGGCCGCATCCCGGTAGAACCGCGCCACGTCCGGATCCGTCGGCATCTGCCCTTCGTACTGCTTGAAAAACGCCTCGTACAGCGCCCGCGACTTGTCCAGCTCGTTGATGGCGAAATAATTCCGCGCCAGCGCCAGGCTGATCGCCTGCGATTTCGGATTGGCGATCCCCATCTCGTTGATCAGCGCCTCCGCGTCCGCGAACTGCCGGCGCTGGATCAGGATTTCCGCCTGGATGATCTTGCTGCGGTCTTTCTGCGACGGATCCTTCGCCAAAATCGCATCGACCACTTTCTGCGCGAAATCGGGGAACGACGGCGAATAGGAAACCAGTCCCGAAGCGAACTTGAACTCGTCGTCCGTGCTCGCCCGGACGCCCCCGACCCAGGTCAATCCCGCCACCGCCAGCCCGATCCAAACGATTCTTTTCATGGTCGTATCCGTCTCCCGCAAAACCGGATGCTCGCGCGATGAACGCAGTTGCAGATTCATGGCTTGTTTATAACTCTTCAATCCAGCTATCGTCAATCCCGAAGGAAATGTTTTCATGCTCCACAAAGAATACGGACGAACCGGCAAAATCTTAGGCGCCATCGGCTGCGGCGGCATGCGCCTGCCCCACCCGGAAAACCCCGAGGAAGGCATCGCGATCCTCCACGCCGCCCGCCGCGCCGGCATCAATTACTTCGATACCGCCCCCTACTACTGCGACGACCGGAGCGAGGCCATTTTCGGCGAAGCCCTCCGCACCATGCCGCCCGCCCCGCTGCCCCTCTACGTCTCCTCCAAATGCTCGCGCCCCGAGGCCGCCGAATTCCGCCGCGGCCTCGAACGCTCCCTCGAACGCCTCGGCCTGGCCCGCATCGACTTCTTCCATATCTGGTGCGTCATGGATCCCGCCGACTGGCGGAGCCGCGTCGACGGCGGCGCGCTCGCCGCAGCCCTCAAGGCCAAGGAAGAAGGCCTCATCGGCCACGTCTGCGTGTCCACCCACATGACCGGCCCCGAAATCGAACGGATGCTGGCAGACCATCCCGAGATCGAAGGCGTCACCCTCGGCACCTGCGCGATCAATTTCCCCTACCGTCTCCAAGGCGTCCAGGCCGCCCGGCGTCTCGGCCGGGGCGTCGTCGCCATGAATCCCCTCGGCGGCGGCCTCATCCCGCAGCATCCCGACGCCTTCGATTTCATCCGCGGCCCCGACGATCCCGACGTCGTGACCGCCGCCCTGCGGTTCCTCGTCTCCGACCCCGCGATCACGACCGCCCTCGTCGGCTTCAGCTCCGTCGCCCACGTCGAGGCCGCCGTCCGCGCCGTCGAATCGTTCGAGCCGTACGGCCCCGAACATCTCGAAAATCTCCGCGCGCGCATCCAGCAAGACTTTAACGAAATGTGTACCGGCTGCGGCTACTGCCTGCCCTGCCCCCAAGGCATCCCCATCCCCCGCTACATGGACGTCCACAACCTCATGCAGCTCGGGGCCTCCGCCGACGAGATCCGCGGCCGCCTCAAGTACCACTGGGACATGACCCCCGCCCAGGCCGCCGAGTGCGTCGAATGCGGCCAATGCGAAGCCCGCTGCACCCAGCATCTCCCCATCATCGACCGCCTCAAGAAAGTCGCCGCCTTCCGGATGTAACGAACGACCCTCGAATCGCATCATAGGAGTCCGCAGATGAAACCGATCCTCCTGGCCTTGTCGTTGGCCGCCGCGGCGGCCGGCTGCGCGCAGCCCCGCGCCGCAGCCCCTCTGGATCCGGCCCCGTCCGGCGAACGGATCCTGTTCCAGTTCTGCCAGAATGCCGACCTCGACCGCTGGGAAATCCAGGACGACGTCGTTATGGGCGGCCGCTCGCAAGGCACCCTGTCCCTCAACGAGGCCGGCAACGCCGTGTTCGCCGGCACCGTGTCCCTGGAAAACGACGGCGGCTTCTCTTCCGTGCAGCATGCTTTCGGACCCCTCGATGTCGCGGGTTGCCGTGCCGTCGTCCTCGGGCTCAAGGGCGACGGCAAAACCTACCAGCTCCGCGTCGATGCCACCCCCGGCGCCCGCCATTCCTACGCCTGCGATTTCCAAACCAGCGGCAACTGGCAGACCGTCGAAATCCCCTTCGCCGATCTCTACGCCATCCGCCACGGCGACCGTCTGGATTTGCCCCCCTTTCCCGGCCAAACCCTCGCCCAGATCCAGCTTCTCGCCGGCAACGGAACCCCGGGATCGTTCCGTCTTGAAATCGACAAAATTTGGCTGAAATAGAAACCCGTCTGCGGGGAATCGCGGCTTGCAAGACAGCGTTGTTGTCGGGTCTTGCCTAAGCGAATAACCGCGCCCGTCATGTTGAGCGCAGGCGCTTTGCGCCGGAGTCGAAACATCTCGGCCCTATCCTAACGGCGGGCTTGTGGGATACCGCCCAGATCCCTCGACAAGCTCGGGATGACAGCCATGGGCAAACGCACCGAATCGACCTGTCGCTCAATATGGCAACCGCTTCCCCTTTTCACGGCGCATAGCGGCGCACCCGCCACGCTTCCGGATCGTCCAACGGCGCGTCCGGCCGCAGCGCCTCGAATCGCAGCCGGTCGTGCAGGCGCGAAGCCCGCCCATGCCAGAACTCCACCGAGTCCACCCGCACCAAAAACCCGCCCCAGAAATCCGGGACCGGAATCTCCGTGCCCGCCGGCCAGCGCCGTTCCAGTTCCGCCATCCGCGCCTCCAGCGCCGCGCGGTCCGCCAACGGCGACGATTGCCGCGACGCCCACGCCGCCAACTGCGAGTCCCGCGGCCGCGACCGGAAATAGGCCGCGCTCTCCCCCGTCCCCAGTTTCTCCGCCGTTCCCCGCACTTCCACTTGCCGATGCACGGCATGCCACGGAAACAGCAGCGACACCTGCGGATGCGCGGCGATCGCCCGCGCCTTGCGCGAGCCGTAGTTCGTGAAAAACCGGAATCCCGCCGCATCCGCGCCTTTAAGCAAGACCATCCGCGCCGTCGGCCGCCCCTCTTCGTCCACCGCGGAAAGCGTCATGGCGTTCGGCTCCGGCAACCCCGAGCCGGCGGCTTCCCGCAGCCAGGTCTCGAACTGCGCCAGCGGCGTCGGCTTCAGATCGGTTTCCGCCAGTTCCCCCCGGTCGTACGAAACCCGGAAGCGCGACAAATCCATCGGATTCCACAACGGGCTCATGGCATGCATAACCTACCCCCACTCGCCCCTTGCGGCAAACCGCCCCCGGACCGATACCGAGCCGAAGTCGTTGCTCAAACTTCACGCCTAGCCGCCGCGGACCGGCATCGCGGATATCAGGGGGTGAACAGGAACCGCTTTTACTTGTTTTCCCGGCTGCGGCTCAACGATCGGAGGCGCTCAACATCTCCAGATATCAACGCCTGCTTTTTTGCGCGAGTCCATCCCTTGAGTTGACGCTCCCGGCGAATGGCCTCCTCCTCGGTTGGGTACTCTTCGATGCGAACCACTTCGTCGGGCGGATGCATCGCCGTATGCCGGGCTCCGGTTTTGGCCAGATGGCGACTCACGCGCTTTCCGACATCGCGGGTATGTCCCACGTAATAGGTGTTGTTGGCGCAATGGAGGATATAGACAAACCACTTCATCATGGTTCCTCGACAAGCTCGGAACATTCGACCCGCTCTCTCCTTGGCCTGCCATGCTTCGACTGCGCTCGGCATGGATGAGCAAGCGAGCGGGTCGAATGGCGGAGAGAGAGGGATTCGAACCCTCGGTACCGGTTATTACCAGTACGACGGTTTAGCAAACCGTTGCTTTCGGCCACTCAGCCATCTCTCCGTACAGGGTGGGCGATAACCTAGGGGAAGAACGGCGATTCCGCAAGCGCCTTTTTGAGGGCCGCAGCACCGGGGCCGTAACCTTTTCCCGCCCGGCGGCGACTCCATGGGATGATAAGGAAAATCCAACCCAGGAGACGCCACCATGAAAACGAATCCTTCCGCAAAAATCATCGCCGTCGCGGTCGCCGCGGCCCTCGCGGTGCCCCTGGCCGCCTCGGCCCGCCATCGCCATCCCGATCCCGAAGACGTCCTCGCCGGCGCGTTCATCGCCTCGGTCGTCGCGCCGCTGGTCGTCGGCGCGGCCGTCGCGTCGAACGTGCGGGTCGAAGCCGCGCCCTGCGTCGCTCCGCCGCCCCCGCCGCCGCCGCAATACTACGCGTACCCGCCCGCCCCCGCGTATTACTACGCCTATCCGGCCCCGCCGCCCCCGCCGCCATGCTACGGGTATTATCGCCCCATGCCCGCCCCGCATCCGCATCGCCGGCCGCACCCCCGCCCCGGTTTCTATTAAATTAAGCCGGTTCCGCTCAAGGCGGAGGAGTTCGCTCCTCCGCCTTTCGTTTTCCCCATTCCGGCTTTCCGCCCCCCCGGCCTTGACGCCGGCCCGCTCGCGCGCCACACTCAATCGTTGAAGTCCCCGCCATGATCATCGTCAGTTGCCGCAAGAAATTCAGCCATACCCGCCTGCTTTCCGCCCGCCTGCAAGTCCGCGACTACGCCGATCCTGCCCATTCCGACGCCCATGTCCGGATTTCCCTCGCCCGGTTGCGGGCCCGCGCCCGCGGGCGGCGCGTCTGCCTGCTCGTCCACGGGTTCCGGCATCGCCTGCCCCACGTCCTCAAATCCTACGCCGAACTGCAGGCGCGGATGAAGGCGTCCGGCGTCGCCGGGCCCGCGGGCTACGGACTCGTCGTCGGCTTCACGTGGCCGGGCTGGAATTCGGCGCCGGGATTCCTCGCCGCGCGCGTCACCGCGACCCGCGCCGCGGCCTCCCTGCGGCGGCTCGTCGGCCATCTGCGGCCCGTGGCGCGCGGCCTCGACGTCCAGACCCATTCCCTCGGCGCCCGAGTCGCCTTGGGCGCCCTCCTGCAGCTCGAGCCCGGATCCATCGACAACCTGCTGCTGACCGCGCCGGCCGTGGACGACACCATCCTGGAACCGGGCCGGGCGTTCCACGACGCCCTCGGCGGCTGCCGCCGCTGCTTCGTCTACCACTCGCGCAAGGACGACACCCTGCGCAAGGCCTACCCCCTCGGCGACCTCGCCGACGGCATCCAGCCGGCGCTGGGCCTGAACGGCCCGCGCCGCCGGGGAAATCTCCGGAAGACTTGCCCCAACGTCTATGTCGTCGACTGCGCCGCCCGCGTGCCCGACCACGGCGCCTACCGCCGCGCCGACGCCTATTTCCGCCATTGGCGCCGCGTGCTGGGCGGCCAGCCCCTCGCCCGCCGCGAAAAGCTCTGAACGCCCCCGGCGGCGTTGGCTCGCGGCTCGCGACTTTTCCACGGCGTGGAAAACTTTTTTCCACAGCGTGGAAAAAATCCGCAAAGTTTTTACGTGCTACGTAAAACTCGCCGAAAGTTTTTACGTAGCGTGGAAAAACCGGGCCGTTTTTTCCACGGCGTGGAAACTTTTTTCCCACGCCATGGAAAACCCGTTCAATGCGCCCAGACGACGGGCAGGCCGGCCCAATCGGTCGTGTAGGCGGGCGATTTATGGCGCTGGCGCATGCGCCAGCCGTCGCCGAACAGCTCGCTGGCGTAGCGGACGGCGCGGTGCGCGGGGCGACGGTTCAGGGCGTCGAGGCAGTCCATCAGGCGGTCGGTGCGCGGATCGTCGGCGGGCTGTTCCGAAAACAGGAGGCCCTGTTCGACGCCGGCGGGCACGAGGTCGGGCAGGAGCACGCCCGCTTTCTGGTAGGCCAGGCCGGGGCGGAAGATCCGCTCCAGCGCGCGCTGAGCGACGTGCATCAGCTTGCCCGAGTCGCGCGTGGGCCGGTCCAGGACGAGCGTGGCGCCGTTGGCGTAGAACGGCTCCGCCTCGGCGAAAGGGCTCGTCTGCAAAAAAACCGTCACCGCCGGCGCGCGCAATGGTTGCCGGCGCAATTTTTCGCCGGCGCGCGCGGCGAACGCGGCCACCGCGCCGCGCAGGTCGTCCAGCGCCGCCAGCCGCCGGCCGAAGCTGCGCGAAACCAAAATCTGTTTCCGCGGCGGCGGGACGAGTTCCAGCGGCAGGCACGGCACGCCGGCCAGTTCGCGCCCGATGCGCTCCACGACGACGCCGAACGCCTGCCGCAGCCGGCGCGGATCGGCCTCGGCCAGCGCGAGGGCGTGGCCGAGGCCCAGCTGCCGCAGGCGCGTCCCCCAGCGGGCGGAGATGCCCCAGACGTCTTCCGGTGCCAACCCGGCGAGGGTGCCGCGCGGATCGGGCAGCCGCGCCCAGTCGAGCACCGGACCGGACGGGCCCCGCCCCTTTTTCGCCAGCCGGTTCGCCACTTTCGCCAGCGTCTTGGTCGGACCGATTCCGACGGAAACCGGGATGCCGGTCCATTGCTTGACGGTGCGGGCGATCTCCAGCCCCAGCGCGGCGAGGTCGCCGCGCGCGCCGGACAGATCCAGGAAGCTTTCGTCGATGGAATAGGTTTCCAGCCGCGGGCAGAAGCGGGCGAGCGTCTGCATGACGCGGGCGGACAGGTCGCCGTAGAGCGCGTAGTTGGAGGAAAACACGGCCACGCCCTGCCCGCGCAGGGCGGCCTCGATTTTGAACCACGGCTTGGCCATCGGAATGCCCAGCGCCTTCGCCTCGGCGCTGCGGGCGACGACGCAGCCGTCGTTGTTCGAGAGCACGACGATGGGCCGCCCTTCGAGCGCGGGGCGGAACACGCGTTCGCACGAGGCGTAGAAGTTGTTGCAATCCACCAGCGCGAACACGGCGCCCTCCCGTCAATACGAGCGGATGGCGTGGGCCACGACGCCCCAGACCACGAAATCGGCGTCTTCGCGCACCACGATGGGCTTGTAGGCCGGGTTTTCCGCCTCCAGCCGCACCTCCCGCCGCCCCACGCGCAGGCGCTTGACCGTCAGCGCCCCGTCCACCACCGCGACGACGATGGAACCGGATTTCGCCTCCCGCGAGCGGTCGACCACCAGCAGGTCGCCGTCGCGGATGCCCGCGCCCGTCATGGAATCGCCCGCCACCCGCACGACGAACGTCGCGGCCGGGTGCGCCACCAAGTGCGCGTTCAGGTCGAGGGGGCCTTCGAGGTGGTCGTCCGCGGGCGAAGGAAACCCGGCCGCCACGCGGCAGGCGTACAGGCGCAGGATCCGGGGCGGCGCGTCCGCGGCGACGGGACGGAGGCTCCGGACGAAAACGGGACGTTGGCGGGCGGCAGGCATAACTGAACCATCGTTCAGAAACCTACCGGCGCCCGCGGCGAAACGCAAGCGGAAAGCCGCCGATGCGGAGCGAATTGCGCAATCGCATGCCCGGCAACGCAATCCTTCTTCAGACCGCCCCATTCTCCTCCGCGCGCCTCAAGCCGCGCCATTCCCCGCCGCCCGCCATTTCGGAATTGCCGCGATCCCCCGCCGGTTGATACTCTGCGCCCGATGAAAAGCTTGGTCATTCTGGGCTCCGGCCCCGCCGGCCTGACGGCCGCCATCTACGCCGGACGCGCGGGTCTGGCGCCCCTCGTCCTCGACGGCCCCGCTCCCGGCGGGCCCCTCGTCACCACCCCCCTCATCGAGAACATCCCCGGCTTTCCCGACGGTATCGCCGGGTTCGATTTCATCGACCTGTTGCGCCGCCAGGCGGAAAAATTCGGCGCGCGGTTCCAAGGCGACAACGTCGACCGGCTCGTGCCCCTGTCCGGCGGCGGCGCCGAACTGCACCTCGGGGACGGGTCCGTCGTGAAGGCCGACGCGGTCATCATCGCCACCGGCGCCGGGCATCGCCACCTCGGCCTCCCCGGCGAAAAGGAACTTTCCGGCCACGGCATCTCCTACTGCGCCACCTGCGACGGCGCCTTCCACCGCGGCCAGCACATCGCCGTCGTCGGCGGCGGCGACACCGCCATGGAAGAGGCCCTGTTCCTGACCCGCTTCGCCTCCAAGGTCACCGTCATCCACCGGCGCGACGCGTTCCGCGCGTCCAAGATCATGGCGCAGCGCGTTCTCGAAAATCCGAAGATCGAGGTGCGCTGGAACGCCGTCGTCTCCGCGCTCGTCGATCCCGCCCAGGGCAAGCTCACCGCCCTGAAGCTACGCGATACGAAGACGAACGAGGAGAGCGTCCTCGAGGTCGGCGCGCTGTTTGTCGCCATCGGCCTCGTGCCCGCCTCCAAACCTTTTGCCGGGGTGCTGGAAACCGACGAAAACGGTTATCTGCGCGCCGACGGCGTCCTGACCTCCCTGCCCGGCGTTTTCATCGCCGGCGACGTCGCCGACTCCCGCTACCGGCAGGCCGTGACCGCCGCCGGCGCGGGCTGCCGCGCCGCCATCGAGGCCATGCACTACCTGGAAGCCCTCGGCGCATGAGTGCGGAATCGCGCAAGCTGACGGCCCGGGAAAAGCAGATCTACCTGCGGCTGCTCGCCCGCACCAAGCCCTACGCCGGGCGGCTCGCGCTGGCCGTCGTCTTCGGCATTCTCTTCGGCGGTTCCGTGTTCGGCCTGCTGTTCTCCGCCAAGGGCGGCATGTCGCAGGTGTTCGGCGGCGCCGCCACGCGCCTGCAGGATTCCGCCAACGCCTGGATCAACCAGTGGTACGCCGGCGGCATGAATCACGATCTCCTGCTGACGATCGTCGTCCTCAGCGTCCTCTTGTTTTGCATCGCGCTGCGGGGCGTCACGTTCTTCTTCAGCAAATACCTCATCGAATGGGTGGCCCAGCGCGTCGTGATGGTCCTGCGGAACGACGTGTTTTCCAAGATCCTCCATCTGCCCATGCTCTACTTCACGGGTTCGCGCACGGGCGAGCTCATGTCGCGCACGCTCAACGACACCCAGCTCATCGAGCGCGGCATCACCGAGGTCATCTGCGACCTCGTCCAGCAGCCCTTCGTCCTGCTCGGCGCCGCCGCCTATCTCTTCTTCATCGACCTGCGCCTCGCCGCCATCAGCCTCGCCATCTTCCCCGTCTGCATCCTGCCGGTCGCCATCTTCGGCAAGCGCGTCCGCCGCCACTCCAAGGCCGGCCAGGAACGCATCGCCGATCTGGCCAGCATCCAGCAGGAAGCCATCGGCGGCGCCGCCATCGTCAAGGCCTTCGGCACCGAAGACCGCGAACAGGCCCGTTTCGAAGGGCACAACCTCGATTTCTTCCGGCGCCAGATCAAGATCACCGCGTCCAAGGCGGCCGTCGCGCCGCTCATGGAGTTCTTCTCGGTGGTCGCCGCCTGCGCCGTCCTGCTCTACTCGCGCCACGCCGCCCTGGAGCTGTCCGACATCATCCTGTTCCTCGGCGCGATGGTCCTCATGTACGACCCCGTCAAGAAGCTCTCCCGCGTCCATCTCGTCATCCAGCAAAGCAGCGCCGCCGCCGACCGCATCTTCGCCATTCTCGACGTGGTCGACAACGTCGGCGACCAGCCCGGAGCCCAACCCCTGGAAGGCGCCGTCCGCGAAATCCGCTACGAAGACGTCTCGTTCATCTACGCTCCCGGCAAACCCCGCGTCCTCGACGGGATCCAGCTCGTCGCCCGCTCCGGCGAATTGATCGCGCTCGTCGGCGGCTCGGGCTCCGGCAAAACCACGCTCGTCAATCTCCTGCCCCGGTTCTTCGACCCCGTCTCCGGCCGCGTGACCATCGACGGCCGCGACCTGCGCGACTTCACCTTGGCCAGCCTCCGCCGCCACATCGGCCTCGTCACGCAGGAAACCATCCTGTTCAACGACACCGTCTTCCGCAACATCGCCTACGGCGAGCCCGGCGCCACCCGCGAACAGGTCGAAGCCGCCGCTAAAAAGGCCCACGCCCACGAGTTCATCCTGGCCATGCCCAACGGCTACGACACCGTCATCGCCGAGCGCGGCCTCCTGCTGTCCGGCGGGCAGCGCCAACGCCTCGCCATCGCCCGCGCCCTGCTGCGCAATCCGCCGATCCTCATCCTCGACGAGGCCACCAGCGCCCTCGACACGGAATCCGAGCGGGCCGTCCAGGCCGCCCTCAACGAAGCCATGCAGGGCCGCACCGTCTTCGCCATCGCCCATCGCCTCTCCACCATCCGGCGCGCCGACCAAATCCTCGTCCTCGACCAAGGCCGCATCGCCGAGCGCGGCCGCCACGACGAACTCCTCGCCCGCGGCGGCATCTACGAACGCCTCTACCGCATGCAATTCGAAAACCAAGCCGCCGCTCCATGAAATCGCACGAAGCCCAGATCCTCCAGGCCCTTTGCGCCGTCGAAGACCCCGCCGAAATGCGCCGCGTCCTCGCCGATCTCCTGACCCGCTCCGAATACGCCGCCCTCCTGAAGCGCTGGACCATCCTCCGCCTCCTGCGCGACGGCATTCCCCAGCGCGAGGTGGCCCGCCGCATCGGCGGCTCCCTCTGCAACGTCACCCGCGGCGCCCGCCTCCTGCACGACAAGAATTGCGCGTCCGCCCGCCTGATGGACCGGCTCGAACGCGGCCGCGAAGCCAACAACGGGTAGGAGCAGACTCGATGTCCAATCTCCAATAACCAATATCCAACCGATCAACTTGTTGGAAATTGGATGTTGGATATTGGATATTGAATCCCTTCTCCTCCAGTCCTAAGCTTCCCGCATGAAAGTCCTTCTTCCGCTGTTGGCCGCGCTTTTCGTTTCGGCGGCGCCGTTGCGCGCCGCCTCGGAACCGACCGTGTTCGCGCCGGACGCGCCCGTCTACGTCGTGCCCATCCGCGGCCAGATCGAAGGCGCCCTGCTCTACGTCATCCGGCGCGGCCTCGCCGAAGCGGAACAAGCAAACGCCGCGGCCGTCGTCCTCGTCATGGATACCCCCGGCGGCACCCTGGCCGCCGCCAGCGACATCGTCGCCTCCATCCAGGCCGCCAAGCTCCCCGTCTATACCTTCGTCGAAAAGCAGGCCTTCTCCGCCGGCGCCATCATCGCGCTGGCCACGAAAGGCATCTACATGGCCCCCGGCGCCGTCATCGGCGACGCCCTGCCCATCCTGATGTCGCCCCTCGGCAACGTGCAGGAAATGTCCGAAGGTCTCGAGGAAAAAGCCGTCTCCGCGGTCGCCGCCCTGGTCCGCGCCGCCGCGCAGCGCGCCGGCCACGATCCGGAACTCGCCGAGAAAATGGTCCGCCGCGAATTGGAGTACCGGATCGGCGACGAAATCATCAGCCCGGCCGGACGCCTCCTCACCCTGACCGCCGCGGAAGCGGCTCGTCCGGGCAAGGACGGCAAGCCCCTGCTGTCCGCCGGAACCGCCGCGGATCTTCCGGCCGTGCTGGAGCAGCTCTCGCTGGCCCGGCATCCCGTCGTCGAAATGCAGATCACCGCCACCGAGAAGATCGCGCGCCTGATCGCCGCCGCCGCGCCCATTCTCATGATCATCGGCTTCCTCGGCATCTACATCGAGATCAAGACCCCCGGCTTCGGCCTGCCCGGCATTCTCGGCGCCGCCTGCCTCGCCCTCTTTTTCTGGGGCCACCACATCGCCGGGCTGGCCGGCATGGAAGACCTCCTGATTTTCGCCGTCGGCATCGTCTTGATCCTCGTGGAAATCTTCCTGATCCCCGGGTTCGGCTTCGCGGGGATCTTCGGCATCGCGCTCGTGCTGGTATCGCTCGTCGGCGCCATGGTGCGCATCGTGCCCGGCAGCGGATTCGGGCTGCCCGCCTGGGCCGATCTCCAGCTGCCGATCTTCAAAACCGGCATCGCCCTCGTCGGCATCGGCGCCGGCGCCTTGATCCTCGGCCGTTTCCTGCCCCGCAGCCGCCTGTTCGGGCGGCTGGCCCTGTCCACCGCCACCGCCGCCGCCGAAGGCTATACCGCCTCGCCCGATACCACGGGGCGGATCGGCCAAGTCGGCGTCACCCTCAACCCGTTGCATCCCGCCGGCGCCGCCCGGTTCGGCGACGAACGCCTCGACGTCGTCACTTCCGGCGAATTCATCGACGCCGGGACCCCCGTCCGGATCGTCGAAGCCCACGGCAACCGCATCGTCGTCCAGAAGGCTTGACGGCCCCCAGCGCGGATCAGCCGACCGCGGCGATCGCCGCGTCCAGGCAGCGGCGGATCATCTCTTCCGGCGGCGGCGGAATCAATCCCGACGTCGTCAGCAATTCCAACGCCCGATGCGCTTCGGCGATGTCCTTCCGCGCCCTCTCCAGCACCTGCTCCGGCGACAGCGCCCGGCGCGCCACGCCGTCCTCCGCCGCCTGCCGCGCCACCGCCGCCGCCGTCTCGGCGAACACGTCCTGATCCGTCATCAGCGGCATGACGTGGTCCGGCGAAAGCCCCTGGCGTTCGGCGTATCCCGCGATCGTCTTTGCGGCTGCGATAGCCATCGCATCGGTGATCTTCTTGGCGCGCACCAGCAGCGCCCCCTTGAGGATGCCGGGGAACCCCAGCGAATTGTTGACCTGGTTCGGAAAATCGCCGCGGCCCGTCGCCACCACCAACGCCCCCGCCGCTTTCGCCGCGTGCGGATAGATCTCCGGCACCGGGTTCGCGCAGGCGAACACGATGGCGTTTTTCGCCATGGCGCCCACCCATTCGGGACGGATCACGTCCGGCCCCGGCTTGGACAGCGAGATCAGCACGTCCGCGCCGACCAGCGCTTCGGCCACGTCGGTCCGCCGGCCGGGATTGGTCGCCTGGCAGATTTCCCACTTGCGGTAGAAGCGCGGGTCCGCCGCGATGTCCGCGCGGCCGGCGTGCAGCCCGCCGCGCGAGTCGAACATCGCGACCCGCGCCGGGTCGGCCCCGGCCTGCAGGATCAGGCGCGCGATCGTCGTGTTCGACGCGCCGGCGCCGAAAAACACGATGCGGCATTTCGCCAGCTCCTTGCCGGCGACCTTCAGCGCGTTGATCAGCCCCGCCAGCGTGACGCAGCCCGTCCCCTGCGCGTCGTCGTGCCACACCGGCACGTCGCAGCTTTCCCGCAGTTCGTCCAGCACCCGGAAGCAATTGGGCTGGCTGATGTCCTCGAGGTTTATCGCGCCGAACGACGGCGCCAGGCGGCGGACGAAATCGATCAGGACGTCCGGGTCGTGCCGGCCGGCGGCGTTGCGGCTGTCCATGCAGATCGGCACGGCATCCACGCCGCCGAGCACCTTCATCAGGAACGCCTTGCCCTCCATCACGCCGAGACCCCCGGGCGGCGTCACGTCGCCGTCGCCCAGCACGCGCGTGGAATCGCTCACCACCGCCACCACGTTGCCGCGCCACGACAGTTCGAAGGATTCGTCGGGATTGTCGCGGATGCCCGTGGAGACCGCCGACACGCCCGGCGTGTACCATGCGTTGAACCATTGGAATCCCGGCAGCGACGCCCGCGGCAGCACCTGGATCTTGCCGCCGTAGAACCGGTGCGCCTCCAGCGCCAGCGCCTTGAAAAAGACCGTTTTGGCGCGCGCGACCCGGCCGCCGTCCCACTGCGGCGGGAAATGGGAGCCGATGTCGTCCAACCGAATGTTCATGTTCGCATGCCTTTCCCCGCCCGTCCCCGGATGTGAAAAGAACCGGCTTTGTTTCCAAAACCGGTTCTGGCGCAGGCCTTCTCGGCCGGCGGAATTAGAACGAAACCACCGCCCGGCCCATGCCGTAGTAGTCTTCTTCCAATCCGGAGGAGCCGCCGCCGTAGGCCATCACGCTCAGGTGCTTGTTGACCTTGTAGACCAAGCCCAAATGGGCGCGCAGCGCGTAGTCGTCTTCTTCGTCCACGGGGTCGTCGCGCACCTGCACTTCGCCCAGGATGCTCGCCCGCTCGTCCAGATCCCACATCAGCGACAGCGCGCCGGTCAGCAGGTCGTCCCGGGCGTCGTCGTCCGCGTCGAAGGCGTCGGCTTCCGCCGCGGTGCCGTCGATCGTGTAGCTGACGTCCGCCGCCCAATGCAGCACGTCGTAGGTGGTCGTGCCGACGGAAATGCCGAAACGCGGCTGGAATTCGCCGGCGCCGAGATTCTCGTCTTCATCGCCCGTCGGGAGAATGGCCGTCGCGTGGGGAATGATCCACGCATATTCGAAGATGTCCTCGTAGAAGAGGAATTCCGTGCCGAGCTCGACGTCGCCCAGGCCGCTGTTGTCCATGTCGCCTTCCGAGTAGCCGACGTAGGGAACCGCCGCCACGAGCGTCAAGCGGTCCGTCAGGCCGAAGCGCGCGCTCGGGGTGACGAAATAGGTGTCGATGTCTCCGTCCGCCTGCTCCGCATCGAAGGAAGAAGCCCCGCCCGCAAGCGAAAGCTCCGGCTTCAGGGCGCCGGGGAACTTGTTTTCCTTGGTGAACACCGTGCGCATCGGCTCCGCCGACGCCGCACCCGCCAGCACGATCAATGCCATCGCGGCCCACAATCCCTTACGCAGATTCATCATCGCCTCTCCTTCGTTCGACGGCGCGGCCCGCACCGTGGTTTATGATTTCAGCGGATCATACCTTCTTCCCCCCGCCCCGCGCAACCCCCGATTTCGGCCCCGTCCGGGACCGAAATCCGAGGAAACCGCCCCCCGGTGCGGGGGCGGCGCGGCCTAGATCTTCAGGCTTTCGGCGATGGCGTCGCAGACGTAGTCGAGGCGCTCGGACAGGAGGCCGGCCACGTTCATGCGCCCGCCCTTGACCATGTAGATCGCCTTTTGCTCGCGCAGGAAATCGACTTGGGCGTCGCTCAACCCGCTGAAGGAGAACATGCCCTTCTGGCGGGCGATGAACGAGAAATCCATTCCGGTTTCGCGCCGGGCCAGGCCGTCGACCAGCCGCTCGCGGTTGCCGGCGATGCGCAAGCGCATGGCTTCGACTTCCTGCACCCACAGCTTGCGGAGTTCGGCGTCGTCCAGCACCATGCGCGCCAAGGCCGCGCCGTGCTTGGGCGGATTGGAATAGAGCACGCGCACGAGGCGCTTCACCTGCGACAGACCGGCCTGGGCGTCCCGGGCGCTTTCGGCCACCAGCAGGAGCGATCCGACGCGCTCGCCGTAAAGCCCCATGTTCTTGGAGAACGAAGAGGCGACGAGGGCTTCGGGCGCCTTTTGCATCACCGCCAGCAATCCGGCGCGGTCTTCTTCGAGGCCGACGCCGAATCCCTGATAGGCGAAATCGAAGAACGGCAGCCAGCCGGCCTTCGCGGCGACGTCCCCCACCCGCGCCCAGCCCGCGGCGTCGAGGTCGGCTCCGGCGGGATTGTGGCAGCAGACGTGCAGCAGCACGACGTCGCCGGCGGGAACCTTCTCCAGCGCGGCGCACATGGCCTCCACGTCCACCTGCCGGGTGGCGGCGTCGTAATAGGGATAAGATCGGGACGCGAGGCCGGCCGCGGCGAAAATGCCCGGGTGGTTGCCCCACGTCGGATTCGGCATCCAGATCGTTCCGCCCGGACGAAACGCCTTGAGCAGTTCCCCGCCGATCCGCAGGGCCCCCGTGCCGCCGGGCGTCTGCGCCGCGGCCACGCTGTTCGCCGCGATGCCGTGGAAATCCTTGCCGAACACGAGATGCGCCACCGCGGCGCCGTATTCGGCGGGGCCGGAAATCGGCGTGTAGCCCTTGCTCTTTTCCGTTTCCCACAGCAGGCGTTCCGCGCGGCGGACGCATTCCAACACCGGCGTGGTGCCCTTGTCGTCGACGAACACGCCCACGCCCAGATTCACTTTCTCCGGACGGGGATCTTGGCGGAAGGCCTCCGTCAGGCCCAGGATGGGATCGGCGGGAGCGGGTTCGATTCCGGAATAAAACATGTCAGCCTCCTGTAGTTGTATGCGGGGGGTTGGTCGTTTTCGTTTGGATCAGGGATAGTAGGCTTCCACCCAGGTGCGAATGGTGTCTTCGCCGACCTTGGTGATGCCCATCTCGCGCTTGGCGTTCTCGACGGAGTCGGACGCGTGCGCCGCGTTGACCATGATGTCCTGGCCGAATTCGCGGCGGACGGAGCCCGGCAAGGCCTTGCTAGGATCGGTCGGCCCGAGAATGCTGCGGATGCGGGAGATCGCGTTGGGACCGGCATACACCAGCAGGAGGCAGCGCGAATTCCCCGGCTTGGCCTTTTCCTCGTCCACCAGCCCCTCGCCCCAGCGCCCCGTCATGAACTGGACGATCTGGTAGAACTGGTTGTCGCCGTAGGTCGGGCCGATGATTTCACCGAGCTGCCCCTTGATCGCTTCCGAGATCTCCATGCCGAGTTCCGCCGCGACCGCCTTGGCCGCGCGCTCGGCGACCTTGCCTTTCAGCTTCTCGCGGAGGACGTCGCGGACCGGGCCGTAGAACTCCTCGGCCTCGGCGACGGTCATGCGGTGCACTTTCGCGCCGACGATCCGCAGGCCCGAGCGGGAAAAGATGTCGATGATCAGTCCGGGCCGCGCGCTGGCGAAACGGAAATTGTCGGGCTTCAGGATGACGAGCGCCTCTTCCAGCGTCGCGCCTTGCGCCACGTCGCCGGCCGTGTCGACGATGCCGCCGCATTCCGCGCTGTATTTGGCCCACAGCTTGAGGGCCTCGCCCGTGGCGTGCGCGGTCGGTCCGATGAACACCGCCGGTTCGAGGTAGTGCACCGCCCCGGCCGCGTCCAAGATGTAGTCGCCGAAGGTGTCGCGGACGCTCTCGCCGCTGTTGGTCGGACGGATCGGCCCGGTGACGTCCTTCACGATCTGGATGGCGTTTTCGCCTTCGAACAACAGCATCATGACGCGGCGGCTGCGGCCCGTGGCCGCGTCGGGCCCGAACTCCCGCTCCACGTAGTCCGCGAGGATCGGCCGGATCACCGGATCCACGTCCGAATCGGTGCGGATCAGTTGCGCATAGGCGCGCGCCAGCTCGGGCGACGGCGCGAACATCCGCGCGGCCACTAGATCCAGGCCGGTCCGGCTGATGTAGCGGGCGATGACGCCGCCCGTGCGCGATTTGGAAACGGTATAGGGGTTGATCAAGACAAATGCCAGTTCTTTGGCCATGGGGTTCTCCTTTTCTATGACAAATCCGCGTGTTCTAGGGCGCCGACATCGCTTCGATCAGCTTGCCGAGCTTGTCGCGCTTCTCCTGCAGTTCGCGCTTGCGGGCGCGGGCTTGCTCGACCACTTCGGGCTTCGCCCGGCTCACGAAATTCTCGTTCTCGAGACGCTTGCTGGCGTTGGTCAGCTCCTGTTCGGTCTTTTCCAGCTGCTCCGCCAAGCGCCGCTTTTCGGCCTCCACGTCCACGTGGCCTTCCAGCGACAGGAACAAGGTGCCCAGCGGCGTGATGACGCTCGGCATGGCCTTGCCCGGCGTGAAATCCGCTTCCACTTCGAATTTCTCCGCCTTCAGGTACGGCAGGTAGGCCGCGCGGTCCGCGCGCACCCGGTCCCCGCCGGCCGCGTCGGCCGGCCGCAGAACGAAATCGGCCGTCTGCGACGGCGCGAGCCCGTAGTCGGCGCGCAGGTTCCGCGCCAGCCCGATCGCGTCGTGCTTGGCGTCCACGTAGGCGACGGCCTCGGCCTGCACGCCCCAGGCCGCCAGCTCCTCTTCGTCCAGCGCCTGCGGCCACGGCGCGATCATGATCGATTCGGCCATGGCCGCGTAGCCCATTCCCTGCCAGAGCTCCTCGGTCAGGAACGGCATGATGGGATGCAGCAGGCACAGCGCGCGCGACAGCACGTAATGCATCACCTTGAGCACTTCGCCCTTTCGGGCCGCGTCGGCGCCGTTGAGCGGCTGCTTGGCGTATTCCACGTACCAATCGCAGAACTCGTGCCAGAAAAACTCGTAGATCGCCTTCGCGTAGTCGTTGAACCGGCACCGTTCGACGTTCTCGTCGCAGACCGCGATCGTCTTGTGCAACCGCGCCAGGATGTGCTGGTCGTCCGCGGTCAGCAGCGCGGAATCGAATTGCGGGTCGCCCACGTCCGGCGCGGCGGCGCCCGTGTACATCTGGAGGAACCGCGCCGCGTTCCAGATCTTCGTCCCGAAATTCCGGCCCAGCTCGAATTTTTCCTTCGAGATGTAGACGTCCTGTCCCGTGGCGGTCAGGGCGATCAGGCTGAAGCGCAGCGCGTCGGCGCTGAAATCGGCGATGATGTCGAGCGGGTCGATCGAGTTGCCCAGGCTCTTGCTCATCTTGCGGCCTTGGTTGTCGCGCACGGTGCCGTGCAGGTAGACGCGCCGGAACGGCACGTCGCCCATGAACTCCAGGCCCGCCATGACCATGCGCGCCACCCAGAAGAAGATGATTTCCGGCGCGGTGACGAGATCGCTCGTCGGGTAGTAGAACTTCAGGTCGTCGCTCTTCTGCGGCCAGCCGAAGACGCTGAAGGGCCACAGCCACGAGCTGAACCAGGTGTCGAGCACGTCGGGGTCCTGGCGAAACGTCTCGGAACCGCAGCGCGGGCATTTCGCCGGCTGGCCCTTGGCGGCCCACTCGTGCTGGCAGTCCGGCGCCTCGCAATAGAACACGGGAATGCGGTGTCCCCACCAGATTTGCCGGCTGATGCACCAGTCGCGGATGTTTTCCATCCAGTCCAGATAGGTCTTGTTCCAGCGCTCGGGCACGAAGCGGACGCGGCCGTCCTTGACGGCCGCGATGGCGGGCCGGGCCAGCGGCTTCATCTTCACGAACCACTGCGGCGACAGGCGCGGTTCGACCACCGTGTGGCAGCGGTAGCAATGCCCCACCGCGTGCTGGTGGTCGTCGATCTTCGCCAGCAGGCCGGCGGCCTGCAGATCGGCGACGATCTTCTTGCGGCAGTCCTCCCGGGTCAGGCCCTGGTAGGGTCCCGCGTTTTCGTTCATCCCGCCGGTTTCGGTCATCACGTCGATCATCGGCAGCTCGTGCCGGCGGCCCATCTCGAAATCGTTCGGATCGTGGGCGGGCGTGACCTTCACCGCGCCGGTGCCGAACTGCGGATCGACGAAATCGTCCTCGATGATCGGAATTTCGCGGTTGAGGATCGGCAACAGCAGCGTCTTGCCCTTCAGCTTGGCGTAGCGCTCGTCGCGCGGGTTCACGGCCACCGCCACGTCGCCCAGCATCGTCTCCGGCCGCGTCGTGGCCACCGTCACGAATTCGTTCTTGCGCCCGCCCTTGACGGGATAGCGGATGTGCCAGAGGTGGCCCGCCTGGTTCTCGTGCTCGCTTTCCTCGTCGGAGAGCGCCGTGCAGCAGCGCGGACACCAGTTGATGATGTATTCGCCGCGATAGATCAGCTTCTTTTCATAGAGGCGGATGAAGACCTCCGCCACGGCCTCGCTGAGGCCTTCGTCCATCGTGAAGCGCGTGCGGCTCCAGTCGCACGAATTCCCGAGCTTCTCCAGCTGGTTCAGGATCGTGCCGCCGTACTGTTCCTTCCATTCCCAGACCAGCTTCAGGAACTCTTCGCGCGGCAGGTCCCAGCGGCTCTTGCCCTGTTTTTTCAGCTGGCGCTCCACCACGTTTTGCGTGGCAATGCCCGCGTGGTCCGTGCCCGGCACCCACAACGTATTGAAGCCCTGCATGCGCTTGCGGCGCACCATGACGTCCTGGATGGACTCGTTCAGGGCGTGGCCCATGTGCAGGATGCCCGTCACGTTCGGCGGCGGGATCACGATGGAATACGGCCGCCCGCCGCGCGCGGCGTCGGAATGGAAGAAGCCTTTCTCCTTCCACCAGGCGTACCACTTCGGCTCGATGGCCTTCGGATCGACGTTTTTCGGGAGCTCGGACATGGGAATCTACTTTCGTTTCTTGGGGGCGCGACGGCGCTGCTCGTCGAGGAACAGCTTGTATTCCACGCTGTCCACCAGAGCCTCCCACGACGCCTCGATGATGTTTTCGCTCACGCCGACCGTGCCCCACCGGTCGCGGCCGTCGGACGAATCGATCAGCACGCGCGTCGTCGCCTGCGTCGCCGTTTCGGGGTTGAGGATGCGCACGTGGTAGTCCTGGAGGACCACGGAATCGATGGCGGGATAGAACCGGTGCAGCACCTTGCGCAGGGCGTCGTTGAGCGCGTCCACGGGGCCGTCGCCCTCGCCCGCCGTCAGTTCCGTCTTGCCCTTCACGCCGATCTTGATGGTAGCCGTCGTCGTCGCCTTGCTCGCCGCGTCCTTCTTCTGCACCACGACGCTGAAGCCCTGCAGCTCGAAGAACGGCACGTGCTTCTTCAGCACCTTCTGCACGAGCAGCTTGAACGAGGCGTCCGCCGATTCGAAGGCGTAGCCGTTCTTCTCCAGATGCTCCAGCCGGCGCAGGATGTCCTTCACCGCCGGCGAATCCTTCCGGAACACCAGGCCCATCTCGCCCGTCTTCATGCGCACGTTGCTGGCGCCCGACAGCTCGCTCATCAGGATGCGCCGCTCGTTGCCGACGCTTTCCGGATCGACGTGCTCGAAGCTCTGCGACACCTTGCCGACGGCGTCGACGTGCATGCCCGCCTTGTGGGCGAACGCGCTTTCGCCCACGAACGGGCGGCTCTTGACCGGACGCTGGTCGGCGATTTCGTCCACGAGCAGCGACACGCTCCGGAGCTTCTTCAGCTGCGGGCCGCACGCCAGCTTCGCGCCCATCTTGAGCGCCAGGGCGGGGATGATCGAGCAGAGGTTCGCGTTGCCGGTGCGCTCGCCGTAGCCGTTGATGGTGCCCTGCACCATCGTCGCGCCGGCCTCGACCGCCGCCAGCGAGTTGGCCACCGCCAAGTCGGAATCGTTGTGCGTGTGGATGCCCAGGACCGCTTTCGGGAAGCGCGCCGCCACTTCGTTCGTGATGGCAACCACCTCGGAAGTCAGCCGGCCGCCGTTGGTGTCGCACAGCACCAGCGAATCCGCGCCGGCAGAAGCCGCGGCCTCCAGCGTCCGCAGCGCGTACGCCGGATCGTCCCGGTAGCCGTCGAAGAAATGTTCCGCGTCGTAGACGACTTCCTTGCCGCGCTTCTTCAGGAACCGCACGGAGTCCGCGATCATCGCCAGGTTCTCTTCCGGCGTGGTCTTGAGGACTTTTTCGACGTGCAGCAGCCAGCTCTTGCCGAAGAGGGTCGCCACCGGCGTGCCGGCCTGGAGGATCGCCGCCAGGCCGGAATCCTGCGCCGCCGTCAAGCCCGCGCGCCGCGTGCTGCCAAACGCCGCCAGCTTCGCGTGCTTGAGCTTCACCTTCTTCATCTCGGCGAAGAACGCCATGTCCTTCGGGTTCGACGCGGCGAAACCGCCCTCGACGTAATCGATGCCGAACTCATCCAGGCAGCGGGCGATCCGAATCTTGGCCGGCAGGGAAAAGCTGATGCCTTCCCCCTGCGCGCCGTCGCGCAGGGTCGTGTCGTAGACGATGACCTTTTTCATGCGGATCTCCTCGGGCCCGATCGGCCCGTTTCCCTGGCTACTTTTTCTTCTGCGCGGCTTTTTTCTTCGCCGGCGCTTTTTTCTTCGCCTTGGCGCCCATGCCGAACGCCTGGTGCAGCGAGCGGACCGCCTGGTCGGCGTCCTGCGCGCGGATCGCCACGGAAATCTTGATCTCCGAGGTGGAGATCATCTCGATGTTGATCTTGTGCTTGGCCAGCACGTCGAACATGCGGTAGGCCACGCCGGAGTGGCTCTTCATGCCCACGCCCACGAGGCTGACCTTGGCGATGTCGCCGTCGAAGTTCAGGCCGGCGGCCTGGACGGACTTCACCAGCGGCTCGATGACCCGCTTCGTCTTGGCGATGTCGTCCTTCGCCACCGTGAAGGAGACGTCGGTGACGCCCGCCGCGCTGACGTTCTGGACGATCATGTCCACGTTGAGGTTGGCGGCGGCCAGCGCCTTGAAGATGCGCGCGGCCACCCCGGGAGTGTCCGGCACGCCCAGCAGCGTCGCCTTGGCCTGGTTCTTGTCGGCGGCGATGCCGCGAATGATCATCTGTTCCATTTTTTCATCCTCCTCCCGCACGAGCGTGCCGGGTTTGACCACGAAACTCGAAAGCACTTCCAATACGACGCCGTAGTTCTTCGCGAACTCGACGGCGCGCGACTGCAGGACTTCGGCCCCGCAGCTCGCCAGTTCCAGCATCTCCTCGTAGGCGATTTCGTCGAGCTTGCGCGCCGCCGGCACCACGCGGGGATTGGCCGTGAACACGCCGTCCACGTCCTTCAGGATCTGGCAACGGTCGGCCTTCAGGGCGGCCGCGAGCGCCACGGCGGTCGTGTCCGATCCGCCGCGCCCCAGCGTGGCGATGTCTTCCGAGGGGTTGGTGCCCTGGAAGCCCGCCACGACCACGACCTGCCCCTGGTCCAGGTGCTTCTGGATGCGCTTGGGGTTGATCGCCTCGATCTTCGCCTTCAGGTGCGTGCCGTCCACGCGGATGCCGGCCTGGTGGCCGGTCATCGAAATCGCCTTCGCGCCGAGGGCGTGGAGCGCCATCGTCAGGACGGCGCTGGAGGCCATCTCGCCGGTGGCCATCAGGCTGTCCATCTCGCGTTCGTTGGGTTCGGGGTTCACCTGCTTCGCCAGCGCGATCAGGTCGTCGGTCGTGTCGCCCATGGCGCTCACCACGACCACCACCTGGTTGCCGGCGCGCTGCGTGTCGTAGATGCGCTTCGCCACGCGGCGCATGCATTCCGCATCCGCCACGGAGGAACCGCCGTATTTCTGCACGTACAAGGCCATCGCCGTTGCTCTCTTTCTGTTTTTCCTATTCGAAATCTTCGATGCGGTACGCCACCGCGGGCCGGTCGACCACGCCGTCCATCGCCGCGATTTCCGCCAGCGCCGCCGCCATTTCCCGCTCCTGGGCCGGGCCGGTCACGAAAATCACCGGCACGTAGGCGGCGCCCTTGGCCGCTTCCTTCTGCATCACCGAATCGATGCCGATCCGGTGCGCGCCCAGCACGGTCGCCGCGCGCGCCAGGGTGCCCGGCTGGTCCTTCATGGAAAACCGCAGGTAGTGCCGCGCCACGATCTCGCCCGGATCGCGGAACGCGACCGGGGTCTTGGCGTGCACGGCGCTCAGGTCGCGCCGGCGGCCGCCCGCGCGCAGGTTGAGCGCCGCGTCGGCCAGGTCGGCCACGACCGCGCTCGCCGCCGCCGCGCGGCCCGCGCCGCGCCCGTAGTACAGCGTGGTGCCCACCACGTCGCCCTTCACCAGCACCGCGTTGAACACGCCCGAAACCGCCGCCAGCTGGTGGCTGTGCTTCACCAGCGTCGGCTGCACGCCGACCTCGACGCCGTCCGCGCCGCCCTGGATGATCGCCAGCAGCTTGATCCGGTAGCCCATTTCCGCCGCGTAGGCGATGTCTGCCGCCGCCATGCCCCGGATGCCCGCGACGCTCACCTTGTTCAGCGGCACGTTGCAGCCGTAGGCCAGCGACGCCAGCACCGCCGCCTTGTGCGCGGTGTCGTGGCCGTCGACGTCCAGGCTCGGTTCCGCCTCCGCGTAGCCCGCCGCCTGCGCGGCCTTCAGCACCTCGTCGAACGGCAGCTTTTCTTCCTCCATCCGGGTCAGGATGTAGTTGCAGGTGCCGTTCAGGATGCCGTAGAGGCTCTGGATGCGGTTCGCGCACAGCCCTTCGCGCAGGGCCTTGATGATCGGGATGCCGCCGCCCACCGACGCCTCGAACAGGATTTCGGTCTTGTGTTCCTCCGCCACGCGGTGGATTTCCTCGCCGTGCTCGGCCAGCAGCTTCTTGTTCGCCGTCACCACCGGCTTGCCCAGCTTGAGCGCCTGCAGGATGAAGGCCTTCGCCGCGCCGGTGCCGCCGATCAGTTCGACGACCACGTCCACGTCCGGCCGCGCGATCAGCGCCGCCCCGTCGGTCGTCAGCAGCGCCGGATCCACCGCCACGCCGCGGTCGGTCTTCACGTCCAGATCCGCCACGCCGCGCAACGCCAGGCGCAGGCCCAGACGCTCGCCCAGCAACGCGCCGTTCTTCTGCAGGGTCTCGACCACGCCGGCCCCCACCGTGCCGAATCCCAGCACCGCCACTCCGATTTCCTTCATCTTCGACATGAAAACGCTCCAAGCTCTTGATTCAAATAAGAAGTGCGAAAGAATACCCCCGTTCGACCGAAAAACAAGCCCCAAACCCATGTTTCCGGCGGAATCGCCTCCCCCGGAAGGAGAACGGAATCGCCGCCGGCGGCATTTTGCCGCCCTTCCAGGCTTAGGCCGTCCCTGCAGCCGTCAGCGCGTGCTCGTTGCCGTTTTTCTTCAGCATGAACCAATTCATCGGCAGGCCCAGCAAGGCTTTGGCCAGCCCTTTCCCCACGAAAAACAGCAGCACGACGCCGATGCTCAACGAGGCCACGACCAGTTTTTGCGCGCTCCGCGCCCCGAACCCGCTCATGAACCCGGCGCAGACCGACGACACCAGCATGCCGCAGGTCAGCAGGAAATTCACCAGCGACCCGCCCAGTCCGCCCGGCAGGAAACCGCCGGCGGCATCCGTTCCGCCCGCCGCCCAGCCGCTCGCCACGTTCAGCAGCCCCAGGACCGTCGTCGCCAGCATCAGCGCCACCATCAGGTAGCCCCCGCAAAAACACGTCACCGCCGCCTTCGTCCGTTTGCGCGCCAAGCCGGACACCAGCAGACGCCCGCCGTGGGCCATCAAGGCGCGCATCACGCCGTAGGCCCAGCGCATTTGCTGCCGGAACAGGTCCTTCGGCGTGTGCGGCGTCTCGCAGGAACAGGCCAGATCCTCCAGGTACTCGATGCGGCCGCCCGCCGCCAAAACCCGCAGCGAATAATCCACGTCTTCCGTCAGCGCGCCGACCGTCCAGCCGCCCTGCGCCACGAGACGGTCCTTCCGGACCAGTTCCGCCGAACCGCAGAACATGCCCGTCCGCGCCAACCGCTTCAGCAGGGGCAAAATCACCACGTGGATCACGTTCACGATGCCCGCGCCCATCAGCGTGCTGTAGTTCTGCCGCGCGTTGGCCACCCGCCACGACGCCTGCACGCCCGCCAGCGCGGGATCCCGCGCCGCCGGCGCCGCCAGCCGCCGCAGAAAGTCCCGTTCCGGCAGGAAATCCGAATCCAAAATCAGCAGGTAATCCCCCGTCGTCGCCTTCAGCATGTGGTTCAAATTGCCCGGCTTGTAGCCCGCGTTGTCGCCCCGCCGGCACACCTGCACCCGCGGGTTTTCCCGCGCGAAGGCATCGATCTCCCGGGACACGTCCGGCCGGTTGCTGTCGTCGCCGATCAGGATCTGCAGCCGGTCCGCCGGATAATCGAATGCCAGGCAGCAGCGGGCGCAATTCAGCGCCGCCAGCTCGTTGTAGGTCGGAATCTGCACCGTCACCGTCGGCAAGGCCGTTCCGGCGGGCAACGGCTCGCCGGCGGACTTGTGCCGGCGGAAAACCAGCGCCCCGACCGTCAGGACGCAGTAAATCCACGACAAAACGAACGTCGCGCCCATCGCGACGTTGAACGCATACTCGATACCTTGGTGAAATGGTTGCAACATGATGCCGGCACTCCAGGCCGATGGGATTTGGACGCAGGCTTCTCCGCCTTTCCCCCCGAAAATGCAATCGAAATCGCTTTACCCGCCGCGGCGTTCGTCCCTTTTGTCCCGCTCCGTTCGCCACAAATCGCGGCTTGTGCCCGATCCCTCAACGCAAGCGACGCAAACGGCGCAAAAGCATCGCAAGCGTTCCGATCTCTTCGCCCCTCGTCCGTGCCGGAGCGCGGGCATCCTGCCCGCCCATCCTTCCCTTCGACATTCATAATTTTCGGTCTTCTCCCCACCCCTCCGTGCCTCCGCATCTCCGCGTGAGCAGGTTTTCGGCCCTCTTCCCCCTTTGCTGCCCCTGCGCCTTTGCGAGAAAAGGCTCTCCCGGCTCGAAAAATCGCGGCTCAGGCCTCCCAAACGGCTAAATCCGGTCATGTCGAGCGATAGTCGAGACATCTCGGCCTCATCCTTCGCCAACGCCACCGTTTAGGCCCAGATCCCTCGATTTATCTCGGGATGACAGCCCGCTGAGCGTCTGTATGACCATTTCTGGCCCAAAATCAGCTATTTTGCGTCTCGGAAAGTCATATTTCGGCCCCAAACGACCACTTTTCGTCCCAAACGACCCCCAAACGCCCTTCCGCGCTTGTTGTCAATGCCGATGAGACACTTTTCTACCCGGCAGACGACAGGTCTACCGGTTTGTTGATCCAGACTTCCGGCGGCACGCTCTTGGCCTGGGGGGCGCCCTTCACGAACCGCTCGGGATGTTCGGCGTAGGCTCGGTCCAGGACCGCTTGCCGTTGCCGGCGCTTCGCCTCGACCCGGCCCAGATGGACGTCTTCGGGCGTCATGAAAGCCAGCCCCGAATGCCGGTGCCGCACGTTGTACCACTCCAGCAGTTCGCCGAAGTAGCGGCGGGCTTCCTCGAACGATCCGAACCGCTCCGGATAGGTCGGGTGGTACTTCAGCGTCTTGAACTGGGCTTCGGAGTACGGGTTGTCGTTGGACACGTGCGGCCGCGAGTAGCTGCGGCGGACCTGCAGGTCCGCCAGCAGCCCGAGCACTTCCTGCGAGCGCATGCTTGGGCCCCGGTCCGAATGGACCGTCAGCTGGTTCGGCCCGACGCCCTGGCGCCGGTGGCACGAGGCGATCAGCGCCTGGGCCTGCGCGCCGCTCTCGTATTCCGCCAGCACCCAGCCGACGACATAGCGGCTGTACACGTCGAGCATCACGTACAGGTGGTAGAAGCGCCCGGGCGACGGGCCCCGCACCTTGGTGATGTCCCACGACCAGACCTGGTTCGGTCCCGTCGCCAGCAGCTCCGGCTTGGCGTAGACGGGATGCCGCAGCTGGTTGCGCCGCTCCCGCACCTCGCCGTGGCGCTTC
>ERZ1645187.607-NODE-607-length-35152-cov-36.748924_pt1 | contig 35152 bp, 40 predicted proteins | sample MGYA00575352_ERZ1645187 | MGnify/ENA primary metagenome ERZ1645187 (study PRJEB40837, sample SAMN11349314) | freshwater sediment metagenome | isolation source: river sediment | host: Sediment | place: India: Wazaribad , New Delhi | collected 2017-02-21 ... | reverse complement strand
CTGCTGAATACTTGGAAGAAGCCGACTTTTCCGCCTTGCCTTATCCATCTGTCATACATAGCCTTTTTTAGCTATCTATGTCAGCCCCTTCAGCGGCGGCCAGGGCCACATTCAGCGCCCGCGCGGCAACTTCGCCCGTATAGAGAGGCATGTCGCCGCGATATTGATAAAAATTGTGAAGCTGAAGCAGCAGGTAAGCGGCCTCTTCCTTCGTCCAGCGCCCGGACGTTCCGTGTCTTTCGAGATTTTCATGAAAATGAAACATGCTCTGTTCTCCTTTAGATTTCAGGTTCGTCGTGAACCCGAAGCAAAGGATTGCAGAGATGCAGACGGCGAGCACTGACGAGAATTCCCCGGAAAACGAGGGTAATTTCTGTCATCGCAAAGGGGCTGGATTTGTGCTTCGCGCGCGCGACGGTACGGCAAACTCCATTCGGGATGCCAATAGGCAGCGTACCCCGACAGGGCGGCTTTTTAACCCCGGACAACTGCTTGAAAATGGCGGAAAATGGTGCTGCGAGAGAGGATTGAACTCTCGACCTCTCCCTTACCAAGGCCGACCTTCTATGTTTTCCACTGTTGGGCCGTGATGGCTCACGATGGATAACACACTGATTTTACTCATTTGCAATTTTTCCGCTGTTGGACCGAAATGGATCGGGCTTGCCCGAGTTTCCATTTTCGTGGTGACTCTATGGTGACTCTAAATCCATAGGGAGCGGTCAGGATGCCACGACTGACGAAGAGGATCGTTGAGGCGGCGGAGCCGAAAGACGGGGCTTATTTCGTCTGGTGCTCCGATCTTCCCGGCTTCGGCGTGCGCGTCTTCCCGTCCGGAAAGCGCATCTACTATGCCGATTATCGGCCCAAGGTGGGGACGCGGAAGCGCATGTCGCTCGGCGCGCACGGCAAGCTGACGACCGAAGAGGCGCGCAAGCTGGCGCTGCAAATCCTTGGCGACGTGCTCAAAGGCGAAGACCCGGCCGAAGAGCGGGCGACGCGCCGCAAGTCCATGACCGTTTCGGACCTCTGCGAGCGCTACATGCTCGCGGCGGGAAAGGGGCTCATTCTCGGCAAGCGTCGCCAGCCCAAGAAGCCTTCAACGATCACACAGGATCGAGCCCGCATCGATAGACACATTGTTCCTGTGCTCGGCAAGAAGCTCGTGCGCGACCTCTCCCGCGCCGACGTTGCCCGGTTCATCCGGGACGTGACACTCGGCAAGACGGCGGACGATTTCAAATCCGACAAGAAACGCGGGCGTGTTGTCGTGACGGGAGGCGCAGGAACGGCTGGCAGGGCGGCAAGCCTCTTGAGCGCCATCCTCAATTGGGCTGTCGCCGAAGAGATATTGGAAAGCAACCCCGCGCGCGGCGTGAAGCGCCAAGCTGACCAAAAGCGCACGCGCCGTCTGACCGCCGAGGAATATCGCGCCCTTGGCGTCGCATTGGCCAAGGCTGAGGATGAGCGCGAGACGGAACAGGGCATCGCGGGCGCGCGCTTGCTCGCGCTCACGGGTTGCCGCCTCGGCGAGGTGTTGGCGCTGAAATGGGCGGAGGTTGACGCGGCCGGGCATTGTTTCCGGCTGACCGACACGAAAGAGGGCGCATCCGTGCGCCCCATTGGATCGGCCGCTTTCGACGTTCTGGACGCCATAGGGCGAATGGACGACAACCCGCATGTTCTGCCCGCCGCGCGCGGTGAAGGGCATTACGGCGGCTTCCCCGGCTTCTGGCGCCGGCTCATGACGACGGCCGGGCTTGAGGGCGTCACGCCGCACACCTTGCGGCATTCCTTCGCGAGCACGGCCGGCGATCTGGGCTTTACGGAAATCATCATCGGCGCCCTGCTGGGCCATGCCTCGGGTTCGGTTACGAGCCGGTATGTTCATCACCTCGATAGCGTGTTGATCGCGGCTGCCGACAAGGTGGCGCGGGCGATCCATGGCCAGATGACCGGCGAGGAAGCGAAGGTCGTCAAGCTCCCGACGCGGCGATCTGCGCCTTCTTCATGAAGGTTCAGACCTCCGAAGACCGCCAACGAAGGCCGCCAACTTTTCGAGGCTTGGCGGTCTTCGCAAATGCCCTTATTCTTCTAAGGATACAGCGCGATTTTCTCACGAAGGCCGCCAAGTTTCAGAGAGGTGGCGGTGTTCGGCCTTTTTGGCGGTCTTCGCGAGGCGTCCGCCCGCCGCTGTTGCGCCTGCTTCAAGCACGCCGCAGTGGCGCTCTGGTCCAAACCCCGAGCGCCGCTTGCGCGTGTACAGGGAAAATGAGACCAAGCGTCCGAATTTCGGGCGGTTGGTTGAGCCGCTTGCGTGCGCGCAGGGAAACCGAAGATCAGTTCCGATGAAATTCGGCGGATCAACCCCAGCGCCGCTTGCGCGCACGCACGCAAGCGCTTGGCAAAAAGCTTCCCTCTGACGGCCTAAGCTAAACTTAGCCCAAATCAGCCTCGCTCGCACGCGCGCAGGGAAACCGAGGGTACGCACAATCTGCGTACCCTTGGCGGAATGCCGATTGCGCGCGCGCAGGGAAAACGAAGGGTCTCCTCAAATTGAGGATACCCCCGCACCGCTCGTACGCGTACAGCAAAAGGGTTTTCCCCCGTTTCGGTGAAAACCTCGAAACGCTGATCGCCAATGCACTGCCAGAAAATGCGAAATGCTCGGATAGGGAACCGACATTACCGATGCCAATGATTGCGGGTCGCCAGAAACACACCCCTAGATAGAAATGAAGCCATCAGGGCGGGCTTCCGTTTCGTAAATGAGCGGACCTTCATCGCTTGTCAGAATGCGGCCAATCGCCATGGCGGCGGCAATCGCGCCGTCGATCCGGCCTCGCGACTTTGATCGATCCTTGGTCAGTTTCTCGTTCTCGGCGGCGTCGGTTTCAGCGACGACATTGGCGAGGTTCATGCGCAGGATCGGATTGCCGCCATGGCGGAACTGACGCGCGAGAATCGCCCTTTTCATTTCTTTCACCGGGGCAGCCATGCTGGCGAAGCCTTGGCCGAATTGCGTCACCGTAAAACCGGCTTCCTGAAGCTGGACATTGACCGCCGTTGAATTCCACCTGTCGATAGAGATTTCGCGCACCCCGAACCGCTCGCCGAGGGCAATGATATGGTCCACGATGGCGCCATGATCGATGACATTGCCGGGGGTGAGTTGAAGGAGGCCGCCTTCGGCCCATCGGCGATAATCGGCCTGGTCGCGATCTGACTTCCGGTCAAGGTTGGCGGCGGGCAGGAAGAAGGTCGCCAACACGTCGTAACAGCGCTCGCCGCCGGCGTGGTCGGGAAAGACGGCGACGACGGCCGTAAGATCTTCAACGCTCGAAAGGTCAACGCCGATCCAGCACGGCCGCCCTATCAGATCGGCTTCCGGCGTCGCCGCCTCGGCCGCGTCATACAGGTCCAGCGAAATCCATGGCTCGGCCGCGCCTTCCTGCCACTGGTTCAGGTGATAGCGCCGAAACGCCGCCACTTCGGCCGGAAAATGCTCAATCCGGCGCGCTTTGATGCGTAGTTCTTCCACCGAACAAAAGCCGGCGTCTATCGCCGGGTTGGCCGCGCGCCACGCCGCCTCATCCCGCCAGTCCGACTGGCCCGGCGCAGCAAAGATGATCGGCGCGAAGGTCGGGTCGTCAATTTCGCCCGTCGCCACCTTGTGGGAATAGTCCCATAGGTCGAACGCAAGCCCGCCCGTCCCCTCGCCAGCCGTCGAAATAACGATCGTCAGCGGCTCTTCGCGCTTGACCATGGAGTCCGAGATGACGCCAAACAGGTTGCGGCCATCGACGGCAGGCCACGAATGAACTTCATCGGCAAGGAAGAATGAGCAATTCATGCCGTGTTTCGAATAGGCTTCGCTCGATATGGCCTTCAGAACGCTTGCCGTGCCGGGATGGTTGAGCATCTTGCGGCTTTCAATCGGCGAAACGCGCTGTAACAGCGCGGCGTCTTGCCGAACCATTTCCCATGAATGCTTGAAAGCGATGCCGGCGTTTTCGCGGTCGGCGGCGGCCTGAATAACCTGTCCGCCGGCTTCCGCTTCCGGCCCCATGAAGTGCGCCAGCGCCAGCGCTGACGCCAGCGTTGTCTTGGCGTTGCCGCGCGGCATCCAGATGCAGGCGCGACGCACCAGCCGGCGGCCGTTGGCCGCGCTCGGCCCATAGATGCGCCGGATAATCGCTTCCTGAAACGGGTTCATTTTGAAGGGCTGTCCGGCAAAGCGACCTTCCCACAACCGCAAGCGGCGGATGAATCGGCAGATGCGATCAGCGCGGCCGTCAGGATCAGGGTAAAGGGCCGGGTCAGGCGAGAAGATCGGCGTCCCAGCCATCGCCCTTTTCCTTTTCCGCCTCGGCGGGACGACGGTGCGGCGTCAATCCCAGCTCGGCCGCCAGCAACCGCGCCTCGCGCATAGCGCTGGCCTGCATGCGAAACGCTGGGTGAAGCTTCATGCCCTGCCCGGCCACCTCAACCGTTCTGCCGTCGCGCTGCATCGCTTCTTCTGTCTCGCGCACCTGCCCGACTGCGAGGCAGTAGCTTTCCAGCGTCGCCAGCATGTCCGGGCCAAGGGAACCACGCGCGTTCAGGACCGGCGCGACACGACGCCATTCTGCTTTTGCCGCATCCGGCAACCAGACAGGCGGACAAGGGCAACGATTTGCCGTAGCGCTGCCTTTGACAAGCGTCAGTTTCGGCTTACGTCCTCTCATTTTTCGAACCTTCAAAAATCGTCATTTCCCCGTGATTGCGCGCAAGATGAAGCTGTCGGTTACAGGGGGGCGCCCTGTCCTTTACCCCTCCCCCCCCCATGGTCTGCCGAAGCCGCCATCCTGTGTGGCGGTCTTGCGGTCGTGACAGCGCTTGCACAGGGGTTGCCAGTTCAACCTATCCCAGAAGAGAGTCATGTCGCCTTTGTGCGGCTTGATGTGATCCACGACGCTGGCGTGATTGCCGCAGGCGCAACGGGGGTGATGCTGAAGGAACGCGGCTCGGGCTTCACGCCATTTGCTGGTGTAGCCTCTTGCGCCTGAAGACGGGCGTTGCTTCTCAAAGGCGGCGGCGGCAGCGCGGGCGCAGACAGGGCAGCGCGGTCCTGTGAAGGCTGCATGGCCATGCGGACAATGTTTGGCGGCGGCGAAGGGCATCAACGGAAGACCGCTTCGCCATGACCAGACAGCAACGCGAGAACATCAGCTGTAAGGCCAGAACATGAGCCATCTGTTTCGTATGTGAAGCGGGCGATGCCGCTGATGTCTTCGAGCTTGATGAGCGGATCGCGGTTGCGGCCCATCCACATGCTTTTGACCATGATGATTGCGGCGCGCTCGATGTCTGCCGGCAAGGTGCGGTCTGTCTCGCCGGGCATGACGAAGCCGGTGACATAATCGATCGTATAGCGGCCCGGAAGCCAAGGGATGCGGCGGCCGTTCGCTTCGACACGGTATAGCAGACCGCTTTCGTCGACCATGGCTTGCGTCGGGCTGAGCGTGAGCGAGCCCATTTGAAGCGCCTCGATGGACAGGACCGGGCGGCGGGTCAGGATCATGGAGCCGTGAGCAACATCCATGAAGATGATCTCGCGCACCGTCTCGCGAGCGAAGTCCCTACCGCACCATGACGCAATCGCGTCGCTCGCTTGGTCAATCAGTGAAGCGAGAAATGCGTCTTGCGTTGCGTCGGCAATTTCAAGCTCCGTCTTTACAGCCTCAATGGTCGTGAGGCGCTTCGATGTGGCCCGGGTGATGATGGTCAGCATGTCGGACTTTCAGGGGGGGAAGAGTGCGGCTGTGCATCCTTGAGCGGGAATTATCTTCAATGAAGCGGGGAACCCGCAGGATGCTTTTCGTTTTTCGGCTGGCCGCTTCGCCGTCAGAGCCCGTTCCCCTCAGCTTTTTGTCCCTCCGCTTTACGCGGCCATCAGCAGCTTGCGGACAGCCTCGGCTTTCACGACCTGGCCGCCGACGCGGCGACGTGCGTGGAAGCGGGTCATGCCGTTCACGGCCTGCGTGTAGGGGTCACGGATCATGGCGAGGGAGACGCGATCAACGATGCGATAGGCGCTGGCGAAATCCCCGAAGATGATCGGCACGGCGCCGGCAGCAATGTCGGGCATATCGGGCGCGTCGATCACGGGACGGCCCATAAGCGTCGGCGGAGCGCCCTCCGTGAGGCTGTCAGCCCAGAGGAAGCGGCCGGTCGAGTCCTTCAGCCCTCGAATGGCGCCGACAGTCGCCCGGTTCATCAGCCATACGCCCCGATTGGCGTAGAGTGATGGCAGCTTGTAGACGAAGGCGGCGAGCGCGGTCGAGAAAGTCGCCTGTTTCGCCGCCGTGGAGAGGTCGTCAACGCCAGCGTTCACTTCCGCGATGCTGGTGTTGGTCAGGAAGCCTTCCGGCTGGCCTGCGCCTGTGCCGGCGACGAAAGCCGCGCCCTCGGCCCGTCCGAATTCCTCGGCGAGGTCCACGGCGACTTCAGAGGCCACGTCATAGGCGGCGTCCTCAAGCAGCGCGTTGGAAACGTCGATGAAGCAGGCGAGTTCGAAGGGAGAAATCGTCGCCTGACCGTAGGTCATCGACGTTTCGGCGCGCGCGCCGGTTTCATTGACCCATGCGGCGGTGGGAGCGCCGACGCGGCGGGGAATCTTCACCTCGCCGTTGGTGATCGCCATGACGCGTGCGACCGAACGAATGGGCGAGAACTGCACCAGATTTTTGATGATCTCCGCCGCGAATTCCGGCGGCGCGAGAACGCTTGCGTTTGGATCGCCGACCGTCATCGCCTTGGCTTCGAGGCCAATGGACTTGCGTTCGCTGTCGCCGAGCGAAGCGACGCCGCCGCGCAGGAAGGCGTTGAAGCTCTTTTTGCGCAGGTCGCCGGCGTCATCCCTGGCCGTCATGCCGGCAGGACGATTCATCTTCAATTCCAGATCGTCCGAGCGCTTCAGCGCGTCGGCAAGCTGCTTCTCAAGGCCTTCGATCTTTCCGGCTTTCGCTTCAAGATCGGCGAGCTTGTTTTTCAATTCCGCGGCGTCGGGCGCGGCGTCCGTCTGCGTGCTCATGTGCTTTCCTTTCGCGGCGTCGGCCGCCTTTACGCTCGCCAGCCGCGCCCGATCATTCATTGGGCTCGTGACGAAGCTGACTTCACCAATGTGCGCGGCGGTGATGCGCCGAACGCCTTGGGAATCTCGGGTCGAAGTTTTGGTGCGATAGCCGACAGAAAGGCCGGTGATCGCGCCCATTCTTGCGAGCGCATGGGCTTCGCGGCCCCTGGTCGCATCGAGCGCGAGACGCCCTTTGATGCGCAGACCGTCCAGCGTCTCGAAGACATGATCGATGACGCCAATGGGCTCATCGGGATTGTGCGACCACAACAGCGCGGGGCGCGTTCCGGCGGCCTTATGCTCGGCGAGCGAGGCGGAAAAGACGCCCGGCGCGAATATGTCGCCGCCGCGATCAATGTTGCCATAGCCAGCGGCGAGGCCTTCGAAAGAGCCGGTTTCATCGCCGGAAAATTTCAGTTCGAGCGCAATGTCTTTGGTTTCATTCATCGGCGGAACCCTTGGGTAGATCGGCCGGGGCTGCGACCTGTTGAGCGAGAGGAAGCGTCTGGACTGAGCGCATCGGCACGTCGCCGCCCTTGACCGGCGCATAGCCTTCTTGCTCGCGGGCTTCGTTCAGAAGCAAAACGCCGCTTTCGATGCCGGATTTGTATGCGGCGAAGCGCTTGTCGATGTCGGCGCGGGTGAAATTGGTCGTGTCGAATTCGATCACGAAACCGGCGTCGCGCTCGGCCTCGGTCAGCAATGCGCGTTCAAGCGCATCCTCGAATTGCTCAAGAATGGGCGTAATCGTTCGATCAAGAAATTGCTGCGCCAGCGCGGCGGCATTGTTCATCGTCGCGTGTTCCAGATCGCCGAGCAGGACGGGCGCGACATTCAGCAGCCGGGCGATTTCCACGGCCTGAAATTTGCGATTCTCAAGGAACTGCGCGTCGGTCGAAGTGAGTTGCGCGGCAGAAAACTTGATGCCGTTTTCGAGAACCAGCGTGCGGCCGGCATTCTCGGCGCCGCCGAAAATGTTGTCGAAGCTCGCGCGAAGCCGGGCAAGCATGTCGGCCGACAGCGCCTTGTCATAGGATAGGACGCCCGCCGGGCGCGCGCCCCGGCCGAACAGCCGCGCGGCGTGACGTTCCATGACGGCCGCCAGCCCAATCGCCTCGCCCCCCAGCGAAGTCAGGCCGAGCCCGCGCGAGCCATCGATCGAGAGGTTACGAATGTGGATCACGTCGGCATGGCCGAAGACACGCGAGCCGCCGGACTGCATCGTGACGGTGTAAGTCGGCTCGCCGGTCAGCACGTCTATGCTGATCGAACAGGCGCGCGGATCAACGCGATGCAGTTCACGCGGCTCGCCACGCACACGGACGACAAGGGCGAGGCCATTGCCCCAGATGAGCATGTCTTGAACAAGCTGCCGCTTGAATTCGGATTCCCCCGTCCACGGGTTTGGCCGGCAGAGCAGACGCGCAGCGGGATGGTCGCGACCTTCGACTTCTTCGCGGCCATCAGGCCCATCCTGAAACAGATCAGCGTCCAGCGTCGCCACAGCGTCGGCAATAAGGCGAATGCCTTGTTGCGCGGCAGGATTCCGAAGGACGGTCATGGCGTCGACGGGAACGCCGCTCGCTGAGGGCGCGACGTTGAAAAGTCCAAGCACGTCCGGCGACGACAGCGGCGCGGACGTGGCGGCTTTGATTGAAAAGAATGATTTGAGGCGCGACAACATTGCGCCCATCCAGCAACGCTTCGCGTTGGTTCCGTCAATATTACTGATAAAAATCAGTTTTTCTTTTGATGGCGCGACGTTGCTGCTAATGGATTGACCGGCGCTTCATCACCTCGACTTCACTCGCCGCGATGCGCTCGGCGTCGTCCCAAGTGACCGCCCCCGGCTGAGAGGCATCTGGAACAACAGTGAGGTAAGAAATCAGGTCAGCGCGCATCGCGTCCGCGACCAATCGACGGGTTGCGCTCATATTTCAACCCCGCCATCATCTTCAGGCAGGAGCCACTTCCACCCTGTCTTGAAATCGATCTTTTGAGCAATAACGCCAAGTTGTTTTTTGGCTCGCTCGATGGCTCTCCAGCTGTGCCCATGCGCTTCTGCCGCTGCCTTCAACTCGCGCACGGATTGCGGAGCGACCGACAAAATATCTCTCAGAAACTCGACCGCATCGCCGACCGCGCCGTTGTCTTCTGGCTGCGCTTCTGCGGCGGCCAGCATGTCTCGCGCCGTTCCTTTTACCGTCTCGCCGATGACGGCGATGCTTGCCACGATGTCGGGATGCCCCGGCATCGGCTCTTGTCGAAGCTCGTATGCGAAGCCCCCTTCGTCGGGGCCGATGTTCGACTTCGCCCGCATCAAGATACGCCGCCCGGCTTCGCCGTCTTCCCCGTCCGCCTCCTTGGCTGCGATCATGACGACGCGCGCCAGCGCGGCAAAAGCAATGCTTCCCGTGATCCGTTCCGTTGGCTCGCGCCCGGACGTGCCCTTGGAGAAATGCGTCACGCCAATGAGCGCGGCGCCGACTTCGGCCGCGAGGTCAGCAAGGGGCTGAAGGGAGCGTCTCGTTTCGGAATTTTTGTGCGAGTCGCCAGCGACCGCAGATACGATGGGATCGATAACCAGCAACCGCGCGCCGCCAGCGGCGACGATCGCCGAGCGCAGAGCCTCCGTATCCTTCGCCGGATCGAACGATCGCGGCTTGCCGTCCTCAAGCACGTTTTCAACGAAGTAAACTTGGCTCGCATCTGCGCCAGAGGCCGCGAGCCGAGGTAGCAGCGTGTCGGCCGGGTCGTCTTCACCTGACCAGATGATGACGTTGCCACGCTTGGAGCAGCGACCGTCGGGCCAGTTCGCGCCGGCCGAAACAATCGCGGCCATAGCCATCGCGAGCGTCGTTTTCCCCGCTCCCGGCTGCCCGCCGATGATATGCATCTTGCCGCTGGCGAGCCAACCCGGCCAAAGCCAGGTGATCGGCACGGGGGTCAGATCGGAAGCGCGCCGCAATGTCGCCTTCGTCTTTGGCGCGGGGGTATCGCGGGGATTTGTGCCGTTCTGGCGAGCGGTGTAGGCCCGCGCTTTGTCCGCGAAATATGCATTGCGCTGGTCTTCTGGCCAGTCGGGGAAGCCCTGAGGATAACTCATTCGACGGCTCCTTCGATTTCGTCTTTTTCGAGCGCCCGGAACGTCGTGAGCGCTTCGACTGTGGCGGTGCGCAGGGCACGCAATCCGGCCTCCAGGGCGGGGAGAGATGCGCCGGATGCGCAACACGCGACAGATGCGGCAGCGTGGGCGGCGATCAGCGCCGCTCCTGCGAGCGTCTCGCGGCGCAGCAGGGCTTCGATGTCGGGAACGATGCGAGCGGGTGCGTTCATCTCGGCTCCTCAGAACGGCGGATCGTCGTTGAAGCGCGGATCGGCGATGTCTCGGCATCGTTCTTCGCGCGTGGGCGCGGGCCCCGCAGATTGTGCGGACCCTTGGGCCGATCCAGAGGCCCTGGGTCTGCGAGCTTGCGGCATCTGGCGGAGAGCGAGGACGTGCTCGGCGATGATCTGGTATGAGACCCGCGCTTCGCCGTCGCGCTCATATGTGCCGATGTCGAGCCTGCCCTGGACGGAGACGGCTTCGCCTTCGTTCAGCCGCGCCAGTTCCTCGCCGAGGGTCTCACTGAACGCCGTCACCCGCCAGAAGGTCGCGGTCTGGCCATCTGTCGCTTTCACCGTCGCCACGGTGAAGTCCCGTCCGCTCTTCGCCGTCCGGCGCTCGGCGGCGCGGAATAATGTTCCGGAGATCAAGGCGCTAGCGGGCATGGGCGCTGCCCTCCCGCCGGATTGCCGCATACTCAGCCGCGCGAGCAACGAACGATTTTTGAATCAATTCGACATCCATTCTCACGGTCCTTTGATGGTGTTGACGGTCGGCCTTCCAAGTTTGGCGATGGCCCATTCGTCGAGTGCCGTGACCGGATAGAGCGGCGAGCGGTTGAAATGTTGAAACTCAGGGCCACCGCCCCGGCAGGCGAGCTTTGCAAGCGTGGCCGGGGCGAGAGTCACGCCGTGACGCAGCTCAAGATATTCGCTGGCCTCCGAGCGACGCAGGCGCGGTTTGTGCAGTCTGGCCGGCAGGCAAGCCGGGGGCGTTCCCTCCGCAGAGGGCTTGAATTGCGCAGTCATTTTTAGTTCCTAAATTTGGTTGGGCCGCCGACTAACGGCTGGTCCTCACTTCCAACGCGATGCGCATCAAGCGCGCTTTCTCATGCTTCTCATCAAGCTCAAGCCAACGCGCATTTTCACGTTTACGCGCGCCGCCGCCTTGCCCTGCGAGTTCCTCGATCTCGTCGTTCTCCTCTTTTGTCAGTCCAACACGAACGCGGTTGCCTTTTTCATCCTGCGTCCATACGCGGAAGAAATCTTCGCCGGCGCTCGCTGCGTCGTCGCCGCTGCAGCCGGGCATCGGCACTGACGGCGCGTAGCGTTGCGCGATCTCCAACATCTCATTTAGGCCGTTGGCCGGCGGCGGCTGGTCAACCGGAAGCCCATAGGCCCGGCGCTTCATTTTGCGAACAGCCAAGGTCATATTCACATCAACCAGACTGACCGGGTTTTGCAGGTGATATCGCGCGCGATTCGACTCATTGTCAGCGCTCTCCGATAGGAACGGCCTGACAGTCTTCTTGTCCCCTTCGATCACCAGAAGGGGGTGGGTATTGAACTTTAACGGTCGATCATTGCGGGCGACGCCAGAGAGAACGTCGTCTAGGTGCGCCGCAGGGGCCTTGTGAAAGACATACCTGCCATCGACGATGATCAAATGATTGTCGATGGCGGGCATATCTTCCGCCTGCCAATTCCCGTAGGCGAGAAGGCCCGCCGGGTCGATTTCCCCAGAGTAGACGGGCTTTTGAGTCAAAGACTTGACGGTGATATTCTGACGCCCATTTGCAGACCTGTCGATGAACATCAGGCCGTCAACGTCGGGCTCAAATACCTCGCAAGGGACCTCAACAATATCGAGGGGGCCCGGATTGGGATGTCCAATGTCATAGCAGGGAAAAACAAAGCGTTCAGCGACGTGCCACGGGACCACATCAACTGGCAACCACCCACCCTTTGAGTCGAAAACGATCGGCGAGCGGACGCCCCGAGAAAAGTCAGTGATATCGATGGCTGCGCTGACGCTGGAAGAAAGTACAGGCGCATGCGCGATAATCTCGACAGCCAATTCAAAGGGGAGGCCTGCGACATTCATCCCGTGAATGATCGCGATTGAATTTCGGACGCCTTGACTGACGCGCCGAGAATGGCGGCTTCCCCGACCGCCGCCCAAGACGCCGGCGCGCATCGAGGCCAAGCCAAGAACGATAGCGACAGCGCGCGGAGCCATCCCGGTCCACTCCCCGAGGTCAGCATCGGACAAGCGCCCGGTCCACCAGTTCAAAGCCCTGTCGCGATCAAACATGATTCTCCCCACACCCGCGACAAACAGCGTAACACGTTATTTAACGCCCCGCAAGCGATAATCACGTTCAACGTGATTATCGCTCCGATCATTTTCAGGCCGCTTGAGTTTTGTCGTCCTGCGCGGACGCTCGCGCCCTGACGCTCGCCTCAATGCCGGCGTCTTCCCCGGCTTCGTCGCCCTCAAAATCCGGGTCACCGTCGATTTCATCGAGCAACAGAAGCAGGTCTTCGATCACGTTTTCAATGAGTTGACGCATGGCTGGCGTAACGGGGAGAAAAGTTGTCGGGCTGGCGTGCCTGTTCATGGCTCAGCCCTCCACCGGCAGAAAAGCGCGGATAAGGGCGGCGGCTTGACGCTCGCTCAAGCCGCCATCCTTGAATGGCGATGCGCTGGCGAGGTATTCCGCCTTCGTGCGCGCATCTTCGATTGTCCTGCATGGGCAGGCGCAGAGGGCGAACGCGGCGGCTTCCTCGGCCTGATTCGCCCGGCCATGTTCGTGCTCTGCGGCGGAAAGGCCGCAATCGTCTCGGCGCTGCTTTTCCTCGGCAAAGGCCATGTCCACAAGCGCCATGTTCTCCGCCTCCTTGGCGTCGAGAATGACCAGAAGACTTCCCGCCTCGTCAGGCGCGATGCGCGCCAGCGCGGCGCACGTCCGGCGCTGGCGCTCGAACGCCTCTGCTATGTTCTTCTTCATTTCATCGGCCGAAAGCTGGCTGTCATAGCCGCCGCCCAACAGACACGGGACGAAGAACGGGTCGGGGTGAGCGGCGTCATAGGCGGCCTGCGCAACGTCCAGCGCTTCAACCGACGCTTCGAACGCCGCCCATGCGGAGCGATGCGCATCGATGCACGCCAACAGGGGCGACGGATCGGCCGCGAGCGCGGGTCCGGCAAGGGGAGCGAGGGCGAGGCCGGCAAGAGCGGCGCGGCGAGAAGGCAAGCCGCCAGCGGCGGCCGGAACGGTGACGTTCGACATTGTGGTTGCTCCGAAGTTCGCGATATGCGACACTCAAGGTATTAGATAATGCTTGAGGCATTGTCAATACCTCAGGTACTAAACATGCTGACAAGCGAACAGGTAAGAGCAGCGCGAGCGCTTTTGCGTTTGGAGCAAAAAGACTTGGCCGAGCGATCTGGCGTCTCGCTTCCGTCAATCAAACGGCTGGAATTGAAGCCCGGCGCGTTGGCTGCGCAGGCTCGCACAATCGACGCCATCCGAACCGCCCTTGAATCCGCTGGCGTCGAGTTTATCGCTGAAAATGGCGGCGGGGCGGGGGTGCGACTGCGGAAGCCGCGCCTTGAATGACTTCCATCAAGAAAACGAGGACAAAGCAAGACGCTGGCGAACAGGGTAGTATCCAAGCGAATCAACAAACAACGATACGCGCTCGGCTCCAATGACGTTCATATGCACGCTTGATCCAAATGACGATTTGGACATAGATGTAATTGAATCTAATGAAGAATACGTCGTCCGACTCGCCATTGGCTTCGACTCGGAAAGCCAGAAAACTTATTCATTGGCTGTTGCGCTGTCCCCTCTCCCTGGCGGGAGCATGGAGTTAACCTTCAGTGTTCTGATTTTCTGCCAAAATTCGGGAGAGTGGCACGATATTTGGGATGGGCTGGCGACAAGCGCCATATTTTCCTCAAAAGACGAACGTAACTTGATCCGAGCGGCGCTGATGGCATGTGTGACACTGTTGATCGACCACGTGCGCCCGCATACCGTTAATTTCGTTACCCATACGGCCGCTTTGCCAAACAAGGCGTTGGTGAAATTTTTTGAAGTTCAGCAAATTTTCATCGACAAAGGGTATGCTGGCGGTCGAGCAGATTCATATCATGGCAGATACGTATGGATCATGACGCGGTAAGGCTCTATATACGAACCTTGTAAAGGAGGATGTGATGAGCACGGCGCTCGACCGCGAACAGCAGATCAAGCTCATGCAGGAGGCAGAAGCCCGCATGGCGGAGCGCGCGCGTGTGTGGATGTCTAACCCGACCATCAAGGCCGTGTTCGCAAAGCCGGCTCCTGGGCAAGAGCCAGGCGTGGCTGTTTCTCCGCGAAAAGTTCGGGTGAAGCGCTGCGGCTGATAGCCTTCTCGTCGTAAGCCGTTAGCCCCGCTTCTGCGGGGCTTTCATTTTGGAGCGCCACGGCGAAGCGCCATTCGCAGGGCCGGCGAATTATTCAGGCAGATCGCGGCGGCGCGTCCCCAAAGCACAAAGGGCCGCCGCCATTGGCGACGACACTTCGGCCGATGATTGAGATGTCACCCTCAGTGGATGGAAATTTTCCGGACCTTGCGACCGTTGCGCAGCAACAGCGCGCCGCCCTCGAATTGCGACTTGTTGAACATGATCGCCGCCGCCCCGCCCCTCACGGATGAGCGAACGATCCAGCCAGGGAATTCGCCGAGAAACAGGCGGCGCCCGTCCGGACGCTCAAATATGGCCTCGCCATCGATCCAGGCGACGGCATGATCCGGGCCAAGATCAAGCCATTTGCCGTGCATCCATACAGCCTCGCCATCCTGCCGCACAGAGACGCGCAGACCTGGGGCTGTTTTCTCCTCGCCGGCAGCGATATTGAGAAAAACGGCCATCTCACGACTCATCATTAGGGTCGTAATCAGGGTCTTCGGCGCGGGCGCGTTCGGTCGCCTCTTCGCTGAAGTCGAACGGCTCGCCCTCCGCCTCGCTGTCATCGATGATCAAGCCGAAGCCGTCATGCTCGATCTGGCGATCATTCAGGGTGACGGGCGCTTCAGTCTTTGGCGTTTTCGGGGGCATGCAAAACCTCAACATTCTGGCGCCTTGGCTGAAGCCGCATTTTACTCGCGACGCCAACGCCTGTCGCCTGAAACCTGCGCCTTCAGCCTTCCGCCAGCGCCCGTTCCACCGTTTCCGGGGCGTATTCGATGACGCGGAGCAAGGCGCGAGCCGGAGCGTCAGGCGCGCGACGGCCTTGTTCCCAATCCCGCAATGTCGACGGCGACAGGCCGTAGCGGCGAGCGAAGGCGGCCTGGCTGAGCCCGAGTCGCTTGCGGATCGCCGCCGCGTCCGGGGCCGGAAAGCTGTATGCCTGCGCTGGCGCGGCCTCGCCCTTTGCGATAGACAGCGCCTCCGCAGCGCTCTGAAGCAATTCCTTTCCAAAAGCCGTCACTTGCGTTGCCCTCGTCTGTATGCGTCAGCGATTTGCGACAGGATGACGGCCAAGTCATTCACTTCCGCCTTGCTCAAATTGGCCCGCTCCCGCTTGTCGATGATCGCAAGTAAGAAGATCGGTATGTCGTCGCCGCCGAAAAAATGGATTGTGCGATAGCCCCCGCTCTTGCCTGAGCCGGAACGGGCATGGCGCAACTTCCGCGCCCCTCCCGATCCCTTGATCAAATCCCCGGCCAACGGATCAGCTGCAATGCAGGCCGCAATCTCCAGCACTTCAGAATCCGTCAAACCAACTCGCTGCGCCTGACGCTCGAATGTCGGGGTAAGGACGACAGTTTGCATGAACAGACTATACGGCATGGCCGTATATAAACGCAAGAAGCATATACGGCAACGCCGTATGTCTTCCTGATTGGACAAAGGGTTTTGTTGGTTTTGTCGGTTCCCCAAAAGCGCGAATGCGAGAAATTTTCTTCGACGCAAGGTCGAGGCGAGCCGCCGAAGACCGCCAAAAGGGCCGAAGAACGCCACCTCTCTGAAACTTGGCGGCCTTCGTGAGAAAATCACGCTGTAACCCTAGAAGAATAAGGGCATTTGCGAAGACCGCGAAGCCTCGAAAAGTTGGCGGCCTTCGTTGGCGGTCTTCGGAGGTCTGAACCTTCATGAAGAAGGCGCAGATCGCCGCGTCGGGAGCTTGACGACTTTCGCTGAAGTGAAGGGCCGGACGGCCAGCGGGGACATTGCTCTCCGTGGTGACTCTATGGTGACACCAGTCGGATCGGCTCGACCATGCCTCTTGCTAACCTGTTGATTTAATGGTGCTGCGAGAGAGGATTGAACTCTCGACCTCTCCCTTACCAAGGGAGTGCTCTACCACTGAGCTACCGCAGCATGCCCGCCGCCGGCGCAAAAAGAGGCCGGGCGCGTCGAAGCAGGCGGCTTGTGCCACAGGCTTTCGGCGCTGGCAAGTCTTGGGGCGGGCAAAATCATCGCCGGGGCCGCTTCTGGCCGGGCGCTTGCCCCGAATGGCTGCGGCGACTAAAAGCATCCCGGTTTTATTGGGTTCAGGCGGCCATGGCTTCGTCCGACGCGCCGGAGCGGCGGGGGGCGTCCCCGGCCGGGACGTCCGGTCTTTCTCCCGCCAAACTGGCGGAAAAACAACGGCTGGCGGAGGCCTTGCGCGCCAATCTGCGCCGGCGCAAGGCGCAGGCGAAGGCGCGCGCCGTCGATGCGGCCGGGGAAAAGGCCGGGGATTGAACCGCCGCGCCGCGTTTGAGCCGCAATTTTGCGGCTTGTGCGCGGGGAAATATTTTCAGATGCGGCGCGCGTCGCCGATGTGAGGACTTTATGGATCTTATCCGCATCGTCGGCGGCAAGCCGCTCAACGGCGTCATCCCGATTTCCGGCGCGAAAAACGCGGCCCTGCCGCTGATGATCGCCTCGCTGCTGACCGACGAAACGCTGACGCTCGAAAATCTGCCGCGTCTGGCGGACGTGTCTTCGCTGGTGCGCATTCTCGGCAATCACGGCGTCGATTATTCCATCGACGGGCGCCGGCCGGGCGAGGCGACCAATTCCGGCCGCACCGTGCATCTCACGGCCCGCCATATCGTCGACACCACCGCGCCCTACGAACTCGTGTCGAAAATGCGCGCCAGCTTCTGGGTTCTCGCGCCGCTGCTGGCGCGCATGGGCCAGTGCAAGGTCTCGCTGCCCGGCGGTTGCGCCATCGGCACGCGCCCCGTCGACCTGCTCATCATGGCGATGGAGAAGCTCGGCGCAAAAATCGACATCGAGGCGAGTTACGTCATCGGCCATGCGCCGGATGGCCTGCGCGGCGGTGAAATCATGTTCGACAAGGTGACGGTCGGCGGCACCCATACGGCGCTGATGGGCGCGGTGCTGGCCAAGGGCAAGACGGTGATCCGCAACGCCGCCTGCGAGCCGGAAGTCGTCGATCTCGCCGATTGCCTCGTCAAGATGGGCGCCAGGATCAAGGGCGCCGGCACGCCGATGATCGAGATCGAGGGCGTCGAAAAGTTGCATGGCGCACGTCATCGCGTGCTGCCCGACCGAATCGAGGCTGGCACCTACGCCATGGCGGTGGCCATGACCGGCGGCGACGTGCTGCTGGAAGGCGCGCGCGCCGACCTGTTGCAAAGCGCGCTCGACGCCATTGAAGAAACCGGCGCGACCGTCGTCTCGACGGAAGAGGGCGTTCGCGTGTCGCGCAACGGCGGTCCGATCAAGCCGGTCAACATCATCACCGCGCCGTTCCCGGGCTTTCCGACCGATCTTCAGGCCCAGTTCATGGCGCTGATGACCAAGGCCGAAGGCCGCTCGCGCATCACCGAGACGATTTTCGAAAACCGCTTCATGCATGTGCAGGAGCTGGCCCGCCTCGGCGCCCATATCCGTCTCGACGGCGACGCGGCTATCGTCGAGGGCGCGCCGAAATTGCAGGGCGCGCCCGTCATGGCGACGGATTTGCGCGCTTCCGTGTCGCTGGTCATCGCGGCGCTCGCCGCCGAGGGCGAGACGGTCGTCAGCCGCGTCTATCATCTCGACCGCGGCTTCGAGCATTTGGAAGAAAAGCTCAGCCGCTGCGGCGCGCAGGTGACGCGCGAGAGCCACGCGGGGTAAGGGCCGGGCGCGCCCGCCCATTGCCAGCCGGCTCGCGCGCGGCTAACAGATCGGCCATGGAAAAGCGCGGGACGGCTCGGATTTCCGGGCGTCCGCCGGCGGAGGCGAACGTGCTCAAGCTCATTGTTCTCGACGAAGAGGATTTGGCCGTCGTTTCGGCGAATCTTCAGGACGCCGTCGTCCGCGTCGGCGACATGGCGTTTCTGCCGAAATCCGGTCGCTTTGCGTTGATGCTCGGGCGGTTCGACTGGCTCGGCGCCGAGAAGGGCCTCTGCGAACGCCGCCACACCGGCCTTCATTTCGAACGCGTCCGCCGCGCCGCCGTCACGGGCTTCGACCAGCGCGCCGGCGAGACGGTGCTCAGTCTTCTCAGCATCGGCTTCGAGCCCGGCGACGCGCCGGCCGGCGCGGTGGTGCTGACCTTCTCGGGCGGCGCGGCCCTGCGTCTTGACGTCGAGTGCCTCGAAGCCGAAATGCACGATCTCGGCGATTGCTGGCCGGCGGCGCATCGCCCCGGCCATCAGCTCGACGATCCCGAACAGGAGTGACCCAGACGATGCCCCTGCGGCTCGATACGAGAGACGCCGATTTCGCCGACCGTTTCGCCGAATTGCTCGCCATGAAGCGCGAGGTTTCGGAAGACGTCGACACGGCCGCGCGCGACATCATCGCCGCCGTTCAGGCGCGCGGCGACGCGGCGCTGATCGATCTGTCGCGCAAGTTCGACCGTGTCGATCTGGCCGCGCTCGGCCTGCGCGTCAGCGCGGCGGAAATCGATGCGGCTTTCGCTGCGGCCCCCGCCGAGGCGGTTGAGGCCCTGCGTCTTGCGCATGCCCGCATCGTCGCCTTTCACGAGCGCCAGCGCCCTCAGGATCTGCGCTTCACCGACGCCGCCGGCGTCGAGCTCGGCTGGCGCTGGAGCGCCGTCGAAGCGGTCGGCCTCTACGTGCCCGGCGGCACGGCGAGCTATCCCTCCTCGGTGCTGATGAACGCCGTGCCGGCGAAGGTCGCCGGCGTCCCGCGCATCGTCATGGTCGCGCCGTCGCCCGACGGCAAGCTCAATCCGCTTGTTCTGGCCGCCGCCAAACTCGCCGGCGTCGATGAGGTCTATCGCGTCGGCGGCGCGCAGGCCGTCGCCGCGCTCGCTTACGGCACGCAGACGATCCGCCCGGTGGCCAAGATCGTCGGGCCGGGCAACGCCTATGTCGCCGCCGCCAAGCGCCGCGTTTTCGGGCAGGTCGGCATCGACATGATCGCCGGCCCCTCGGAAGTGCTGATCCTCGCCGACGGCTCCGCCAATCCCGACTGGATCGCCGCCGATCTGCTGGCGCAGGCCGAACATGATACGGCCGCGCAATCGATCCTGATCACGTCCGACGCCGCATTGGCGGATGCGGTGGAGCAGGCGGTCGCGCGCCAGTTGTCGACTCTGCCGCGCAAGGATATCGCCGGCGCGTCGTGGCGCGATTACGGGGCGGTGATCACGACGCCGCGGCTGGCCGATTGCATCGGCCTCGTGGACAGGCTCGCCGCCGAACATCTCGAAATCATGGCGGAGGACGCCGAGGCGCTCGCGTCTGCGGTGCGCAACGCCGGCGCGATCTTCATCGGCGGCTATACGCCGGAGGCCGTGGGCGACTATGTCGGCGGCTCCAACCATGTGCTGCCGACGGCGCGCTCGGCCCGGTTCTCCTCGGGTCTCGGCGTTCTGGATTTCATGAAGCGCACGTCGATTTTGAAGTGCGACGCGGCGTCGTTGCGCCAGATCGGCCAGGCGGCCGTGACGCTCGGCGAGGCGGAAGGTTTGGGCGCGCATGCGCGCTCTGTGGCGATCAGAATGAACGCGGGACAAGCATGACCGATCTCGAAGCCTTGCGCCGCAACCGCCTGTGCGCGGTGAATTTCGACGACGCCTCGATCGGTCGCGGCACGCCCGATCAGGAGCACGAACGCGCCGTTGCGGTCTACGATCTGATCGAGGAAAACAGCTTCGCTCTGCCCGATCGCGAAGGTGGGCCCTATCAGCTCAACATCGCCTTGCTCAACAGCAAGCTGTCGCTCGATATCCGCACCGAGGAGGGCGAACCGCTCGTCACGCATATCCTGTCGCTGACGCCGTTCCGCGGCATCCTCAAAGATTATTTCATGGTCTGCGAGAGCTATTACGCCGCGATCCGCACCTCGACTCCGGCGCAGATCGAGGCCATCGACATGGGCCGGCGCGGCCTCCACAACGAGGGCGCGCAGGTGCTGAGCGAGCGATTGAAGGGCAAGGTCGAGATCGATTTCGACACGGCGCGGCGGCTGTTCACGCTCGTCACCGTGTTGCATTGGAAGGGCTGACGACGCGGCGCCGGCCGGGAGGCGGGGGATGATCGACGATCCGCCAAACCGCCGGCCGCAATCCGTGCTGTTTTCCTGCACGATGAACGCCGTGCGTTCGCCGATGGCCGAAGCCATCGCCCGCAATCTCTATGGCCGCGAAATCTATTTCGCTTCTGCGGGCGTGCGCGCCGGCGAGCCCGACGGCTTCGCCATGGCGACGATGGAGGATTATGGCGTCAGCATCGCCAAGCACAAGCCGCATACGTTCGAAGACCTTGAAGAGACGAGCTTCGACGTCATCATCACACTCTCGCCGGAAGCGCACCACCGCGCGCTGGAATTCACCCGCACCATGGCCGTCGAGGTGATCTATTGGCCGACGATGGACCCATCCGCTGTGCAGGGCTCGCGCGATCAGATGCTCGCCGCCTATGCGGGCGTGCGCGACCAGCTTGAACAGCGCATCCAGAAATTCCTCGATCGCGGCCCCATCGGCAGCGTGTGAATTAAAACCCCAGCGCGCGCAGCCCCGCCGCCGTCGCAAGACCGGCGGCGAGCCCGTAAAGCTCCTTGCCCGTGAGCCACATGGCGAGCGCCGTGGCGGCCGCGCCCGCCATGCCCGGCGCGCCGGCCTTGACGGCGAGCGGCAGGGCCGTCGCAATGAAGATCGAACCGGGCAGGGCTTCGAGCCCGCGCCGCACGCGGGGCGTCAATGCGACATGGCCCATCAGCCAATAGCCGCCGGCGCGCAGCGCATAGGTGACGACCGCGCTGATGAGGATGATCGTCCAGGTGAAGGCGTCCTGGCTGAAGGCGTCCTGACTCATGGCCGCGCCATCGCCGCTGAAAAGGCGCCGGCCAGCGCGCCGATGAGGATCGTCCAATGGCTTGCGCCGAGCCGATGCGCCGCCAGCGCCGCCGCGCCCGCGATCGCATAGGGCAGGAGATGGACGCTGCGCCGCAGGATCGGCGTCAGAAACGTCGTGAAGACGAAGACCATGATGAGGTCGAGGCCATAGCGCGCCGGATCGGAAATCAGCGCCCCGAGATAGAAGCCGACAAGCGTCGTCACCCACCAGAACAGGTAGAGAAAGACGCTGGCTGCGACCAGCGCGCCGAAATCGCGCCCGCCGTCTGCGGCCGGCCGCATGCCGATGGCCCATGAGGCGTCGGTGAGAAAGAACAGAACGCCATAGACCCGCCCCTGCGGCAGAGCGGCGAGATCGGGCCGCATCGCCGCGCCCATTAGCACGAAACGCGAATTGACCGCCGCCGTGACGCTGACGACCGCGACGACGCCCGCCCAGCTCCACGGATGCTGCCACATCTGCAACGACACCATCTGCGAGGCGCCGGCGTAGACCAGCGCGCTCTGCGCGAAAATCTGCAAGGCCGACAATCCATGCTGCGCCGCCAGCGCGCCAATGGCCGCGCCGAAAATGATGAAGCCCGGCGCAAACGCCATTGCTCCGCGCAGGCCCTCGAAAAGGCCCGCGCGGGTGATCTGCGGATGGAAGCTGCTCGTCGGCGCGCTCATGCCTGCGCTATACAGGATTTGGCGATGCAGGGAACCACAAACATGCCAGCGCGGGGCGGCATTGCAATTTGGGAAGACCTCGCGGCGGTGAATCCCGCCGTGGCGAGGACGCATGTATTGCTGACGCAGGCGGCGGCCGTCGCGCCGCTCGCGCCTGCGCCGGACGACGCGCGCGAGGCGTCGACGCGCAAGGACGGCGATCTGTTCTTGCTGCGCCGCGCCGCCCTGCGCCGGTTCGTCGCCGCCGTCGTCGGCGGCGCGCCCGAGACCGTCATGATCGGCCGCGCGCAGCACGGCGCGCCGACGCTTGTCGCGCTGCCCGGATGGCGCGTCTCGATTTCGGCGCGCGGCGACCATGCGGCTTTCGCGGTTTCGACGCAGCCGGTCGGCGTCGATCTTGAAAGGGTCGGCGCGCCACAAGAGCCCGCCTGGAACGTGCTGGCGAAATCGGAGCGCGGCGCGCTCGCCGCCTTGGCGCCGCAAGCGCGTCATGTCGCCTTTCTCGAACTCTGGACGGCGAAAGAAGCCTATCTGAAAGCGCGTGGTGTCGGCCTCGCGCGCGAGCCGACGGAAATCGCAGCAAGTCTCGGGGGCGATCGTTTCTCTATTCGCGACGGCGGTCGCATTGTCGCCAGCGAAGCGATGCGATGGCGACGCGGCGACGCGCTCGTCGCCTGCGTCGTGTTGTGAGGCGCGGGCCTATCCGCGCGCGAGATCGGGGAAGACGGCCGCCAGCGCCGATGTTTCGGCCGCGATCACGCCGCGCTCGGTGATGAGCCCGGTCACGAGGCGCGCTGGCGTCACGTCAAAGGCCGGATTGGCCGCCGGCGTCGCTGTGGGCGCGATGAGGATCGTTTCGATTCGCCCATCCTCTGTCTCGCCGGAAAGATGCGTCACCTCGCGCGCGCCGCGCTCTTCGATCGGAATGTCTTTTCCCGAGGCGAGCGTGAAATCCATGGTCGGCGAAGGCACGGCGGCATAGAACGGAATGCCGTTGTCATGCGCCGCCAGCGCCTTCAGATACGTGCCGATCTTGTTGCAGACGTCGCCGTTGGCGGTGACGCGGTCGGCGCCGACGATGACGACGTCAACGCCGCCTCGCTGCATCAGATGCCCGCCCGCGTTGTCGACGATCAGCGTATGGGGCACGCCGTGTTGCGCCAGCTCCCACGCAGTCAGCGAGGCGCCCTGATTGCGCGGCCGCGTCTCGTCGACAAAGACATGCAGGTCGAGCCCTGAATCATGCGCCTTGTAGATTGGCGCGGTCGCCGTGCCCCAATCGACCGTCGCCAGCCATCCGGCGTTGCAATGCGTGAGAATATTGAGCCGGCCGGCCTTGCGCTCCGCGAGCGAACGCAGCAGCGCCAGCCCGTGATCGCCGATCGCGGCGTTGCGCGCGACATCCTCGTCGGCGATGCGGGCGGCGTGATCGAAGGCGGCGTCTCGGCGCGCCGAAACGGGCAGGGCCGCCAGCGCGGCGCGCATCTCGCCCAAAGCCCAGCGGAGATTAACCGCTGTGGGCCGCGTCGCGGCGAGCCGCGCGCAGGCCGAATCGAGCGAATCGTCGCGCGCGTCGGACGCCATCGCCAGCGCGACGCCATAAGCGGCCGCTGCGCCGATCAGCGGCGCGCCGCGCACCAGCATGTCCGAGATGGCCCGCACCGCATCTGCGACGCTGGCGAGCATCGCAATCTCGTAGCGATGCGGCAGCAGCGTTTGGTCAATGATGAAGACGCGCGCGGCCTGCGAATCGGCCCAGATCGTGCGGGTGGGGACGCCGTTGACACGCATGGCCAAGCTCCGGAGCGCGCCGGAAGCGAAAAAGCGTCATGCGCGAAGGGAAAAATTTGAAATGGTACCGCCACCCCGGCTCGAACGGGGGACCTCTAGATCCACAATCTAGCGCTCTAACCAACTGAGCTATGGCGGCCCGGCCATTTCGCGGCGGAACCTATAAGCCAAGCGCGGCGATTGCAAGTGCGTCGCGTCGGCATTTTCACGGAAAGCCGCGATGAAGAAATCGGAGACAAAAAAGAAACGCCGCTCCTTGGAAAGCCAAGCGCGGCGCGTCGGCGTTTTTCACGGAAAGTCGCGGTGAAGGACATCCGGAGAAAAAAGAAGCGCCGCCCCTGGGAGAGGAGCGGCGCATTGAAGAAGACCGGCGGGAGGGACCGGTCATCTTCGACGTCACGCGGTCAGGCAACGCTTACTTGAACTGCGTGAAGCCCTTGGTGATCGAGGCCTTCAGCGGTTCGGCCGTAGCGGCGGCCACCTTCTGAGCGAGCTCGCCGAGCTCTTTGGCCTGAGCAACCATCGCTTCATATTGCTTGCGCGCGTGCTCGGTCTGGATCTGCACCGCCTCGGAGACCGAGGTGACGCTCGACATGGCGTGCACCATCTCCATCAGCGCCGAGGTGTTGGTCTGCACGGCAGCCAGCGCCTTGGCGTTGAATTCGGCGATGCCCTTCGAGGCGGCGTTGTAGCTCGTCTCGAGCGAGGCGCTCGCTTCGTCGGCGGCCGACTTCAGCTTGCCGTAAGCGGCTTTGCCCTGCTCGACCGATTGCTCGACGCCACGGCGAACCTGCTCCTGAAAGCCGCTCGACTGCTCAACGACGGCCTGCACGGCCTCGTTGACGTTGGTGGTCATTTCTTCGACCGCCTTCGGGGCGGGCTTTACCGCCTTCGCCGCCTTCGGAGCGGCTTTCTTCGGGCTCGTCATGTGCGAGGCTCCTCAGTGGGTAAGAATTACTTCTTCGGGGTGACGGCCTTCTGGACCTGCTCACCGAACGCCTTGGCCTGCTCCTGCACGGCGGCGAGCTGAGCCTTCAGGAAGTCAGACTGATGAGCCATGATTTCCTGGATGTCCTTCGAAGCGACGAGCTTCTCGGCGAGGTCGAAAGCGGCCTTGACGTTGTTCTCGGCGAAAGCGACGGCCTTCTCGCCCATTTCCTTGGCCGGAGCCGGAATGGCGGAGTTCTCGAAGGAAGCAGCGCCCTGCTTGGCGGCGCCGATGAAGGTTTCGAACGCCTTGCGGGCCTGCTCGACCGACTTGCCGGCGAAGTCACGCAGTTCGGCGGGGATTTCGTAGGGAACCTTGGACATGTTCATCTCCTGACCTAGTTTTTGCGTTTGCCGGACTACCCGGCGCGCTTCCTGCGCTTCGACCGCGCCCGGTCACCTGTGGTTAATTATATAGCACAGCGTTTTGTGCAGTGCAACATAAAAAATGTGCGCCGCAAAAATTCACCATAAACCTATCAAAATCGAGGGATTGCGCCTTCTCGGCATGGACCGCGAGGCCGCCCCTCGATTAATGTTTTGTTAAGTCTGGCGGCCCGTGGCGGCGGCGGCGCGGGACGGAGTGAGGAGTTATGCGCGGCGTCTCGTATCGCGAGGGCGCGCGCCTATATGTTTCAAGAGTTTGGAAAGCCGCGCCGAGATGACCCAGTCGCCCAATGACAGCAGCCTTTTTGGCCCCGACGTCGAGGCCGCGCTCGCCAGCGCGCCTTTCGCGCCGCTGGCCGCTTCCGGCGCGCCGATCATCGTCGCTGCGGGCGATCCCGCGAAGGTCGTCGGCGCGACGGAATCGGCTTTGGCGCTTTTCGCCGCCGACTCGCTCGATGCGTTGGCCGAGCGCGTTTTCGGCGGTTCGGAGCCGGGCGCGCGTCGTCTTGCGGAATTGTCGCGCGTTCTTCTGCCCGGCGCCGCGCCGCGGCTGGAGCGGCTGCGGTTTTTCTTCGGCCCCGTGGCCGAGCAGGTGACGATGCTTTGCCAGCGCGTTCCCGGCGCGCAGGCGCCGCTTTTCGTGATGGCGCTGCTTGGCGTGCGCCCTAATCTACTACGCCCGCCGCAGCCGAAAGCCTCGCCGGCCTTGCGTCTCGTCGGAGCTGCGCCTGAGCCGGGAATGTCGGCCGCAAAAAGTGGGGAGGTCGCCCCCGCCGTCGCGCAGGAGCAGGCGGAGCCGATCGCCTCCGCGCGCCTGTCCTTCGAGGCTGCGCGCGAGGCTTTGCGCGCGCGCTTTCCCGCCGCCGCGCCGATCCGTTTCCTGTGGCGCACGGACGCCGATGACCGGATCGTCGAGATCGCCCCGCCGTTGCCCGAAATCACCGGCGCGCGCGACGGAGAACTCGTCGGCGAGACTTTTGCGAATGTCGCGGCGCGCCTCGGTCTCGACCCGGACGGCAGGCTGACTCAGGCGCTCGCCGCGCGCGGCACATGGAGCGGTCTTGAGCGCCTCTGGCCGCTCGCCCATGCCGACGCCGCCGTGCCTGTCGTTCTGGGCGCTCTGCCGTCCTTTGACGCCGCCCGCAAGTTCGAAGGCTATCGCGGCTTCGGCGTGATCCATGTCGGGCGCCTGACCCCGCATCAGCCGACGCCGGTCGAGGCTGAGGACGACGCGGTCGCCGAGTCTTTCGGCCCCGAGACTGAGGAGCCCGTCGCTGCGGAGGTCGCCGCCGTCGCTCTGCATGAATCGGATTTGGTCGAGCCGCCTGTCGCCCCCGAAGCGCCTGCCAAAACCGAGCCGGCGCCCAGGTCCGTCGCCTTGGAAGAGGGCGATCCGCTTGAGGCTTTCGGCCCCGAAGGCGACGCCGAGCCTGCGGCTGTTCTCGACGGCGAGGCGACGTTCGAAAGCGAATTGGCGGAGCCCGCGGCGGAACAGCCGGTCGCAGCCGAAACGCCGCCGCCTGCGACGGAAGCGCCCGCCGCGCGCGCGCCGCATAATGTCGTGCAGCTGCGATTGACGCCGCCGGCGCCAGCGCCGCTTCCCGTTGCCGAGGCGCCGGCCGCGCCGCGCAAGTCGCCGACGATCCAGCTCACGCCGAGCGAACGCAACGCCTTCCGCGAGATCGCCCGCGCGCTCGGCGCGCAGCTTGACGACCCGGCGCCTGCGCCGGCGGTTGCGAAGCTCTCCGCCGCAGCGGAGTCGACGAAAACCGAGGCGACCAAAACCGAGGAGACGCCGCCCAATCCCGCCGGCCACGCCCGCGATCTGCTTGCGCTGGCGAGCCGCGCGGTCTCCGATCTCCCGGCCGCGCCGGCGTCATCGGCGCCGACGCATCAGGATAAGGCGGCTTCCGCTTCGCAGGTCTTCTCGCCGGCGCACGAGCCCCTTTTGCCCTTGGCCCCGACCAAACGCGCCGTAACGGTTCCTGTCTCGGTCGCGCATCCCGCGCCTGTCGAGGTTGCGGTTGAGCCTTTGAACGCCCCTGAGGCCGAGCCCATCCCGGCGCCTGTCGCCGCTCTGACGCCCTTGCCCCTCGCAACGCTGCCCGCGCTTACGGCCCCGGCGGCCCCTGCGCCTGTCGTTGAGGCGCCCGCGCCCGTCGCCGCCGCGCACGAGCCGGCGGCTCCTGCTCCGGCGGCGGAATTGCCGGCGTTCATCGCCGGTCCACAAGGCAGCGCGCGCGTGCTGCTTGAAAAACTGCCGCTCGGCGTTCTCGTCAGCCGCGATGGAACGCCCATCTTCGCCAATCGCGCCTTGCTCGATCTGTTGGGTTACGCCAACGAGGACGAATTCCACGATCTCGGCGGCCTTGAGCGCATGTTCAAGGGCCGCCAGCCCGACCAGTTCGGTCAGGACGCGGGCGGCGCCGTTCCGCTGCTGACGCGCGGCGGCGACGTCATCTCGGCCGAAACCCATATGCAGACGCTCGATTGGGGCGGCCTGCCGGCGACGATGATGAGCGTGCGCCCGAGCAAGGAAGCCGATTTGTTGCCGCGCGTGCGCTCGCTTGAAATGGAGCAGCGCGCCCTCGACGCGGAGGCGCGCGAGTTGCGCGCCATTCTCGACACCGCGACGGACGGCGTCGCCGTGCTCGATCCGGCCGGGCGCATCCTGTCGCTCAACCGCTCCGCCGAAGCCCTGTTCGGCTACGATCAGAACGAAGTGGCGGGGGAGCCCTTCACGGTGCTGATCGCCAAGGAATCGCAGAGCGCCGCCAGCGATTACCTTGATGGGCTCAAGTCGAACGGCGTCGCCAGCGTGCTCAACGACGGCCGTGAGGTCGTCGGCCGCGCCCGTCAGGGCGGCGCCATCCCGATGTTCATGACGCTGGGCCGCATCGGCGCCTGCGAGACGGCGAAATTCTGCGCGGTTTTGCGCGATCTCAGCCAGTGGAAGAAGGCCGAGCGCGATCTCAACGACGCGCGCGCCCAGGCCGAACGGGCGAGCGCCCTCAAATCCGATTTCCTCGCCAAGATCAGCCACGAAATCCGCACGCCGCTCAACGCCATTCTCGGCTTCGCGGAAGTCATCATGGAGGAGCGTTTCGGCCCGGTCGGCAACGATCGCTACAAGGATTATCTCAAGGACATCCACGCCTCGGGCGCGCATGTGATGAGCTTGGTCAACGACCTGCTCGATCTGTCCAAGATTGAGGCGGGCAAGATGGACCTGACCTTCGGCTCGGTCGACGCCAACCGCATCGTGTCCGAATGCGTGTCGCTGATGCAGCCGCAGGCTGCGCGCGAACGCGTCATCATGCGCCTGTCGCTGGCGCCGCGATTGCCCAATGTCGTCGTCGACGAGCGGTCGTTGCGTCAGATCGTGCTGAACCTTCTGTCGAACGCCGTCAAATTCAACGAGCCGGGCGGGCAGGTGATTGTGTCGAGCGCGCTGACGGACGCCGGGCACGCCGTCATTCGCATTCGCGACACCGGCATCGGCATGTCTGAAGAAGAAGTCGTGACCGCGCTTGAGCCCTTCCGTCAGATCGCGACCTCGCGCCAGACCTCCGGCACGGGCCTTGGCCTGCCGCTGACCAAGGCGCTGGTCGAGGCCAACCGCGCCAGCTTCACCATCAAGAGCAAGAAGCGCGAAGGCACGCTCGTCGAAATCGCCTTTCCGCCGACGCGCGTTCTGGTTGAATGAAAGAACGCGGCCGTTTTCGGCCGCGCCCGAAAGGTTTTCAGGTCAATTCACGCGCGACCAGCGCACCGTCTTGCAGAACAGGCCGCCGAGCACGCAGCCCGACGTCGTCAGCGAATTGCCCGACAGCGTCATCTTGCCGGAATAGGTCTTGCCGTCTTCCGGGTTATAGGCGCTTCCCGACCATGCGCCGGCGCCCGACGGCTTCATGCCGTAGAAAACGCGCTGACCGACCTTGGCCGGGCCGTCCTTGTCCTTCAGCCAGGTGATGTGCCCGCACAAGGCGTCGCCGCAAGGCGAAATCCGCACCCGCGAGGCGCCGGAATCGCGCAGCCAGGTTCCGGTCGCATCCTGCGCGAAAGCAGGGGCGGCGAACATCAATCCGGCAAAAGCAATCGCTCCGAGTTTCATGGCGTTCTCCCTTTCGCCGCTGAAAACGGCTTGAGAGCAGTGAAACGTTCGGATGTGAACGAGTCAAGCCGACGACAAACGCATCGGCTCCACGGCGTCTTCGCGCGCCTAAAAGTAAATTTTTATTAATGTTTTAGCCGAATTCGACTCAAATCGCGGCTAAGGACGCTTGAAAATGGCAAGCGCGCGTTAACTGCAGATTTGTGGGGGGAGCGCGATGGTTTTGTCCTGTTGCGGGGGCAAAATGACGTTTCTCGAACAAATTTACCTGCTGGCGGCGCTTGTTCTGGCCGTCGTCATTGGATTGGAAGGCTGGATCGGCGAACGGCGCAGCGTCGTCGTCGGTCATGTGCTGACGGTGGCCGCCGCCTATGTCGGCGTCGCGCTCAACAGCGTCCTGGCGGCGGCGGGGGCGGGCGTGCCGGAATCCGCGTTAGGGCCGACGGCGGCTTTGTGCCTGATCGCGTTCGGCGGCGCTGAATGGCTCGCCGGGCATTCGCCGTCGCGCCGCAGCGCGCTGATCGGGCGGGCGAGCTACGCCACGACCCTGGCGCTCGGCGTCGGCTGCGCGACGCAGGAAGCCGGCGTTCTGGTCTGCGGCTTCATCCAGATGCTGACCCTGTTCATCGGCCGATCCGAATTCGCCGGCGCGCCCGTGGAAAATACCGAATATGCAGCCGCGCCTGTCGCTGCGGCGCTGGACGCTCGCGCAATGGCGCAATAGCGTTTGGGCCGACGCCATCCCGTTCGAGCCGAGCCCATGCAATTCGCTTTCACCGAAGAAGAAATCCTCATCCGCGACACCGCCCGCCGCATCGCGGCCGAACGGCTGGCCCCGCACGCCGAGGCGCTCGACCGCGGCGAGGGACGCGCCGAGTTGCTGGCCAATCTCAGGCTTTTGGCGGAAAACGGCTTCATGGGGCTCGCCGTGCGCGGCGAATATGGCGGTTCGGAAGCCGGCGCCGTTTCCTTCGCTTTAGCCGTCGAGGAAATCGCCTACGCCTGCGCCGCGACGGCCGTGACCACCTCTGTGACCAATATGGTCGGCGAAGTCATTCAGGCGGTCGGCTCGCAAGAGCAAAAGGCGAAATATCTGCCGCTTCTGGCTGGCGGCGATTATTCGGCCGGCGGCTTCTGCCTGACCGAGGCGAGCGCCGGTTCCGATCCGGCCGGCATGCGGACGCGCGCGCGCCGCGACGGCGACGCCTACGTGCTCGATGGCGAGAAAATCTACATCACCAGCGCCGAATACGCCGGCGTCTTCGTCGTCTGGGCGGTCACAAATCCCGATGCGCCGAAAGGCAAGGGCATTTCCTGCTTCCTCGTCGAGGCCGGAACGCCCGGCCTGATCATCGGCAAGGCCGAGAAAAAGCTCGGCCAGCACGGTTCGGCGACCAATCCCGTCATTTTCGACAATTGCCGCATCCCGGCCGCCAATCTCATGGGCCGCGAGAACGACGGTTTCCGCGTGGCGGTCGGCGAATTGGCGGGCGGCCGCATCGGCGTCGCCGCCCTGTCGCTTGGCATCGCCCGCGCCGCAATGGACAAGGCCAAGGCCTATGTGAAGGAGCGCCGGCAATTCGGGCAGGCTTTGGCCGATTTTCAGGGCCTGCAATGGATGATCGCCGACCGCGAGACCGATCTCGAGGCCGCGCGCCTGCTCATTCTCAACGCCGCCGCCAAAAAGGACCGGCGCGAGCCCTTCTCCAAGGAAGCCTCCATGGCCAAGCTCTTCGCCTCCGAGGCGGCGCATCGCGCCACCGATACGGCCGTGCAGCTCTTCGGCGGCGCCGGCTATATCCGCGAATATGACGTCGAGCGTCATCTGCGCGACGCGCGAATCACGCGTATTTACGAAGGAACTTCGGAAGTTCAGCGGCTCATCATTTCGCGGGAGGCGCTGCGGCAATGAGCCAGCTTGAAATGGTCCGGGCAAGCTCTATGTTGCATCGCACAATAACAGGATCTCTCGAAGCCTGAGTCGGGCAGGGTCTCGGCCGGCTTCCAACTTGGATCGGCTATGAGCACGCATCGCCTTGAACGCGTTTTCAATCCCAAAAGCGTCGCTTTGGCCGGCGCGAGCCCGCGCGAAGGCTCCACCGGCCGCGCCGTTCTCGACAATCTGCGCGCCGGCGGCTTCAAGGGCCGGCTTGAGCTGATCCATCCGAACCACGCCGAAGTCGACGGCATGGCCTGCGTTCCATCGCTGCGCGATCTGCAGGCGGCGCCCGATCTTCTCGTCGTCTGCACGCCGGAAGAGGCGGTCATGCCGCTGATGGAGGAGGCCGCCGCGATGGGCGTCGCCGCCGCGCTGGTGATGACGCCCGACCCGGTGCCGGGCGACTCATCGCTTTTCACGCGTCTGAAAAAGCTGACCGAGCGCAGCGGCATTCGCGTCATCGGCCCGAACTCGCTTGGCGTTCTCGCGCCCCGCGCCGGGCTCAACGCCTCTTACGCCGCCCGTCAGGTCAAAACGGGCGATCTGGCGGTGATTTCGCAATCGGGCGCCATTTCCGCCGCGCTGATTTCATGGGCCGGACGGCGCAATGTCGGCTTCTCGGGCCTCGTCTCCGTCGGCGCAACGGCCGATGTCGATTTCGCCGATCTGCTCGATTATTACGCGCTCGATCCGCAGACGCGCGCCATTCTGATGTACATCGAGAATCTCGCCGATCCGCAGGCCTTCATGTCCGCGGCGCGCGCCGCCTCGCGCGTCAAGCCGGTCATCGCCGTCAAGTCCGGCCGCAACCGTCAGGCCCAGCGCGCCGCCACACATACCGGCAATCTGGCGACGCCGGACGCCGTCTATGACGCCGCCTTCCGTCGCGCCGGCCTGTTGCGCGTGTCCGACATCGACGAATTATTCGACGCCGCCGAGGCGCTCGGCCGCGTCAAGCCGTTCCCCGGCAAACGTCTGGCAATCCTGACGAACGGCGGCGGCATCAGTCTGCTTGCCGCCGACAAGCTGATCGACATGGGCGGCGAACTCGCCCAGATCGCGCCTGAAACGGCAGAGAAAATTCAGGCGCTGATGCCGGTTCCGTGGACGCCGGCCAATCCGGTCGACATCGAGGGCGACGCCGACGGCCCGCGTTTCGCCGCCGCGCTGGCGGCGCTCGCCGCCGACAGGTCGAACGACGCGATTCTGGTGATGAACGCGCCGACGGCGTTGTCGAAGAGCAACGAAGTGGCCGAGGCCATCGCCGGCGCCGTGAAAAAGGCGCGCGCCTCGACGCTCGTGCCCAAGCCGATCTTTACGGTTTGGTATGGCGGCACCGACGAGACCGACAAGATTTTTGAAGCCGCGCGCATCCCGCATTATCAGACGGGCGCGATCTCGGGCTTCATGCACATGGTGCGCTGGCGCGAAGCGCGCGAGTTCCTGATGAACGCGCCGCCGTCGCTGCCGGAAAATTTCTCGCCCGACACGCTGCGCGCGCGTGAGATCGTGCAGGGCGTCATCAAGCGCGGCGGCCAATGGCTGTCGCCGATCGAGACGTCCGAGCTGCTAGAATCCTACGACATTCCGGTGGCGCCGGCGCGACTTGCTCATTCGCCCGAAGAAGCGGCGGAACTGGCGCGGCTGATGATTTCGACGCATGGCGCCTGCGTCATCAAGATCATGTCGCCCGACATTCCGCATAAGTCGGATGTCGGCGGCGTCGTGCTCGACCTGCGTTCGGTGCAGGCGGTGGCGGAAGCCGCGCGCGCCATGCTCGACCGCGTCAAGGATCTGATTCCCGACGCGCAGATCGACGGCGTCAGCGTCCACCCGATGATCAAGCGTCCGCATGGCCGCGAATTGCTGGCCGGCATCGCCGACGATCCGACCTTCGGGCCGGTCATCGTCTTCGGTCGCGGCGGCAAGGCGGTCGAGATGATCAACGATCGCGCTCTGGCTCTGCCGCCGCTCGATCTGTCGCTCGCCCGCGATCTCATCGAGCGCACGCGCGTCGTGCGTCTGCTGCGCAATTATCGCGACGTGCCGGAAGCCGATATCGACGCCGTCGCGCTGACGCTGGTGAAGCTGTCGCAACTCACCGCCGACATTCCCGAAATTCGCGAACTCGATCTCAATCCGCTGCTGGCTGACGAATCCGGCGTCGTCGCCATGGACGCGCGCGTCGTCGTGCGGGCCGAGCCGGCCGCGCGCCTCGGCGACGTCAATCCGCGTTTCGCGGTCGCGCCTTATCCCAAACATTGGGAGCGCCATATCGCGCTCAAGGACGGCACGCCCGTCTTCGTCCGCCCGGTCAAGCCGGAAGACGAGGACATGTATCGCGGCTTCTTCGAGAATGTGACGCAGGAAGACCTGCGCCTGCGCTTCTTCGCGCCGGTGAAGGAGTTCAGCCACGCCTTCATCGCGCGTCTGACGCAGATCGATTACGCGCGCGCCTTCGCCATCGCGGCGATCCGCGAGGATAACGGCGGCATGCTCGGTGGCGTTCGTCTCATGCTCGACGCCAACCGCGAAGTGGGCGAATACGCGATTCTGCTGCGCTCCGACCTGAAGGGGCAGGGGCTCGGCTGGAAGCTGATGAAGCTGATGATCGAATGGGCCGAGACGCAAGGGCTGCGGCGCGTCGAAGGTCAGGTTCTGTCCGAGAACGTGACCATGCTGCAGATGTGTCAGGCGCTCGGCTTCAAGGTGCAGGACGATCCGCACGAACATGGCGTCAAGCTGGTCAAACTCGACCTGATGGACATGCCGGCTCAGAAAAGGGACCAGCTCAAGACGAGCTGAGCGCGAGCTTCCCCGGAAATGAAAAAGGCCGCTTCAGAGCGGCCTTTTTGGTCTTTACCAACTGACGTGTGGGCCGACGCCAGCGCAACGCCCGTCCGCCACCTTGAAATTGGCGGGATCGCAAGGGCTGAAATCGCGCTCGCACCAAGGCATGCAGCGATTGGCCTGACGCGGGTTATACGCCGGCTGCTCCTGATAGTCCTCGGCCTGACGCGGCGCGCGGCGCGGACCTGCCTCGACAAGCGCCGGCAGCGCGGTCAGCGCGGCGAGCGTCAGCGCGGCGATTTTGAGAGCGCGCTTCGACATGGACTTCTCCTTCCGAACCTGTGGGCGACCTTCACACGGCGCCCGGATTTGATATAGGCGCCCTGGGCCTAGCCGCCAACCGTATCGACATTGTAGACGTCGTCGCGGAAATGCACCATGCCGTCGGCCGAGGCCCAGCCGGTCAGATAGACCCAGATCACCGGCGTGCTGCGCGCCACTTTCACCTCGACGCGTTCGCCGCCGGCGATGGTCGACTGAATTTTGGCCTTGTCCCAGCCGCCAGCCGTGCCTTGCAAGACCCATTCGGCGAAATCGAACACGCCCTGCACGCGCACGCAGCCATGCGACAGGAAGCGGTAGTCTGAGCCGAAATGCCGCTTCGACGGCGTGTCGTGCATGTAGACGGCGTGCTTGTTGGGCATGTTGATGCGGATTTGCCCGAGCGAATTGCCGGTGCCTGAATCCTGCCGCAGCGTGTAATTGACGGCCCGCTCGCTCGACCAGTCGACCGCGCCGGGGTTCACCTCGGCGCCGCGTCCGTCCAGAATGCGGATGCGATTGCGCGACAGATAGCCCGGATCCGTCCGCATTTTCGGAATGATCTCGTTCTTGATGATCGAGGTCGGCACCGTCCAGGTCGGGTTGAG